>Ga0316197_10001076_pt1 | contig 19396 bp, 18 predicted proteins | sample OudBiesiAoxic_MG_FD_204939 | JGI IMG/M metagenome (GOLD analysis project Ga0316197, IMG submission 204939) | Coastal sediment microbial communities from Oude Bieten Haven, Netherlands - site A oxic | ecosystem: Environmental > Aquatic > Marine > Coastal > Sediment | place: Netherlands... | reverse complement strand
CTCCGGTGGCGACGGCGCCACCATCGACACGAACACGCCGGTGTTGACGGTGTTTGTCGACGCGACCGAAGCCGCGCCGTCGAACGGTGCGACCGGTGTCACTTTGGAAGCCGGACCGAGGGTCGGACCCAACGCGGTCGAAGCGATCCTGTGCACCGGCATTGTTGAGGTCACCGCCAGAACCGCAGACGGGCAATCCCTCGCACTCGGACGCCGCACCAGAGTCGTCCCACCCCGCTTGAGAAGGTTTGCCATGCATCGCGACGGTGGCGTCTGCACCGTTGCGGGCTGTGTGAGCAGGTATCGCCTGCAGATCCATCACATCGTGCCTTGGTCCCAAGACGGCCTGACGGATCCGGAGAACCTGACCACCCTGTGCTGGTTCCACCACCACGTCGTGATCCACGGCCAAGGCCACCGCATCGACCCGGACTCGCCACCCCAACGCCGACGACTCCTCAACCCCAGAATCCACGCACCCCCCGCCAGGACGAGTCCGAGAGTCGCCTGAAGAAGCAGCCGAGTGACTGAGCGATGCGAGGGGGGTCGTGTCTTCGCCTCTCCCACGCAGTGGGAGAGTCGGCCCGGACTTCGTTCGGATTGGAGAGGGCTTCTGGGAGCCAGCATCAGGAGATGAGGCCAATCGCGTATTCCGACTGGCGACAGCCTGCCCAATCTCTACGGCGTCGTCGAACCGTTCGACTCGGCGCGTTCCTTGATCTTGTCGCTCGCGGTGACCAATCCTTGACCGGCGGCCCGACGCACCTTGGCGGTGGAGCGATCGGCTGTCGAGGTGACCTTTCGGACCTTCTCGTTGCTACGGACGGAGTCGTACGCGTTCTTGAGTTGGTCGTAGCGTTCGCGGCCGGCGCGGGCTCCCAGCACGAACCCGACACCAAGACCGACGGCGAGACCTGTTCTGAACTTCATGGCAGAGATTGTCCCACATTGGGCGAGGTGTTGGCCCGGTAGGGGAGTTGCTATTGCCCTCTGGTATTCTTCGCGCCGCCTGCCTCTTCGGCAGGCGCCTTCCGGGGTAGCTCAATCGGCAGAGCAGCGGACTGTTAATCCGTTTGTTGGGAGTTCGAGTCTCCCCCCCGGAGCCATCGGGTCTGAATTGACTCAACACATCACGAGCGTGGTTCGCCGAGGGCGCTGCCCGATGAACGCCTACGGGAGCGGCCGTTGCGGCGGCAACCCTGCGACAATCATGCTCACCCGCTACGGGAGACTCTCTTGATGTCCGGCAATGCCACGTTCGAAATGTCCGATACCGCTCTCGTATCGATCGCCCACGTCGACGCCCCTGAGGTCGTCACGTCGGCCCAGTTCGATGAGATTCTGGCGGACACGTATGCGCGCGTTGGGACCCAACCGGGTCTGCTCGAGAGCCTGGCCGGCATCCGCGAGCGCCGGTGGTGGCCCGAGGGGTACCTGTTCACCGATGCTGCAGCAGCCGCGGGTGCGAAGGCGATTGAGGCCGCAGGCATCCGGGTTGAGGAGATCGGTCTCCTGATCGACACGTCGGTCTGTCGTGACCGACTCGAGCCCTCTTCGGCGGTCACCGTCCACCACGCCCTCGACCTTCCAAGCTCATGCCTCAGCTTTGACCTTTCCAACGCCTGCCTGGGGTTCGTCAACGCTCTTCAGGTGGCCGGCAACATGATCGACAGCGGTCAGATCAACTATGCGCTGATCGTCGACGGTGAAGGGAGCCGCGGTCTCCAGGAGACGACTCTGGCCCGCCTCGCGGGTCCTGACACCACGATGGGCGACATCTTCGCCGAGTTCGCCTCGCTCACGCTCGGATCCGGGGGTGCGGCAGCGGTTGTTGGCCGCGACTCCGACAACCCGGGCAGCCATCAGGTGATCGGCGGGATGGCACACGCCGATACCAGCCACCACAAGCTCTGCGTCGGGAGCCTCGACAAGATGCAGACCGACACCAGGGCTCTGCTCGAAGCCGGCCTCCAGGTCTCGAAGCTGGCATGGGGCGACGCCGAGGAGAACGGGTACCTCGACGCCGATCGCTACATCTTCCACCAGATCTCCCAGGTGCACACGAACATGCTGTGTGAGCGACTCGGGATCGACATCGACAAGGTGCCGCTCACGTTCCCGTTCCTTGGCAACGTCGGCCCGGCATCGATTCCGATCACGCTCTCCATGGAGGCCGAGAGCCTGCAGGCAGGCGACCAGGTGCTGCTGATGGGGATCGGTTCGGGCATCAACACATCGGTGATGGAACTGCGCTGGTGACGGCCGACCCCGTGTCGCCCGCCGCACTACCACCGCCTGGCCTCCCCGGGCTCCAACCGGAGTGGTCTCGACTGGTCGAGACTCCAAAACTTGACGGCGTCGGGAGAACGTGGCATCTCCTCGACAACCAGGTCGCCAATCCCGAGTTCACGTTGCTCTGCGTCCACGGGAACCCCACGTGGTCATATCTCTGGCGTGGTCTGCTCGCGCAAGCACCCGAGAACGTCCGCGTTGTTGCGGTCGACCAACTCGACATGGGGTACTCGGAGCGGACCGGCACGGTTCGGCGTCTCCAACAGCGGATCGACGATCTTTCTGCGCTCTCCGACGAACTCGACGTGACGGGTCCGGTTGTCATCGTCGCCCACGACTGGGGCGGGCCAATCGCTCTCGGCTGGGCAGAACAGCATCTCGAACAGGTGGTCGGCGTCGTCCTGACAAACACGGCAGTCCACCAACCCGCCGGTTCCCCGGCCCCCGGACTGATCCGGATGGTCCGCGTGCCGGGAGTCTTGAACACGGTGTGCACGACAACCCCGACATTCGTTCGCGGGACGATGGCGCTCTCGCGGCCTCGCCCGGTCCGCCCGATCCGCGATGCCTACGAAGCCCCGTATCGCACCGCCGACCGTCGGGCCGCCATCGCCACGTTCGTCGAAGATATCCCGTTGAAACCGGATCATCCGAGCGCAGAAGCGCTGGACCGAGTCGCTGCAGGTCTCGACAACCTGAGAGAGACGCCCGTGCTCCTGCTGTGGGGACCATCCGACCCGGTCTTCTCCGATCTGTATCTCCGCGATTTCATCGAACGGCTGCCGCACGCCGATATCCATCGCTTCGTGGGCGCCAGCCACCTCGTGCCGGAAGACGCCGACATCGCCCCCGTGATCTACGACTGGCTTGAGCAGATCGACGACCGCCCCGCGCCGTCGAAGCCAGCGCGGGAACGGGCACCTCTGTGGGCGGCGCTCGCCGATCACACGGACGACGAAGCCGTCGCCATCGTCGAAATGGGGTCCGACGGGCCGAGAGCGGTGATCACCTTCGCCGAACTCGATGCAGACGTGAACCGGGTCGCGGCGGGTCTCGCCGACCTCGGAGTCGAGAAGGGGGACCGGGTCGCCCTCCTCGTTCCTCCCGGCATCGATGTTGCGATCTGCGTCTACGCCTGTTGGCGCCTCGGAGCCGTCGTCGTCGTTGCAGATGCCGGTCTCGGTGTGCGCGGCATGACCAGGGCGCTGACGAGCGCCAACCCGGCCTATCTTATCGGGATCCCGCGAGCGCTCGCGGCTGCCAGGGCACTCCGCTGGCCCGGCGTCCGCATCTCGTCGGATCCCATGCCACGCGCACGACGGACAGTGCTCGGTGTTACGGCGACGCTGGACGACGTTCGCCAACGCGGCGAAGGGCGTCCGGCGCCCCCGTCTCCCGACCCATCCGACGAGGCCGCGATCGGCTTCACCTCGGGAGCGACCGGCCCGGCGAAGGGCGTCACCTATCGACACCACCAGATGCAGGCCCAACGCGATGCTCTCATCGACCTGTTCGACATTGGTCCTGACGACCGTCTGGTGGCCGCGTTCGGTCCGTTCGCGCTCTATGGGCCGGCGATGGGAATCCCCTCGGTGGTTCCCGACATGGAGGTGACTTCGCCGGGGAGTCTGACGGCAGACGCGCTCGCGACGGCTGTCCGGGCCGTCGACGCGACGCTGGTCTTCGCCTCGCCCGCCGCGCTGAGGAACCTGGTCGCCACCGCGGCCGAGATGTCGGCGGAGGATGCAGATTCCATGAAGGACGTGCGTCTCCTGATGTCGGCCGGGGCTCCGGTGCCGGCTGCGGTCCTGCGGTCCGTGGGCGATCTGCTCCCTGCCGCCGAAGCTCACACGCCGTACGGGATGACCGAGGTGCTTCCGGTCGCAGACATCAGCCTCGCTGGCATCGAGGAAGCAGGTTCGGGGGATGGCGTTTGCGTCGGGCACCCCCTGCAATCGGTAGAGATCCTGATCGATCCGCTCGCGGTGATCGATGGGTTCGCCGAGGCTGCGCCCCCGGACGCGAGATTGACGGACGAGCCGAACGTTGTCGGTGAAGTGTGCATTCGTGCGCCCCACATGCGTGACGGCTATGACAAGCTGTGGATGACGGAGCACGCAGCGTCGCAACCCGAGGGCTGGCACCGGAGTGGAGATGTCGGCCACCTGGACGAGCAGGGCAGGTTGTGGATCGAGGGCCGGATGGGTCACATCGTGACAACGCCCGACGGGCCGGTGACTCCCATCGGGATCGAGCATGCGGTCGAGGTTGCTCCGCAGGTCGAGCACGCCGCCGTGGTTGGTGTCGGGTCCGCGGGAGCGCAGCAGGTTGTGGTCGTTGCCGTGCCGTCCGGGGCCAGGACACGTCCGGGTCTCGCCGACGAAGCCCTCTCCGACATCGTGCGGGACCAGATTCCTGAGGTCGACATCGCCGCAGTCCTGGTGGCACCTCGTCTTCCGGTCGACAAGCGCCACAATTCCAAGATCAACCGGACGAAGATCGCCCGGTGGGCCGACCGGGTACTCGCCGGCGGCAGAATCGGACGCATATGAAGGTGCTGGTCACCGGTGCGACGAGCCTGCTCGGCGGAGCCGTCGTGGACCGACTCGTCGCTCGCGGCGACGACGTGTCGGTATTCCAGCGTGGATCCGGAGGCTCCGGTCTGACCGAACACCTCGGTGACGTCGCAGACCGCGACGCCGTCGACCGGGCGGTCGACGGCACAGCCGCCGTCATCCACCTCGCCGCTCGCGTCGGCGTGACCGGTCCATGGTCCGAGTACGAGGCAGCCAACGTCGTCGGGACCCGGAACATCGTCAAGGCAGCGCAAGCGTCCGGGGTCCGGCGACTCGTGTATGTCTCGTCTCCGTCGGTCGCACATCACGGCGACTCGCTCGTAGGAGCTCGCGCCGGACCCGCGGACCCGGAACGTGCACGGGGCAACTACGCCAGGAGCAAGGCGCACGGCGAACTGATTGCCCTTGGTTCGCACTCGTCGCAACTGGCGACGGTCGCCGTACGACCGCACCTCGTGTGGGGCCCCGGAGACACCCAACTCGTTGGACGGATCGTCGAGCGTGCACGGGCGAACCGGTTGCCGACCGTCGGGACGGGCGCTGCGCTGATCGACACGACATATGTCGACAACGCTGCAGAGGCGCTCGTGGCTGCCCTCGACCGCACTCCCGAGATCGGTGGGCGGGCGTTCGTGGTCACCAACGGTGAGCCGCGCCCTGTTCGCGAGATCCTGAACCGCATCGTGCTGGCGGCAGGTCTGGAACCGTCCCGTGTGCGAATCCCGTATCGTATCGCCTGGGGTGGCGGTCACATCGTTGAACGAATCTGGGAGCGGCGGGGGAGCGCCGGAGATCCGCCGATGACCAGCTTCCTTGCCGAGCAACTCGGTACGGCGCACTGGTTTGATCAGCGCGAGACCCGCGATGCGTTGCGCTGGCGCCCGGCAGTCACCCTCTCTGAGGGATTCGACCGCCTCAGCGCATGGTTTGCATCAACCCCACCGCCAGCCGACGAGACTGCCTGACGCTATCGGGTCCTCGGAGAAGCCTCCGATGTCCGGATTCTACCGCCCAGGTTGGACCTCCCAGAGACTCGGCTCAACTCCCGGCTTGTGATTGCCGACACAAGCTTGTGGAACCAAGAGCGCAGCGTCCGTCGAGGTCATTGTGCGAGTTGGAATGTTCCGTGCCACTCGGAACAGAGCGACAGTCAGCGAACTGACCGAAAGGGTCGAAGGATGAGATCACGGAAGTACGGCAGTCGGCGAATGGGACTGAGCGTCCTCCTGTTCGTTCTCGCTCTGGTATCGGCTGCCTGCGGGGGCTCAGACGATGCTGCTGAGGGCAGTGAGACCTCGGTCGTCGAGGCCGCGGACGCGGACCAGGCGGTCAACGCCCTCGGGGATGTGCGGAGCGCTGTGATTCGCATCGAAGCTCAGGGCTCGTTCGACTATCCGGGTGAAGGCACGTCGTACAACGAAGGCTCCTCCGGGAGCGGGTTCTTCATCAGCCCGGACGGTGTCGCCGTCACCAACAATCACGTCGTTACCGGGGCCGCGTTCCTCCAGGTTTACGTCGAAGGTGAGGACGAACCGCGCAACGCGAAGATTCTCGGGGTCTCCGAATGTTCCGACCTCGCTGTGATCGACGTCGAGGGCGACGGATTCGAGTACGTCGCCTGGTATGCCGATGAAGTCGCGGTCGGGGTAAACGTCTATGCCGCCGGCTTCCCGCTCGGCGACCATGAGTACACCCTCCTTGACGGGATTGTCTCGAAAGAGAACGCTGACGGGGAGACGAACTGGGCCTCCGTCGACAAGGTCATTGAGCACACCGCCGACATCCTTCCAGGGAGCTCGGGTGGTCCGCTCGTTACCGACCAGGGTCGAGTCGTGGGCGTGAACTATGCGGGAGACGACCAGGGCCAGACGTACGCCATTGGATACGACGAGGCCCGCCAGGTCATCCCGAAGCTCCAGGCCGGCGAGGATGTCACCTCGATCGGCATCAACGGTTCGGCGCTGCTGACCGACGACGGGTCCGGCATCTGGGTCTACTCGGTTGCTTCCGGTTCTCCTGCCGATCTCATCGGCATCCGTGGTGGAGATATCGTGAGTGAGATCGAGGGACTGATCCCGGCAACCGACGGGACGATGTCCGACTACTGCGACGTCCTCCGGAGCCACGATGCGGAGTCCGCGATCCAGATCGAGGTCTGGCGTGATTCCGAGCTTGCCTACATGGAGGGCACGCTCAACACCGACAAGGAACTTGTCTTCGTCGGTGGCGGCACGACGGCCGGTTCGACTCCTGAGACGACCGTTGCAGCCGGTGGCGTCGCGGAGGATCTCGAGATCGGCGACTGCCTCGACGATGACCAGATGGAGCTGTATCTGGATGGTGCTGACTACTCGGTCATCTCCTGCGCCGAACCGCACGACAACGAGGTCTACTACGTGCACGAGTTCGGTGACGGTGCGTACCCGGGCGAGGATGCCCTGATCAACGATCTCGCAGACGTGTGCCTCAACCAGTTCGAGGGCTACGTTGGTCGCGACTATGAGACCTCGGTGCTCGAGTACACCGGATCATGGCCCGAGGAGTCGCTCTGGAACACCGGGTACCGCTACGCCCGGTGCCTCGTATACGAGATGGACCTCAACAAGCTGACCGGCTCCGCCTATCAGAGCGGCTGGTAGCGATCCCTCTGAAGACCAACGCAAGGAAGCGAGGGGCGCCTCATCGGGTGCCCCTCGTCGCGCGTATGCCGGTCGATCCTCCCGGGAGCGTACAGGCGCCACCGGGCACGGGTGGTCTCAGGTTCCGGCGCCCAGATGCCGATAGTTACCTACGTATGAGGCGAACGGGCCCGCGAACCGCGGACAGGCACGCGCGATGACCACTGAAGCAGGCGCCGCCGCGCCCAGAGACGACCACACCCCTCCGGGCCACGGACCGGGACTGGTTCGCATCGCCGGCATGTGGCGGATCTGGCAACTCTTCCGCATCGTCGTGTCCCTCTCCATCATCACGTTCGGTATCGCGTTCGGAGTGGCCTGGGACTGGCCTGGTGGACTCTTCTGTGCGGTCGTGGCGGTAGTCGCCCTGATCGATGCGGTCTGGCGCCACCAGTCCGAAGTCGGATCGCCGCTCCCGTCGCTGCTCTTGGACATCACGCTCATCGGTGTGTCGGGTGTGATCATTGGCCTCGATGCGGTAGCCGTGAGTGCAACATTGCTCTACATGATGTCGGTGCCCCTCGTCCTCCTGCCATGGAAGCGAGCCCTGCCGGTCGCGGCGTACGGGGCTGCATGGGCGGTCGTTGCGCTCGCCACGGTGGACCTCTCCGGTCCGCCAACCGGACCTCGTTCCTATATCGTCAACGCCATCGTGGCACTGATGTTCGGCGCCCTCACCCTGGCGCTCCTGGCGCTGCTGTCGTCGCAACTCGAGCGCTCCTACCGACATCGCGAACGACGGCTCCGCTACGAGGAGGCGCTTGCACGCTGCGGAGAAGCGCTGCTGGCCAACCCCGAGGAGCGAGCCATCGACGCCGCGCTGCAGTCGCTCCTCCTCGCATCCCCGGCGCAGAATGTCTTTGTCGACGAGAACTATGACGATCCGGTGCTCGGGCTCAGCCTGCGAGTGACGCACGAGGCGATCCGCCCGGGATACGAAGACATCGTCAGCGAGGAGATCTGGGCCGACGAAGAGGACTCGAACCGACTCGTGCGAACTGAGCTGGCATACAGCGACCTCCCAGACCTCCACGCGGCGCTGTCGCAGGGCCAGACCGCCGTCGTGCACACCCGGGACCTCCAGAGTCGGGCCCGTGAGATCTACGAGGAAGATGGGTGCAAATCGGAGTTGAACATCCCGATCACGGTGGACGGCGAGTGGGTCGGTTCCCTCGGATTCGCTGACTACCTGGTCGATCGGCAATGGGCTCGGGACGATCTCGGTGTGCTGCAGACCGCGGCCGCCATGATCGGCTCATTCTGGGAGCGGGGCCGGGCCATGCAGAACCTTGAGGAACTCGTGAAGTCAAAGGACCAATTCCTCGCCTCGATTAGCCATGAGATCCGTACGCCGCTCACCGCCGTCCTCGGGTTCTCGGAGGTCCTGCGTGAAGAGGCTGTGGGCCTCGGACCTGGGGGGATCGAGATGGTCGGCCTCGTCGTCCAGCAGGCGAGGGAGATCGCCGACATCGTCGAAGATCTCCTGGTTGCCGCTCGAGCGGACATGGATGCGCTCGTCGTGGTCAACGTCCCGGTCTCGCTCGCAGAAGAGGCGCAGGCCGTCGTAGCTGCGAGAGCGACGCGAACGCCGCTGGAGATCGCGGTCGGTGACGCCGACGTGTTCGCCCTTGGCGACCCGGTGCGGATTCGACAGATCACCCGCTGCCTGGTCAGCAACGCCATGCGGTACGGCGGTGAGTGTGTTCAGGTTCGCATTCGTCGCGACGGGAACCGGGCCACACTTGCGCTCGCGGACAACGGGCCCGGGGTCCCACCGGGTCACGAACGCCACATCTTCGACGCATTCCACCGCGCGAGGACCGACGATGGCAAGACCCAGGCCATCGGGCTCGGCCTCTACGTGTCACATCACCTCGCCAAGATGATGGACGGAGACCTCACCTATCGACGTGAGAGCGGCTGGACGATTTTCGAGCTCGACCTGCCGGTGTCCGCTGCGGTCAGCGACGAACTCCCTGCCCTGCCGGTCTCAACGGCCACGGATGCGACCGAGGTCGGTGACGTCCTCGTTCCGCATCAATAGACGGTCGGGGCGAATCAGGCTCGTTCGAGAACTACCACAGGGATGACGTTGCGCGCCGTCTGCTGTTCGTACTCGGCGAACTGCGGCCATTCCCTCTTCTGACGACTCCAGATGTCGTCGTACTCCGCGCCGCCAGCCACGCGAACGGCAACCTGAACCGTCTCGGATCCGACCTCGACCCTCGTTTCGGGGTGTGCGGTCACGTTGTAGAACCAGTCCGGGTTCGAATCCGCTCCGGCCTTGGACGCGAAGACGGCGCAGCCGGTCGGGACGGCTTGATACATCAGGGGTGTCACCCGCTGGGTTCCGGTGCGGGCCCCAGCGTGGTGGAGGAGCAGGAGTGGTGCGCCCTCGAACATGCCACCGACTCTGCCGTCGTTGGCCCTGAACTCGTCGATGATCTGCTGATTCCAGTCGCTCATGGGTGTGCGCTCCTTGCCTTGATGATTGCCGCAGATTCTCTAACTGCAGGGTTGGGCGTTCTGTTCCCCGGTGCGGCTGAGGCTCTGTTCGCTGGGACTGCAACGGGGCGCGCTTCGGACGGCGAGCAATCGGGTATTCTCCCCCGAACCGGCCGAAGCCGGCAGTAGTCGAGAGTGGTGACGAGTGAACATCCGATCCCTGTTCCGCAAAGAGACACTGAAGAGCGACGCGGTCGCTGGCGTGGTGCTCGGCGTTGAGAGCGTCCCCGACGGCCTCGCGGGAGGTCTCCTCGCCGGGGTCAATCCCGTCTATGGCCTCTACGGATACATGGTCGGGACCTTCACCGGCGCGCTTTCCACGAGTTCGTCGTTCATGGCGGTGCAAGCGACCGGGGCGATGGCGATCGTTGTGGCCGATGTGTCGGTGGTTCACTCGTCGGAGGATCCGGGCCGAGCCCTGTTCACCCTCTCGATCCTCACCGGCATCGTGATGCTCGTGGCTGGCCTGTTGAAGCTCGGTTCGATCCTGCGGTTCGTCTCGAACGCCGTGATGGTCGGCTTCATCAACGCCGTCGGCGTCAACATCGTCCTCGGACAACTCGACGACTTCACCGGATATGAGGCGGAAGGTGGCAACCGCGTCGTGCGGGCCTTCGACCTTCTCTTCAACTTCGGTCAGGTGCACTGGCCGACGCTGGCGATCGGCGCCGCCACGATCGTGTTGATCCTGCTCCTCGAGCGAACCAAGCTTGGGCCACTCGGCCTGGTGGTGGCGATCATCCTCACCTCTGCGGCGACCTGGGCGATCACCGCCAATTCCGACGTGGTGATATCGACCCTCAACGACATTGCTGACATTCCGAGTTCGCTCCCGCTCCCGATGCTGCCCGACCTCAGCCTCGTCGTTGCTCTGATCATCCCCGCGCTGTCGCTGGCATTCGTCGGCCTCGTCCAGGGCGCCGGAATCTCTGCGAACTTCCCAAACCCGGACGGCAACTATCCGGAGGCCTCCAGGGACTTCATCGGCCAGGGCGCGGCGAACGTGGCATCTGGCATCTTCCAGGGAATGCCGGTCGGCGGTTCGATGTCGGCCAGTTCGCTCGTCAAGACGGCTGGTGCGAAGTCGCGGTTGGCGCTCATCATCGCCGCCGTTGTCATGGCGATCGTGATCCTCGTGTTCGGCGATCTCGTCGGCTACATCGCGATGCCGGCCCTCGCCGGACTCCTGATGACGGTCGGCTATCGCACGGTGAAGCCAGCCGACATCGTGGAGGTCTGGAAGACCGGAGGAATGCAGGCGACGGTGATGGGGGTCACGTTCGCTCTGACCATGATCATCCCGCTGCAATACGCCGTGCTCGTCGGCGTTGGCATCTCGATGATTCTGTTCATCATCAATGAGTCGAACCAGGTGGTCATCAAGCAATGGGTGATGGAGGACGGACGCCTCCGCGAGACCGACCGGCCCGAAGAGGTTCCTCCTGGGGAAGTCATCATGTTGCAGCCGTACGGCAGCCTTTTCTTCGCCTCGGCCCCGGTGTTCGAGGAGAAGCTCCCCGACGTCACACCGGCGACCAGGGGTTCCGTCGTGATTCTGCGACTCCGCGGCCGCAGCGATCTCGGCTCGACGTTCATGGAGGTCCTGGCGAAGTACGCGCGGGCACTGAAGGATCAGGGGAACGAGTTGATGCTCGTGTCCGCGGACGAGAACATGCACGACCAGTTGCAGGTCGCCGGTGTCGCGGACCTGGTGGGAGAGCAGAACGTGTTCACGTCGGACGAGTGGCTCGGACAGACCCTCCGCACGGCATACGACAACGCAGTCACCTGGGTCGATGCCCATCCGAGCGACGAGACCGCTCCATCAGAACCGACCGAACCTGACCCCCCACCCGCCGATCCCGAGGACGAAGAGCCGCCGAACTAGGGCGCCCGTCTCCGGGGGTAGTCTGAATGGTTGGCGATCGAGGAAGAACGCGATGCATATACCCGATGGTGTGATCGGCCCCGGCGTGAGCGCCGCGGCAGGGGTCGTAGCCGCGGGCGGCTTTGGAGTCGCCGTCTCAAGGGCGCGCCGCTATCTGACCGATCGGCTTGTGCCACTCGCGGCGCTCGTCACAGCCTTCGTGTTCGCGGGCCAGATGATCAACTTTCCGGTTCTGCCGGGAATGTCGGGTCATCTCATCGGCGGCGTGCTTGCGGCCGTGCTGGTGGGCCCATGGGCCGGCTTTCTCGTGATCGCAATCGTGCTCATGATCCAGGCGTTCCTCTTCGCCGACGGGGGGTTGACCGCGCTCGGTCTCGACATCGTCAATATGGCGTTGATCGGTGGCGTCGTCGGCTACGGCGTGTATCGCGTGTTCTTCCGATTCGCGGGTTCTCGACCCGACAGGGTCGCGGTGTCCGCCGGGGTCATGGCGATGCAGCCCGAGATACTGGTGCTCGACGAGCCGACGGCGAACCTCGATCCGGCAAGCCGCAAGGATCTGACGGTGATCCTGGACAGCCTCGATGTGACGCAACTGATCGTGACCCACGATCTGCTGTACGCGCTCGAGGTGTGCGAACGATCCGTGATCATCGACGCAGGGCGGATCGTGGCAGACGGCCCGACGCGGGAAGTCCTCGGCGACCCTGAGCTGCTCGCCGAACACCGACTGGGCTTGCCGGCCGGCCTCCGCATTGAGGATGCAACGACCCCGTGACCGGGATGCCGCCGGACCGCGACGGAGGCCGACCTGGGCACGCTGGTCACATGTGGGAGCTGGCGATCCCGCTCCGCGCTCCCTTCACCAACGCGACCGGCACGGTCGCGAATCGCCGCGTCATCATTGTGTCCATCAGCGACGGCTCTTCAGTCGGGTGGGGCGAGGCGGCACCGTATCCGGGCATCACGCCCGACACGGTTGACGACGCCTGGGACACGCTCGAGCGGGGGAGTGTGCTCGCCCCGTCTGCGGCTGCGGCCGTGGATGAAGCGCTCGCCGATCTCGAGGCTCGCCGTGCCGCCGTGCCACTGTGGAGGGGCATTGGTGGTTCCCGGCAGTTCGTTCCGACATCGATCGCGATAGGCCTGGACGAGGACCCGGTGGCACGGGTGGAGGCAACCGGCGCCGCCGGAGTGAAGCTCAAGATCCGGCCGGGTGACGACGCCAGGCGCGTGGCCGCGGTGCGAGCGGCACTGCCGGACCTCTCGATCGGCGTCGACGCGAACGGCTCATACCGCTGGGATGGCCGGGCAGCGCTCCTCCGACTCGACGAGTACGGGGTTGACTACGTCGAGCAGCCGTTCCCGGCGGATGATCTCGCGTCTCACGCCGGACTCCGAGACGAGATGGTCGCTGCGGTGGCGCTCGATGAGCCGATCGATTCGACGTCGTCGGCGATCGCAGCGATCGAGGCAGGCGCCGCCGACATGCTCGTGGTGAAACCGGCTCGGCTCGGCATGACTACGGCGCGGATCATCCACGACATCGCCCTCGCCGCCGGCCTCCGTATCAAGGCCTCCGGGCTGATCGAGACCGCCATCGGAAGGGCGCACACGCTGGCGATTGCGACGCTGCCGGCTGCCGCACACTCGGACATCGCCGAGCCGGCGTGGTATCTGGACGGGGGAGTCGAATCTCTGGAAGCGGTGTCCGCCGAAGGACAGATGAAGGCCCCTGATCAGCCAGGCATCGGTCTCGACCCGGATCCCCGCGCGTTCGAGCCCTACGTCGTCCGGGAATCGCCTCTCGGCTCGAGGATCTGGGACTGAACGACTCTGCCGACAGGTCCGGCGGTGTCGAAGAGTTCTGAGTCGGCGGAGCCGACTCCAGACGCATGCTGATGGGCGAGCGATCGCATCCCGAGCCACGGACCGGACGGGAGGCGATGGAGCGTGAGGCTCACGTCCGGGTTCACATAGAACCACTCACGGCCGTCGAGCGCCATCGAGTTGCCGTTGCCGACATCAGAGAGCGTCGCCGTCTGAGCGAGCGGCGTCGTCGGCTCGCCCTCGACGACCGGCACCGAGAGACGGACCCACGACAATCCCTCACCGAGCGTGAAGAACGAGTCGTTCACGGTGCGAGCCGAGATCGCATGGCTGTGGAACCGCTCCCGATCGGTGACGTCGAACCCGAAGCGGCCCCAGGCGATGGGTGTTGCTTCATCGGGTCCTGGGGGAGGGCTCCACGAATCGGTGGTGGCCGGGAGCGGAATCTCGGCCGTTCGGATCTTGAGGCCTGAGGCCCGGGCGACCTGGTGTCCGCCTGCAACGAGGGCGGCCTCGACGACCTGGATGCGACGCCCGTCTCGGATCACGGTCGTGTCGACGGTGATCGGCTGGTCGACCGGCACCTCGCGAAACAGGTCCACGGTCAGCCGGGTGACCTGCATCGGCACGGCGCACGGCGATCGTTCGATCGCCCGCGCGAGCAATCCGACCGGCGGCCCTCCGTGCTGCACACCATCCGACCAGAAACTCCGCGTCAGGCCGGTGGGGTGGAACCGTTTGCCGTCGCGGACATAGAGCGCCGTGGACATGGCAAGAAGCTACCAGCTGCCATCTACCAGGCTCGAGGATGACCCGCACAGGTCATGGGAAGGGATACTCCGACTGGCGACTGGCGACTCGCCCGTCAATCCACCGGCAGGCCGAGTCCCCGAGCGATGATCAGTCGCTGCATCTCGCTGGTGCCTTCACCGATCTCGAGGACCTTCGCGTCGCGGTAATGGCGGGCCACGAGCGTGTCGTCGAGGAAGCCGGCGCCGCCGAAGACTTGCGTCGCGCTCCTGGTTGCCGTGACAGCCGACTCGGTCGCATACAGCTTCGCCCGGGCGGCGGCGTGCTTGTAGGGCTGTCCTGTGTCCTTGAGCCAGGCGGCTTTGTAGGTGAGGAGCCTCGCCGCCTCTGCCATGACCTCGATGTCTGCGATCCTGAAGGCCACACCCTGGTATGAACCGATGGGGCTCCCAAACGACGTCCGATCCCGGGCATAGGCAACAGTCTCGTCAAGGCACGCCTGGAGCACACCAACGGCGAGTGCGGCAATGGCGATCCTGCCGTCGTCGAGGATGGAGAGGAACTGCCGGAATCCGTCGCCTCGCGTGCCGAGGAGGTGATCCTCAGGGACGCGGCACTCGGTGAAGCTGAGGCCGTGCGTGTCGGAAGCGTGCCAGCCCATCTTCTCGTATGACGGTTCGATCACGAACCCGGCGGTGCCGGCCGGGACCATGATCGCGGAAACCTCGTCGGGGCCGGTTCTGGCGGTCACGGTCACCAGGGACGTAATGGCGGTCCCCGAGTTCGTGATGAACGCCTTCGAACCGTTGATCACCCAGTGGCCGTCGACGAGATCGGCCCGGGTTTGGGTCGCCCCGGCATCGGATCCACCGCCTGCCTCCGTGAGGCCGAAGCCCGCGAGGGTGCGGCCAGCGATGAGGTCGGGCAGCCATCGGTCCTTCTGGGCGTCCGTGCCGAACTCGGCGATCGGATTGATACCAAGGCCCACGGCCGCCTCGAGGGTGATCGCGATGGATTGATCGACGCGCGCTAGCTCTTCGATCGCGATGCACAGCGTCGTGAAGTCGGAGCCGGAACCGCCGTACTGCTCCGGAAACGGCAGTCCGAAGAGGCCGAGGTCACCCATCTTGGCGACCGCGTCGAGTGGGAACGATCCGGTGCGGTCCCATTCGCGGGCGCGGGGAGCGATCTCCCCATTGGCGAACTCGCGCATCACCCGGCGGAACGCGACGTGCTCTTCCTTGAACTCCACCTGAGGGCCTCCCCGTGCGCTCGCCGCCAGCCTATCTGGATGCGGCAACGCGCGTCCCGCTAGAGTCGCCGCAACGATCCAAGGGAGGGTTCATATGTGTTGTTTCTTCGCCGCGCTGGTGACGCTTGGTCCCCGCTTCGCAATCCTGATCTGGTGGCTGATGCAGCCTGCGCGCTGGGAAGCCGCATTTTCGAGCTTCTTCTGGCCGTTCCTTGGGTTCATCTTCGCACCGTGGACCACGATGTCGTGGGTCGCCGTGGCACCAGGCGGGGTCACGGGCTTCGATTTCTTCATCGTTGCCATGGGAGTCTTCCTTGACATCGCCAGTTACGGAGCGAGCGAGTACGGGCGCAGGGAGCGGTACGCCGCTGTCTAGACCTGCAATCGATCGAATGGCTGACGCCTGATGGACACTGCTGTCGCGCTCGTCCAGAGCTACCTCTATATGAATGGGTATTTCACTGTCACGGAGTACCCGGTCCTCGAACTGATGGAGGACGGCGAGTACCGCACCGTCACCGACGTTGACGTGCTCGCCGTCCGTATCCCGGGAGCGGGACGGGGCGGCGGCGAAGTCGGTGGCACGTTCGTCGGCGTCGACCCGGATCTCGGCGTCGACCTCGAACGGATCGACCTCATCATCGCCGAGGTGAAGGAAGGCCGGGCCGACCTCAACGCGTCGGCCCGTGACCCGAAGGTGCTGCGCGCTGCGCTGAATCGGTTCGGTGCCCTCGGCGAGGAACGCGTGTCGCGCGTGATCGCCGACCTGCTCGAGAATGGGGAGGCCGACCATCCGGACGGGCCGCGGGTCCGCCTCATGGCGTTCGGAGCCCGCCCGCCGACGAAGCGTGACGTCTCGCACCGGTGGAGGCTCCACGGCGATATCGCCGGATACATGTACCGCAGGATCGGTCAGAACTGGTCGGCAGCCCAGGCGATGCAGTCGAAGGATCCGGCGCTCTCGTTCATGTTGCTGTTGGAGAAGGCCGTCCGCGGAGAGTCGAAGGAGAGGTAGGGGAGCGGCAGCGCCGATCCCGGACCACCCGCATGTTCCACGTTGTCCTGCACCGACCGGAGATCCCGCCCAACACCGGCAATCTCATGCGGTTGTGCGTGAACACCGGGAACCGACTCCACCTCATCCGCCCGCTCGGCTTCGACCTCGACGACGCGCGCCTGCGCCGCGCCGGACTCGACTATCGCGAGTACGCCGATGTCGAGGTGTACGAAGACCTGGATGCCTTCCTCGACGCCGTCCGCCCGCTTCGTGTGTTCGCATTCACCCAACATGCGGAGCACCTCTACACGAACGTTGCATACGCAGACGGCGACGCCCTGATGTTCGGCAGCGAGTCGGACGGCTTGCCGCCCGAGGCACTTGGTCACCCCGCTGTCGAGGATCGACTGCGAATTCCGATCGCCCCGGGAGGTCGGTCCTTGAACCTTGCGAATGCCGCGGCGATCGTTGTCTACGAAGCGTGGCGCCAGGCCGACTTCGCATAGAGGCTGATTCCCGACCTCCGGCCTGATCCGGTACCTTGGTGTCCGTGAGACACCAATTCCCGATCCGCGTCCGGTTCTACGAACTCGATCCATACCGCCACGTCAACCACGCCGTCTACATCCAGTATTTCGAGGCGGCCCGCGTCGAGTTGCTGCGTGAGGCCGGTCTGACCCTGCAGGGGATGATGGACGACGGTGTCATGATCGTCGTCACCGACATCGCGACCCGGTTCATCCGATCGGCTGGGGGGAACGACGAACTCGTGGTCGAGACCGAGGTCCTGGAATTCAAACGGGTTACCTCTCGCTGGCGCCAGCGACTGGTGCGAAACGGCGAAGTCATCGTCGAACAAGATCTTGGCGCTGCTGTCACCAACCTCCAGGGGCGACCGATCCGATTCCCTGAGCCGATGGTCGAGCGTCTCCGTCCCTACCTCCTCGAATCGTGACGGTCGAAGCGATCGAAGCCGCGGCCGCGATCGCGTGGCCGCCAACGGAGTCGACCACGATCGGCGAGTGGACGCTCGCAGCAGGCGACGGATTCTCCCGCCGGCGGAACTCGGCGGTACCGGCAGGGCCGGTGCCCGATGACCTGGAGCGGCGCCTCGCCGATGTCGCCGAGTGGTATCGCGTACGGGCCCTTCCGACGATCTTCCGGATCAATCCGACCTGCGATCCTGTGATCGATGCTGTCCTCGCCGACATCGGCTACTCCATCGACGCCCCAACGCTGGTGATGCGGCGGGAGGTCGAACCGAGCGGGCAGGTCCGCGATGTGCTCGAGTCCCCGGTCGCTACCGACGACTGGATCTCAGCGGAGATTGGGGCGATGGGCATCGATCCGTCACAGGCCGGTCCCTGGCTCGCGACGCTGGCACGGATCCCTGGTCCCATGTCGTTCGTCAGCCCGGCGGTGGCGGGTCTCCCGGTCGGCGCGGGCCTCGGCGTTGTGGTGGGTGACCATCTCGGCGTGTTCGAGGTTGTAGTCGATCCGGCCCACCGCAGGCAGGGTCATGCCACCCGGATGATGGAAGCGCTCCACGCATTCGGAGCGCGCTCTGGGGCGGCGACCGCGTTCCTCCAGGTCCTGGAGAACGACGAACGGGCTTTCGGCCTGTACCAGTCGCTCGGGTATGAAGTGTCCCACCGCTACTGGTACCGCCGGTCTGATGCCTGAGCGTTAGTTGCTCGCGTTCTGAGACGGCAGGTTCGGGATCAGCCAACTCAGCAGGGCGTCTTCACTCCTGGTCTGCAGCGTCGCCTTCCCCGGTCCGGTGAGATCGACCACCAGACCTTCTCCGCCGAAGATGGTGCTCTTCCACCCGGCAACCTTGCGCACCTTGAACTCCATGCCCTCGGTGAACGTGACCAGGTGACCGGTATCGAACGTGAAGCGCTCATCCGGGCCGAGCACGATCTCCTCGATGGCGCCATACGACGAGATGACGAGCGTCCCCGTCCCATGGACCTTCAACATAACCAGGCCTTCGCTCGCGAAGAACGTCTTCGCTCCGCTCCACTTCGTATCGATGTTGAGCGACGGCGACGACGCGATGTAGCTGCCGCTCTGCACCATCAGCGACTCGCCGGTGAGTTCCAGCACCTTCATATCGCCGGGGAGGGCCGGGGCAACGTAGATCGTGCCGCCGGTCGCCGGAGCCGAGAACGTGTTGAGGAAGAAGCTCTCCTTGCCGAACGTCGCTCGGCCGAGCGACTTCAGGAAGCCGCCACGGGCCTTTGTCTGGAGTTCGAGATCTGAGGACATCGCGACCATGGCACCGGCCTCAACGACGATGTCCTCGCCCGGATCCAGGGCCACCTTGGCCGTTGCGAAGGCGGGTCGGTAGTCGACATCGATCTTCATGATGCTCCTCTCGTACGGATGGCTTCGACACTACCGGGCGCGACCTGGAGCATGGGTCAACCTGACGCATCGGGTTCGCTACGCTCGCGACTGCTGGCGGGGGAGAGAGGGCCCGTAGCTCAGCTGGTTAGAGCAGGCGACTCATAATCGCTTGGCCGCAGGTTCGAGTCCTGCCGGGCCCACCAGAGGTGTCGTGTACTTCCGTCGAGACCTACTCGGTCTCGACGTCGTGCCGTGTGGGGTTTCATCTTCTTGCCT
>Ga0316197_10001074_pt1 | contig 19409 bp, 13 predicted proteins | sample OudBiesiAoxic_MG_FD_204939 | JGI IMG/M metagenome (GOLD analysis project Ga0316197, IMG submission 204939) | Coastal sediment microbial communities from Oude Bieten Haven, Netherlands - site A oxic | ecosystem: Environmental > Aquatic > Marine > Coastal > Sediment | place: Netherlands... | reverse complement strand
GAGGAACGGATCGCTATGGACTTGGTGGAAACGAGGCGCGCTGCGAGTTCGGCACAATCGGAGCCCTCGATTGGCTGGAATGGCGAACCCCAACGTGTTCCCTAGATGCCGCCCAGCGATCTGATCAACCCTTGCAAAGCGCCGCGCGAAGGAGTCAATCGACCGCTCGTGCAGGAGAATACCTCGGAGTCGAGCTGCGGGAATGCGGGGGAGATCCACTCGTAGCGACGAGCGATCCCTTAGCCTGGCGCGACGGGAGGAGTGCGGTTCTACTCCTCAGGTTTCATGATCGTGAAGTCGCGTCCAGAGCGAGTGGCAGAATTGCTGGACTGTCGGGTCGCCAGGAGGATGGTACCCGGAGCGACGATCTTGTTGATCTTTTTGTGGAAATCGCCTGGCAGATTGACCATCGAGCGCATGGTTGCGACCGCATCGCCCTTTGGATCGCCTCCGCTGAGGCTGAGGGTCGTCCAGGGGTGCATGGTGATTCCTGGATACTGCGGGTCTGGAGGGTCGGTGCCGTCGAGCATGAGGAAGACACCTTCTGGGGGATTGTTTCCCGCGATGGTGATGGGCGCTTGGCCGATCTGGATGCCATTGCGCCAGACATAGACCCGCTTATCCGCATAGCTAACTAGGATGCTGAACGGACCGGACGGGCTCCTTGAGGGCTCCCAGGTGACTTCTCCATCAGGTTCGGGAATGGCACGATCCTCCGCACGGGAGGCGCGGCTGGCGAGCAGGACGCCGACGGGCCGGCTGGAACGGGCTGGGGTCGCGCCACGTCTGGTGATCACGACAGTCCCCCCCATGCCCATCACGCTGTAGATCTTCTCTGAGAACTCGAGGGGCAAGCGGACGCAGCCGGCCGAGGCCGGGTAGCCGGGAAGATCGCCGGCGTGCATCGCGATCCCACCCCAGGTGAGGCGTTGCATGTAGGGCATCTGCGCGCCTTCATAGATACTCGATTCGTGCTCGACCTTGCGCTGCAGAATCGTGAAAACCCCGGTGGGGGTCTCCTTGCCTTCGCGACCAGTGCTCACGGTCGAGCGAGCGATCTCGATGCCGTTGCGGTAGACGTAGGCCGTCTGGTCGTCAATGCTGACCACCACCAGAACCGGACCGCTTGGGGAGCGGTCGGGGTGCCACTCATACTGGCCCGGCGCAAGCTTGCTACGTCCGGTCTCGGTCGTCTTGCAGGCGGTGAGTCCAAGGAGAACCAGCGAGGCGGCAGTGAGCGCTGAGAGGAATGTCCTTTTCATGCCGCGAGGCTGCCAGCCAATCCTCATCAAGGCAAGCATTCTTGTCCCGCTCCTGCCAAAGTTCGATGAGGAAAAATTCGGATGCGGGCAATCTGGATCCGGGTGGGGAGGTGGGGCGGGAATTCTGCTAGGAAGTGGCTACGGAATTCGCTAGTGTCAGCGGCGAACCATTTTCTCTTAAGAGTCTGTCGGACTTAGAGGATTCGAGCAAAACGTTTTAGAATTCTGATCCAGATCCGCATGCTGGAGAGGATTTGAATGGATTCAATGACGATTCAGCGGGTGGATCAGGGCGAATTCTAAAACGGTTCTTGCCGGATCGGGTAAGTCCGACAGACTCTTAAAAGGCATTTCCCATGATGATAAGACTTACGACGACCTGCATTTCCCTCCTCGGCGCGACTTCTGGGGTTCTCCTCGCCGAGCTCAGATTGCCGGCGATCATCGGCGACCACATGGTGCTGCAGCAGAAGCAATCGAATCCGATCTGGGGCTGGGATGAGAGTGGGACCGAGGTGACTGTGAACTTCGCTGGTCAGACCAAGTCGGCGACGGCGGGGGACGACGGGCGCTGGGTGGTCGATCTCGACCCTCTCGATGCGAATGCTGAGCCCGCGGTGATGGAGATCAGCGGGACTAGCAAGCGCGAGTTGCAGGACGTTTTGGTCGGGGAGGTCTGGATGTGTTCGGGGCAGTCGAACATGGGATTTAGTGTTAGTGGAGATTGGAATGCGGAGGTCGAGACCCTCGCATCGCGGCATCCGGAGCTGCGCCTGATATCGGTGCCCCAGGTGGGGACACAGGAGTTGAAGGATGACTTCCGCGGCAAGTGGGAGAGCGCGACCCCCCAGACCTGCGCCAGTTTCAGCGCCGTCGGATTCTTCTTCGGTCGCTACCTGCACGAGATCCTCGGCGTGCCCGTCGGGCTGATCGACAATGCATGGGGAGGTTCGTCTGCGGAGGCCTGGATCCGCCGCAGCACCCTCGAGAATGATCCGCGCTTCGCGGGATTGATCGAGGAATGGAAACAGAAGGAGGTGGATTTGAGTTCGGACGCTGCCAAGGAGAAACATGCGGCGGCGATGGAGGCGTGGAAAACCCGTGCGGCAAAACTGAAGGCAGAGGGCAAGCCGACCGGGCGTGCGCCGAGGGGGCCGGAACAGCAGCTCTCCGGGAACCACCGGCCGGGCAACATTTTCGCTGGTGTCGTGCACCCGACACTCGGCTACGGGATCAAGGGGGTGATCTGGTATCAGGGCGAGTCGAACTCGGGCCGTGCCTGGGAATACCGCGATTTGTTCCCGTTCATGATCGAGCAGTGGCGAGCTGAGTGGGGGCAGGGCGACTTCCCGTTCTACTGGGTGCAGCTGGCTGACTTCCGGGCCGAGAGTCCTGAGCCTGGCGACAGTAGCTGGGCGGAGCTGCGGGAATCGCAGACCCGAACACTCCGGCTCCCGAACACTGGCGAGGCCGTTATTGTCGACCTCGGCGAGGGCAATGACATCCATCCGAGGAACAAGTACGATGTCGCTGCACGGCTGGTACGCTGGGCGCTGGCGAGAGACTACGGGTTCGAAAAGATCGAAGCTCAGAGCCCGACTTTCAAGAGCATGGAAATCTCTGGTGCAAAGGCGACACTGAGCTTCGATCACGTTGGCGGAGGGCTACGCACGGTTGATACGCGCGACCTGCGCGGGTTCGCCATCTGTGGCGAGGATCAGCAATGGGTCTGGGCAGAGGCGAAATTCCTCGGCAAAGACAAAGTCGAGGTCTGGGCGGATTCGATCGAGAAGCCGGTCGCCGTGCGCTACGCCTGGGCCGACAACCCAGTCTGCAATCTGCTGTCGTCTGACGGCCTGCCGATGACCCCATTTAGAACCGATGATTTTCCGATGGTCACGAAGCCCCAATAGACCGACGATGTCCGTGTGAAATTTTTTACCGATCCGCTGGTAAAGTCCGCCAGAGAAGTCGCGGCTTTGTCTGCGCGCCTGGTCGATGAGGGGCTCGGGTTCCTCAGAACTTCGGTCGGCTCGATCCCAATCTGCGCTGGGACGAAGGTCTACATGGCGGAGGAAGGGCTGGGGGCTTCCTCAACTCCCTGCTAGGTCTCAGCCCAGCAGGTGTGGCAGCTGAACCCGGCCCCGAAAGAGGCAAGGAAGAGATTCTCGGCGACTGCCGGGCGGGTGTCGGAGAGGTAATGTTCGAGGGCGACGAGCACGGAGGGGCTGCTGAGGTTGCCAAACTGGTCAAGGGCGTAGGCGGTCTCAGCCAGGTCATACTGGGGGAGCTGCTTGCGGATCTCGGTGATGACGTCGCGCCCGCCAGAGTGTGTGATGCAGCGCGTCGGGAGCGATGGGTCGCCCGGTGTTGGCGCCTCGGCATGCATCTGTGCGACGGCCCCGGCTGCGATCGAGGGGACGCTGCGGTGCAGCTTGTTCTTGAGCTTGCCGGCCTCATTGACGAAGCGGATCTTTTCGCGTTCCTCGGGGCAGTGTCTCGAGCGGAATCCATAGCAGTGCAGGAGCGGATCCCCGCCCTCTTTCCCGCTCCAGACTGAGGCGCTAGCACCGTCCCCAAAGAGACACAGGCTGATGAGGACACCGGGGTCGTTCGACAGGAAGAAGGCGGTGGAGCAGATCTCGACCGCGACGACGCCAACGGTCGCTGTCGGATGGGCCGAGAGGAAGTGGGATGCGCTGCGTAGGGTCGGGATGGCTGCCCCGCAGCCGAGCCCGACGAGGTCCTGGAGGACGGTGTCAGGCCGGAGTCCGAGCCGCTCAGCCAAGTAGCTCGAGACCCCGGGGCACAGGTAGCCGGTGCAGGTGCAGACGAAGACGGCGTCGAGTTCATCTGCTGGCGAGCCAGCACGTTCGAGAGCCTCTGCTAGCGCCTGCGATGCGAGTGCCGGAGCGTGGCGCTCGAAGGCCCGGTTCAACTCTCCGGCACCGAGATCGAAGACGCCTGCGAGGTCTTCGACTGCGAAGTGCCGCTTCGAGATTCCGCTGTCGCCGGCCAGGATGGTCTCCAGCAGATTGCGCGAGGTCGCAGATAGAGATTCGTTTGCGAGAGGTGACAGCCTTGCCAGCTCTGCGCACTCCGCCTGCGTGTAGGATTGTTCGGGGAAGGCGCTTGCGATCGAGCGTAAGAACATTGGCAGAGTGGTTGGGAGCGCACCCTGGAGAGGGTGGCGGGGGGCGAGCTTCGTCGAAGCCTAGTTGGGTCTCTTGCGCTGCTGGCGGGGCTTGACCGAACCGATATCGCTGTCCTCACGGAATTTTTCGATGTGCGGGCTGGGCTCCTCCACCGTCCCACACGAGGTGGTGAAGATCGGGAGGCAGGCGGCGGCAAGCGCTGCGAGGAGGAGGCAGGTGAGGGTCGGCTTCATAATTCTGGCTTGCTTGATCGGGAGGATCGGTAGACAGGATAACCGGATTCGAGATGAACCGTCAAACTGCGATTTCAACTGGCCTGCTCGAGGCGGCTGCCCGGATGTGTGACCAGCTTGCCGGATTGGAATTCGCCCTTCCGACCAGCCATGTCTACAATCCGCTGATCTATGCGAGGCGGGCGAACGAGCTCTACGTGAGGCGCTTCGCGAGAACGGAGAAGCGCTGCGTGATGATGGGGATGAATCCCGGTCCATGGGGGATGGCCCAGACGGGGATCCCGTTTGGAGAGATCGCGGCCGTGCGCGATTGGATGGGGATCGAGGTGGCGGTCGATCGGCCGGAGCGCGAGCATCCGAAGCGGCCCATCGAAGGATTTGAATGCAGGCGTTCGGAGGTGAGCGGACGTCGGCTGTGGGGATTGTTCAGCGAGCGCTACCCGCGGGTCGATGACTTTTTTGCGGAGCATTTTGTGCTCAACTACTGCCCGCTCGTGTTCATGGAGGAGGGGGGGAAGAACCGCACGCCCGACAAGCTGCCGCGGGCGGAGGCTGCGGCGGTAGAGGCAATCTGCGACACCCACCTGGCCCGTGTGCTAGAGCTCTTGCAGCCACAGTTCGCGATCGGTGTCGGCGCCTTTGCTGAGGGGCGCCTGAATTCGATCGTGGACGGGGAGATCAGCGTCGGGAAGATCTTGCACCCGAGTCCGGCGAGCCCCGCAGCCAACCGCGGATGGGCAGAGGCTGCGAGCAGGCAACTCGTCGAGCAGGGGGTATGGGCGGGGTGATCGTAGTCCGATCAGGGGAAATTTCCAAACTCCGGTTGCGGTGGTGGGGGATCGGCCTTTGATTTCCTATGCAAGCCCAGACCCAGACCATGAGCCAAACGAATGGAAATTCTTCAACGCCAGTCATCGCGATCATCAGCGCGGTTGGGCTGAGCGTGGCATTGTTCTTCGTTTTCACATTGCCGAATTCCAAGGACGACGACCTTGCGGATGGGCGAGCCGATGGTGCGCGCGGCACCGCTGGGGACCTGCCTCCCTCAGAGATCGAGACCCCACCAGCGATCGTGCCAGACCCGGAGCCTGTGCCGGCTCCAGAGCCGCCTGTGAAGGTGGAGAAGTTTGCGAGTCCCAAGGAGTTGGTGGCGAGCCTTGCAGAGCGGCTATCAGAGCGTGAATTTGACGCGGTGGTGGAGTTGGTGGGCGAGCAGGTGCTAGCCGAGCCGAGGGCGCTCGGGTTCTTGCATGCGTTCCAGGTCGCTGGCTATGTGCCGCAGCCAACCTCCACCTTCGCAGAGATTGGGGACATGGACGAGATGAACCGATGGGCGCTCTATACCGTGCCGCCGGCGGGTGGGGGAGAGACCCCGGCTCCCGGCGCCCGCGAGCGGATCGTGATCGACGTCACCAGAGCACCGGAGGTCGGTTGGAAGGTTGCAGGGATCCATGTTCCAGGTGCCCTGCGCGAGCTTGCGATCGAGGCAGGTGCGCCGGTGGCGGATCGCGGGAAAGAGTTTCCCCTCGACCGTGCTGATCCGCTCTTCGTGGCAGACGACTTCGTCAACTCTCTGCTCTCACAGAATTTCGAAAAAGCGCTGTCGCTGTGTGGCGATAAGGTACCCGACGAGAAGATCGCCGGCCTGTGCATGGTATTTGAAGAAGGGGAATTCCGGATGCTGAGGGATAAACCGCTGACGACCACTAGCCTCGGTGCGGCGAAGGCGGCGGCGTGGGTGTTTGCCCGCGTGCGCTCTGAAAAACTCGGGATCGATGGCGAGTTCGCCGTCGAGCTGAAGGTCGATGAGGAGAACGGCTGGGAGGTCGAGAACGTGAATATCGAATCGATGTTGCAGGATTTTGTGAAGGGCTCCGAAGCCGGTCGGGTCCCCTACACGCCCATCAAGACCAACCCTGACGGTGGTGAGACCCTGGTTCTCTACTTCGAATATGACAAGGCGGAGCTGCTCCCGCGCTCGTTGCGACAGATCGATATCTTGTCGAGGATCCTCAAGGCGGATCCGGAGAAGACACTGAACATCGGTGGCCACGCGGATGCGCTCGGGCCAGATGAATACAACCGGCGCCTCTCGGGTGAGCGCGGGCTCGCGGTGCGTGCTGCGCTTGTGATGTTCGGAGTTCCGGAATCGCAGATCGAGGTCACCGCCTTCGGCGAGGCGAAACCGTGGAAGCAGAATACCTCCGAGGACGGCACCGACAACCCCGAGGGACGACAACACAACCGGCGCGCCGAAATCTACCTGAATTTCTAATACGAGACTGACCAAGTCAGGCTCATCAGCGACGCCTGTAGAAATTCCCCATCGATGCGAGCTAGCCCCCACCATGAGACCACGGCCTGTGAGCGCCGGCCCTGCGTTCGTGCTGCAGTGAGCCACGGTGAGGGAGTCCCGGGCGCGGTCGAGCACTCCATCAGATTCGACTAGGCCCTGGATGGAACCGTTCGAAGAACCAGTCCGCATCATTTCGGACCTGCACCTGGCTCACCCCGGGAGCAGCGTCGTCGATGCGACCCAGCTCTCGCCCCTCCTCGAGGGGGTGAAGACCGTCATCTTCAACGGCGACACGACCGAGGAACGGTTGAAGCAATACCGCGATCTGGCTGCGACCCATCTTGAGATTCTCGCGAAGATGTGCGATGAGGCCGGGGTCGCAATGGTGATGGTGCGTGGCAACCACGACCCGGAGACTCCACCGTTCGGGGCGATCGATCTCTGTGGTGGGCAGGTATTCGTCACCCATGGCGATGTCCTCTACCCCGACGTTTCCCCCTGGAGCCGCAATATCCATTACGCTCGCGATGCGCGGGCAAGGATCGAGCAAGAATATCCTCCGGATTACCGAGATGATCTCGAGAGCGCCCTCGAGGTGTCTCGTCGGGTCACGCAAGAGATGGAGGTGCATCAGCCACAGGCGAGGCCGGGCCTGGTGGGGAAGTTGAAGACAATGCTATCCCAGGCGTGGCCGCTATCCCGCCCGGTCACCATTTTGAAGGTCTGGTGCGGGGCACCCCGGCTCACCGAAGCGGTGCTGAAGAAATATCGGCCGGAGGCGAAGGTCTTCATTGTCGGCCACACCCACCGTCCTTTTTTCAAGCGCCGGGACGGGCGCGTCCTGATCAACACCGGCGCCTTCCTGACCATGTCCCACGCCTATGCCGTAGATATCGGGGGCGGGCATCTCAGCGTTCGGCGGATCCGCGAACGGGACGGGAAGTTTGTGCTGGATCGCCGGGTCGGGGAGCTCGATCTCGATTGAGCCATCATGACTATCGGGGGCTACTCTTCGGCCTCTGAGAGCCAGCGTTTCGCTTTGGTGAACTCGACGTCGTCGGCGCAGAATTTGAGGAAAGTGCGCAGCGGGGCGGCGGCTTCCCGTTTCCTCCCCTGGTGGTAGAGGGCGCGCGCCTTCTCGAGATAGAAGGCGTAAAATGTGGGGAATCTGCGGATCGCTTCGTCAGCGGCGGTCTCGAGGCTGGGCCAGTCGGCCTCGGCGCGGCTGCGCAACATCATCAGATTGAGGCGCCGGCGCTCGTTTTTCAAGCCGTGCTCTAATAGCTGCTCGAGCGCCGCAGGCGGGACGAGTGAGGGACTATCGAGCAGGACCGAGAAATAGTAGGCTACCGAGAGCGCGTTGGATTCAGGGAGCCGCCAGCCGTGTGCGATCAGGGCGGGGATCATTTCCGTGGCCGTATCGCGGGCGAGTTCGGCCTCATCATCGAGGCCAGCCATCTCGAGTGCCGGGATGGTCAGGTCGAGGAGATCCCCGTCGAGCAGGCGATCGGCAGGCAGGCGGTCAAGGTATTGCTTGAGCTCGGCTTTGTCCTCCCGCTGGATGAGCTGGGTCAGCTTGGCACGAGTGTGGATACGGGCTGCAGCAGGGTGGTTCATGCCGCTGAACTCGGCATCGATGTCGATCGCTTCACCACTGCGGATCCGGCCGGACTGCAGTTCGAAAATTCGGATGGCATCTCGCGTCAGGGGCGCGTTGGCAAGATCACGGTAGGGGTCGAAGATCACTTTCAGGCGCTCGCGGACACTGGGTTTGTCGGTGTCGACGATCCCTGGTGTGAGAAATGCGGCGCGCGACCGGGCAGCATCATCTGCGGTTCCAGCGAGGTAGACCTCGAGCAGCTTGAAAGCGAACTCGCTCGAATCAGGTCCCTGGATGGCATCAGCGACGTCGAACCAGAACAGTGGGTTGGTCTGGTCGAACCGCCTTGTCCTGGCCTGGTAGAGCCGCAGGGCGATGGCTTCTACGATGCTGAGATCCGCCGTCTCGCTCAGGTGCCTCCGCTGGTCAAACCACCCCGGCTCGGTGACCTGGTCGAGTTCGAGCATCGGGGCAAGGGTGGCGGCGAGCTTGTCGTTCAGCGGAATCGTCTGGCGGGCATTCTTTAGTATCTTGAGGAAGCCTAACTTGATCGCGCTATTGCTCGCGTGCAGGTCCGGGTCGAGCTCCCAGTTTCCGGACGCTTTGTAGACTGCCTCGGCTGCGGCCAGATCTCCCAGTTCGAGCAGGCGGTTGAAGCATTGGATTACGACTCGTAACTCGATGCTCTTGAGTCGATCGCCGGTGAAATCAGCGATCACTGCAGAGAGATCGGGGCCAGAATCGAAATCGACCTCGGAGAGCCCCTGGTAGAGCTCGGCCAGTTCGACTAGCCGTTCGTTGTCGCGGTCGAGGGACGGGTGGGCGAGGAGGAAGGCGATGTCGTCCGGGCGGCGGAATGCGAGCGCATCGTCGAGCCCAGAGAAGAGGACGATCTGCTTCAGCGTCTTGGGGAACCCGTCGTGCTCGAGGACAGCGGTGATCATGGCGCGCGCCTGGCGGTGGGTAGCAGCGTCGGAAAGCAGTTGCTGGAACGCGGATGCGAAGGCTTGCTCGCGATCGCGGAGGCCGAGCCTGTCAGATCCGGCGGCGAGAACAGAGAGTTTGATCGCCTCCTCCTCACTAAAGCGCGATCCGGCCTCCTCGAGCGCCTTCTCGAGATCGTCGCCAACGCGGGGTTCGGCAAGGTCCAGCGGCTCGCAGCTGGTCAGCCAGGCCGGACCGTGGTCGGCGAGCCAGGCGGCGATGGCGTCGGTGAGATCCTTGGCGCCAGTGCCGTCGCGGGCGAGGGCTTGGTAGCGGGCCCTGAGCTGCGCCGCTGCAGCCTCGTCGGATCGAATCGCGCTGTGCTCTAGCTCTCGGGCCAGCAGTGCTTCCTCTTTTTCGGCACGTTTCAATTGCCTGTAGAGCCGGGCGAGCTGGACCACGTTCTGCAGGCGGCTCTCGTCGTTTCCGTTGCTGGCGAGGATCTCTTCGAGCATGCCCGCCGGGGCATCCAGGTCAGCTCCGTCGACGCGGCTCGCGGCGATCGCCCAGATCCGCACCATCGAATAGTAGATCGGGTCTTCGACCGGATCTCCCTTGAAGAAGGCCTGGCTGATCGGGAGGGCCTCGGCGGGGCGGTCGGTGTCGAGGAGCGCGAGTGCCTGGTAGAGCTGCCGCTGCCGCAGGTTCTCGGCCGATGGGTCGGTGAACTCCTCGCACAGGGTGATGACGAATTTCCGCAGGTCGCCGGCCGAGTCTGGGCTGATCGCGGTTGCGAGAAAGGACGCGGTGGATCCACAGTCGTTAAAAAATTCGGGCGACCAGCGCAGGGCGCGTAGAAGGAGATCGAACTGGGAGTAGAATGAGGCACTGTCTTGGGCACGGACGGCGTTACGCAGACCCGCGCCGAACTGCGGGAGCTCGCCGATCGCAGGGACACGTGCTTGACCGGTCTCGACCCCGGGGACGAGCTGTGTGTAGAGGGTCTCCCACTCCGGCCACCATCGGTCGCCCGCTGCCCAGTATGCCATGGGATCAGAGAGGGCGGTCATCGATCTGATCTGCCGGCTGTTGGGCGTCAGGGTGAGAATGTCATCAGGCGTCGCAGATAGTTGGTCGAGGATCGCCGCTGCCCGATCCCGATCGCCCAGCTCGAGGCTGATCAACATGGCATTCAACAGCGCGTCATTCGCCGCCGGGTAGCGCGCCGAGTAATCCTGCAGGCGGAGCTGGTAGTCGCGTGCCTCGCGCAGTTTCCCCTGGGCTTCGAGCGAGGTTGCGAGCCGGGAGGTCGCCGCGATGACGAACGCATCCGAGCTCAACTGTCCCGACTCCAACAGATCCAAATAGATAGCGCTCTCGGCCGCGAACTCGCCCTCGCCAGCCAACGATTTTGCGCGCAGGAAGCGTCCTTCCAGGTAGTAGCTGTCAGATTTTGGCAGGCTGTCGCACAGATCGAGCAGGAACGGCAACGCGGGCATGGCGAAGGGGCTCTGTCCGCTGCTCTCTGCGAACTCGCACCAGGCGGCCATCCGCCAGAGGTAGAACGGAAAGCGCTCGCCAGGCGGGGATTGGAGAAGGTAGCTGGTGACGAGCGGCAGGTAGCTACTCGGGGCCTCCGAGTCCTCCAGTGCCTCTAGCTTCTCCGCTAGTGTGGCAGTGTCGTCAGGATACTCCTCCCACCCGTCAGGCTCGTTCTCGTCGATGAACCCGCGCAGGCGCTGTTGGATGGCGGCGTAACTTGCGGACGCCGTGCGGAAATCCTCCAGGGCTGCCAGCTCCTTCTCAAGCGTTTCTGCGGCGGGCTTACCTTCTTCGATCGGCAGTCTTCGGATGATGCCAGTCAGCTGTTCTGCCCCCTCATTCGGGAGCTCGCGGGCGATGGCACACAGGAGCTCGACAATCTCGGGCAGATCGCTTGGATCATTCTCAACCAGTTCGACCAGCCGGGGTTCGAGGGCAGCCGCCTGGCCGGAGCGGGTCATAAACTCAGCGTGCAGCGCGACGAGAAATGCGCGCGCCTCCATGTCGAAGTCGATCAGCGCGTTCGTCTCCGCCGCCAGCTTCCGGAAATCGGGCGCCGGCTCGCGCTTGAGTATGCTCAGGCGCTGGTAGCCCGCCCAACCCCTGCGGAAATCTGAAACCTCGGCATTGTCTGCAATCTCCTTGAAGATCTCCCGGGCGCGCTGCGTATCCCCCTGATCGCGGTAGCAGAATGCTAGGATGTACTCTGCCCAAGCGATCTCCTCGTCGCCGACCGCGTCGCTGGCCGCACTGTTCAGCGCCTTGAGCAGCCGGTCGATCGCCGCGCGGTTGTCCCCCTCGTTCCAGTCGATCTCGGCCAGGTGAGACTCGACGAGAAAGCTGGTCTTGAGGTCGTTGGGGAAGAATTGTAAAACCTTGGCGAGCGCGGCGCGGCGCTTGGCTAGATTGCCGTCGGACGGGAAGCGCCGGTCGAGCAAACTCAGCTGCCCGGCGGCGCTCGGCATCAGGGGGAAATTCTCAACCTCACCGCTATCGGCATCCGCTAACCCACCGGGGGCGGAGGAGGGGTCGAAAATCAATGGCGCCGCCAGCCACGATCTGATCGAGCTCACGGCTGCGAATGCCACCTGGAACTCCTCCGCGGAGAGCAGCGGCTTCTTTACCTGGATCTCAAGCCTCGCGCGGCAACCATTCGTGTCGTCGCCAAGCTCCCAGCTCGCCTCGCTGCTGATGGCTGAAGAATCGACGCTGAAGGGGCGAGGGGGCTGGGCGGTGCCGAACCTCGCCGGGATGCGGAACCTCGCATCGACGCTGACCTGGTCGGCGACCCCGTAGTAAGGCGAGTGTCGGATCTTGGTCTCGCCGAGGTTCGGGAACAACGAGTCGCTCTGCGGAAATAGCAGGCTGAGCTTCCCCTTGTCATTCCCGGGTGCGACAAAGTAGGCGCGCAGCTGGTAGTCGCCACGATTCCAGTCACCAGATTTTGGCGTCTCGACATCGGCGACCTCGGCGGTCGGGAAGAAGTCGCCGATGATCCCAGCGAGGGCCTGGTTGAGCGCCTGTGGATCTTTCCTAGAGAAGAACGATCGGTAGGAGTTCGCGTAGTTCCCGCTGGCGCTGAGCGTCAACCATCCTGAAATTTCGCGGCCTGCGCTGAGCTCTAGATCGAAGTCGTAGTCGAGCCGTCCTGCAGAGGCGGCCGGTGTCCGGACAAATTCGGCACGATCGTCCCGGATCACCAGGACCTCGCGATCCGCATCGTCTGGGCTAAGGCTGCCTGGTCGGGCGAATTCGATCGTCGGGTCGCAGAACTGCAGGCTGCCACCCTCGCGCTCGATGGCAAGGATTGCGTGGTCGAACTGGCGATAGTCGGGGGAGCGCTTCTCGATACGACCGGCGTGCTCGGTGTTGAGGAGCGTCAGGTAGGAGCGGATTCCTTTGTGTGCGAGCATCGCCCGCAACAGGTTCGACTTGTCTTTGCAGTCCCCATACTGGTTCTCCCAAACCTCGTTGCAATCGTAGGGCTGGAGCCCTGAGATGCCAAATTCGAGGCCTGTGTAGCGCACGTCATTGGAGGCTCGCTGCAGCAGCCGCGCGATGATCTCGTCTTCATCTGCGACCCCTGCAGTCCAGGTGTCGACCAGCTCGGCGAGCTCGGCAGAGAGCGTGGAGCGCTCTTTCAACAGCGGGCGATACCAGTCGGCGAAGGCATCCCAGTTGGCGAGGGTCGTGATCCAGGTGGCTGGTCCCGATTGGGAAATGGGGGGACGACCAATCTCGTAGAGGTAGCCGGGAGTGCGGGTGTTCGCGAGCTCGAAGCGGACGCGCCCGGGGGCGGGGATCGAGCGGCGTGGTGTCGGGGCGCCAGTTCCGAGTGGTGAGAAGCGCAGGCGGTCGGCGAGCCCCGCGGGCAGATCGAGGAGCACACGTTTGAGCGCCGTTGGCCATCCGCTCGCCCAGGTCGCGCTCGTCATGAACTCGCCGGGTACGCGCATGCTTGCCTCGTCGATCACGATGATCGATTCGGTCAGCGTCCCGGGCTTCACCTTTGGGAAGATGATCACCAGCTCCTGGGCGTCTGAGTAGAGCGACTGGTCCGCGCCACGCTGGGGCGATCGGATGAGTGTGGCATTGTCCCGCACCGGCGTGCGCGTCCCGTCAGGCGAGATCGTCTGTGCGAGTGCCAGGTGGATCTTCTGCGTGGCGGAACGGAAGCTCCGCTGCTCCCTCGCAAGGCTCTCGGCCCCGGCCTCGGAATCGGCGCGGTAGATCGAGTGGATAGCGACCAGGCGGGCACCCGATTCCTCCACGCGGTGGACGAGCTCGTTCACGATCACGGTCCCCCCGAATCCGGGATCTGGTGGCAGATCGCGGGCGAGTGCGATCGCCTCGTCCAGTGGGGTGAGCATCGGCGCAATTTCAGCGCGGTAGGTTTCTGGTGGCGACCGGCTCACAATTGCCTGCTGTGCCGGCGTGAACCCGGCGAGCATGTAGCTGCAAGCGATCACGAGGAGGGCTGTTGGACGATTGATAGGCATCGGTCTTCTGCTTGGCTTTGGTGGAGCGGGAGATCAGCTGGGTAAGATGGGGATCTTCAGCGCTTCTTATCAACGTAGTCGAGGATCATCGAAAAGCGGAGATCAGAGCTCGTCAGATTCGTCTGGTGTACTTCGACAGCAAAGACGTTCTTGCCCTCTTTGAGGCTGGTCGGAGGGATTTTGAATGGAACGTATTTCGCCTCCAGATCTGCGTTGCCGCGGGACTTTGCAAGCGTCTGGGCATCGATCTTCCCCTTCGTGAATCCTTCGCGCAGCACCTCCTTCCCGTTGAGATACATCCGGAAGCCATCATCATACTGGATCTGCGCGGCCAGGGTGCCGGCGTCTCCCGCCCGCGGCGCGTTCTTCACCTTGATTGTTTTCCTAAAATAGTAGGTGATTCGGGCAGGCTTTTCAGAGTTCTTCGCCCGGATCGTTGTCGCCATCGGATCCCCGAATCCGAGCGGAGATTTTCCTCTAGGCCAGTCGCTGTCATCGAACTCAGGTGTGAACCAGAGCTTGGGATCGACATCCCGATCCGAGTACTTCCAGGACGAGCTCTCGAAGACGAACCGCTGTGGCTGATCCTGGCGGCTCGTGTCGGCGCGCACTGGCAGCGGCCTCGTTTTCGAGGCTGCGACGGGAGACACGGCGACAGCCACCGGCCCACCCCCAGTGGTGTCGGCTTTCTCGAACGATTCGGGCGGGTCGGGAATTTCGGATCCGGCGTCCAGATCGGCTGGTCGAGATTGTCCGCGGACATAGAGCCAGAAGCCCGCAACGGCAGCGAGCGCGATCAGTGACCAGATAAAGATCGCCGTGGCGGGAGAGTTGCCCTTTCCTTGATATGACTGGTGGGCGGTGGTGTGCAGCGGTGCGGTGTAGCGCCGGGTCGGATCCACCGGGCCAGTGATCAACTGCGGCCGGCCCGGAGCTTGCGGTCCGGTAGGTTTCACCACTGCGACCCCTACCGGTCTCGGGTTGGCAGCCGCCCGGATCGCCGCGAGTGCCGGCTCAAATTCTTTCTGGGCTTCGACGGCGGAGGAGGGGCGGTCATCCATCGCTTTCGAGATCAGCCGCATCACCCAATCGCAGACCTCGCGGGGGAGGTCTGGCCGCAGCGTCGCGATGGGAAGCACTTCATGCTCGATGTGCGCGACCATCACGCTGGGAGCAGATTCCCCATCAAATGGGTAGCCGCCGCTGAGGCCATAGTAGTAGAGACAGCCGAGCGAGTAGAGGTCGGTGCGGGCATCGAGTGGCTCGCGGTCGAACTGTTCGGGGGCCATGAAGTAGATCGACCCCATGATCGAATCGCCGTGGTTGACCGTCTGCAATGTCGGGGTCTGGGAGAGTTTCGCCAGGCCAAAGTCTAACACTTTCACCTGGAAGCGCCCGCTGGGAAGCCAGGTGACCATGACGTTGGACGGCTTGATGTCGCGGTGCAGCATCCCTATCTCCTGCGCCGCGATCATCGCCTCGAGTGTCTGGTCGACGATCTGGGAGAAATCTGTCGCCGTGAGCGCTCCACGCCCGACGGTCACATCGAATGTCTCCCCGTCGATGAGTTCCATGACGACGTAGCCGCCGTCGTCATCGACTCCGACATCATAGACCGTGACGATGTTTGGATGCTGCAGCTTCGAGAGCATCCCAGCTTCCTTGATGAGGAGATCTGCCGTGTGGCGTTCGGCCTCTGGCGTGCCATTTTCCGGCAGCAGGCGTTTGATCGCGACGTCTCGCTTCAGGGAGGTATCAAAGGCGCGGTAGACCGCGCCGACACCGCCCTGACCGATTTTTCCTTTGATCTGATAGCGCTCTTCCATTGCTGTGGGGATCCCAAGCCAAAACCCGGGAACCGATAGTAAGCAGAAGCCGCACCCAATGCATCATTTTTGCCAATCGGGGGCAGATTTTCATATTGTCTCTAACCGCCTTAATGCCAGTGATTAGTGTTTGGTCCGATGCACATCGCTGCGAAAAAAACGTCGCCGCACTGCGTGAGATTTTCGGAACGCGCGACGGTTCCTTCATACCGGAGCAAACCACCGGTGCAAAACCAGAACACCTAGCCCCCTGAAACTATGCCTGGAAAACGTTGGGATGATAAAGAACTGAAGCAACTCCGCCGCCAATGGAACGAGGCGGGCGACCTGCAAGCGATCAAGATTCGCGGGCGCACAGGCAATAGCATCAAACGCAAATTGATCCGCGAGGGGCACCTGAAGGCGCAACAGGCTCCGCGCGAGCCCTGGAATGCAGCCGAGGAGGCTCTCCTTGGCGACCTGGTAGCCCAGGGCATGACTGCCAGCGAAATAGTCGAAAGCGGAAGGATCCGCCGCACCAAGGACTCGGTAGCGCAGAAGATTAGCCGGATGAAATTGCTCGCGGGCAAGAAGCGTTCGCAGATGTTGCGGGATTGCCGCCGCTTATCCGGTGAGGAACTCGATGAGTTTTTGGATGCGATCAAGCAGCATGGGGAGACGAGGCATACCCAGTGGTTCGTCTGGAAATACGCGGTTGGTCGCGGCAAGGTGAAGCGGGCTCTGGCGGAGACCGGACATTCCGTCAGCTGGCGTGAGGCGATGGAGATGCCGCAGACCAAGGCTCGTTTTGTCAGCCGCGTCAGCCAGGCCAGTGCCAAGGCCTGGGCACGGCGACGCGAAGAGCTACGCGAGAAGATGGTCGGCCGCCTCCGCGAGATCCGCCGGGAGCTAGAACTGAACCCGAAGCTCGGAACACGGGACGATCGCAAGCAGCGGCTCTGCACCTGCTGCCAGGGGATCTGGTATGCCTCGGAGGACTTTTTCAAGCCGAGCGTCAAGCGTCTCCCAGATGGCGGCAAGAAGATCTACCTCCAACGCAAGTGCCGGATTTGCACCTCTGGGCAACGTGGGACGACCACCGCCGGTCGGATCAATGAGCAGGTCGTGCGCAAAGAGTGGCGGGAGAAGTTGGGCAGTTTCCAGTCCCAGCTTGTGGAGAGCCACCCCGAACTCTTCCGCAACCGGGACTCGATGCGTGCCTTGCGCTGGGAACCATTCGTCCAGATGCTCGAGCAAATGACCACTCCGCAGATTCTCGATCTCGCGGAAGATGTGATCTCGATCTACATGAACAGCGGTGCAAACCAGGTATTGGACAAGATCGAGGAGACCTGCTTCGACGCGGAGCCGGAGCTGCACGAGGATGTGTGGGAGCTGGACGAGGTGGTGCGCAAGCCCGCCGATGCCCGCCCTCAGATCGTCCGGAAGCAGAAACTGATGCGCGCCGGCCGCGAGGTCGCGATGCGCCTCTACCGAGTCGTCCGCCTACCGCGTTACGCAAAGTCGCTCATCTAGCCTCGATCGGCAGGAGTCGATTGGTCCGCCGGACTGGCGAGAGAATTTGGGGGTTCCCCCCGCCAGCGCCCTCCGGGGTTCAGGCGGGGGGATTTTTCTGGCTTTTCGCGGAGGGCGAATGAAATTGGTCACACGGAGTTCACACCGGATGGTGTGGGCTGCACGAGATCATGGAAATCCTCCTAGTCGAAGATAACCCTGCCGATGTCGTTTTGATGCAGGAGGCGCTGTATGAAATCGAGGCGGATGTCGATCTGTCGGTCGCCGTGAGTGGCGAGGATGCCCTCTCCCGGCTGCGCAGCGCTGAGCCGCTGCCAGATCTCGTGATTCTCGACCTGAACCTGCCAGGAAAGCACGGGATCGTCGTCCTCGAAGAAATGAAGAGGGATTCGAACTTGCGCCCGATCCCGGTCATCGTCCTGAGCAGCTCGGGAGACCAACGCGATGTGAAAGCAGTCTACGAACACAACGGCAACTGTTTCGTGCGCAAGCCCGGAGAGTATGACGAATTCGTCGAGGTGATGGAGCGGCTAGAGAAATTCTGGTTGCACACCGCCTATCTCTCGCCACACGATGATTAGACTGGCTGCGCATCAGAATGGGGACGGGCGCACAACGATGCGGATGAACAGGCCTGGCTTCCTTTGCAGACGGTAATCAAGTCGGACAGAGACCTCCTCCACCAATGGATCGAGTGGCGTCCGCGACTCCGTTCCAGTCGTGGCATGCCAGGTCTTCAAGTCATTGCTGAATTCGTAGAGGTAGCTCAGGTCGGTGGCGCTCCGAGGACGCCGGTAGGTCAGGTAGCAGGAGCCGTTCGGGAGTTGTGAGAATCTGGTCAGGGAGGCGCCGCCGCTGTGGACGTCCGGATCTCGGGCGAAGGCGTACTCCTGAAGGTTTTCGAGATCATCGAGGTCGGGGTCTGCGCTACGCAGTGCGTCGGGTGAGCCCGCTGGGAAGAATTGTGCGCTCCAGGTCTCGTAGTTCTGGGGGCCGGACGTCGCCAGCACCAGGTCAGCGGTGCCCTCTCGGGAGCTTCCAGAGGCAGCGAGCTGATACGTCTGCCTACGTCTGCCCGGCGCTGGCCAAGAAGAAAGCGGCGCCTCTGGCCTCGTTGGAAGCGATCTCGTCCAAGCTCAGGAGCTTGCTGCCAGTATAGACTGCGACGTTAGAGTTGAACTCGGAGCTGCCGGCGTCGATCTCGACCGGCATGTCTTGCGGCGCTGTCCAGCTCCACCAGATCGAGCCGGTCTGGGCTTGGTCGCGGGCATGGCTGGGTTCCCCGAATTGGCGCGTGGCGCCGGCCGTGGATCCGACAGCCTCGGCGCTAGCAACGGCACCTAGATCAATGCGTCGGGCGAAGGCATCGTTGACCGGCGCTGCGGGGGCGGCTTGGAGCGTGAACTGAAATTCGTCGGGAGTCGTCTGGTCGAAATCGAGGGCGATGTGATAGACGATTCCTGCGACGGCTTGTAAGCGGAGCGTCCGTTCTCCGCTGGTGATCGCTGCGTCTTCGCCAAGATCGGTGGCATCGGCGAAATGGTCGTTGGGCATGCTGGGGGCCGCAGTGAGCTGTAAAGTAAATTCCCCGCACTGAATGATGATCGCCGCAATACGGCAATTGAGTACGTCTCGCCCGCCTGTGCGGTGAATCGATGGATGCTGTCCGGATCAAATTCAGCCGGTTTGGATGGCTGGATCTCGTCTAGGGTTCCGAGACTTGTCCCGGTAAAGACTGAGATCACCGTGCCCGGGGGCCTTCTGACGAGCATCCTTCTGGGGACCGAAGCCGTCCAACTCCACCAGACTGAGCCGGTTGATGTGTTTCCTGCGTGAGCGGGTTCGCCAATCTGCCTGGTAGCGTGGGAGACCGTCCCATCCACCGAGATGGATCGCGGTGATCCCAGGTCGGTCTGGCCGATATTGTCATTGGGCGGTGCCGCGATAACGCTAGATGGGGTGATGGTTCCTGTGAGCCACAGAATCCAGACGGTGCGGATCGTCTTCAACGATTTTAGCCTAGCCAAGCAGTTTCTACGGCGCAATGTGAGAATTAT
>Ga0316197_10001073_pt1 | contig 19412 bp, 16 predicted proteins | sample OudBiesiAoxic_MG_FD_204939 | JGI IMG/M metagenome (GOLD analysis project Ga0316197, IMG submission 204939) | Coastal sediment microbial communities from Oude Bieten Haven, Netherlands - site A oxic | ecosystem: Environmental > Aquatic > Marine > Coastal > Sediment | place: Netherlands... | reverse complement strand
GGTAACGTTTCAAGTATTACTCCTTCTAATTCTATTACGTCTTGTTTCGCCATACTTCCTCCTCGAAACTTATTGTTAATACCGAATTATTATATCATAAGTCACACAAGAAGTCTACTTTTTATTTTCGTTTTTCCCTATTTTTTTTAGTTTCCAACAAAGATAAAAATGTTGTTATACAGATCTGTTGCTATATTGTTCAAAAACTCTATTTTACTAGGTTAGATCTAATGTTTATAATCAAAACTTTATTTTTCATATCTACTTAAAACTAGTGGTTTTCCATCTACAATAGCTACTGAATGTTCAAAATGTGCGCTTCTTTTTCCATCCTTAGTTACAGCTGTCCAACCATCACCTAAAATTCCTACCTTATAAGAACCTGAATTCACCATAGGTTCTATGGCAATCACCATTCCTTCTTCTAACTTTATCCCTCTACCTTTTCTTCCAAAGTTCATTACCATAGGATCTTCATGCATAGCATGACCTACTCCATGACCACAAAAATCTCTTACTACTGTGAATTTGTTTTTCTTTACATAACTTTCTATAGCGTGCCCAAGATCTCCTAATCTGTTTCCAGCATAACACTCTTGAATACCTATTTCTAAAGCTTCTTTCGTTACTTCTAATAATCTTTTAGATTCTTCATCTATCTCTCCTACAGGAAAAGTTATCGCTGAATCTCCAAAGTAACCATCTAAATTAGTTACAGTGTCGACACTGATTATATCTCCCTCTTGTAAGATTCTATCCCCAGGAATTCCATGTACTACCTCTTCGTTTACAGATAAACATGAACCTGCTGGATAAGCATTAGATGGACCTCCTACTCCTATAGTTGCAGGAATTGCCCCTTGGCTTATAATATAATCTTCTATTATTTTATTCAACTCATTTGTTGATACTCCAGGGACTATCTTACTAGGTAATATCTCATTGTATAATCTAGCGATTATCTGATTTGAAGCCTTTATCTTTTCTATCTCTTCTCTAGTCTTAATTGTTATTGACATTTTTTCCCTCCTTACTCTTCCTAACCTCTTATTTCTAAATTCCCCTCATATCAAGAGAAACAAAGCAAAATATCCTCGCCTCTCTCTCCTAAATTAGGAGAGAGAAAAAAGAGTGAGGTCTTAAAAAAAAGGTGAGCTAGCTCACCTTTTTTAGATAACTTTACCCTAATATTTTAAATATATCTTCTTTAACTTCTAAAACATCCTTTGTTCCATCTACTTCTGCCATTATTCCTCTAGTAGTATAAAAATCAAATAATGGTGCAGTTTGAGCATGGTATGAAGCTAATCTATTTACAACAGTCTCAGCTGTATCATCTTTTCTTATGATTAATCCTTCTCCACAGTAGTCACAGATATCTATAGTTTTAGGAGCATTGAATTCAACATGGAAAGATGCTCCACATTTAGGACATACTCTTCTTCCAGTAATTCTATCTACAATTAAATCATCAGCTACATTTAAAGATATTACTCTGTCTAAAGATATTTCCATATCTTTCATTAATTTTTCCAATGCCTCTGCTTGAGGTATTGTTCTAGGGAATCCATCTAAGATAAATCCTTCTGTACAATCTTTCTCAGCTAATCTATCTCTTATTATTCCAATAATAGTTGAATCAGGTACTAATTTCCCTTCATCCATAAATTTCTTTGCTTCTAATCCCATCTCTGTTCCAGCTTTTATAGCTGCTCTCAAAATATCTCCTGTTGAAATTTGAGGTATATCATACTTCTCTATTAGAAATTTTGCTTGCGTACCTTTACCGGCACCTGGTGCTCCAAATAACATGATATTCATTGGATAATCACTCCTTAAATTTATTATATTTTACAGGGCATTATACTATATATTCGTTATTTTTAACACCCCTTTATTTCCCTTCTCTTAACTTTTAATACCCTTCATCTTGCTCGGTTATTAATTAACTTTACCTTAACTATATTTTTTTATTAGTTCCATTATATCATCACCACAACAGACACTTTTTGGATTTTTCTCCTTACAATTTGAACTTTTCATCGCTCCAGTTATTGTCATTACTTCTTTCAAAGTTTTAGCTCCTCCAAATACAGCACCAATTATATCTCCTTTAGTTACCTTGTCACAATAGCAAATATACTCATACATTTTTTTCTCTAAAGGTGTTTTTATTTTATTTTCTTCTTTTAATTCCATTCCAGAATTATCCATTACATCTCCTCAACAACTAGCTGTGGATTCTTTTTTTCTACCTCTTCTTAAAGTTTCTAATAATTCTTTTACCTTTATCTCTATCAATTCTATACATTTTTCTTTGTCAGTTACATCCTCTAACCCAAAATTTACAACTTTGTCTGCCATATATATTGGACATTCTATATTACAACCCATCTTTACCAAAACATCTAATTTAGGAGGCAATGTATCCATATCTTTAGGAAAATAACCATCCATAGAATAACCTTTGGTCTCCATTATTTTTTTTCCTGTTTCATTTAACTTTTCTGCTGGTTTTGTCCCTGCTGAAAAGATCTCAAAAGTTCCATCATTAAATTCATTCCCAAATTTTTCACCTATAATTGATTTGAAGGAATTTCCGTTACATACAAATGCTATTTTCATCTTACTACACTCCTTTTTTTATAAAAATAATAATAAATATATTATTATTATACATCTATTTAATACATAATAAAATCTAAAATTTTATTTAATAAATATTCCTTGCTTTTATAATTAAAATAACTTAATATATAAGCAAATAATTATTTAGTTAAATACTTAAGGAGGTAACTCATGAATAACATTGATTTTCAAGCTCGAATATTCAAAGCTTTAGGTCACCCATTAAGATTAAAAATCTTAAAAAAATTAGTAGGTGGAGAACTATGTGTATGTAAATTAGTAGATGATACAGAGTTTACACAGGCAAACCTATCTCAACATCTAAAAATTCTCAGTAATGCAGGTCTAATTGTAAAAAGAAAGGAAGGAAATTACTCCCACTACCGTATATCAGATGATAAAACTATCGACCTTTTAAAAAACTGTGAAGATCTAGCTACCAACTATATAAAAAAACTTTTATAGAAAATAACCATCATCTAGCTTGTCAAATATTCTCTTTACTCCTCCTTCTTACAGTTTCGCGAGGTTACGTATATTAGAAAATTCTTGTAGTTAAAAAGAATTTTCTAAATGTAAAAATAGAGAAACCAACGTAAATGCTTCGAAGCAATTTCGATAGTTTCCTCTGATCTGAGAGGAAACTACAACAAGAAAGGAGTTAAGACAGGCAAGAGAGGGTACAAGGAGAACATTAATGAAAAAAAAATATGACTTAACCGAGGGGAATATTCTCTATAAATTAACCCTTCTTTCCCTTCCTATCATGGGGATGTCACTCATTCAGATGGCATATAATATGATAGATATGATTTGGATTGGACGATTAGGAAATGGAGCAGTTGCTGCTGTTGGTACAGCAGGATTTTTTCTAAAGTTTGGCTTTGCAATAACAGCCCTTATCTTTATAGGTACAGGGATCAGAACATCCCAGTCTGTAGGAGAGAAAAATTATAAAAAAGCAAACTCCTACGCTGAAACTTCTATTATCAATACCATGGGTCTTATTGCGGCCTTTATAGTTGTAATCTTAATATCTAGATACCAACTTATAGGTTTTTTTAAATTAAATGATCTAGCTATTGAAAAGATGGCAGTAGATTATATGAGTATTACAGCTTTTGGGATATTTTTTTCATCCCTATCATTGGTTTCCACACGAATATTCAATGGTCATGGAGACAGTAAAACACCATTTTTAATAACTAGTATTGGACTTATCTTAAATATTATCTTAGACCCTATATTAATCTTTGGATTATTTGGATTCCCAAAATTAGGAGTTGTAGGAGCTGCCATAGCTACAGTCTTGGCTCAAACAATAGTTTCTACTATCTTATTTATATATTTGAGAAAAAACTATCAGATATTTACTCGTGGATTTACCTATGATATGGAAAAAACCAGAGATATCATCAAGATTGGCACACCTATAGCAGCTCAAAGAATTCTTTTTACAGGATTTTCTGTATTCATCGCTAGAATCATAGCCAATTGGGGGGCAGATGCCATAGCTGTCCAAAGGATAGGAGTACAGATAGAATCTATATCATGGATTACAGCAGGTGGGTTCCAAGGAGCTCTAGCTGCCTTTGTAGGACAAAACTATGGAGCTAAAAAATATGATCGGATAAAAAAAGGATATTTCAATGCTATTGGAATAATCTCAGTTTTAGGAATCTTTGTAAGTTTTATCCTAATTGTATTTCCAGAGCCTATATTTAGAATATTTTTACAAGATGATTATATAGTTAGTCTAGGAGCCAATTATTTGAGGATACTAGGAGTATCACAACTATTTATGGTAGTTGAGATGACCACTGTAGGAGGATTCCAAGGGATTGGTAAAACATTACCTCCATCTATCGTGAGTATAATCCTGACAGGGGCTCGTATACCTATGGCCCTCCTCCTATCTGTTACAGCATTAGAATTAAATGGTATTTGGTGGAGTATAACAATCAGTAGTATACTCAAAGGGATAGTTCTTCCAATTTGGTTTATAATCCACCTTAAAAAATTAAAAATCTTAACCACGAATGAATACTAATATTCGCAAATTTTAAAGTAAGAAAACCTTTGACACAGATACCACAAATTAAATTTAAGATCAAAAGATACAACGCAGAGCTTCAGAGGTAGCTAAGTTTCACAGAGTTTTTCTTTATGTATCTCCGTGTGCTCTGAGTCTCCGCGTTGAAAAGATTTTATTCGCGTAATTCGTGATAAAGAAAAGGTGCTAAATTTAGTCATTCATTATTCATTTTCAATTATTCATTGGGCTAAAAGCCATCAGGGGGGTATATATGCAAAATTTAATAAACATCATAAATGATAAAAAATTAAATAGATTTTTAACTAAGTGCAATTTTGGGATAGAAAAGGAAAATGTTAGGGTAGATTCCAGCGGCCACTTAGCTATGACAAAACATCCTAAAATTTTTGGAAATAAGTTGAAAAACCCATATATTACAACTGATTTTTCCGAGAGTCAAATAGAAATGATCACTCCTTCTATGGATACCATCGAGGAAACTTATAGTTTTTTAGATAGTTTACACGATATTGTGAGTCTTGAGCTAAAAGATGAATATCTGTGGCCACAAAGTACTCCTCCATCACTCCCAGATGAAGATGACATACCAGTTTCTACATTTGAGGAGTCGTGTGAAGGAAATCGTGCTCAAAAATATAGAGATTATCTCTCACAAAAATATGGTAAACAAAAACAACTTTTATCAGGGATCCACTATAATTTTTCCTTTAAAGATGAATTTTTAGACCTCTTATACAACGAGTCTGAAATTTCTGATTTTAAATTATTCAAAGATGATATCTACCTAAAAATTTCTAGAAACTTCTTTAAATACAGGTGGATATTGATATATCTATTTGGAGCTAATCCAAGTATCCACGGTACATATAGTCGCAAATGTGTGGATATGTTAGATGAAGTAGCTCCCGATTCATTTTCTTATACATCTGGAAACTCATTTAGAAATGGAATGTGTGGATATAAAAATAAGGAAGTATTTAATATCTCCTACGATTCTAGAGAAAAATATGTCGAAGATATAAAGACGTTGATCTCTCAAAAAAAATTAATCAGTGAAAAGGAATATTACAGTCCTATTAGATTAAAAGCTAAAGATAACTCAAACTTATTGAAATCTATCGAAAAAGACGGGATTGAATATCTAGAAGTGAGGTTATTAGATCTAAATCCCATGGTCAAAACAGGGATTTCCATAGATCAGCTGTACTTTGTACACTTATTTTTATTATTTTGCCTATTCACAGAGGAAGATACACTAGTAGAAAGGGAGATGTGGGAGGGAAATAAAAATCATAACCTGGTAGCCCACTATGGGAGAAAGGCAGATCTAGAATTATTTGATAGGGGAGAATTTAAATTTTTAAAAGATTTAGGAATAGGTATGATCTCAAAGATGGAAAATATCATAGAGAATTTGGGTATATCTAATTCAAATTATACAAACACCCTGAGAGAAGCCTTGGAATCATTTTATAATAGCGATCTTCTTATCTCGAGTCAGATAGAAAAAGGTATTAGAGAGAAAGGATTTATCGATTTTAACCTAAATTTAGCAAAAAAATACTACAAAGAAAGCCAGATCGACAGCTTCTCCCTAAAAGGTTATGAAGACTTAGAACTTTCTACTCAAATCTTAATAAAAGATGCCATTAAAAGAGGAGTTAAGTTTGAGATCTTAGACCGAAAAGAAAATTTTATCTCGTTAACCAAGGATGGAAAAACAGAATATATAGTTCAGGCTACAAAAACTTCCCTAGATTCATATAGCACAGTATTGATCATGGAAAATAAATTAGTAACTAAAAAAATCCTAGAAAAGAATCATATTAAGGTTCCTAAGGGAGGATATTATAGTAACTCAGAGGACGCTATAGACGATTTCTATAGATACGAAGGAACCAAAACTGTAGTTAAACCTAATTCTACTAATTTTGGATTAGGAATTACCATCCTTCCCAAAGAATTTACTACACTAGATTATGAAAATGCTCTAAAATTTGCCTTTGGAGAAGATGATTCCATCTTAATAGAGGAGTTTATAGAGGGAAAGGAGTACAGAATTTTTGTATTAAAAGATAAAGTTGTGGGAATCCTACACAGGGTACCTGCAAATGTTGTAGGAGATGGGGAAAATACCATCCGTACCTTAGTAGAGGAAAAAAATAATGATCTTTTAAGGGGAACAGGTTATAAAAAACCTCTACAAAAGATAAATTTAGGAGAAGCTGAGAAAACGTTTTTGGCAAGTCAAGAACTAGATTTTGATTATATACCTAAAAAAGATCAAACTATATATCTTAGAGAAAACTCAAATATAAGTACTGGAGGAGATAGTATAGACTTCACCGATGATATTATAGATGAATACAAGCAGATTGCCATAGAATCAGCTAAGGCGGCAGATGCTACTATCTGTGGTGTTGATATGATGATAAAAGATATCAAAGAACTTCCAAATGACAGTAATCATGGGATAATCGAGATCAACTTTAATCCCGCCATCCATATTCACTGCTACCCATATAAGGGGAAAAATAGAAAATTAGGAGAAAGGATTCTGGATAGTTTAGGATTTTAACTTCTGTATTATAGCAGTAAGAATTTAAAAATCTGAGTAAATCTGTACAATCTGCGACAAAAAAGTCAAATTTTAGTCTGCGTCATGGTCTTATGTCAATATAGTGGACAACTTTTTTTAATCTGTAATAATAGAAAAAGGTCAGGGTAACCAGCCCCGACCATGAACGGCTAAAAATATTTAATTACTTCTTATGAAAATATAAAACTGTTATTATTACTAATAACGAGAATATATATTCGGTCGGAAGTATTTTAACTATTTCTAGTATAAAACTTTGAGGTTTAATGATGATCACCTCCTTAATATTGGAGATTAGGTAAAAGAAAGTGCAAATAACTCTTACCATTAAGCTATATAAATAGCCGTTCAAATTAATTTTATCATACTAAAGATAAAAATAATACAAAAAGAAAAAGTCGACTGGTTAAGTCGACTTTTCCAAAGCACTTTTAAATTCATTAAACCTCTATGTATAAATTAAGTATATAACGTTATATACAAAAAGTCAACTGATTAGTTTATGACATACTCTTCCCCATATAGCCTATAAAAACGACTATAAACCTCTCTTTAAACCGAGAAATAATTAAAAACTAGTCACTAATATTTATTTTTGACTCTAACCAAGAAAAAAGAATTAACTCTGTTAATCTTGGAGATATCTGTGACTCTGCGTTGAGAGGTTCTAAAAATCTGAGAGAGTTTGTGCAATCTGCGACAAAAAGAAAGCTCCTGTGCTGTGGCAGTAAGATATTATAGATTAGTAATAGATAAATTTAATATTTGCATACCTTTGGTGACAAAAAATTAGAACAAAAAAAGAACCTAAGATTTCTCCAAAGTTCTTAATCTTTTAACTATTCAAAACTCTCTCTTATTTTTTCTACTTTTATTATCACTTTATCTCGCCCTTTCAGGTCAACATTTAAAATTAAATTTTATTACACTTAATTTTAATACTCGTTGAACACTTTTAGAAAGAGAGGGTAAAAAAGGATTTGAGATAAATCTCAAACCCTTTAAATATTTAATCTAGATTAATACTGATTCCATAATTTACCTTCAGTACTATATTTATTATCTGCTCCTTCTAATGTCATATCTATTCCATCAGATGTAGTTGTTATAGCAGTAATTGCTAATGAAATAAGGTCATCACTTCCATTATAATAATCTAACGCACCTGTAGTAGTAGCTCTTGTACCTCCAACTATTAATACAGCAGTTGATTGATCTGTTGCATCTTTAAAAACTTTATTTGCATTAGCATCTAATTTTTGTCTTATTTCAGTCATTGATATAGCAGTTGTTGAATCTTGTACCATTCTATCAATAGCTAAAGAACTACCCACTGTTCTTCCTGCTCCTAATACTGCTATCGCCTTTGCATCTTTGGCCTTTGCTAACTGTTCTCTTAACTTCGGTGCTAATGTTGTTGCTAAAATTCCGATTATTGCGATTACTACTAATAATTCAATCAGTGTAAATCCTTTTTTTAATCTTTTCATTCTCATCCCTCCAAATATTTTATTTTTTCTATGACTTAACTTATTTTACAATAAAAAAATAAAAATCCTTTTTTTTATTTTTTTATTTTTTTACCTATTATAGTTTATAAGATACTAACACGTTATGTCAAGTATATTAGTCTTTATTAGAAATTTTTAATTTTTCAACTTTTTTTTGGCACTAAGACTCACACAAGTTAGATGAAAGTTTCACTGAGTGTTCTCTATACATTCTCTTTTTTCATATTGCTCTTTTTCCCTTCGTGTCATTAGTGACTAAGTCTTTTCGCCTTAATTGTTAATTTCTAATTGATAATTATTTATTTTCATCATTCCTATCTCTTTATATTTTTCATCTTTAGAATTTACCAACATACTCCAATATTTAATTGCTTTTTCTAAATCTTTTTTATCACCTAACTTCTTATACTGCCTTTCATATAGGTAAGCCACCATATTTGTCAGAAGATCATCCCTAGTTTCATTCACTACCTTTTCAAAATTTACTAGTAACCCTTCTACATTATTTTTAGAAGCTGCCATCATCCCTGCAAAATAATTTTTTAATACCTCATCATTTGGATTATATTCTATTCCTTTTTCATATATCTCACTGGCTAGATCAAACCTCTTGTAGATCCTAATAAGCCCCAAGATACTTCCACTAAAATTATAGTTTGTAAGAAAATAAGGATCTAAATATGCCATCTTATCAGAATTATCTTTTATCTTTTCTACTACCAGTTCTGGAGTTCCTCCTCCACCTACTGTCAGTACTTGATCGATCCATATAAATCCTGTTCCAGCTTTTTTCATTCCCATAGTTTTTAGGAGGAGGGTATTTTGGTTCATTCCCTCAGTTCCTCTATATCCATTTTTCATTAAACCTTCTTCACTTATTTTGAGATATGGATTTAATAAAAATAATAACCCCAAACAGCTTAGGAGTATATATATTTTACTGTATTTAACCAATAATATCACAACCTTTTTTTCTTTTTGTCACGAATTTCTTACAATGCAGAGTTTTTGAGATCACAAAGATTCTCAGAGTTAAATCTTTTCTTCTTAGTTTTAAACTCTATCTTTGACGCAGACTAAAATCTGACTTTGAAATGATGACCAATTTATACTTTAATTATTTAAGTCATAAAAGCTTATATTCCTAACTTCTTTCCTCTGATCTAAGAGGAAAAATAAAAATAAAGGAGTTAGAGTTATAGTCTTTTCTTTTCAAAAGCTATATTAGTAGCCACCACAACACAAGTTATATAAACCACTACATAACCAATGATCAATAAATAATTGGTATCTCCTTGCTTTAAATAATCTCTATAATTTAACAGATTAAATTTAGGCAAAATAATATAAAGTAGATCCAATATCCACTGAAATACACTTCCCGTTAATTTTTCGGATATAGCCTTTATTTCCATAACCCCATGACCCAATATATAAGTAAATAAAGTAAATATTGTAGAAGTCACAAAAGAATCTGATATTATAGAGAAAAAAACTCCTAAACTACTCACAATAGATAGTTTTAGTCCTATAAAAAATAATGCACGTATATACCACCAGTCAAATTGCCCCTTGGTATAAAGAATAAATCCTAATATACAACCCATGACAAATACATTACAAAATACAGAATAAATTATCCCTAAGTTTATCCCCATAATGTATTTAGATTTAGTCACAGCTTTGGTCAAAACTAAATAAATAGATTTTTCTGCTACAGCTTTTATAACATAGGTAGACGATATATATACAGTTATCAACATCACCAAAAATTCTGTGAGAAATAAACCACTATCTCGAATAACTCTTCCTCCCTCATAAAGGGCTATTTCATCCAATAAGGTAGTAAAAAAAATAGACAAGACCCCAAAATATAAAACTCCATTAAAGACCTTATTAGATATATTTTCTTTCAATGTATACTTACCAATAGTCAGTATTTTTTTCATTTTAATTTTCTCCTACAGTTTCTATAAAATAATTTTTCAATAAAAAATCATCTTGTTCCAACATTATTTTCTTCATATCCAATACTTCTACTAATTTCCCCTTATTAATTATAGCTACTCTGTCTGCTATGCTAGCTACATCTTCCAATATATGAGTATTAAAAAATATTGTAGTTCCTTTAGATTTTAATTCTAATATTATTTCTATTACCAATTCACGAGCCAAGGGATCTAATCCCGACATAGGTTCATCTAAAAATAACAATTTAGGATTATTTAATACAGCCTGAGCTATTCCTACTTTTTGTAACATCCCCTTAGAAAACTTCTCCAACCGATCAGTTTTTCTAGGAATAAGACCTATTTTTTTCAATATTTTATCTATTTTTTCATCTAACTCACCCTTTGGTATATTATAAAGTTCTCCATAATATCTCATCAAATCCATGAGTTTCATACTTTTGGGATAATAAGAGATTTCTGGCAAATATCCTACCTTCTCAAAATCCATTCCTTTTAGTTCTTTTTTTCCAAATACTTCGATCTCACCTTCATCAGGTTTTATCAATCCTAAGATACACTTCAATGTACTAGTTTTTCCTGCTCCATTGAGACCTATTATAGAAAAAATTTCCCCTTCACCTACATCAAAGGAAACATTTTTCACTCCTATATTTCCACTAACGCCCTTTATCTTTTTAAATATATCCCTTTCCTTATAGATCAAGGAAACATTTTTTACTGAAATAACATTATTCATCCTTCTACTCCTTACTTTTTATCCCACCATATCTGACATTTTAAATAATGGCAAGAACATAGCAATGATCAAAATTCCTACTCCTACTGCCATAAATAAAATTATTAGAGGCTCAAAGGCAGAAAGTAAATTCCTAACAGCTTCCTCTAATTCCATTTCAGTAAAATCCGCTACTTTTTCCAAAATTTCACTTAACTGACCACTCTCTTCACCAACTTCAATCATATCTGTTACCATGGGTGGAAACTGTCCACTATCTGCCAACGGCTTATATATACTGGCTCCATCTCTTATACTATCCTTTGCCTCTAATATAGCTTCTTCTATCAATGTATTTCCTACTATTTCTCCACATATATCAAACGCCATAAGGATTGTTACTCCACTGTTTAGAAGAGTAGACATAGTTCTTGTAAATCTAGCCATGGCAGTTTTTCTTACAAATGTTCCCATAAGAGGTGCTTTTAATAAAGCTACATCAAAAAATCTCTTCCCTTTAGGTGTCATCATGGATTTTTTTATACCATAAAAAATTCCAGCTACTCCTAAAACAAATAAATACCAATATTTAGAAGCAATATCACTGGCTCTCATAACCATCCTCGTAAGAAGTGGCATCTCTACCCCTGTTCCTTCAAATAACAACATAAATTTTGGAATTATAAAAGCTAACATAAAAAACATTACAACTATAGCAGTAAAAAATACAATAGATGGATAGATCATTGCACCTTTTACTTTTCCCTTTATCTCTTCAGATTTTTCCAAAGAAGTAGCGACCTTCATGAGCACAGAATCTAACATCCCTGACGCTTCCCCTGCTTTTACCATACTTATATACAATTTATCAAAATATTTAGGATGTTTAGCTAAACACGCCGCCAAAGGCATCCCTGCACTAATTTCTTCCTTCACTTGGGAGATAACTTCCTTTAATTTGGGCTTTTCAATCTGAGATTCTAATATCTCAAAACACCTAATAAGTCCTACCCCTGCATTTATCATGGTAGATAATCCCCTAGTAAAAACTGCTATATCTTTGGCTCTCACCCTTTCAAACATACCACTTTTCATACTGAAGCTATTCTTTTTACTGGATTTAACAAGAATTAATTTTTGCTGTCTCAATAAATTTCTCAGTTCTGTAGGAGATTTGGCCTCCATCTCTCCATTTACTTTTTTACCACGACTATTCAAGGCAGTATATTTATATAACATGACTCACACCCCTGTCTACTTTATTTTTTTATGACAGTGTGACTCTCATCACCTCGTCTAAACTAGTAACTCCTAATCTAGCTTTTTTTATCCCTAATTCCCTCAAAGTATCCATACCTTTTTTTATAGCAAGATTTTTTATTTCTATACTTGTTGCATTTTCAGAAATAAGATTTTTCATCTCATCATCTACTTCCATTATTTCATATATAACACTTCTTCCCTTATAGCCTGTATTGTTGCACTTCTCACAACCAGCTCCTATTTTAAAATCTATACCTTCATAATCATTTTTATCTAGACCCATAGCCATTAATTTATTGGCAGATTCATGATCTTTTCCGATACAATGTGGACAAACTTTTCTAACTAACCTTTGAGCTATAACCATGGATATAGATGCCGATATCAAAAATGGTTCTACTCCCATATTTAATAATCTATGGATAGAACTAGGTGCATCATTGGTATGGAGAGTTGATAATACCAAATGTCCTGTTAAGGCGGCTTTAATAGAGATTTCAGCCGTTTCTCCATCTCTTATTTCCCCTACCATTATAATATCTGGATCCTGTCTCAAAAAACTTCTAAGAGAAGCAGCGAAAGTAAGACCTATATCCGGTTTGCATTGTACTTGGTTTATCCCTTCTAATTCATATTCCACAGGATCTTCTGCAGTAGATATATTAACATCTTCCTTGTTTAATTTATCTAATATAGAATATAAAGTTGTCGATTTTCCAGACCCTGTAGGTCCCGTCACCAATATAATTCCATAAGGATTTTGAATAACTCTATTTACTATTGTCAGTGCTTTTTCATCATAACCTAAGGCAGCTAAATCTAGTTGCACAGATCCTCTATCCAATATTCTCATTACTACTTTTTCACCATGAATGGTTTTTAAAGTGGATACACGAAAATCAACTCGTCTATCTCCTATTTTTATTCTGAATCTTCCATCCTGAGGGAGTCTTTTTTCTGCGATATCTAGATCACACATAATTTTTATCCTTGAAACTATAGCATTCATAATGTGTTTAGGCATCTTTTTTACAGTTATCAATAATCCATCCAATCTATACCTTATCCTTATGTCTTTTTCATATGGCTCTATATGTATATCACTGGCCTGTAGTTTTACAGCTTTTACTATTATAGCATTTACTCCTTTTACTACAGGTGCACTATCAGATCCTAGACTGCTAACTATATCTTCATCTTTATAGTTACTTTCAATCTCTATATCTTCTTCTGCGAATTTATTTAATTCATCTAATACACTATCGGTTTGAGTCTCTGTTTTCTTATCTCTTTTATGAATATATTTCCCCAAATATTCCAGTATATTGGATTTCATAGCCAAAACTGGTTTAATAACCATATTGGTTTTCATCTGTAGTTCATCTATTAAAAATGTATCTTTGGGGTTTTCCATAGCTACCATGAGTTTTTTTCCATTGATTCGTAATGGTAAAATTATTTTTTCCTTCATATACTCTTCTGGCAAGATTGCCAGTACTTCTAATTTTAAATCTGTTTCATCTATTATTTTTACCTTTACTTTATTTTGTTCTCCCAGGGCATCCAGTATATTTTCTTCATCTAAATATCCTAACTCTATTAAAATTTCTCCTAATTTTTCTCCACTGTTCTTTTGCTCTTCCAACGCTCTTTCCAGGCCATCTTTTGTTATCAATTTTTTTTCTATTAAGATCTCTCCTATTCCCCGTCGTCTTTTTACTACCACCATAATTTTCCCCTCTGTTCACATCATTACTTATTTTTTCTATATCTTATATATTATATTATAATGGCTTTTTTTTCCACCCTTTAGGTCTAATTACTCTTTTTTATTTTATTCATTACTTTTATCTATATTACTCTCTATTCCAAATTCATCTTTATTTCCATCGGTAACCACCCTAATCTTACTTTTTCTTTGCTTTGCCTCATCAGTTACTTTAGAAATAATTCCATCAAGTTGTTTAGGGATAAAATAGGTTTTTTCAAATGTTTTTTTATGTCCTAATTTATCATAGACAGTGAATAAGAGTGTTGCTTTAGATCCTTCGACAAATCCAGAAGTCGGAATTTCAACTTTACCATCTTCCCATTTTGGGGTACTAGTCACCGAACTATCTGAAAGAGTTATAGTAGATTGTCCATTTAAATTAGATTCACTATCTGAAGTAGGTTTTTTTTCTACTGTAAAAACATAACTATAACCTGTCACTCCAGCTAACTCTATTAACTTTGATAGATCTATTCGTATATTTCTATCGCCATCTATTTCCCCGATTATCCCTCCTTCTAAATATAGTGTATTTACCTGTGTATCTAAAACAAAATCAAGGGTTTTCAAATCACCTACAAATCCTAAAGCACTTTCAGGTCGGACTGTTACAATGTTTTTATCATTATTTTTAAACTTATCTATTAATATTGAAAAATTTGTATTCTTAGTAACAGGAAGATCTATTGTCGAGAAAACATTATTATTTTTTTCAACATTTAATTTTACCATCTGATTTATTCCTTCCCCTGTCGACCCTGTAACATATATTCCAGGATTAGCCTCTAATGAGTTAGCTCCCCCCTTTGTAAATCTATATGGTGCTATTTCTATTGCCTCCCCTGTTATACCTGTGGTACCATTTACCCAACCACCAGTATCTTCATATATTTTTAGAGTTACATCCCCTGGTTTAATTGGTACTGGTCCAGTGGAAATATCTTTTCCATCTATCGCATTTATATTTCCAGTCTGAAGTTTAATGTCTATATTTTTATAATAGTCATCATCTTTTTGTATTTCTCCACTTATTGTTATGTCTGCATCTGTCAATATTAAAGGTGTTGGAATTGATATTGATGCTATAAAGGTATTTTCGAACTTTGGCTGGTTAGGTTTCGTACTAACGTCAGTTTGCTTTGTATGTACTAAAGTAACAAATTCATGAGTTTCACTATTACCTTCTCCATTTTTTATGACAATTTCCTTTAAAAGTAGTTGAGGTGTATCAAATTTTTTCCCTGTTCTTGTTTTTATTGTTAATTCAAATTCTTTCGATTCCAAATTAAAATCGACTCTCTCTACCCAAGCATCTATCTTAGTAGTACTTGCACTAAAACTAACTACACTCAATAAAACAAATAAAATAAATATCTTATAACTCTTCATTTCTCTCCCCTCCTATAGATTTTCTATTTAATAATATACATTCATTTACTTTTATTTCCTTCTAATATGAAAATGAAATAGGCTAGAAATATTTTCCATTTCCAGCCTATAACTATAATTATATTTTTTTTAGTTAGGTTCACCCTCAGAACTTCCTGATATATTACTACCTATCCCAAATTTATCTTTATTTCCTTCTGTTACTATCTTTATTCTACTGTTTCTCTGTTTTACTTCACCCTCTATCTTTGATGTTACTCCACTTGATTCTGTAGGAATAAAATAAGTTTTTTCAAAGGTTTTCTCATGTCCTAGTTTATCATAAACAGTGAAGGAAAGTGTTCCTTTGGAACCAGGTATAAATCCAAAAGTCTGAATTTTTACTTTACCATCTCCAAACTTTAGAGTTTTAATTACAGAATTTTCTGCAAGAGTCGTAGATGATTTAACGTTTAGGACAGATTCATTATCTAATTTTTTCTCTTCTCCTACTTTAAATTTATAACTATATCCAGTTATTCCAGATAATTCCATTAAACTTGTTAAGTCTACAACAATTTTTCCATCACGATCTAACTCTCCTATTATTCCACTACCTAAATATGTGTCATTAACTTGTGTATCTACTACAAAATTTAAAGTTTTAGAAGTCCCATCTTTAGTCTCAATATCTATATCGCCAGTTTTTTTATTTGCATGTCCATATGCATATCCATTCCCATTGCTTTTTGTGGTTCCTGTGGTTTCTATTACCCACCCAGCTCCATTTCTATATCTATACTGTTTTCCAGATTCTATGGTTCCAGCTGCCTTATTAATTATAGTAGTTACTTCAACTTTATTCGAACCTTCTGTAAACTTTTGTCCATTGACACTATTTATTGTAATATAACCTGATTCGTCAGATAACTCAAACGTTTCTTCAGCTTTAGTTCCATTTAATTTTTCTACCTTTATTCCTACTATTTGATTTCCGCTATCATCTGTTTCAGGAACAAAAACATAGATTGCTGGATTTGTAACATAAGACCTAGGTCCTCCCTTGGTAAATTTATACCCATCATAAGACATAATTACTTGATTATCTGGATTTTCTTGATCTTTCGGATCTAATTCTTCATAAGTTTTTATATCAAACTCTACTGAAGATTCTGAAGGTACAACAGTAAGATTTAACTTTATATGAGACGCTTGTCCTCCTCCACCTGCTGCTTTTCCGCTTAAATTGGTTTGTATCTCAAAATCTAAACACACTTTTTCAATTTTTGAGGTTAAATTATAAGTGTAATTTTCCACTTTTTCTCCTTCACTCTCCAAATCTTTATAAACATATATAGTTTTTGCCTTATTTTTCCCTGTGAACACTATTCTTAATATACCATTTGTCAAGATCGCTGAATTTATTTCAGTAATATCATTTCCATTTCCATTAATATTAGAAAATTCTGGGTTAGAACCTTTAACATATTTGAAATCCTTAACTCCATTTATAGTAATAGTAGCTGTAGTTGGGTTTCCGCCACCAGCCCAAGCAGGTTTTCCTGCAAAAACCGACATACTCATCAACAAAAACAATACAAATATACTATAATTTCTTATCTTATTTCCCATTTGTCTTCCCTCCTTGTTTAATTCTGTCTTCATCTCTTCACTTTTATTAAATTCAACTCTATTACTATTATACTTTTAATTCTACCCTATTTTTATCTATTTTACCATAAAATACCATTTTTGTTATTTTTTTATTGAAAACAAATAAGCTGGAAACAATTTCTGTTTCCAGCTTATAACTGTAATCGTATATTCTTTTTGGACCAGTTTAGTCCTCAGAACTCCACTCTGAACTTCCGTCTACACTGCTTCCTATCCCAAACTTATCTTTATTCCCTTCTGTTACTATCTTTATTCTACTGTTTCTCTGTTTTACATCACCACTTATCTTAGCTATTATTTTATTAGCCTGTTTAGGTATAAAATAAGTTTTTTCATAAGTTTTTTTATTTCCTACTCTGTCATATACTTCAAATGATAAAGTTAATCTAGAACCTTCTGAAAAATCTCCTAACGGAATTTTAATATCGGCTAAACCATTCTCTTCGGTAGGTATTAAATACTTTCCACCTTTAACTGACACTTCTTCTTCTTTTTTTTGAAAACCATTTGATAAAGTATAACTATACTTATTTATCCCTGATAATTCTTCAAATTTTGATAGTTTTATCTTTATTACAGGTTTTCCATCTTTCATTTCTAATTCACTTATAATCTCTTCCTTTTCTAAATATGAATTCTTTATCTTTGTATCCACTATAAAGTTTAAAATTTTAGACTCTCCCTCTACATCATCTTTATGTTTATTTTTGACTTCACTTATGGGAGTTATTTTTACTCTATATGCTCCATTTTCTATATAATTGAAATAATTAGATTCTATTTCTATATTTCCTGTTTTCTTCGATAAGTTCATTTCTTTTGTTCCTGTAATATTTCCAATTGAATCAAGTGTTTCTATCTTTAATTTTTTTATTTTCTTATCTTTAGGAACAACAGCATAAATCGCTGGATTGGAAATGTTCGACACTTTTCCTCCCTTAGTAAATACGTATTCCCCTTTTCTTATTTCAGGTTTATTTGGTTGTTTTACTTCTTCATAAGTTTTTATATCTATCTTTCCACCTTCATTCTCAGGAAAACCTGGGACTGTATATCTCCCGGTAACCTTTTTCTTATTTTTCCCATTTCCATTTACTGCATCAAACGATACTTCTACTTTATTTCCAGGTAATACATGTAAAAGAGATGTATAAATTATTACCCATTTCTCATCTTTTCTTTCTATATTTTTTATTCCATACCAACGATAATCCAAGGTTTTTTCTTGCTTTTCTTTAAAATTTATAGCGTACTTTCCTTTTTTATTGCCTTTAAGTTCCAATATTATCTCAGGATAATTAGTTAAATCTATTTTTATTTTATTCTCAACCTTCTCTACCCAATCTTTATTTCCATTTAATTCATCACCCTGTTTATTATTTTTATTTTTATTTTTATTACCATGCCCACGTCCATTCCCCCATCCCGCAAACACCGACATACTCATCAACAAAAATAATACAAATATACTATAACTTCTTATCTTCTTCCCCATCTATCTATTTTTCCTCCCAGTTTCTCTCCTCAGTCTTATCAAATTTCTCTGTACTTCTCTATAGTTATAAAATCTTTCATTTATTTTCCTGATCTTATTTTTCGATAACTCCCCTCCTAGCTAGGTTTCTCTTTTTCACATTACAAAACTTCTTTTTATTAAAAAAAAATTTAAATACTCGTGAATCGAGAAACCATAAAAAGGAAGAGTTAAATAATTATTCATTGTACTTTTGATATCAACTTCGTTATTTATTTTTCTAGTTACAAAAAAAGCCAAGAAATAAATTCTTGGCTCAAAAAAGTAATTTCTTACTTCTCCATGTTTGTGTAAGGTAATAAAGCAATGTTTCTAGCTCT
>Ga0316197_10001072_pt1 | contig 19421 bp, 15 predicted proteins | sample OudBiesiAoxic_MG_FD_204939 | JGI IMG/M metagenome (GOLD analysis project Ga0316197, IMG submission 204939) | Coastal sediment microbial communities from Oude Bieten Haven, Netherlands - site A oxic | ecosystem: Environmental > Aquatic > Marine > Coastal > Sediment | place: Netherlands... | reverse complement strand
TCTCCCACGAGTCACGCACGCTGCAAGGGTACAGTCTTGTGATGCGCGCATCGAGACACTCGCGGGAGCCGGTGCGGGTTCTCCTCGGCGGCGGCATCGGGTGCGGCAAGTCGATTGCCGGAGGCCGATTCGCGGCGTTGGGAGCCGTTGTCGTCGATGCCGACAGGCTCGGACATGCGGTCATCGGCCCGGGAGGAGAGGCCTACGAGCGTGTGAGCGCACGCTGGCCGAGCGTGAAGACCGATTCTGGTATCGATCGAGCGGCACTCGGGCGGATCGTCTTCGGGAGTGACGAACAGCTTCGCGAGCTCGAGGCTATGACGCATCCATCGATCGTCAAGAGAATCGCGGCGATCGCGGGAGACGCCGTCGATCTCGTCGTCGAGATCCCGCTCATCCTCGAGATTGCCGGCGAGTGGACAGCCGTCTACGTCGATGCATCAGCCGATCGGTGCATTCGCCGTGCCGTCGACCGAGGGCTCGATGAGGAGAGCGTTCGGAAGCGGATGGGCCATCAACCCCACCGATGCGAGTGGCTGGCATGGGCGGACCGGACACTGGAAAACAACGGCACACCGGACGAGCTCGCAGCGCGCGTCGATGCGCTCTGGATGGAGTTGCGGGGCTGATGGCTGAGATGAGGCCCTTCCGGGTGCACTCCGACTTTGCTCCCGCCGGTGATCAGCCGGCGGCGATCGCCCAACTTGTCGAAGGAGTCGAGCGCGGTGATCGATTCCAGACATTGCTCGGCATCACGGGCTCTGGAAAGTCGGCAACGATCGCATGGACCATTGAGAAGCTGCAGAAGCCGACCCTGATCCTTGCACCGAACAAGGCGCTCGCGGCACAGCTTGCCAACGAGTTCCGTCAGTTCTTCCCGGAGAACCGCGTTGAGTACTTCGTGTCGTACTACGACTACTACCAGCCTGAGGCGTACATCGCCCAGACGGATACGTACATCGAAAAGGAGTCGACGGTCAACGACGAGATCGACCGGCTGCGGCATTCGGCTACTGCCGCTCTGCTGACGCGGCGCGACGTGATCATCGTCGCCTCGGTTTCTGCGATCTACGGCCTTGGGTCACCCGAGCAGTACGAGGGTCAACTCCTCCGCCTTGTTCGCGGGGTCGAGTTCCCGCTCGATGAGGCTATTCGGCGCCTCGTCGACATCCAATACGAGCGAAACGAGATCAACCTCATCCGGGGCAAGTTCCGCGTGAAGGGAGACACCCTCGAGATCTTCCCAACGTACGAAGAGACGGTGTATCGCGTCGAGTACTGGGGGGACGAGGTGGAACGGATTCTGCGGATGAATCCGCTCACCGGCGAGGTGATCGAAGAGCAAAACGAGCTGTGGGTGTATCCGGCCAGTCACTACGTCACCTCACAGGAGCGCATGCTGCGCGCCCTCGCCGGGATCGAGACGGAGCTCCGGGATCGTCTCCGGGAGCTCGAGGGCGGCGGGAAGCTTCTCGAGGCACAACGCCTGCGGATGCGGACCTCGTACGACATGGAGATGATGCGAGAGGTCGGATTCTGCTCTGGAATCGAGAATTACTCTCGATATCTGGATGGGCGGGCATCGGGTGAACCTCCGTACACGCTGCTCGACTACTTCCCGGATGACTACCTCACGGTGATCGACGAGAGCCATGTGGCGGTGCCACAGATTCACGGGCAGTACGCCGGCGATCGGTCGCGCAAGGATGTGCTCGTTGATCACGGCTTCCGTCTGCCCTCGGCGATGGACAACCGACCTCTCACGTTCGAGGAGTGGTACGAGCGCACCAAGTTGGCGATTCTCCTCTCCGCGACACCCAGCGCGTGGGAGCTGAGGGAATCCGGCCAGGTCGTCGAACAGGTGATACGTCCGACCGGGCTCGTGGATCCGGAAGTGTTGGTGCGTCCGACGAAGGGGCAGATCGACGATCTCGTCGAGGAGATCCGGGTTCGGGCAGAAGTCGACCAACGTGTTCTCGTCACGACGTTGACCAAGAAGATGGCGGAAGACCTGTCGGACTATCTCCTCGAACTTGGAGTGCGAGCCCGGTATCTGCACAGCGACATCGACACGCTTGAGCGGGTCCAGATCCTGCGGGACTTGCGCATGGGTGAGTACGACGTGCTCATCGGCATCAACCTTCTGCGCGAGGGGCTCGATCTTCCTGAAGTCTCATTGGTCGCGATCCTGGACGCCGACAAGGAAGGGTTTCTCCGATCCGAGACGAGCCTCGTGCAGACCATCGGCCGGGCCGCCCGCAACGTCGACGGTGCCGTCGTGATGTACGCCGACGCGGTCACCGATTCGATGCGCCGTGCGCTCAGCGAGACGAACCGCCGGCGGAGGCTCCAACTCGAGTACAACGAGCAACACGGGATCGACCCACAGACGATTCGAAAGGGGGTCTCCGATATTCTCGAGTTGATACAGAGCAGCGACGCCCCTCAGAGCGACCGGCGAGCTCGCGAACTTCGTCGCCGCGAGCCGCTGGACCTGACGCTCGACGATCTTCGGCGCCTGATACAGAGCCTTGAGGAGGAAATGCACGAGGCGGCATCTGAGCTCCGATTTGAATACGCGGCGCGCCTGCGCGACGAAGTCGACGATCTGAAGCGAGAACTCAGAGAGATGGTTGACGCGTCGCGATAGTCCAATCAAGGCAGGCGTTTGGCGCTTTGCCGAGAGTCCGGCCTCCCCGCCGTTGAGGTGTTGTCATGCGCCTCACGGCGGCTGGGGAGCAAGCGCCTCGTGTCTCGCCAACACCTTGAGATGTAGCGCCGGGGACCGGCTTCACTACGGCTACCGAGTTCAGGAAAGAAGACGATGGCGAGCGAGACGATCCACATCAGCGGTGCCCGCGAGCACAACCTGAAGGACCTCCACCTCGAGTTGCCGCGGGAAAAACTCATCGTCTTCACCGGTCTTTCGGGATCCGGCAAGTCGTCGCTGGCGTTCGACACCATCTACGCCGAGGGCCAGCGCCGCTATGTCGAGAGTCTGTCGGCGTACGCCCGGCAGTTCCTCGGGCAGATGGATAAGCCGGACGTCGACTTCATCGAAGGCCTATCGCCTGCGATCTCGATCGATCAGAAGACCGCCAGCCGGAATCCACGATCAACCGTCGGTACCGTCACCGAGATCCATGACTACCTCCGGTTGCTTTACGCTCGCATTGGGATTCCGCACTGTCCCAACGACGGTTCGCTGGTTGCCCGTCAGACGCCGCAACAGATTGTGGATCGCATCCTCGAGATGGGCGAGGGCACACGATTCCAGATCCTCGCCCCGGTGATTCGCGGCCGCAAAGGAGAATACGAGCAGCTGCTCAAGGATCTCGCCCTTGAGGGGTTCAGCCGAGCCAGGATCGATGGTGAGGTCCGGGACCTAACCGACGACATCACGCTCGACCGGTATTTCCAGCACACGATCGAGGTGGTCGTCGATCGGCTCGTTCGGAAGGACGGAATCGAGCGCCGCCTCTCCGACTCACTCGAGACGGCACTCAGACTTGCCGACGGGATCGCACACGTTGCCATCGCGGACGGACCGACGCTGTCCTTCAGCCAGCACTTCGCTTGTCCGGAGTGCGGGCTTTCGTTCGACGAGCTTCAGCCGAGGAACTTCTCGTTCAACAGCCCGTACGGCGCCTGCCAAGAGTGCTCCGGAATCGGCACCAGATTCCAGATCGACCCCGCGCTCATCGTTCCGCAACCCGACCGAAGTCTCTTCGACGGAGCGATCGCGCCGTGGCGTGGTCGGCACCGGATGACCTACTACCAACGCCTCCTCTCAGCCGTGGCCGCAGCAGAGGGAATAGACATGGACCGGCCGTATCGAGAACTGTCGGAAGAACACCGAGCCTTGTTGATGGAGGGCAACAGCAATCGCGCATACACCGTCACCTACGAGAACCGGTTTGGCCGCACACGCCGGTATGACACGAACTTCGAAGGTGCGCTGCCATGGCTCGAAAGGCGGTACGCAGATTCCGAGAGTGATGCCGTGCGCGAGAGTTATCAGCAGTTCATGCGAGAAGTGCCGTGCCGATCGTGCCGCGGCGGCCGGCTCAACCCGATCTCGCTTGCCGTAACCGTCGGGGGACTGTCGATCGCTGAACTCTCCGGCCTTTCGCTCGCCCGAGCGTCGACCGTCCTCGCCGACCTCGAATTGTCGGATCGGGACCAGCAGATAGCCGGCCGGGTGATCAAGGAGATCCGGGCCAGGCTCGAGTTCCTCCTCAATGTGGGTCTCGACTATCTGACGCTTATGCGTTCCGCCGCCACACTCGCGGGCGGTGAGGCACAGCGCATCCGGCTGGCGACTCAGATAGGTTCCGGTCTCGTGGGGGTTCTCTACATCCTCGACGAGCCATCGATCGGCCTGCACCAGCGCGACAACCGGCGTTTGATCGAAACCCTTCTGCGACTTCGCGATCTCGGCAATACATTGATCGTCGTCGAGCACGATGAAGAGACGATTCGCGTCGCCGACCACATCGTCGATATCGGACCGGGTGCGGGTGAACACGGCGGCAAGATCGTCGCAGAGGGATCGCTCGCCGATATCGAACGTGAGAAGTCGTCGCTGACCGGGGACTATCTCGCAAGGCGGCGCTCGATCGTCGTCCCAGAGGAGCGGCGAGTGGGTACCGGTGCCTCGCTCGTGATTCGAGGTGCAGGTGAGAACAACCTGCAGGACATTGATGTTGAATTCCCGCTCGGTCGGTTCGTTGCAGTGACCGGTGTTTCCGGCAGCGGGAAGTCTTCGCTCGTGCAGGAGATCCTCTCGAAGGCGCTCCACGGGGAGTTGCACGGTGCGAAACGCATCCCGGGCCAACACCGTGGTATCGAGGGCATCGAGCACATCGACAAGGTCATCAACATCGATCAGTCTCCGATCGGGCGTACTCCTCGGTCGAACCCGGTGACCTACACCAAAGCCTTCGACGCAATCCGGCAACTGTTTGCAGCGACGCCCGATGCCAAGATGCGGGGATACAAACCCGGCCGGTTCTCGTTCAACGTCTCGGGCGGACGTTGTGAGACGTGCAAGGGCGACGGCACGCTCAAGATCGAGATGCACTTCCTCCCCGACGTCTACATCCCGTGTGACACGTGCAAGGGCCGCCGCTACAACCGGGACACGCTCGAGGTCACCTTCAAGGGCCATTCGATCGCCGACGTGCTCGAGATGTCGATTGAGGAGGCACTTCACTTCTTCGAGAATCAGCCTCGGATCGCTCGCATCCTTGGCACGTTGTTTGACGTGGGGCTTGGCTATATCCGTCTCGGACAACCGGCACCCACGTTGTCCGGCGGTGAGGCACAGCGTGTGAAACTCGCAGCCGAACTCGCGAAGCGGTCGACGGGTCGAACGGTCTACATCCTTGACGAACCCACAACCGGCCTGCACTTCGAGGACATCCGCAAGTTGCTCGGCGTTCTCGAGCGATTGGTCGACGGGGGCAACACGGTGGTCGTCATCGAGCACAATCTCGATGTCGTTAAGACGGCCGACTGGGTGATCGACCTCGGCCCAGGCGGAGGTGACGATGGCGGGCTCGTTGTGGCTGAAGGCACCCCGGAGGACGTTGCGCTCGTCGCAGATTCGCACACCGGCGTCTTCCTCGGGGACGTATTGGCCCAATCGGTGCGCAGCCGACCCCAACGTCTCTGATGGAGGCTGATGCGACTCACGGTGGCAAGCCGGAACGAGCGGGCGGGATCGCACCTCCGGTCGGGGACTGGGACGGCATCGCTGATTGGTGGCGCGGCGAAGCCGCAGGCGACCCGGTCTATCGGGAGGATGTCGCTCCGATGCTGGCCCGGCTTATGCAGTCGACGACCGCACCGTTCCTTGACCTGGGGTGCGGAGATGGCCAATGGCTGCGATGGCTCGATCGCGACGTGGGGAAAGCCGTCGGCTGCGATCGTTCGGGGGCACTCCTGGCCGACGCCGCGGCTTCTCATCCGGTCGCGTTGTGCGAACTGCCCTCGTTGGCCTGGCTGCAGGATCGGACACTTGGCACGGCGTTCTCCGTATTCGTGTTCGACCTCGTCGAGAACATCGACATCCTCTTCGCCGAAGTCGGTCGGGTCGTGGCGCCGACCGGTTCGCTTGTGGTCATCATCAATCACCCTGCGTTCACGGCACCGGGATCCGGACCGTTCATGGACCCGGACCTCGACGTATTCTGGCAGTGGGGTGAATACCTCGATCGCGGAACCAGCCTCGTGCCTGCCGGGCCTGGGGCTGTGGCGATGTATCACCGCTCCACCGGCGACATCTTGACGTCGGCCGCGCGGGCCGGGTGGCACCTCGAAGAGATGATCGAGGCGCCCCTCGGCGCAGCCACCATCGAGCGAGAACCCTCCTATGCGGGACAGGAGGACATCCCGCGTTTCCTCGGGGTGCGATGGCGCCGATGATTCAAGACACAGCCGAGATGTGCCGATAACGATGTTCTGTCTACCGCATACGGAGTGTCCTCATGACTGATCATCTGGTCGCATTCGAATACGGTACCGGGCGCGTCTGGGGCTACATCAGGGCTCGATCAATCGCCGAGATCATCGAGGTTGTGCCGGAAGTGGACGTGTACGATCGCCCCCCATCGTGGATGGGCGAAGGCGACGTGCGGCTCTTGCGGGAGCGTGCCGTGTACCTCAGTGGGAGTGCCCTCGACTCGATCCTCCACCGAAGGACGTCGGCGGCGTAGTCGAGTGCCGATCGCTCGGGGGCCGATAGCATCGGACTCGATGCCGGAATCGTCAATACGCCCGCATTCGAAAGCGCAGACCCCAGCGGGCGAAATCGCGACCCTCGGACATCGGTGGCTGGCTGTCGCCCTGGTCGCTGCCCCGACACGGCTGATTCTGTTCTTCGTGATGCGATTCATCCACGTGGGGGCGGACGGTTCGGGGCGCGTCGCTCCAGTTCCCCGAGATGTTGCGGGTGAATACGCCGACGGCCGGTGATACCGGGGCACACGTGCTGCTTCCCCGCATTGTCGAAGAGATCGGATTCCGGGTGGGCTGACCGCTCGGCTGGAGCAACATATGGTTCGCCGGTTTCCCGGTGCTCTACCTCTACTTCCCGCTCCCGATGCTCGCGATCGTGCTCTTGGACAGCGTGCTGCCCTACGGAGTCGCCTTCAAGATGGTGCACGCCGCCGGTCTGGTTGCCCTCCCCGCAGCCACCTACTTCATGGTGAGATGGATCGGATTCGAACGGATCGTCGCCGGACTCGCCGCGGTCACGGGCGGAATGCTCGTGTTCATGGAGAGCTCGGGCTGTCGATCGTGTACAACGGTAGATTCCTGCCGTTCTGGTACTACGGAGTCTTCGTGCTTGGCGGCATCGGTATCGGGCGATGTGCCGTCGCACTCGGTCGGAAGATCCAGGAATACGTAGATGGCGTCGCCGTGGTGGCGACTGCCGCTGCGGTGATCGTCATGGTGGTGGCGGTGTTCTCGATTTCGGTGGTCCCGTCGTGGGTCGAGCGCTCATACTCGGGCTACGAGGGCAGAGCCGAGTATCCCGAATACGAGCGGCTCATGGCCACCGTCGATGCTCTGCCCCCGGGAAGGATCGCGTGGGAGTGGAACACCGCGATCGGGGCCTACGGCACACCACTCGCCCTGTCGCTCTTCCCCTACTGGAGTCCTGAGCACCCGTCGATGCTGGGCTTGTACCGCGAATCGTCGCTGACAACACCGTTCAACCTCATCAATGAGAGCGAGACCAGCCGAGACCCGTCAGTCAGGATCCCGGGTCTGCGCTATCACCCGATGGATTTCGCCCGGGCCACACCACATCTGGCGCTGTACGACGTCGCGTACTACGTCAGCTTCACCGACGAAGCCGAGCGGAGTGCGTTCGAATTCGGCCTCGATGCCGTGGCCGACGCCCCACCATGGACCGTCTTTGCTCTTCCTCCGTCACAGCTGATCGATGTCGCAGCGGTTGAGCCGACCGTTTGGGACGGAGCGTCGGGCTTCTCCGACGCAGCCTTGGAGTGGTACGACGATGTGGACAATCTCGATCACTGGCTTGTTGCCTCAGGATCGGACCGTTGGGCGCGGGTCGACGCTGTCGATCAACGGTTGAGTGAGCCGTCCACGGCATACGACGTCGATCCCGATGCCATCACCAACATCCATATCGAGGACGACCGGATCTCCTTTGACACCACGGCGATCGGTGTGCCCCATCTGGTCAAGGTTTCCTATTTCCCCAACTGGAACGCGGAGGGCGCTGATGGTCCCTTCCGCGCGGCGCCCTCGTTGATGGTTGTGGTGCCGACCGAGGGCTCGGTAGTGCTGCACTTCGGTCGTACGTGGTCAGAGACCGTCGGTTTGGTTCTCACGGTGCTCGCTTTGGGAGTTGTCGCAGCATGGTGGTACCGACTGCGGAGGACGCGCACGGCCGGCGATGGGAGACAGCAGGCGTCCTTGGCGAACGATGCGCCCTCGGATTGATTGACGGCCTGTCGGTTCGTGGGCCGGGATACCATCGGGGGCGATGTTCCGGCGCCCGCCCCCATCCGAGATTCCTGATGCACCCGGCGTGTATCTGTTCCGTGACGAACACGGGGCCGTCCTCTACGTCGGCAAGGGGAAGTCGCTGAGGAAGCGCCTCGCGAACTACTTCGGTTCCGACGTGCGCGGCAAGACGGCGATGATGGTTGACGCTGCAGCGAGTGTCGAGTGGATTGTGACGCCGTCGGAAGTGGCTGCGATCATGACCGAGTTCTCGCTCGTCCAGGAGCACCAGCCCCGCTTCAACATCCGGCTGCGAGATGACAAGAGTTTCCCCTATCTCGCGCTCACCGTTTCGCAGGAGTGGCCGCGAGCGATGGTTGTGCGGGGCAAACGGCGAAAAGGAACGCGGTACTTCGGCCCGTACGCCCACGCCTACGCAATTCGACAGACACTCGACCTCATGCTGCGGACGTTCCCGATCCGCACGTGCACCGATGCGAAGTTCCGGAGGCACGAAACGATGGGGCGGCCCTGCCTGTTGTTCCATATCGAGAAGTGTGCCGGGCCGTGTGTCGGAGAGATCGACGCCGATCGCTACCAGGACCTCGTCGAGGGCATGGCGTCGTTCTTCGAAGGGGAGTCCACCGCAGTCACCGAGCGGCTCAGGAAGGATATGGAGGTGGCCGCCGCAGCACAAGAGTATGAACAGGCGGCGCGGATTCGCGACCAGCTGAGTGCGGTGGCGAGTGCGACCGAGCGTCAGGAGTTGGTCACCGAGCGGCCGGATGACTTCGATGTTGTTGCCGTGGCTGAAGACGAGTTGGAGGCGGCGCTGGTGGTTCTCCACGTGCGACGCGGCCGGATCACGGGCCGCAAGGCCACGGTGGTTGACCGAGTCGAGGACGTCGACACCCCTTCGCTGATCGGCATCTTGCTCACCGCGTTGTACGGATCGGAGCGTCCCCCGCGAGAGGTCCTCGTCCAGGAACTCCCGGACGATGCCGATGTGCGGGCCGCTTGGCTCGCTGAGCAGCGCGGGAGTGCGGTTTCGCTGCGTGTGCCCGTTCGCGGGGCGAAGCGGAAGGTCCTCGAGACCGCTGCGGACAACGCCGCCCAAGAATTCAACCGGCACCGCCTGAAGCGGCACAGCGACCACAACGCTCGCGCTCGCGCACTGAACGACATCCAGTCGGCGTTGCACCTTCCCATCGCGCCCCTTCGGATCGAGTGCTACGACATCTCGACCATCCAGGGAACCAGTACGGTCGCGTCGATGGTTGTCTTCGAGGACGGTCTCCCGAAGAAGAGCGACTACCGCCGATTCAAGATCAGAACCGTGAGAGGCCAGGACGACTTCGCCGCGATGGAGGAGGTCATTCGCCGCCGGCTGAGTGCGTATCTGGCAGAACGCGACCTGCCGGTGGACCAACGCGGCCGGTTCGCGTACCCGCCGTCGTTGATCGTCGTGGATGGGGGAGCGGGACAGCTCAGCCGAGCCGTCGCGGTGTTGGCTGAGCTGGATCTGGACATACCGGCGGTCGGCCTCGCCAAGCGACTCGAGGAGGTGTACGTGCCTGGTCGGGAGGAACCGATCCAGATTCCGAAGGGACGTGAATCGCTGTACCTCCTTCAACGAGTTCGCGATGAAGCTCATCGTTTCGCGATCACGTACCACCGGAACGTTCGAGGCAAGAAGATGATCGACTCGGTTCTCGACGACGCCACCGGCATCGGACCGGCGAGAAAGCGAGCCCTTATCCGGCGATTCGGGTCGTTGAAACAGATCCGTGCTGCGTCGAAAGAGGAACTTGCCGAGGTCGTTCCCGATAGTGTGGCGGCAACACTTTGGGAGAGCCTCCATGGATGAACCGGTCCGATCAGAGCCGCATGTCGTTGTCATCACCGGGATGTCCGGTGCCGGGCGCTCGCACGCCTCGAATGTGCTCGAAGATCTGGGGTACTTCGTGGTCGACAACCTCCCCGCCGATCTCATCGTGGACGTCGTGCAGCGGTCGGGGGTGGGCGACGAGTCGCGAGACCGGTTCGCGGTTGTTGTGGACACCCGCGGCGGAGTGACGGCCGACGAACTCTCCGAAGCGGTCAAGCTCCTGCGGCAAATGGGGCTGCGAACGACCGTCCTCTTCCTGGACGCTGATGATCGAGTGCTCATCCGCAGGTTTGAGGAGACACGCCGCCCTCATCCGTTCGCGGGTTCGACACTTGGCGAGTCGATCGCGTCGGAGCGGGCGGACATGCTCGAGATTCGGGGTCTCGCCGATCTGATCGCAGACACGTCCGATCTCAACGTGCACGAATTGGGCGATCGCCTTCGGAACGCGTTCGCCCGGGGACTCCCTGAGCGGCAGATGCAGATCGACGTGACGTCGTTCGGTTTCAAGCATGGGGTGCCGGTCGTCGTTGATCTGCTTCTCGACGCCCGTTTTCTTCCGAACCCGCATTGGCAGCCTGCGCTGCGCCCGCTGACCGGTCTGGATGAAAGCGTGCGCGACTACGTATTCTCGTTCGAAGAGGCCGACATCTTCCTCTCGAAGGTCTCCGACCTGCTCGACTTCGTGATCCCTCAGTACGAAAACGAGGGCAAGGCCTACCTCACAATCGGGGTTGGCTGCACGGGAGGGCGCCATCGCTCCGTCGCGATCGCCGAGGCTATTGGGCAGCACCTTCGGACAGAAGGCCGAGACGTCACGGTCCACCACCGGGATGCCGGCCTCGGGGAAGACGATGCCCACCAACATTGAGCCGGAGGCGCTCCTCGAGGCACTGAACCTCGACCGACGCGGACCGCATGTCGTTGCCGTCGGGGGAGGAAAGGGTCTCGCCCGGGCGCTCGAAGCCATCCGCGGCTACGCCGGAAGGGTGGACGCGATTGTCACGGTCGCCGACGACGGAGGATCGTCAGGCCGGCTTGCACCCCACCTCGACATTCCTCCTCCCGGGGACATACGGAAGTCCCTCATCGCTCTGACGCCGGACGATTCGATATGGCGTCAGCTGTTCGAATACCGGTTCGAGGGTGCCGATGTTCGGGGCCACTCGCTGGGCAACCTGATCATCGCGGCACTCGCCGATATCGAAGGTTCGTTTGAAGCAGCACTCCGCTCCTCGGAGCACCTGCTCGGTGCGCTTGGGTCCGTGATCCCGGCTTCTCCGTGGCACCTCGAGCTGGCTGCAGTGATCGACGGGGTCGAGGTTCGCGGCCAGGTCAACGTATCACTCGCCCGCGGGACGGTCACCGCTGTCCGCCTGGTGCCGACCGATGCCCCGGTCACAGAGAGCGCGGTGGCGGCGCTCGAGGCGGCGGACCAGATCGTCGTCGGTCCCGGGAGCCTGTATACGTCGATCGCTGCGACGCTCGTGGTCCCCGGCATCGTCGACGCGATCAACCGTTCGAGCGCATCGCTGGTCTACATCGCAAACATCGTCACCCAGGACGGAGAGACCCTCGGAATGGACGCCGTCGATCACCTCGACTCTCTTCTCCGCACAACCGGTGTGCGCCCACCCAGTGCTATCGTTGCTTCAGATTCTCCGGTGTTCGTTGCACCGCCTCTCGAGGTGGTCGGCATCGACGCAGAGGCGGCTGCCACATATGGTGCCGACGTTGTGATGGCGGACCTGCTCGACCCAAATGCCGAGCGACCTTCTCATGACCCATTCCGTCTGGGCGTTGTCCTCCGGGGACTTGTTCGCACATAGCCAATCACCTCCAGGAGGTTCAACATGCGAGTAGCAATCAACGGGTTCGGCCGTATCGGCCGTAACTTCCTTCGCGCGTCCAAGGGTGATGACGCCTGGGCCAACATGCGGCGGACGATCACGAACGCCAAGGTGAGCGACCTCGATGATCTTGCCACGACGATCATTCGGCTGAAGAAGGACGTTGCCGGCATCGATATCGTCGCCATCAACGACCTGTCGGACGCTGAGATGCTCGCGTACCTGCTCAAGCACGACTCCGTCCACGGTCCGTATCCCGGCTCCGTCGTCCTCGACGGTGACGAGCTGGTGGTCGACGGTGACCGCATCAAAGTATTCGCCGAGCGTGACCCGGCCGACCTTCCCTGGGCAGACCTCAACGTCGACGTTGTCATCGAATCCACCGGTGTGTTCCGCACCCACGCGGCCGCGTCAAAGCACATTGAGGCCGGCGCCAAGTGGGTGCTGGTGTCCGCTCCCATGAGCGACCCCGACTACTCGATCGTCTTCGGTGTCAACGACGAGGGACTCGATCCCGCTGTTGACAAGATCATCTCCAACGCGTCGTGCACGACCAACTGCGTCGCTCCGATGATCAAGATCCTCAACGACGAGTTCACGGTCAAGCAGGGCGCCCTCACGACCGTGCACGCCTATACGAACGATCAGAGCATCCTCGACCTCGTTCACAAGGATCCCCGACGTGCCCGCGCCGCCGCTGTGAACATCATTCCGAGCTCGACCGGCGCGGCAACCGCGGTCGGCAAGGTGATCCCTGAGATGGCAGGAAAGATCTCGGGCACGTCGCTGCGGGTGCCGGTGGCCGACGGTTCGATCACCGACCTCGTTGTCATGGTCGAGAAAGCCGACATCACGGTCGACGATGTCAACGCCGTCTTCAAGGCTGCCGCCGAGGGGCCACTCAAGGGCATCCTTCGCTACACCGAAGAGCCTCTGGTCTCCACCGACATCATCGGCGATCCCCATTCGGTGATCTTCGATGCCCAGTCGACCATGGTCACCGACGGGTTGGTCAAGGTGTTCGGTTGGTACGACAACGAGATGGGCTATTCGACCCGCCTCGTCGACCTCGTACGCAAACTGAGCTGACGTGACCCTCCCGACGCTCGATACCCTCGACGTCGAAGGCAAACGCGTCCTCGTTCGGTCGGATCTCAATGTTCCGCTCGGCGAGGGCGCGGTCGCCGACGACTTCCGGATTCGGGCGAGCCTTCCCACGATCGAAGCGTTGCGGGACCGCGGCGCGCGGGTGGTCGTCGCGAGCCATCTGGGCCGGCCGTCGGGTGTTGATCCGTCGTTCAGCATGGCACCGGTCAGCGAGCGGCTCGGTGAGCTTGGCGGGTTCCCGGTCATTCAGGCAGACGGGGTGTACGGACCAGAGGTTGAAGCCCAGATAGCGAGTGCTCCAAACGGCGCGGTTGTTGTCCTCGAGAACACCCGTTTCGAGCCCGGGGAATCGAAGAACGATCCCGAGCTCGCCGACGGGCTCGCGGCCCTCGCAGACGTGTTCGTCAACGATGCATTCGGAACGGCTCATCGCGCCCACGCCTCAAATGTGGGTGTCGCCGAGCGGCTTCCCTCCGCCGCCGGCCGGCTCCTCGAAGGAGAGATCGAGGCTTTCGGGCGCCTTCTCGGCGAACCCGACCGTCCCTACGTGGTCGTTCTCGGCGGGGCGAAGGTATCGGGCAAGCTCGAGGTGATCAAACACCTCTTGCCGAAGGTCGATCTCATGCTGGTCGGAGGTGGCATGTGTTTCACGCTTCTCAAGGCCGGCGGCTATCACGTCGGCGACTCGCTTGTCGAGGAATCCATGATCGATGAGGTCAGGGGTGTGCTCGACGGTCCTGGAGGGGCGAAGATCGTTCTGCCGGATGACCTCGTGGTGGCGGATCGATTCGCCGAAGACGCGGAGCATCGGGTGGTGCCGGGTACCGCGATTCCCGACGGGATGATGGGCCTGGACATTGGGCCGGAGACAGTTCGCCGATTCGGTGCAGTGATCGAAGAAGCCGCGAGCGTCTTCTGGAACGGCCCGATGGGCGTGTTTGAATGGCCGGCGTTCCGCAACGGGACGGCCGGCATCGCTGAGGCCGTCGCGTCCTCTGACGGCTACACAGTCGTCGGTGGTGGTGATTCGGTGGCAGCATTGCGTCTCCTCAGCCGCGACGACGAGGTTTCGTTCGTATCAAGCGGCGGTGGGGCGGGTCTCGAGATTCTCGAAGGAAGGAACCTGCCGGGCATCGCCGCACTCAAGAGATGGAGTTGACATGCGCAAGGACCTGATCGTCGGCAACTGGAAGATGAATGCAACCCATCTAGAGGCCATCCAGATGGTGCAGAAGCTGAGCTATCGCCTCGACCACGCCGACTACCAACGAGTCGACGTGGGGGTGTGCCCGCCATTCACCGCTTTGCGCTCGGTACAGACCGTCATCGAGACAGATCATCTGCAGATTCGCCTGGGTGCGCAGAACGTCTTCTGGGAAGAGAGCGGCGCGTACACAGGAGAGATCGCTCCGGGGATGCTTGCGGCACTGTCTGTCTCCCTGGTGATTGTCGGGCACTCAGAGCGTCGAGAGATCTTCGGTGAGACGAACGAAGACGTCAACCGGAAGGTGAGGGCCGTCCTCGCCGCCGGCATGACCCCCATCCTCTGCTGCGGCGAGACCGAAGACGAGCGTGAGGCGGGTGTCACCGAGGAGAAGGTCGGCAGCCAGGTGCGCGCCGGACTTGCAGGTCTGACTCCCGAGCAGATCGCAGGAATGGTCGTGGCCTATGAGCCGATCTGGGCGATCGGAACGGGCCGAACGGCATCGGACGACGACGCAGGTGCGATGGCGACATTCGTCAGAGCAACCATCGCCGATATCGCCGGTGACGCTGCGGAGTTGATCCGAATCCTCTATGGCGGTTCGATGAACCCGGGCAACGTCGCCGGCCTCATGGCCAAGAAGGACATCGACGGCGGCCTCGTTGGTGGAGCCAGCCTCGATCCCGATACGTTCGCCTCTGTGATCCGCTACTGGGTGTGAGTTCGGAGCTGTGGCGCGCGCAGGGCGACTTCGTCGTCACGCGACGCGTTCCTTGGGAGACCGACGAGGGTCTGCGGCCGCACATCGATCGGGTAGTTGACGATCTGCGCGATTGTGATTCGGCAGCCGAGATCGAGGTCGACGCCGATCTGGCCTCGGCCCGTGTTCTCCTCTCGCTCACCGTTGTCGTGACCCAGGACGATGAGGGGCGGCTTGGCGACGGCGAGGCGCTAGCTCGGGAGGCCATCGGCGCGGCGATCCGCTCCAACGGTGGCCGTCATGAGGAGCTTCTGCCGATCCTCGATGAGTCCAGACTCGAAACCCGGGCGGGACGATGGGCGGGGCTCCGGATCCCGAGGTGGACGCTGTACCAACTTGTGTGCCGCCCGGTGGTGGCAGACTGAAAACACCCGATAGGAAAGGTTTGACATGGAATACACGCTGGTTCTTCTCCGTCACGGACAGAGCGTCTGGAATCTGGAGAACGTGTTCACTGGGTGGACGGATGTTGCCCTCTCTGAGCAGGGCGTCGAAGAAGCGCGGGCGGGTGGCCGGCTCATGGCCGAGGCCGACTTGTCCTTCGACGTCGTGCAGACGTCGTTGCTGCGTCGAGCGATCAACACGGCGGCGATCGCCCTCGACGAAATGGACCTGGGCTGGGTACCCGTCGAGAAACACTGGCGGCTGAACGAGCGTCACTACGGGGCGTTGCAGGGGCTCAACAAGAAGCAGACGTCCGACGAATTCGGCCCCGAACAGGTCCATATCTGGCGACGGTCGTATGACACGCCTCCACCGCCACTCGAGATCACCGATCCCCGGCATCCTCTGAACGACCCCCGGTATGCATGGATGCCCCCGGAATTGGCGCCCGCGACCGAATGCCTCTCGGACGTGGTCGATCGCATGTTGCCCTACTGGTACGACGAGATCGTGCCGGCAATCCGAGCCGGCAAGCGGGTGCTCGTAGCCGCACACGGCAACAGTCTCCGCGCTCTCGTGAAGCACCTCGACGATGTTTCAGATGAGGCCATTACCGAGCTCAACATCCCCACCGGTATCCCGCTGGTCTACCGCCTCGATGCCGACCTCCGTCCGATCGCTAGCGAATACCTCGGCGACCCGGCAGCGGCAGCGGCAGCAGCAGCAGCGGTCGCCCGCCAGGCGCTGGGCACGTAGGGGACAAGCGATCCGAGACCCGAGACCCGAACCGATTCCTCCCCATCAGGGGGAGGTGGCAGCGGCGGAGCCGCTGACGGAGGGGGTCAAGCCTCAAACGTGTCCGTGCCGAGTTCCAATCCGGAGGGCGCCCGAGCAAAGCTCGGGCGGGTGGGGGCGGCCTGGGAGCTTGGATCGCGCCCATGAGGCCCGCCGCGCGTCTCATGTCTCAAGTCTCGAATCTCACGTCTTGTGTCTCGTGTCCCCGTGGCTCGGTTGTCCCGTGTGCTCCCGAGGCTTCAGTTCTTGCAGTAGCGGCGGGAGACCGGCATACTTCCGATCGCACGGTTCGTCGGTAGGCGGGCCAATGAGAAGGGGTTCTTGAGTTGTTGACCCAGATCGTCGCCGTCATGCAGTTGCTCATCTCGCTCGGGCTCATCTTCCTGATCCTGCTTCACGCAGGCCGGGGCGGGGGCGTGTCGGACATGTTCGGCGGAGGCATGAGTTCGGGGAACATCACGGGCTCGACGGTGGTCGAGAGGAACCTCGATCGCCTCACGGTTGTGACTGCGGTCTCGTTTGCCGTCTTCACGCTGTGGTTGACGTGGCTGATGGCAGGCTGATTCCCGTCCGGGGGTGACGGTGGTCTGGAACCCAATCCGCTGAGACTTGGAGGCACACCTTGACTCGTTTGTGGCGAAGCCGCGCCGTCGCGTTGACGGCATTCTTGTTGGTTTTCGCGCTCGTGGCGGCCGCATGCTCACCGAGCGACGACAGCGCAGACGAGACAACAACCACCACCACCTCGACGACCCAGGCGACCACGACCACTACCAAGGCGCCTCAGACGACGACCACCGAGGCGAAACCTCAGAAGCCCTACGGTGGTGAGGCGATCGTCGCCGACGATGAAGAACCACCGACGCTGAATCCGTATGCGCCGGGCGGCAGCAAGACAATCGTTTCGCTCATCGGGCAGGGGTATCTGACCGGTGTTCAGGACGTTGACGGCTACACGCTCGAGCTGGTTCCCGAGGTCGTCACCGAGCTGCCGACGACGGCCAACGGCGGCGTCGTGGTGAACGACGAAGATGGCACGATGACCGTCACATACACCATCAAGGACGAGGCGGTCTGGGCGGACGGAACCCCGATCTCTGGTGCCGACTTCAAATTCACCTACGACGTCATCATGGATCCGGCACAGCCCATCGGCAAGGCCACCTACGAGGACATCATCCCCGAGTCGATCGTGGTGGGCCCGAAGACGTTTGAGTACACGCTTGCGGCGCCAACGACGTTCTACGAGCTGATCTTCGGGACGATCATTCCCAAGCATTCCGTCGAAGGTTCGGACTTCATTGCGGACTGGGACGAAACGATGTGGGTGTCCGGGGGGCCGTTCATGTTCGATCAGTGGGTCAAGGGCGAGTCGATCACACTCGTGCGCAACGACAACTACTGGAAGACCGACCCGCTGACCGATCAGCAGTTGCCGTACCTCGATAGCGTGACCTTCCGGTTCATCCCGGATCCGGAAGCGATTGTCGAATCCTTCAAGTTGCGGGAGGTAGACGTCACGCAGCTCGGGGGCAATTTCACACCCGATCAGAAGACCGAGGCGATCACAACGCTCAAGGCGCTCGAGCCCGAAGGAGCTTCCGTTGAGGTGCTCTCGGGCCCGATGTGGGAGCACATCGGATTCCAGTTCGGTGATACTCGATACGAGCGAAACGCAACGTCATGCAACGAGTCGCTGAACATGCGTCAAGCGATCGGCCATGCGATCAACAAACAGTTGCTTGTCGACGAGATACTCGTGGGGCAGACCAACCCGAAGCCGCTCGACTCCTACGTGGATGCGTTCACGCCCGCGCTGTCTCAGGAGGCATGGGCGCAGTACAACTACGATCCGGCTCGTGCCGCTGAGCTGTACGCGGCTGCGGTAGAGGAGACGGGCAAGGAGTGCACGGTCATCTTCACCACGACGTCAAACGTTCCGTTTCGGGTGAAGATGTCTGAGTTGTTCGTCGACATGTTCGCTGCCGCTGGTATCCCCTATGAGAACCAACTCGAAGATGGTCAGTTCTTCTGGGGCCAGACTTTCTACGACGGGGCGTGGGATCTCGGGGAATGGGCATGGATCGGTTCTCCCGGTCTGTCCGGTCTTGTTGGTATCACGAATCTCTGGGATCCCGAGAACCCGCCACCGGCAGGACAGAACAACTACCTGTACGGAGTCGAGGCTGCGGGAGCCGTGAGCGACGAGACGTCGATCCGATTCGCAGAAGTTCGCGACGAGATGTTCTCCACTGTTGATACCGCTGAGCTGATCGCGCTCATACAGGAGTCAGAGCGGATCCTCGCCGACAACGCCATCCTGCACCCCCTTTACGCGCGGCTCGTGACCGCGGCCGTGTGGGCTGACGAAATCGCGGGTTTCAAGCACAACCCGACCCGCGCCGGCTATACCTGGAACATCGAGGATTGGTACCGCGCCGACGGCTGACTCGTCGCGGGTATCCGCCGACCGGAACTGCAACGACCCGTCGGTCGGCACAGGGTTCAGGCCAGCCGGGTTGAGTGCCGGGGTTCCTATACTCTGGCCGCTACGTCGGAGTGGCGGAATTGGTAGACGCGCATGGTTGAGGGCCATGTGGGAGAAATCCCGTGGAAGTTCGAGTCTTCTCTCCGACACCAACAACCCCTTGGGCACCACCCCTTGGGGTTGTTGATCGTTTGGGGGAGGATTGGCCCCACTTCTCCGACGCACCGACGGGGCTGTACCAGGCACCGCTATCGGGCGGTCGAGTAGAGTCGGCGGTGGTACACCCATGGGGATGATCCACGTGCCCCATTGATTTCGGGCACCTCCGTGGGTATGCCCCTTCTTGTGGGAGCATGCGCCCGTTCCGACATTCGACCGACACACGGAAGGAATCGCAGGCGCGGGCGAGGCGTTGGCAGAGCACCCGGACGGAAGGACTCACATGGGCGACTACGCCTGGC
>Ga0316197_10001071_pt1 | contig 19422 bp, 17 predicted proteins | sample OudBiesiAoxic_MG_FD_204939 | JGI IMG/M metagenome (GOLD analysis project Ga0316197, IMG submission 204939) | Coastal sediment microbial communities from Oude Bieten Haven, Netherlands - site A oxic | ecosystem: Environmental > Aquatic > Marine > Coastal > Sediment | place: Netherlands... | reverse complement strand
AGGACAACGAAGACCTCACGCCCCTGATCGAGTTCCTCGACTTCATCAACAACACCGACGACGCCACGTTCAACGCCGAACTCGCCGACCACCTCGACATCGAGTCGTTCGCCACGTACCTCGCGATACAGGACTTGATCGACAACTTCGACGACATCAACGGGCCCGGCAACAACTCGTACCTCTACTACGACTCGGAGACGGGAATCTTCACCGTGGTCGCCTGGGATCACAACCTCGCATTCGGCGTTCGCAACAACGACGCCTTTGGTCCCGTCGGGGCACCTGGGGGCGATCCCGGAGTGGCTCCTGTCGGCGGTCCCGACGGCGCACCTAGGGGCGATCCCGGTGGCGGACAACCCAATGGTGCCGGTCTCCAGCCTCCTGCCGGAGGACCTCTTGAGGGTCAACTGCCTGAGGCGGGACTCCCTGCGGGTGGTCCGGGCGAGCAGGCAAACGTCCTCGTCGACCGGTTCCTGGCGAACCCCGAATTCTCAGTGCTCTACGACACGGCGCTTGTCGAACTCGACGCTTCACTCTACGAAAGCGGCATCGCCGCCGAGGTGCTCGCAACATGGGCGTCGGTCTTGGAGACGTCTGATCTTGTCACGACCGACACAATCGCCGAGGAGTCCGCCCAGGTCGCCGTGTACTTCGGCAGCGGAGGGTGATCGGAGGCGGTCGATGCCCGTACCGCCTGAGGTCACGCGCCGTTGTCGTGCTCGGCTTGCGCGAAGTCGTCGGGGATGTGTGCCGTCACACGCGCCACTCTCCCGGAACGTTCGAAGATCGATCGACTGGTTTCCTGACCGATGTGCAGACCCATGATCTCCCGCCTTGTGCCGTCTGCGAAAGTGACCTCGATTGAAGGTGTGTCGGCCGCAAGGGTCACAACAACCGGGATCTGACACACCGTCATGCCAAGAGACCGTGGCGGGACCACAACGGTCTCCCAGTTCCCGCCGAGGGTATAGACCCCCCACTCCTCGGGCGAGGGAAGCAGTTCGTCGGGGCGGAGCAGGATTGGATCGAAGCTGATCTCCCCGTCCACAACGCGGACACCCGTTTCGAGGAGGCGGGACAGGAGTTCCTCCTTGACTTGTCCGGTCATGCCCGGCTGCTGGGCTCCGGCGTGTGCCGGTGTGTGTGAGTAGGGGTCGGGGGGGAAGGCGCCGTATTCGGAGGCGGTCTTGTTGAATCCGAGGCCCGCTCGCACCCGCCAGTAGGCATCAACGAGGCTCCGGATCGTGGCGGGCGAAGCACCCTCATCCTGCGCGTCGAGGATCGCCTCTTGAACCGCCACGAGCAGCTTGGCGACCATGTGCCAGTAGATCGATCCGATCCCTTCGTATCCGTACATCGATCCCGATCGGCCGGTGTACTCGTGATGGTGGAACACGTCCTCATAGGAGTTGAGCGTGATCGTTCGATGTGCCGAAACCACAGACTGCCAGTCGTATTGGCCACCGAGGTGATCCAGGGCGGTTTCGAGATCACTTCCATTCCTAAAAGCGGCCGAGAACCGGTAGCGGCCATCGACATCGCGAGTGACAATCGACTCGTCGCCGGATTCCAGGAGAGCCAGCAGCAGCGGGTTCTTGGCAACCTCGGTATCCGGCAGCACATTCTTGTCGAGGAACGACGGAGGGCGCCTCGGCGGGTACAGCGTGAAGCTCCCTTGATCGGGGCGGAACATCGAACTCGAGAACAACGCCTCGATCACGCCGACCTTCTGCTCGGCGGTGAGGAAGCCGGAGCTGAGGACCGCCACCTGTCCTTCGAGCATCTCGTAGAGGTGTCCGAGGTGTGCGGCCGACGCGTCGACGTCGATGTCGAGCACGTTGTACGAGTGGTAGAGCCCATCGGGACGGAGATTGAGCCGGATCGCGTTGTCGAGTTGATCAACGGCCGTCTCGCAGAACGCAACGATCCGGCGGGTCTTCACCGAGACCCGGGTGGAGTGATCCGAGGCCTCTACTCGGGTTCGGTAGTTGGAGAATGCCCGGCCGAGCTCGTCCATCACGGCTTTCCGTCGCTCATCGGTGAGTTCGCCTCCGGTGGCGACCGCATTCGCACTGAGAATCTCGGAAACCGCGTCGAGCCATCCTGCGACTTCCATCGACAGGTCGACTTCGTCCAGTCCCGAGTCCCCGATGGTGTCGATCAACTGCCGCAGGTAGGAACGCAGCTGATACAACGTGACCATGGACACCCCGTAGCCCACGAGTGCGTTGTTCGCATCGTTCCATTCGGGGCGCTGGGCGTTCATCCAGATACCGCCGTCGGGAACGTAGTTCGAGAGCTTCGAGAGGGCCGGTACGAGGAGCTTCTCGAGCAACGTGACGAGAAACACCTGCCCGTCGGGTCCCCACAGCAGCTTCCCGTCCTGTCCGAATGCTTCAACGCGTTCTGCGGAGTGCAGGGCTGCCGCGTCGTCGAAGTGGATCGTCGACTTCGGATCGCGCACCATCTCGTCAAAGGAAGCGATTCGGTATGGCACATCGGCGTAGGAGAACCAGGCATTGCCGAGGAGGCGTTCGAGCTCTCCCGGGAGGTAGCGCCGGGTGGCCTCGAGCAGTCGATGGAGGTAGACGATCTGATGATCACCCCAATACCCGATGTTGCTCCAGGGGTCGTCGGGATCGGGCACCTCCCAATCGATGCCATCCCGGGAGATCCGATAGGCGTTGAAACCGTCAGGTGTTGAGGCATTCACGAAGACGGACACAACGCTCGGCAGATAGGCAGGGAAGCTGAGGCACAGCGCCTCCCAGTTCTGGAAGATGTCTCGCCAGTTGCCCTCGTAGTGGATGATCGGTTGACCCTCCTCGTCACGCACCCGGATTGAGAACTCGTTCCACGGCCGGCTCGGATCGCCGTGGCGCCGCGAGAAGGTGAGCGGAAGGTATTCGAGCACGAGGCGCATCAACTGAGCGTCGCCGGTTGCTTCAGCCTCACGCAGGAGTGCCGCACGGTCAACGATGTCCGGGAGGGCCTGCAGTTGCGACCGATGGCGGGCGGCCACAACCCGATTCCGCAGGGTCAGGAACTCCCTGAAGTCGGCGGTATTGATGCTGTGGTCTTCGTTGAAGATGCCGCCACGCATGACGTTGTACGTCACGTTGGCAAAGTGATGGGCGGTTGCGACCCGGTCGCCTGTTCGCTGCAGGGCGTCGCTGCGCGCCATGATGGAGTCAAGTGATTCGGTCCCGTGACGGATGGAGGCCGCCACCTCTCCTCCGGCATCGGGTGACGAGCCGAGGAACTCACGCAGGCCGGCAACCTGTGCCTGGTCCTGGGCGACGTCGGCGACGATGAGCCAGGTCTCATCCTCGCCGGGATCGAGTTCGATGTTTCCCGAGAGGAGGTAGGCGCCGGGCCGTCCGGTCACCAGGCCGACAGGCTCAGTTGCGTGGCCCATCCGGAACGACTCGAGCAGATCACCATTCAGGGCGAGGGTGGCCTGATCGAAGCCAACGGACCAGGCGACCGACGCGGTGAGCACTTCGGCCGGCTCCGGTTGGTCATCAACATAGGATTCGAGCGAGTACACGGCGAGACGGGTATTCGGGTCCGCGACCTCGCTCCGTTTGTAGGCATTGGTGAGGCTGCTCAGGCGCTGATACAGCGACGGATCGAGCCCGAAGGGAAGCAGGTTCACAAGTCCGTCGAGAACACTTGGCGTCACCGGATGATCACCGATATTCGAGAGCGTGCTGGTCCTTGCGAAGCCGAATTGCTCACTGTTCGACCAGCGGTAGCGGAACACCAGGCCCATCTCAGGATTGGATTCCTCGAAGACGATCTGATTCCCCACCACCGACTTGTAGAGGTTCCGCTGACGATGGGGAGATGGAGCACCCCTGAACGGCTCCCACAGTGCCGGGCCACCCGGTCCCTCGAGGCGGATCGCCGTGATCGGCCCGGTCATCCCGGCGGCGAAATGGAGCCGATCCTCTGTTTCGTAGGGAAACAGAGCCAGAGCCGAGACACGTCTCCCTGCGGTGAGGCCTCCCCGGCTCGACACGAACATCCAGTGGTCGGCGTCGCTGACAATGCTCATCAGGAAGGGTCCGAGCCGATCGGCGTCGGGGATCACGTAGAAACCCTCACCGTCGATCTCCACGAAACCTTCCACCAGTGGACTGTCCGCCGGATACCTGTGTGTCATGTCGGCATCGTACCGCGGTCGTGATGTGCCGCCTCTGGTGACTCCCGCGGTGTGCCGGCGCGTGATCGGCGAGATCAGGTTTCGACTCTTCTTTTCTGTCATCCCCGGCTGATACGTTCGAGAACGGTGGCGGCGAGGCCGGAAGGAACCGAAATGGATTCACGCACACAATCCTGGATCGATCAGGATGAGGCCTGGATGGCAGATACCATCCGCCGCCGAGGGTGGGCAATCCAGTACGTGGGCGGCGAGGAGTGCAGCAGGCCGGGCTGCGACTGCCCCGCCGGCAGCGAACCGCCGTTTGCCTACACCGTCGGGCTCTTCGGCCTGGCACACCCGGAGCTCCTGATCTTCGGTCTACCGCCGGAGGTAGCGGCCGGCGTGCTCAACGACCTCGGTGAACGCGTCCGAGAAGGTGAGGCTCTGTTGCCTGGCCAGCTCATCACGTTCGACAACTGGCCGCATCGCATCGTTCCTGAGCCGGTACCGAACCCCGGCGACATCGTGTTCTCGGCGAACCGGTTCTATCGCCGGCCCGACGAGTTCTCTGTTCCCGTCCTCCAACTCAGCTACGACGACACGGAGGGACGTTTCCCGTGGGACGACAACTACGCCGCGCCCGAGATGCAACCCAGACCCGGAACCTTCACAGCCTGGACCGACTGATCCGCTCCGCCCGCTTCATTCGTCGGTGCGACGCGGACGGTACGCTCTCACACCAGGCGGGATTGAGGAGCACGCGGTGGCATCAATCGAGCTCGGTCCCTTTCCAGACGTCGCCGGCCACGAGGCGGCTACGACGCTGGACGCTGCTGATCGTCTACATCCGTTTGCCGCGCGCTTCGTGCCGACCGATCCAGACCTCATCTACCTCGACGGCAATTCGCTCGGCCGCCTCCCTGCGGCCACGGTGCGACACCTCCAAGAGGTGGTTGAGCGCGAGTGGGGAGCGCAGCTCGTTCGATCCTGGCCCGATCGCTGGTGGGACCTCGCTGATGAAGTTGGGAGCCAGATTGCGCCACTGGTCGGCGCCGACCCCGCCGAGGTGATCGTGGTCGATTCAACCAGCGTGGCCATCCTCAAGCTCACCGTGGCAGCCCTCAACGCTCGGGCCGACCGCAGGCGGATCGTCACCGACGACTTGAACTTCCCGACCGACGTCTATGCCACAGCGGCTGCGGCGAACCTCGTGGGTGGCCGGGAGGTCATCGTCGTCCCGTCGGCCGACGGGGTGCACGGGCCGGTTGACGACATCATCGCTGCACTCGATGAAGACACGGCGCTGCTGACGCTTACGCATGTCGCCTTCAAGAGCGGCTATCGATACGACATGGAGCGCCTCACGCGCGCAGCACACAGTGTTGGGGCCCTGGTGCTGTGGGATCTCAGCCATTCGGTCGGCGCGGTGCCGATCGACCTCGACGGTGCGGGAGCGGACCTTGCCGTGGGCTGCACGTACAAGTACCTCAATGGCGGACCCGGTTCGCCGGCATTCCTCTACATCAGCGAGCGGATCGCCCCCGAAGTCGAGAACCCCTTCTCAGGATGGTGGGGCCACGAAAGCCCGTTCGCGTTCGACCTCGGCTACACGCCCGCCTCATCCATTCGGCGATTCCAGACCGGCACCATGCCGATCCTCTCACTCGCCGCGGTAGAGACCGGCGTTGCCCTCACCGCCGAAGCTGGTATCGAGGACCTTCGACACAAGTCCATCGGACTCTCCGAGTTCTTCATCGAGCAGGCCCACATCCACCTCGAACCACTCGGCTTCGCTCTGGCCTCGCCTCGCGACGCCGACCAACGCGGTTCACACATCTCCCTCCGACACCCCGACGGTTGGCGGATCGTTCGAGCCATGATCGAACATGCTGCAATCATCCCCGACTTCCGCGAGCCGGATAATCTCCGGTTCGGCTTCACCCCACTCTCGACCAGCTACACCGACCTCCACACCGCCGTGATCCGCATCGTGAACTTGATGGCCGCCGATCTCCCCCAGACCTACAGCACTGACCGCTCCAACGTGACCTAGAACCCGGTCTTCGTCTCCCCCGCCGTCATCAGAAGAGGCGAAGGCCCTCCCTTCCTCGTTGCCCCCGCCGTCAAGGTGGGGAGACGCGGCCGGACGGAAGTCCGGGCGCAGAGGGGGCGGCCTGGGGGCCCGAATCGTGGAGATGCGACCCTCCCTTCCGCGTCTCCCCCGCCGTCCAGGTGGGGGAGACGCGGCCGGACGGAAGTCCGGGCGCAGAGGGGGCGGCCTGGGACCCCGAATCGTGGAGATGCGGACAAGCGCGCTTTCGACCCGGAATCCAGTTGCCCCCTCCGCGTCCGGGCAATCGCCCGGACGGGCCTGCCCCACTCCGTGGGAGAGGCGAAAGACCGCCGTGAACAAACGCTGAACAACGGGGAGATTGGGATTCATCGGCAGAACCCTCGACGTTGGAGGCGTGACGGCGCGAACCGACGCCGTCATGTCACACGGAGGAGTTGTGATGAGACATCGATACCAACTGGCGGCGATGACCTTCGCCGGGGCGCTCGTGATTGCAGCATGCAGCGGGACGTCCGACGACGAGACCACGACCACACAGGCACAGGCCGAACCAACCACCACGACGCAAGCACCAACCACCACTCCAGCAGAAGAACCGATGGACACCACGCGCTTCGTCGTCGAGATCACCAACATCAGCGACGGGTTCATCGCACGCGACGTGCAGGCCTTCGCCATACCGGTTGATGCTGCGGAGGCGGCTCCGGCATTCCCCGGCGAGGCATATGCAGCCTCGTTCTCGGCGGCACCCGGCGAACGGCTCTCGTTCGCCACGATGTTCGTCCAGTCGAATGACTGGTTCTTCGCCTTCGCCCCGGAGGGGTTCGAGCTCTTCGACGAGGGCGGCGTCCCTGTCACCGGTGACGTCACCGACCAGGTTGCCGGCTGGGACGCGGGGACCGAAGTTGACCAAGAGCCGGGTGTTGGTGAAGGCCAGGCGCCTCGTCAGACCGGCCCAAACACGGGAGATGCCGACCCGGACGCCTCCGTTCGTTTGGTTGAGGACCTCGATGCTGCTGCGTTCGTGTCTGTGACGTTGACTCACGACGGCAGCGAGTTCACCCTGACGGTTGAAAACACGAGCGAGACCGCAGACCTGCCGACGCCGATCGCGCCGGGAGTCGCCGTCGTACACGGCGCGGGAACTCCCCTCTTCGACGCAGGTATGGCAGATCCCGGCCACGGCCTCGAGGCGCTCGCCGAAGACGGCGATCCGTCCGAAATCGTCGAGAGCATCGCGGCCGGGTCCGGAGTGACGACACCACTCGCACCAGGGGTGGCTGCAGTACTCAACACCGGAACGGAGCTCTTCGTGTCCGGCGCCGCCGATGATGGATCGGGTCTGGAGGGCCTGGCTGAGGACGGGAACGCGGGTCCGTACGCCGAGAACACCCGTGGCACGGTCTTTGCGATCCCGGCCGGCGACAGCGAACCCGGCCCGCTCCTCCCTGGTCACACCTACACCGTGGAGATCGAAGCGGAAGCAGGGCAGAATCTCACGTTCGCGACGATGTTCGTTCAGTCGAACGACTGGTTCTTCTCACTTGGTGGAGCAGGGATTCCACTGTTCGACGCCGACGGAACTCCGATCTCCGGTGACATCACCAGCCTCGTGACCTTGTGGGACGCCGGGACCGAGATAGACCAGACACCGGGTACGGGCGCCGATCAGGCCCCGCGTCAGGCCGGACCGGATACGGGTGCCCACGACCCAGACTCTTCGATCCGACTGGTCGACGGCTACTCCGTGGACGACTACGTCGAGGTGACGATCACACCGCATTCGTAGCAACAACAGACCGTGGTTGGGCGGTGGCATCCACGCCATCGCCCAACCACGCCACGCCGGCCCTGCCGGGATCTGGCACAATGATCGCCAGGCGGCAATCACGGGGAGAGCGAGGCGGATGACCCACATCGAGACGATCGAATCGTTCTATCGCGCGTTCCAGCAGCGGAACTACGAGGGGATGACTGCCTGCTATCACCCGTCGATTCACTTCTCGGATCCGGTGTTCCCAGACCTGCGCGGCGACGAAGCGCTAGCGATGTGGCACATGTTGTGCGAACAGGGAACCGATCTTCACGTGACGTTCACCGACGTCACGGCAGAAGGCGACGGCGGAGGCGCCCACTGGGACGCCCACTACATCTTCTCCCCGACCGGTCGACTCGTCCACAACAAGGTCGACGCCCGTTTCGAGTTCGAGGACGGCAAGATCATCCGCCACGTCGACAGCTTCGACCTGTGGCGGTGGACACGGATGGCTCTCGGGACGACGGGCGTGGTGACCGGCTGGAGCGGCTTCGCGCAGGCCAAGGTCAGAGCGACGGCCGATCGCAGCCTGCGCCGATTCATCGCAGCGCACCCGGAGTACACCATCCCGGCGCCGGACTAGTCGCGCACGTCCGTCGGCAGCGACGTCTCAGCCCTATCGATACACGGCAAGAGCGCATCCCCTCACTCTCCGGAGGTTCTCCCCGGCAACTGCGAAGGACCTCATGGACATCGCCCAGCGAGACGATTACGATGAGTTATAGCTCACTGAGTGCTCACTCATCGGAGATAGATGGCTGTTGGAACACCAACCCGGGCTGACCAGAAGCAGCAGACACGGACGCTGCTGATCGAGACGGCGCTCGACCTCATGGCCGAGCGGGGTATCGCTGCGACCCGCACCATCGACGTGGCCGAACGCGCGGGAGTGGCGCACGGGACGGTGTTCGTTCACTTTGCCACAAGGGATGACCTCGTTACCGCGGTTGTCGGCGAGCACGCCGAACAGATCGCCGGGCGCCTCCACGAACTCGCCGGCGACCGGGCAACCGTGCGAGACGTCCTCGCCGCCCATCTCGCCGGTCTGGCCGAACACGAGGCATTCCACTCTCGGCTCGTCATGGAGGGACCGCTCCTCCCGCCGTACGCACGCGCCACCCTCCTCGGCATCCAATCGGCGATTTCGGCCCACCTGGCGCAGGCGGCGGAGCAGGAGATGGCGACCGGCGCGATCCGGCGCATGCCCCTCCCCCTGATGTTCAACACCTGGCTCGGCCTCATCCACCACTACCTCAGCAACCGAGAGCTGTTCGCTCCCGGACAGTCGGTCGTTGAGCGGTGGGGTCCGACGCTGCTCGATCACTACGTGGGGCTGCTGCGCCCCACAGGAGAAGGAGGAAAGCAATGACGAGTCAATGCATCGCCTGCGGCATGCCGATGAGCAAGCCGGAAGACCACGCCATGAGCGACCCCGACAAGGACTACTGCCTCCACTGCGCCCATCCGGACGGGACCATGGTGTCACGCGACGAAGCGCTCGAGGGCTTAACCGCCTTCATGGTCAACACGCAGGGCCTCGACGAAGCCGCCGCACGCGAAGCGGTCATCGAACTGATGACCAAGCTGCCGGCCTGGGCAACGGACTGACCCGATCATGGCCAAGCTCGACCTCAAGAAGGAATACCGCCAGCTCTACAACCCCTCGGCGAAGGAATGCTCTATCGTCGACGTGCCTGAGATGCAGTTTCTGATGATCGACGGCGCCGGAGATCCGAACACGTCGGTCGCCTACGCCGAGGCGATCGAGGCCCTGTACGCGATGTCGTACACGCTCAAATTCCTCAGCAAAACGACGGAAGACATCGACTACACCGTGATGCCGCTCGAGGGCCTGTGGTGGACACCCGACATGGCCGAGTTCTCAGCGGAGGACAAATCCGCCTGGGAGTGGACGGCGATGATCATGCAGCCTGACCACATCACCGCCGACCATGTTGCGACAGCGACCGACGAGGTGCGGCGGAAGAAGGACCCGGCAGCGCTCGACCGGATCCGGTTCGAGGCGTTCACCGAGGGACTCTCCGTTCAAATCCTGTACTTCGGCCCGTACGCCGACGAGGCGCCGACGATCGCAAGTATGCACCGATTCGCGGTCGACGACGGGTACAGGCTTCGGGATAAGCACCACGAGATCTACTTGAGTGATGCCCGGCGCACGGCACCAGAGAAGCTCCGGACGGTGATCCGCCAGCCGATCGAGGCGACCTCGTAGCCGGAGCCGACGAATCGACCGAGCTACTGCGCCGTCCAGGCACCGTCGACAACGAGGACGTGCCCGGACACCAGGCCGCCTGCCGGCGACGCCAGGTAGAGCACAGCGCCTGCGACGTCGGTGGTTGTACCGACCCGACCGATCGGCAATCGATCCAGAACGCCGGCGAGATACTCGGGCTGATCAAGGCGTTCGGCGGTGCCCGGTGTGTAGATGAACGTCGGTGCCACTGCATTCACCGTCACGCCCCTGTTCGACCACTCGAGTGCCAGAACCTTCGTCAGCAGGTTCACGCCACCTTTGCTGGCGGAGTAGACCGCGTGCTCCCGGATGCCGACCACACCCGCCTGAGAACTCATGTTGATGATCCGACCGGAACCCTGTGCGAGCATGATGCGACCGGCCGCCTGGCAGGCAAAGAACAGCCCGCGGAGGTTGACATCCATCATCTCGTCCCAGTCGGACTCGGTGATGTCCTCGGCGGGATGGTTCGCCCCGAGCCCCGCGTTGTTGACCAGCACATCGAGCGACCCGAAATGCTCACGGACCTGCTCGAACGCACTGCTGATCTGTGCGACGTCTCGCACATCGAGCTCCACGGCCAGCGCCTCGCCACCATCGGCACGGATCTCATCGGCGAGACGCTCGAGAGACAGCAGGTCGCGCGCTGCGACCGCCATGGAAGCGCCGGCATGGGCCAGCGCCTTTGCGAGATCCCAGCCGATTCCCTTGCTCGCTCCCGTCACGAGCGCAACCTGGCCGTCAAGCCGGAAGTCTGGGTAGTTCATGTTGATCAGTGTGGCGGACGAGATCAGGAACTGGAGTTCCCGCTCCTCCTACAGCCCGAATGCCTCTCTCGCAGCTTCCAGGTTGACGACCCCGAGCATGGCCCGGTCACCGGTCGCCATCGAGAGGAGATACACCTCCGCCCCGGCGTCGTACGCCGTACGTGCAACCGCAGCAAGACCACCCGGATGATCCTCAACGGGGACGATCAAGACCTCGCGCTCGTCAACGACCAGAAGGCTGGCCGCTGTCAAGACATCGCGAGTCCGTTGTGCCACCGCGTCGTCGACGACAACATGGACCACCCGGTGATGCTCCCGGGAGAACGACACAGCCGCCTCGACGTTGATGTCCGCAGCCGCGAGCGCCTCCCAGACTTCAGGAACCGCACCACCCCGCTGCGGGATCATGAGGGTTACGTCTCTCATTTCAACTCCTTCTTTGTGTTCGCGTCGCTTGGCGATCGCGCCTTGTTTCACTCCAAGCCAATTCCTGGCGTCGACGACCGGACCCGCTGATCGGTAGGCTCGCCGGGTGCGTCGTGTGCTCATTCTCACTCTGGTCGCGGCGGCGGTGGTAGCCGTAGCGTTCGCTGTCGTGCGCCCCGATCCCGCTCCGAAACTCCACTTCGATTCCAGCGTCCCCGATGATCTCCGGGCGGTCGCTGTTGAGGCGTGGGATGGATTCCTCGGTGCGCACCCGGCTCGCGTGGACTGCATCGGTCCGATCAACATGAGCGCAGCATGGGAACTCGACGCCCGTGCCGAGTACAACCCTGCGACGGCGACACTGACGATTCGTGTCCCCGGGACCGCCCCGAATCTGACAAACGACCTGACTCACGAGTTCGCTCACCACGTTGAGTTCACCTGCCCCGAACATGAAGAGCTCAGGTCGGCGTTCCTCACCGCCCAGGGTTTCCCCGCATCGGCCGAATGGTTCAGCGGCGACTCGTGGGAGAGCACGCCATCCGAGCAGTACGCGGAAGCGACCACCGAGGCCGTCCTCGGTCGGCGGGCCCATCACGGCGGCATCCTCCTCTCGGACGAAGCGGTCGACGCTGTTCGTCAATGGGGATCTGGGTCCTGAATTCACCACGCCGTGGCCTGTCCCTTCACGCAAGCTCCAATCGCACGCGGGCCTCACCTGCACCGGTCGCATACGAGGCTGATCGGGCGCGGGCTGCACCAGTACACGACAGCCCGCGCGCGACCAGCAACGGCTCAGGACCCGTCCGGGTCCTCCGGTGCTCCTCCCATCTCGGTGAGTTCCGATTGGATCTCGCCCGCCGTCTCGGCGTACAACTCAGCGTCCTCGCCGCCCTGCTGAGAGGCCTCCTCCAATTCATGTTGCAGAACCTCGAGGTCGGCACCGCCGGCCATCATCTGCACCAACTGCTCGAGCGGAATGTCCTCTTTCGCGTAGTCGCCGTAGACCTGCCCTCGGCGGAGGATCACAAAGTGATCACCCACCGGATAAGCATGCTGCGGGTTGTGGGTGATGAAGATCACACCGATCCCGCGTGCCTTCGCCTGAAGGATGTACTTCAGAACGACGCCCGCCTGCTTCACGCCGAGCGCAGCCGTGGGCTCATCGAGAATCAGCACCTTGGCGCCGAAGTAAACCGCACGAGCAATGGCCACCGACTGCCGCTCACCGCCTGACAGCGTTCCAACTGTCTGGTCCGGATCGCGGATGTCGATTCCCATCTTCGCCATCTCTTCCTTGGTCGTTTCCTTCGCGAACGACGAGTTGAAGGCCTTGAACGGCCCCCAACCCTTCGTGGGCTCCGAACCGAGGAAGAAGTTCCTCCAGACCGACATGAGCGGGATCATGGCGAGGTCCTGATAGACCGTAGCGATGCCCATCTCGAGCGCTTCACGCGGCGAGCCGAAGTCCTGCGGCACCCCGTCGAACAGATACTCGCCCTCCGTGGCCTTGTGGACCCCGGAGAGGACCTTGATCAACGTGGACTTGCCGGCACCGTTGTCGCCAAGCAGGCAGGTGACCTCACCGGCTCGCACGAACGCGGACACATCCTGCAACGCGATAACGCTGCCGAAGTACTTCGAGACGTTCTTGATTTCCAGCAGTGGAGCGTTGTTGGCAGTCATCGTTTCGCCGCCTGCTGTCGTATGAAGTTGTTGAAGATCACAGCTATCACGAGGATGCCTCCCATGAACACCTGGAACCAGTCACCGTCGACGCCGGTGATGATGATACCTTGCTGCACCATTGCGAAGATCAGTGCGCCGAAGCTGGCGCCGATCGCCGACCCGTATCCGCCGGTGAGCAATGTGCCACCGACGACCACCGCGATGATCGCCTGGAATTCGATCCCGAAACCACGCAGGGTGTCCGAACCGTTGAACTGAACGGCCTGAATCGTCGCGTAGAGGAAGGCTGCAAAAGCCGTCGTCATGAAGAGACCGATCTTCACCCTGCTCACTGGAACACCGACGTTGCGGGCCGAGTTGGCATCGCCGCCGGCGCCAAAGATCCAGTTGCCCCACTTGGTGCGCAAGAGGATCCACGTTGCGAGCGCAGCCATCCCGATCCACCAGAGGATCGAGACCCGGAAACTCGCCCCGAAGACCGTGAAGTCGGAGGCGAAGATCTTGTCGGCGAGCGCCGCCCCGGACGCCTCGTCGAAGTCGCCCAGCTGCGTGCGATCTGTCAGCTGACGGGTTATCGCGATCGTCAATCCCCGGAAGATGAAGAGGGTCGCCAGCGTGATGATGAACGACGGCAGTTTCGTCGCAATCACCAGGGCGCCGTTGAAGAACCCGATCAAAAGGGCAAAGACGAGTGCAAGGGCGATTGCGGGCCAGACCCCCCAACCGAAACCTCCTGCAGACGATGGGGTGATCAACACCATGATCGTCATCCCTGCGAACCCGATGATCGAACCGATGGAGAGATCGAACTCGCCACCGATCATGAGGAGCGCAACCACAACAGCAAGAATTCCGAGCGGCGCCGCCCGGTTGAGGATCGACGCGGTCGTCGCCCAACTCACGAAGCTGTTGTCGTACGCAACGATCGCGAAAAAGACCCAGACGAGGATCGCACCGATGATTGCTCCAACTTCCGGGCGAGCGAGCAGCCGGTTGAGGCCGCTCACCTTCCTCACCCGTTCGTCTGCCGGCGGTGCTGATCCCGGCGGTGCCGGTTGCGACACAGCCGCGTCCGGCGGAGGTTCATTCTTGGATGTCATGTCACCTTCCTCGGTCGCTTGCTCGGTATTGCGACGGAGGGCCCGCCCGGTGCGGGCCCTCCGTCAATCGATGGCTGGATCTACCGGAGTCCCTCGGCCGAGTAGTCGATCACACTCGCCGCGGTATCCGCCGTAACGATCTGCGGACCGGTCAGCATCACTCGGTTGACGCTGCCGAGTGGCAATGCGCCGGTCTCCAGGTACTTCGTCAGCAGCACGATCGGCAGGTAGCCCTGCAGGTACTGCGCCTGGTCGATCGCGAACAGCATGTCGCCAGAATCGATGGCTGCCAGCACATTGGGCGACATGTCGAAGGTCGCGAACTTGATGGTGCCCAACTGGCCGATCTCTTCAAGCGCCGCGAGCGTGGGCTCCGCGCCCGTCGGGCCAAGCGTCAGAATGCCGTCGACCGGGTTCGCCTGAAGCGCACCAGCGACGGTCTCTTGGGTACCCGTCGGGTCGGACAGGACGACTGGGATCACATCAACGTCGGCACCAAGGCCGTCTTCAAAGCCCTGGCAACGAGCATCAAGGGCCGCGTTGCCGACTTCCTGGTTGATACAGATGGCACTGCCAACGCCCTCAGCAGCAAACTGCTGTCCGGCGATCAGGCCTGCCTCATACTCGGTCTGGCCGACGTGCACGAGAACGCCGAGCTCGGCAAACACGTCGCTGCCTGAGTTCATCGAGATCACCGGGATCCCAGCGTCCACGGCTGCCCGAATCGAATCACCGAGTGCATCGGCGTCGGGAATCGTCACGACGAGTCCGTCCGGCTCCGACGCAACGGCCGCGTTGATGATGTTGCTCATCTCGACCATGTCGTACGACTGGTACGCCTGATACTCCACGCTGACGCCCATGTCCTCGCCTGCATCGTTCACGCCGTTCTGGGCAACTGACCAGAACGGGTCGGATGCTTGACCGTGTGAAACGACCACAAAGCGGAGGTCCCGCTGCGAAACCGCGTCACCGGAATCGGCGGTTGTTGTGGTGTCACCACCCTCGTCGCCGCCGCCCGCCGTCGTCGTGGTGTCGTCGCTATCGCTCGAGCACGCGGCGATGATCAGGGCAAAGGCCATCAGAAGTGCAATCAACACACTTCGTTTCATTTGTTTCCTCCTCTATCCGACAATCGGCCCACCGGCGGTGGGTCCGGTTCCCCCAAACCTACGCGGACGCGCAGGCGCTGGGTGGACTTATGCGAATGCCTTCCGTAGATAGTCGAGACTGGTCCGCGCATCCGCTATCGGACCTTCTCCTCCCGCTGGTTCCTCGTCGAGGACCAGATCTTGTTCCAGAACGTACCACCCGTCGTAGCCCGATGCTTGCAGCTCGGCGACAAATCCGGCGATGTCAACGTCGCCCTCGCCCAGAGGTTTGAAGATGCCGTCGATCACGGACTGCCGGAACGGCAACTCGCCCCTCCGCACCCGCTCCGCCATCTCGCCATCAACATCCTTCAGGTGAACGTGAGACACGCGCCCCTTCGCCGCCTTTGCCACCGCCACCGCATCTGCTCCGCCTAGGAAGAGGTGCCCGGTGTCGAGGCAGAACTCGACACCGCTGTCCGTCAAGAGGCGGTCGATGTGCTGCGGTCGCTCGATCGCCATCCCCCAGTGCTGGTGAAGGGAGGTAGCAAGACCCTCGGCATCCGCGATGTCAATGACCTTCTGGAGATTGGACAGGAAGGTGGTCCACTCTTGCTCCGTCATATCGACGCTGTTGTCATAGCCGTCGAAGTGTGAGCTCGGGCCGAGGACGATGACCTCGGACCCGCATCCGGCGAGTGTGCGGGCTGCGCGAGCTACGTAGTCGAGCTGCTCTTCAGCCGCGTCCTCCCGGTACAGCAGGGCCGGCACGAACCCGCCCACAAGAACGAGCCCATATGACTCGAGCATCTCGCGGAGCTCTCCAGGGTCGGTGGGGAGATAGCCGTCCGGTCCAAGCTCGGTTGCGTGGAGGCCTACCTCCTGCATCTCGGCGAGTACACGGTTGACATCCATCAGGTGTCCCCACCCTGGCGAACCATCCACGCCCCACGTGATCGGGGCGCCGGCGACACGTGACATCACGTCGCTCATACGATCTCCTTCATCTCTACCGGCCGATGTTCAGCTCGAGACACATCACACGCGACAGCGACACGAAGCGCCTCGCGGGCGTCCTCCGGGGTGCAGGGGCTTGCAAGCCGTCCCTGCGCCACTTCAACGAACGCCGCTATCTCGTCCCGGTACGCAGGTGCGAACCGGTCGAGGAATGTCTTGGGGGTGGGCTTCGCGGGAGGTGCAACGCCGTTCTCGACGGATCGCAACGGCAGCCGAGGCTCGAGGCCGACCGACACGCTGTCGCGCGTCCCAAACAACTCCATCCGCACATCGTGGCCGAGCGGATCGTGGCGGATGCCGGACATGATGGCCCGTGTGCCGTCCGTCAGCGAGAGGGTTACGACACCGGTATCGACAGGGCGATCCTGTCCGAACTCCTCCGTTGTGGTCGTGTGGCCGTCGGCGTAGGCCTCCACAACTTCCTGCCCGGTGACGAACCGCAAGATGTCGAAGTCGTGGATCTGCGTGTCTTTGAAGATTCCGGTGTCGTTGTAGCCGGGTGGCGGCGGGTCGTAGTCGTGGGTGGTCGTCCGCACCGAATACAGATGACCAAGCCGTCCCGAGTCCACGAGTTCTTTGGCACTGCGATATCCAAAATCGAATCGCCGCTGGAATCCGATCTGGGCAGGGATGTCCAGCATTTGCAGCCGTTCGACCACCACGTCGGTCGCCGGCAGGTCGGTCGCGATCGGCTTTTCACAGAACACCGGGATGCCGGCTTCGGCAGCCAGCAGCATCATCTCGGCATGGACGTCGGTGGCGGCGGCGATGACCATGGCGTCGATGCTGCCGATCATCGACTGGGCATCGGGAGCAACACTTCCCCCAATATCGGTAGCCACAACTTCGGCACGTTCAAGCAACGGATCGGTGACAACAACGGCGGTGACCTTGGCGTGGTCTGCCAGCGTTTGAGCGTGAAAGGCGCCGATGCGCCCTGCTCCGATCAGTCCGACTCGCACACGCACATCCTCCCTGGATCCCGGTGCTGCGGGTATCTCATCAGATTGTTGTGGAACGTTCCAATTATCTGGACGTTATACTCCGCGCCGACCCGGTGTCAAGCCGCTCTGGAGGACCTCCGAATGTTCCGGATCTGGTTCGAGCGAGATATGCCCGACCATGTTGCGGCCACCATTGCGGCCCTTGCCACACCGATAGGCCCCGGCACCGCAACACCCGCCGACCTGCTGTCCTCGGTCGGTGAGGCAGACGCCATCATCGCGTCATCGCTTGTCACCTATGACAGGACGGCCATGGACCGAGCCCCCTCTCTTCGCGTGATCGCACGTACGGGGATCGGTGTGGACAAGATCGATCTTGGCGCGGCAACCGGCCGAGGTATCGCCGTCTGCAACACACCGGACGCACCCACGATCTCAACTGCAGAACACACGATCACCCTCATGCTCTCGGTCGGAAAACGGGTGCCGGGTGCACAGGCTGCCTTGCGAAACGGCGGCCGCGACTTCTTCGGATCGCATGAGGGACGGGAGGTTTCGGGAAAGGTCTTGGGCCTCGTCGGGGTTGGCAGGATCGGGGCCACCGTGGCTCGCATGGCGCGTGGCCTGAGCATGACTGTGATTGCCCATGACCCCTACGTCGAAGCGACCGCCTTGTCGGAGGCCGGGATCCGAACGGTGGACACGCTGGACCAGTTGCTGGCCGAAGCCGACGTCGTCTCCCTCCACCTGCCGCTCACGAGCGAGACGGAATACCTGATCAACGCCGAGCGCATCACCTTGATGAAGCCGGGAGCCATCCTCGTCAACACCGCCAGGGGCGGATTGGTCGACCACGACGCGCTGCTCGTCGCACTCGACAGCGGCCGACTGTTCGGTGCCGGCCTCGACGTGACCGACCCTGAACCCCTCCCGCCAAATCACCCCCTCCTCCACCGGGACGACGTGGTGGTGACCCCGCACGTCGCCGCTGCCACCGTTGCAGGCAAGGCCCGCCTCTACGAGAGCGCTGTCACCCAGGCGCTCCAGGTGTTGCGGGGCGAGTACCCGAAACATCTGGTCAACCCCGACGTCTGGCCGGTCCGTCAACAAGGTTCATTCACAAAGGAGCAACAACCGTGACACATTCCATCGGAATCGGCGTCGTCGGCTTCGGTTGGATGGGACAGGCGCATTCGCGTTCGTACCGCCGAATCCCCATGCACTTCCCCGAGGCGAACCTCATGCCCCGACTCGTCATCGTGGCCGACAACGTGCAGGAGCGAGCCGAACTGGCGCGACAGAACTTCGAATTCGAGGCCGCTACGGACGACTGGCGTGCCGTGGTCGATCATCCCGACGTGGACGTGGTGACCATCGGGGCGCCCAACAAGCTTCACAGAGAGATCGCCGTCGCGGCGGCGGAGTCGGGCAAGGCCATCTTCTGCGAGAAGCCGGTGGGGGAAGCACCCGATGTCACAGCCGAGATCGAATACGCTGCCCGACGCGCCGGGGTGATCACCGGTGTCGGATTCAACTACCGATGGGCGCCGCTCGTCCAGTACCTCAAACAACTGATCGAGGACGGACGCCTCGGCGACCTCACCCACTATCGCGGACGCTTCTTCTCGATGTACGGACGGGACCGACTCGGCACGCTGAGCTGGCGCTACCTGCTCGAAGAGGCCGGCTACGGAGTCCTCACCGACATCATGTCGCACACCGTCGACATGGCCCACAACCTCGTCGGTCCGATCCGCCGGGTCGTGGCCACGAAAGAGATCTTCATCAAGGAACGCCCACTTCCGAAACCCGGCTCCGGGACCCACTACGACCGCGGGGCGCCCGGCGATCCCACCGGCGAGGTGACCAACGAGGACTATGTGGCAGCGCTCGTGGAATTCGAGAACGGTGTGCGAGGCACACTCGAAGTCGACCGTTCGATCTTCGGCCCGCAGAGCGAGATGGGATTCGAGATCAACGGCTCGCGGGGCGCCGGAGCCTGGAACCTCGAGACGATGAACGAGCTTCAGCTCTACCTCCCCGAAGAGACCCCGGCCGACGGCTACGTCCGGGTGCTTGCTGGTGACGCGTTCC
>Ga0316197_10001070_pt1 | contig 19433 bp, 16 predicted proteins | sample OudBiesiAoxic_MG_FD_204939 | JGI IMG/M metagenome (GOLD analysis project Ga0316197, IMG submission 204939) | Coastal sediment microbial communities from Oude Bieten Haven, Netherlands - site A oxic | ecosystem: Environmental > Aquatic > Marine > Coastal > Sediment | place: Netherlands... | reverse complement strand
ACCTGGGCCTGACGGAGCTCCGTCGAAAGGACGTACCCCAGGGCAAGTTTACACTCGTCTTTTTAGCTGCGCCCGGCGACGAGGATGCCCAGGTGGAACTCACCTACAACTGGGATCCGGAAGCATACTCCGGGGGTCGCAATTTTGGACACCTGGCCTACGAGGTCAGTGATATTTACGAAACCTGTCAGCGCTTGATGGATGGGGGCGTAACGATAAACCGTCCGCCACGCGATGGACACATGGCGTTTGTGCGATCACCTGATGGCATCTCGATCGAGTTGCTGCAGCGTGGCGATGCACTGCCGCCCTGCGAGCCCTGGGTCTCGATGGAAAATTCCGGAAGCTGGTAATGGCCTAGAGTAAATATATGGTCGCCAGCAAACCGGTTATTGTCATCGTTATGGTGTACGGCAGGGCCAGAATCACCATTCTTCCGTAACTGAGACGAATCAGCGGCGCCAGTGCAGAGGTCAGCAGAAAGAGGAAAGCTGCCTGGCCATTAGGCGTCGCCACAGACGGGATATTCGTTCCGGTATTGATGGCAATGGTCAGTTCATCAAAATGTTCCCGGGTGATGTCACCAGCCTGCAGTGCCTCGTAGACTTCAGTTATGTACACGGTTGCGACGAAAACGTTATCAGAAATCGCGGATAGTATTCCGTTAGCCATGAAGAAGACCGGTACCTGGGATTCCGGGTCCAGCGTAAACACATAGTTAATGACCGGCTGGAACAGGTGCTGGTCGTGGATGACGCCCACGATCGCGAAAAACACCACCAGCAACGCGGTGAAGGGCAGTGCTTCGGAGAACGCATGCCCCAACTGGTGCTCTTCAATGATTCCGGTAAACGCGGTTGAAAGTACGATAACTGCAAGACCGATCAGGCCTACTTCTGCCCAGTGAAACGCCAGTGCTACGATCAGAAAGACGACAACGAGGCCCTGGATAATCAGTGCGGCTGTTTGCCTGGGCGTTCTTTTTTCATCCTCGATCCGGTCATAGTGCTCAAGAATACGTCGTGCCGCATCCGGCAGTTGGGCACCGTAGCCGAAGAGTTTGTACTTCTCAACGGCAACACAGGTGAGCAGGCCAACGGCCAGTACGGGCATGCTGACCGGTAACATACGGATAAAAAACTCGATAAAATCCCACCCGGCGAGTTCACCAATCAACAGGTTCTGGGGTTCGCCGACCAGTGTGCAAACTCCGCCTAGCGCGGTGCCTACAGCACCATGCATCATCAGGTTTCGAAGAAAGGCGCGATATTGTTCAAGGTCAGTGCGGGTTTCGGCACCGATTCCGGTGTCATCCGCGTGGTCGTGGTCGTCATCAAAACCCTTACCTGAAGTCACCTTGTGGTAGACCATGTAGAGCCCGGCTGCCACGGAGATGATGACAGCTGTTACCGTCAACGCATCCAGAAAGGCGGAAAGGACGGCGGCAACCAGGGAAAAAAGCAGCGACAGGATGATCTTTGACTTCACCCTGATAAGGAGCTTGGTGAAAATGTAGAGCAGCAGGTCCTTCAGGAAGAAAATACCCGCGACCATAAAGATCAACAGCAGGATAACTGCGAAATTCCCCTCGGTCTCATGATAAACGGTAGCGGGTGAGGTCAGGCCAATGACTACCGCCTCTATCGCCAGCAAGCCACCCGGTTGTAGCGGATAGCACTTCAGCGCCATTGCCAGGCAAAAAATGAACTCTGCGACCAGCAACCAGCCGGCAATAAATGAACCCATTGTGACCAGCACAATCGGGTTAATTATGAGAAACGCGACGATGGTTAACTTGTACCAATCGGCAGTGTTTCCGAGGAAGTTGTCGAGGATGGCTCTTGATAAGGTTATTGGCATTTTTTTCCCAGGGCGTTCCGGATACACGAGCGAACAATTCTAATGCGATAGTACCTCTTTGCACCAGCTACAACTGAATTGCTTAACCGAAATCATTTGTTTTGCGTTGCCGGGGCAGTTTCAGTAGAATACATATCTCTTTATCTTGATTGAAAGATGTAACGTTGAACGCGGGTGAAACCCGGCAATTGAGGAATACGAAAATGAGTAGTTATCTGTTTACTTCCGAATCAGTTTCAGAGGGTCATCCGGACAAGGTCGCAGACCAGATTTCCGATGCGGTTCTGGATGCCATTCTGGAGCAGGACCCTGCGGCGCATGTCGCGTGCGAGACCTTCGTCAAGACTGGCGTAGCCATTGTGGGCGGTGAAATCACCACCAGCGCATGGGTGGACCTGGAAGACCTGATTCGCAAGGTAATTGTTGACATTGGCTACGATTCCTCGGAAGTGGGTTTCGATGGCAACACCTGCGCGGTTATGAATATCATCGGCAAGCAGTCGCCTGATATCAACCAGGGCGTTTCCCGGGAGAAGCCGGAAGATCAGGGTGCGGGAGACCAGGGCCTGATGTTCGGTTATGCCACGAATGAAACCGAAGTGCTGATGCCTGCGCCTATTTATTACGCCCACGAACTGGTGAAACGACAAAGCGTTGTGCGCCGAACAACCGAGGACGGCCGCTACCATTTGCGCCCCGATGCAAAAAGCCAGTGCACGTTCCGTTACGAAGATGGAAAACCGGTGGGTATTGATGCCGTAGTGCTTTCCACCCAGCACAATGCGGAATCGAGCCAGTCCGACCTGCGTGAGCTGGTGATGGAGGAAATCATCAAGCCGGTCCTTCCTTCGCAATGGCTGAGTGGCAGCACCAAGTTCCACATCAACCCAACCGGGCGATTTGAAGTGGGTGGTCCTGTTGGAGACGCAGGTTTGACCGGGCGCAAAATCATCGTCGATACCTACGGTGGTTCGGCCCGGCACGGTGGGGGTGCTTTTTCCGGCAAGGACCCCTCAAAGGTTGACCGGTCGGCAGCTTATGCAGCACGTTACGTTGCCAAGAATATCGTGGCAGCAGGACTGGCGGATCGCCTCGAGATACAGGTCTCATACGCGATTGGTGTTGCCGAGCCTACCTCTATAACGGTTGATACCTTTGGAACAGAACATATTCCGGCAAAACAGATCGAGCAGATCGTACGCCAGGAATTCGATCTCAGGCCTTACAGCATCATCAAGATGCTTGACCTGATTAAACCCATTTATCTGCCCCTGGCCGCCTATGGCCACATGGGCCGCGAAGATTTGAACGTCAAGTGGGAAGCGGTTGATCGTGTAGAGCGTATTCGCTCCGCGGCCGGCTTTTAGTTCTGCTTCCACACACAGGAGATTAAATAAAATGAACGCAGTAATTGAAGACTTGAAGAAAAATGACTTTTTCGTCGCCGATATTGACCAGGCGGATTACGGTCGCAAGGAAATTGCAATTGCCGAAACCGAAATGCCCGGATTGATGGCCCTTCGTGACGAGTATCGAGACGAGCAGCCGCTAAAAGGCACGCGTATAGCGGGTAGTCTCCACATGACGATCCAGACTGCGATGTTGATTGAAACGCTGAATGACCTGGGTGCGGATGTACGTTGGGCTTCCTGCAATATCTACTCAACGCAGGATCACGCTGCAGCGGCTATTGCCGCCGGTGGTACTCCTGTTTTCGCGTTCAAGGGAGAGTCCCTTGATGAGTATTGGGAATTTACCCACCAGATTTTCAATTGGGGAGCCGGCGATAAGGATGAAGACTTCGCCAATATGATCCTCGATGACGGCGGAGACGCAACCTTGCTGCTTTACCTGGGTGCGCAGGCCGAAAAAGACATAACGGTACTCGACAACCCTTCCAGCGAAGAGGAAGTTGCGTTGTTTAACTCCATTCGCAAGCGACTGGATACGCGTCCCGGTTGGTATACAAAAGCCCTGTCTCACATTCAGGGTGTAACCGAGGAAACCACCACGGGTGTGAAGCGTCTATACCAGATGGCTCGTGACGGCGTTTTGCCGTTCCCGGCGATCAATGTCAATGACTCCGTTACGAAGTCAAAATTTGACAATCTCTACGGCTGCCGTGAATCGCTGGTCGATGGTATCAAGCGGGCTACCGACGTCATGATCGCCGGCAAAATCGCATTGGTCGCCGGGTACGGTGATGTTGGCAAAGGCTGTGCCCAGTCGTTGAAAGGTCTGGGTGCAACCGTTTGGGTGACTGAGATCGATCCAATTTGCGCCCTGCAGGCCGCTATGGAAGGTTTTCGGGTCGTGACAATGGAAGAAGCTGCTGACAAGGCAGATATCTTCGTTTCAGCGACCGGTAACTACCACGTGATCACCCATGACCACATGGCTGCCATGAAGCACCAGGCGATCGTCTGCAATATTGGACACTTTGATAACGAAATCGACGTGGCCAGCCTGAAGGGCTACGAATGGGAGAACATCAAGGCCCAGGTCGACCAGGTTATTTTTCCCGATGGCAAAAGGATCATTCTGCTGGCCGAAGGCCGTTTGGTTAACCTGGGCTGTGCCACAGGGCATCCGAGTTTCGTCATGTCTGCCTCGTTTACCAACCAGGTTTTGGCACAGATGGAGCTTTGGAATCACGGCGACCGTTACCAGAACGATGTCTATGTGCTGCCCAAGCATCTGGACGAGAAGGTGGCCACGCTGCACCTGGACCGAATTGGCGCCCAGCTGACCGAACTGTCGGACGTTCAGGCCGATTATATCGGTGTGAAGAAGCAGGGTCCTTACAAGCCGGATCACTACAGATACTGAGCATTGGCAACGCCAAAGGTATCATTTGAGTTCTTTCCGCCAAGGACGGCGGAACAGAAGCTCATCCTGGAGTCTACCTGGCAGAAACTCGCTCCGCTGAATCCGGAATACCTTTCCGTGACTTTCGGAGCGGGTGGGTCAACACTGGAAGCGACGCGGGAGGCGGTTGAAGCGCTTGCTGCGCAGACCGATGTGCCGGTTGCGCCGCATATTTCCTGCATGGCTCAGAACGTGGAGATGCTGCGCGGGATTCTGCAAAGTTACCGCGAAAGCAATGTCAGGCGCCTGGTCGTTCTTCGCGGTGACCGGCCGGAAGGGATGACCGGTCCCGGTCCTTTTCAGTATGCCAATGAGTTGGTTGGATTTATCCGGCAGGAGTTCGGTGATTTCTTTCATATCGAGGTCGCCTGTTACCCTGAGTTTCACCCGGAATCGGCTTCACCTGAGACCGATCTGTTTTACTTCAAACAAAAAGTCGACGCAGGTGCTAACGGTGCTGTAACCCAGTATTTCTATAATGCAGACAGTTATTTTCGCTTCATGGACGATTGCAGGCGGATCGGTGTGGAAGTTCCGGTCACTCCGGGCATCATGCCCATTACCAATTATCGGCAACTCGCGCGTTTTTCAGATATCTGCGGCGCCGAGATTCCACAGTGGATCAGGCGGCGACTAAAGGGGTATGGTGATGATGGAGCCTCGATTCGTGCATTCGGGCTGGATGTGGTCACGGATCTTTGTGAAAGGCTTTTGAAGGGAGGTGCGCCCGGATTGCACATTTATACGCTCAATCGTGCGAATGCCAGTTTCCTGTTATGGCAAAGACTTAACAGCCGGGATTAAATGACAGGCAATTAAAAACCCCGGTCAGTTTTAAACGGACCAGGGTTTTGTGTAAGAAATCAGTTTTTCAGAATAATGCTTACCCTTGTGACTCACCACAGGCGTGACGTCCAGCCACCGATTTGTCCGGAGGATTGGCGTGACATGCGTGTTTGACGGCGCAGACGTCGGGCTTTCATTTGCTCTTGCTCGTAGTTTTCAGCATTTGCTGCAGGGATTGTGTGAAGCGTTGTTCCCTCCAGTCGTTGATCCAGGGCCGTGAGGTTACCGAGATCCATTTCGTTTTCAGGTATCTGTTTGTTTAACATCACCTTCTCTCCTTTGTTTATAAAACAGTACGGTCACTGTCTGAATTGTGTAATAGAAAATCATTCCATAAGGTATAAAAAACATATATTTATCTTTATTACCGAAAGCGATTATAGTTATGTATAATTGTTGCTTCCAACGGAATTAATTTTTTTTCAATTAAGTTTTTCTTAACGATGGCACATCTTCCTCTCAATGCGTTACGGACCTTTGAAGCCGTAGCAAAGACCCTGAGCTTCACCCGTGGAGCCGAAGCCCTTAATGTCAGTCCAGCTGCAGTCAGTTCGCAGATCCGCGCGTTAGAGGAAAGACTGGAGCAGCCGTTATTTTTGCGACAGGGACGGCAGGTCACTCTGACAGATGCCGGCCTCTTGCTCCTGCCGGGCGTCCAGCGTGGTCTGGATGAGATGCGCCAGGCGGTTCAGGCCCTCGAGTTGGAGCGCAGCGAAGGTGTTCTTAACGTGAGCATGGTTCCGACTTTCCTGCAGAGGTGGGTGATGCCCCGGCTGGACGATTTCTACCGCAAGAATCCCGATGTTGACTTGCGCATCAATGCCGATGTTTCCCCGGTCAAGTTCGAGAACAGTGATTTTCATGCAGCGATTACATTCGGTGCGGATCCATGGCGTGGATTGAAGTCAGTCAAGCTCCTGGATGACTGGATTCTGCCCGTTTGCAGCAGGAAGCTGCTTAAAAAAATCGGCCCCATCAAATCCATTGAAGACCTGCAGAATCATGACCTTCTTTTCGTCGATGATGAAAGCTGGGACATCTGGTTCCGCGTGCTGGGTGAAAGCGGTCGTAACCGCAGGTGGTCTCTGCTGAATGATTCACTGAGTATTCTTATGGCCGCCGAGCAGGGACAGGGCATTGCATTGAGCCGCTGGTCGCTGGCTGCCAGGGATATCAAGGCACGTCGACTGGTGCGACCGATTCAAACCGTGGTCAAGACAGACTGGTCCTATTACTTTGTCGCGCCTGCACACTATTTTGATATGCCGAAAGTGGCCGTATTCCGGGAATGGTTACAGGCGCAATGCGCAGCCTTTGAGTTACCGGTCTAAGCCCTTTTACTCGTCCCGGTAGATGGCAACAGTCACTTTGCCACTGGCGTCAATACTGGCGCGGTACATCCCGGGTGTGTTGAATGTCAGGGCAATATTTCCCTTCGGATCTACTGCGATGATTCCGCCTGAACCACCCATCTCCACCAGTTGCCGGTTGACGACCTGGTCTGCAGCTTCGGACAGGCTGACACCCGTGTATTGAACGCGGGCGCATATGTCCCGCGCCACGGTGGCGCGAATAAAAAATTCGCCATGACCGGTGGCGCTGACGGCGCAGGACCGGTTATCGGCATAGGTCCCGGCGCCAATGATGGGTGAATCACCTACCCGCCCCCAACGTTTATTGGTCATTCCACCGGTCGATGTCGCCGCAGCCAGGTTGCCGCGTGAATCCAACGCTACAGCACCAACGGTAGAGAACCATTGATCAGGCGTTTCAGAAAGAAAAACGGCATCGCCCTTCTTAGAGGCCTTTGCTTTCTGTAGTTGTTGCCAGCGATAGGGGGTGAAGAAATACTCGTCCTCTTCAAAAACGATTTCATGGTCTCGGGCGAACCGTTCAGCCCCGTCACCCATTAACATCACGTGGGCGGAATCAGTCATGATTTTTCGGGCCAGGAGTACCGGATTGCGCACGTTGTGCACTGCTGCAACCGCTCCCGCATCCAGGCCTTTCCCCTCCATGATGGATGCATCGAGCTCATTTTTACCTTCGGCGTTGAATACCGCCCCCCGGGCGGCATTGAAGTGGGGCGAGTCTTCCAGGGTCGTTACTGCGCCGGTCACAGCATCCAGGCTGGATCCTCCGGAACTGAGAATTTCATAGCCCGCACGAACCGCTTTTTCCAGCGTTTCTCGAATTTCCTGCTCCTTTTCAGCGCTGAAGTCCCCCTTGTTTATGGTTCCGGAGCCGCCATGGATGGCGATAGCGATTGGCTCGCCAATGCTGCTGGTATTTTCGGCCCGGACCTGTGTCATGGCGCCTACTCCGATAATAAAGATCGCAAGGATTGTGCTGGTGGTGACTATTTTCATGTTACTTTCCGCCTTCATTCCATTTGGATGAACGGTCTATCCAGTACAGCGCAGAATAGACCTTGGGGTCCAGCGTTATACCTGTGGCTAATTGGTTGGTCAGCCAGTTATCTATTTCTGCCAGGGGAATGACATGAACCTGGATGTCTTCACTTTCATCGCCACCTCCCGGCCCGACACGCTTCAATCCAACAGCCTGAACAAAAGAAATTACCTCATCTGACTGGCCCGCTGAACTCGGTAGTTCCATCAGAATTTCCAGGCTGGCCGCAACAAAGCCTGTTTCTTCTTTCAGTTCGCGTGCTGCTGCAACCAGGATGGGTTCATCGGGGTCGGCATGATCGCCTACCAGGCCGGCAGGAAGTTCGATGACCCGGGCTTCTACCGGTTTACGGAATTGTTCGACGAGTACCATTTCTTCATTTTCTGTCACGGCTACCAGCGCAACCACCGCGCTTGCATTGCTCCGGGTGACGTATTCCCAGCCGCTTCTTTCCATCATGTTCAGATAACGCCCATGGAAATGGGTGATTTCATTTGTCATCGGGTCATTTGTCCTTGTAGCTCTGATAAACTGACAGGATTGTATCCTTAGCCGTAACACAATCACATGATTTTGAATGACCGGAACTTATGAAGCGTTGATGGTTCAAACACGGCCGAGAACAACAAAACCCGAATTTTCAAGGAAACAACATGCCAAAACTGATAATTGCCGGCATCGCAGTGGCGATGACTGCCTTGTTACTAACGTCCTCTGTCCAGGCCCAGTCACCAACCGCGTCGCCGGCGTCAAAACAGGCGGGGTTCAAAACTCCCGCTGAACAGCAACAGGAAATTGATGATCTTGAGAAACAATCACGGGAGGCCTACGCGGCAGAAAAGTGGGTAGCTCTGTATGTTGCAAATATGAAGCTGGCCAAGCTTCGACCCTATGAACCGGAATACCTGGTCAATATCGTCTATGCCTGTGCGCATTTGGGGCGCAAAAGCACGGCTTATCACTTCATGCTGTTATTGCAACAGCAAGGCTATTTCTTCGACTTCAGTTCGACCGAAGACACGGTTGATATTCGGGATACCGAAGCCTACGGCTACATCAATAACTTGCTGATAGAGGCTGGTGCTGCAGGCGGTGACGGCACCGTAGAGTTTAAGTTACCTGGCAAGGCGTCTGATGTGCAGGCGATCGCCTGGGACAGCAGCAGAGAGCGCTTTCTGGTGGGAACCAGACAAGAGGGAAAACTGTTCGCGGTGTCAGGAGAAGGTAAGAAAGATGAGCTGGTGAAGGCTAATAGCAAAAACGGACTCTGGTCGATTACCGGCCTGGCCGTTGATGCCGACCGTAACCGTTTATGGCTTGTAAGCTCCGCAACACCCGCTTTTTCAGGCTATTCGGAGACGGACAAGAACCAGGGCGCATTGTTCGAACTTGATCTGAAAACGTTGGAAATTCTTGGTCGGTATGCCCCCCCGGCAGATGTGATGTCTCATGAGTTGGCCAATGTAGCTGTGACTGAAGGGGGTGATGTATACGTGATGGACCGGGTGACGCCGATTATCTACCGAAAAACTGCCGGGGGTGAAAGTCTTGAGGCATTTTTTGCGAGTCCGGAGCTGGTTTCATTGCGGGATATTGCAGTCACACCTGATAACAGCCGGCTTTTTGTGGCCGACGCATACAAGGGTATCCTGGCGATTGATCCCGCGGCGCAGCAGGCGGTGATGCTGAGTGTGCCGGAAACACTGAATCTCAGTGGTATCCTGGGCATGGAGTACGATTCCGGTCAGCTGGTCATGATCCAGGGTGGTTTTACGCCGCAGCGGATTGTTCGGTTGGAGCTTGATGGAAAAGGAACAGGTGTCGAAGCGGTTGTTCCGATGGCGACTGCATTGGAAGAGTTTGATCATCCGGGGATCGGAACCATCAAGGGTGATAGTCTTTACTACGTCGCAAACAGCGGCGCCAGTGAAGACCCCGGCATTGTCATGAACACTCCGCTGGATGCAGGTGTTGAGGCAGCCGCACCCGATGCAGAGGATTTGCACAACGCAATGAAAGCGCAGATGCAGTCAAAGAAACAGTAGAAAAAAGGAATACCATTCCATGGCATTACCACCGGTCTACCTGGTCGATGCAAGTATTTATATTTTTCGGGCGTGGTTCTCCATGCGGGATGAGTTTGTAAATGTCAGGGGTGAGCCGACGAACGCTGTTTACGGGTTTTCTGGCTTCCTGTGCAGTTTACTGGAGCAAACCGGTGCGGAGCACGTTGCAATAGCCTTTGATGAATCACTGTCAACAAGTTACCGCAATGAGATATACCCGGAGTACAAGGCAAATCGTGATCCTGCCCCCGAGGAACTAAAGCGCCAGTTTTCCTGGTCGCGTTCTGTCGCTGAGGCGATGGGTTTGCAGTGTTTTGCAGATAGCCGGTACGAGGCAGATGATCTGATCGGCACGCTGGCTGAGTTTTGGCGTGCGCGTGGCTATCCGATCTGCGTGGTGACTGCTGATAAAGACCTGGCGCAACTTGTGGGTGAAAATGATCACTGGTGGGATTTTTCTCGCAGGCTAAAACTCAATACCGCGCAATTGACCGAGAAATTCGGTGTCACGCCGGCACAGATGGCAGATTTTCTTGCACTGACCGGTGACTCGGTAGACAACATTCCCGGTATTCCGGGGGTGGGGCCAAAATCGGCCTCTGCTTTGCTGGGACATTTCGGAGATCTGGACACGATATATCAACGCCTCGATGAGGTGCCGCACCTGGGTATCCGTGGTGCGAAATCATTACAGAAAAAATTGCAGGATCACCGTGGCGCGGCAGAGTTGGCCAGAAAACTTACCGTCATCGAAACCGGCGTTGAATCCGCGCTTGCTGCGCCCGAGCTGGGTCGCAGGGAAGTCGATACCGCACGCCTGAACCGACTGTTTGACGACCTCGCGTTCGGTGGGATGTTGCGGCAGCGTTGCCTGCGGGCGTAGCTCCGGCAGCATTAGCCGGTCAGGTCAGTAAGTGCTTTCCTTGCTCTGCTCTTTTGCGAAGCCGACTGTTGCGCGGGAAATGCGTAAGCAGAAACTCCATCTGATCAGCTAAAATTTTTCGACCCTGCAGGTAAACGTATTCAGCATGGGTCGGCGTAAAAGGAATGGCCAGTAATTGCATCCCGGCCTGTTCAGGCGTTCTGCCCGCCTTGTGGTTGTTGCAGCGCTTGCAGGCCGTCACCACATTCCCCCACGTATCTTGCCCACCCTGGCTGATGGGGTTGACGTGATCCCGGGATAGCAGCAGGTTTTCAAACTGCTCTCCACAATACAGACACAGCGACTGGTCCCGCCGGAATAGTGCCTTGTTGCTCAGCGGTGGGGTATAAGCCGGAGAAAACAGGTGGGTGTGCGGGTGGCGTCCATAACTTGCAATGATGGCGTTGACGTCAACAATGCTTTGAAGGCCGCTCATCGAATTAATGCCGCCGTGAATCCGGTAAACGGTGCGACCCATTGAGTAGCTGACCTGGCCCAATGCAATAAGTCGTACCGCAGCCTGGTAGCCAATCCATTCCAATGGCATTCCTGCGACGTCTGTTCGTAATACTTGTTGCTGTAGGTCCGTATGCATTCCTTGTTTTGTAAAGCTGATCTGACCTAAACCACAATATATTGTGTTTTTATTTCGATTTTATGACCATATATTTGGTTTTTCAAGAAACGATTACCCGGGGTGTCATTGCGGTGAGTCAAATTTTGGCTAGCGATGCTTTCTTTTTGATGGTTTACTTTCTTGCCAGAACCACCAGGCCAAAAATCGGTCATACAGTAGATTCGCAAGAGTAGGAGTTAGCGTGCAAGGTTTTATGCATTCATATTTGAGGCCTTTGGCCCTTGTTTTTCTATTATTTGGCGCAGGGCCGGGTATGGCTGCTTTGCCGGTTTCGCTTGATGGTGAACAACTGCCATCACTGGCGCCCGTGTTGGAACAGGTAACACCTTCGGTCGTCAATATCTACACGCAAACCCGGGTCAGGGTGCGTAGCCCGTTAATGGATGATCCGTTCTTTCGCCGGTTCTTCAACATTCCGGACAGGCCTAGGGAACGCGTTTCACAAAGCCTTGGTTCCGGCGTGATCGTCGATGACAAGGAAGGTTATGTTCTGACCAATAATCATGTTATTGCAGGGGCGGATGACATTTCCGTCACACTTTCTGACGGTCGGAGTTTCGATGCCGAGGTGATTGGGACTGATCCGGACACCGATCTTGCGATGGTTCGGATTCCCGCTGAGGATCTGAAGGCCATTCCTTTTGCTGATTCGGACAAATTGCTGGTCGGAGATTTTGTCGTTGCTGTTGGTAACCCGTTCGGGCTTGGCCAGACCGTCACATCTGGAATTGTCAGTGCACTTGGCCGCACCGGCGTCCGTGGCCTGGAATTCCAGAATTTTATTCAGACCGATGCGTCCATAAACCCCGGAAACTCGGGCGGCGCCCTGATCAATCTACGCGGTGAGTTGGTGGGTATCAATAGCGCGATTTTCACTCCCAGCGGGGGCAACGTAGGTATCGGATTTGCGATTCCATCGGCCATGGCCCTCTATGTCATGGATCAATTGGCTAATTTTGGTGAGGTTCGTCGCGGAACACTGGGTGTTTCGGTTCAGGACCTGACCGCTGAACTGGCGGGTGCGTTCGGCATGGAAAAAGGCCGGGGTGTTCTTGTGGCAGAGGTCGCGACGGGCTCAGCGGCTGACAAGGCTGGTTTGCTGGCGGGTGACGTGATCAAGGCAGTTGCAGGCCACGAAGTACGAAGCGCACGTGAGTTTCATAACTACGAGGGGCAGTTTCCGGTGGGCGAAAAGCTGAAGCTGGAAATTGTCAGGGACGGTTCCGACAAAAGCCTGAAGGTCACGGTCGAGGAACTCAAGGCGCTCGACGGCAAGTCGGTCGACAGGCGTCTTAGCGGAGCAGTTTTCAACGAATTACCGTTAAAGGAACGTTCGTCCCGGGTGACGGGTGTGCTTGTTGCAAAGCTTGACCCGAAAAGCAGGCTGGCGAGAAAGGGGTTTCGGCCGGGTGACATCGTCACGGGTTGCAACCGCATGAAAATTCAGGATCTGGCAGAATTTCAAAGCGTCGTGGAATCCATCAGGGGCGCCCTCTATCTAGAGGTCTACCGGGATGGTGGAGAATACGTCGTGAGAGTGGACTGAATTGTCCGCGGCGCCCAAACTGTTTTATCCTCACTTCACATTTTACGCATAGAGACCAAAACATTGTGCTACCTATCCATTAAAGATTTGCAGGCTGATCAGGAAATAACATCTTTACTTCCGCTGAGCCGGGATGACCTTGACGACTGGAAGAGCACAGCGTCACCAGCCCGTGTGCAGTGGGTTGAAGGTTCCGGCTTCATGGCTTTTGAGGGCCAGCTTTGCGCATTGCCCGGCGCTGACGGCGCAGTGGAGTCCTGGCTGGCAGGCGTCAGCGGTGAGGGGTTTTTGTACCGCCTGTCAAAGCTGCCGGGAGGCTTACCAAAGGGTGTCTTCAGGCTTCAAAGCAACTGGTCACGTGAGCAGCGTGTACAGGCTGCGCTGGGCTGGGGCCTGTCAAGCTATCGTTTTGGCCGCTACAAGGCCGATAACAGGCCAAAGCCGGTGCTGTTGCTGGATGAGGATATTGATCAGGAAGTGCGCTCGTTACATGAAGCACAGTGCCTGGTCAGGGACCTGGTTAATACCCCGACCGAGCACATGGGGCCGGAGCATCTCGCCGATGCCGTGGATCTGCAGGCGGGTTTGTTTGGCGCAAAGACTTCCAGCGTAACGGGCGATGATCTGCTTACCGATAACTTTCCCGCAATCCATGCGGTAGGGCGTGCCTCGACTCGCGAGCCGAGGCTGCTTGAGCTGACCTGGGGCGACGAGAATGCGCCGGTTCTGGCGTTGGTTGGCAAAGGCGTTTGTTTTGATACCGGCGGGTTGGACATCAAGAGTGCGGCAGGCATGCTGTTGATGAAAAAGGATATGGGCGGTGCTGCTCATGCACTCGCACTGGCGAGATTGGTCATGCAGAATCGGCTTCCGGTTCGCCTGAAATTGTTGATTCCTGCGGTAGAGAATTCTATTGCGGGTAACGCTTACCGGCCGGGTGATATTATTTCGTCGAGAAAGGGTCTGTCTGTCGAGATCGGGAACACCGATGCAGAGGGCAGGGTGGTTTTGTCTGATGCATTGACATACGCATGTGAAGACTTACCGGATCTTATTATTGATTTTGCAACGTTAACCGGTGCTGCCCGTATTGCGCTCGGTGCAGATCTTCCGCCGGTATTCAGTAACCGCGAAGAGCTTGCCAATAAAATCCAGCAAGCAGGTGAACAGGTGGAGGACCCGTTGTGGACCATGCCTTTGTACCAGCCATACAAAACGCTGATTGAAAGCCCGATCGCCGATATCAATAACGCGGGGAAAAGCTCTTTTGGCGGTTGTATCACCGCAGCGCTCTTCCTGGAACATTTTGTCATCCCGGAAATCCCCTGGGTGCATATTGATACATTCGCCTGGAATCAAACGGACCGGCCCGGAAGGCCGCAAGGTGGTGAAGCGCTTGGTCTTAGGGCGGTATTCCGTTACCTGCAGCAACGTTACAGCTGAGAAACCGGTGGCTTTGCCGTTGACTGCCGGATAACCAGTTTGTGAGGGACGGTTTCCGGTCGGGCATCACTGCCCGGGCCCTGTTCAATTTCATGCAACAGGCGCAACATCACACGCCTGCCGATTTCTTCAGCAGGTTGATAGATGGTGGTTAACGGCGGATCGAGTATTTCTGCATAACGGATGTCATCGAAACCGATGACCGATATATCCGCCGGAACCCGCAAACCGTTTGATTTGACCTCGTGCAGGCAGCCCATTGCCATTTCATCATTCGCACAAAAAATTGCAGTAGGCCTTTGCGGATGTTTCAACAGGCTTCGCGTGGCCTTTTGTGCGCCCTCAATGGTGAGGCTTCCCTCGATGACCCAGTCTTTTTCGATTTTAATGCCTGCGCGTTTCATTGATTCCCGGTACCCCAGCTCGCGGTCCCTTGTGAGCAATGACGATTTCTGGCCGCAAATAAAAGCAATTTTGCAGTGGCCAAGTGAAATCAGGTAGTCGGTGGCCTCCTGTGCGGCTGCCGTGTTGTCAATATGAATGCCCGGGAAGCCTTCCAGTTCGGGAGAAATGGTTTCACAGCCGATGACCATCGGAAGGGAGCGCTTGCTTCTGGAGGAGAGGATCTCCGTGCCAAACGGTGAAAGGCTGGCCAACAGAACCACGCCGTCCGCCTGGCGGGATACGATCATTGCCCCCACCTCATCGGCCGTCATCGTGTTGAATTGAGTTTCATTGATCAGCAGCGAATAGCCCTTACCTGAAGCAACTTCGCGAATACCGCGCATGACATCGGTGAAAAAAGGGTCGCCTACTGAAGGCAGCACGACCATGATGACGTGGGTTTTTCCCCGTCTGAAGCTTTGCGCCAGTGTATTGGGCGAATAACCGGTCTGGACGATGGCAGCCTGAACGCGTGTCCTGGTCTGCTTTTTAAGGCGGTCGGGATCATTGAGGCAGCGCGAGACGGTTGCGATGGAGACGCCGGCGATCCTGGCGACATCCTTGATGGAGGCCGGGGCTGAGGTGCTGGCTTTGTCGTCGTTCATCGGTTTTGGGTGTTCCATTGCGTTGCCGTGATCAATGTCATTAATTGTAAACGTTTACATATAAGTGCGTCAAACGTTTGAGTGTTGTCTTATCGTGTGTATAATGTAAACGTTTACACCAATTTAAGCGGTGGTTGATCTTATGCAGACAGTTGTCGGAATTGACCTGGGAACACAATCTCTGAAAGTCCTTTTTTATGATTTTTCCGGAAAAAAGGTCGTGGCGTGTGAGAGTGCAGCACTTGACCTGTATCAGAATGATGAGGGTGCGGCTGAGCAACAAGCCCATTGGTGGCTCAACGCACTCCACGAGGCCCTCGGGAAAGTTGATCCGGGTGTTCTGAAGTCTGCTGTTGCCGTTGGCGTTTCAGGCCAGCAACATGGCTTTGTCCCGCTTGGAAAGACCGGTGAAGTGCTCGCCCCGGTCAAGTTATGGTGCGATACCTCAACCGTCATGGAATGCGATGAGATGATGGACGCCTTCGGTGGCGCCCGGCGCTGCATCGATGATGTGGGGAATGCCATTGTGCCTGGTTATACGGCATCAAAAATTCGCTGGCTTAAGAAAGAGAGTGAGGGTTTGTATGACCAGATGGACTGCATACTTTTGCCCCATGACTACCTGAATTTTTACCTGACTGGCGAGCGATGCATGGAAGCCGGTGATGCTTCCGGAACCGGATTCCTGGACATTCGCAACAGAATCTGGTCAACGGATATGTTATCCACCATCGATTCCAGCCGTGACCTCTCCGATTGCCTGCCGCCGCTGAGAACAGCGCCCGCGGTAATCGGCTATATCCGTCCCGAAATTGCCGCACGAACCGGGCTTCCTGCAGGAATACCTGTTTCAACCGGGGGTGGTGACAACATGATGGGCGCCATTGGCACAGGTAATGTTTCAGCGGGTAAATTGACCATGAGCCTGGGAACCTCCGGAACGGTTTATGCCTACTCAGAACAACCTGTGATTGATCCGCGAGGAGAAATCGCAGCTTTCTGTTCATCCACCGGCGGTTGGCTGCCTTTAATGTGCACGATGAACTGCACGGTGACCACCGAGTTGATGCGGGGCCTGCTGGGCGCAGATATCATGGAATTCGAAGCCCGGGTCAGTCGTTCGCCGCGAGGGGCGCAAGGAGTCATCACTCTGCCATTTTTTAACGGTGAGCGCACACCCAACCTGCCTCACGCCAAGGCATGCATCATGGGTCTGGATAGTCAGAACATAAGGCAAGAGAACCTGTTGCGGTCGGCTCTGGAGGGTTCGACCTTTGCGCTACGCTACGGTGTGGAACGTCTTCAACACCTCGGCATTGAAACCTCTGAGATCGTATTGACAGGCGGTGGCGTTGGGAGCGCGACCTGGCGGCAGGCCGTGGCTGACATCTGTGATGCGCCGGTGACTGTGCTTGATCAGGATGAAGGCGCTTCATTTGGCGCCGCTCTGCAGGCCTTGTCGGTACTTGAGAGCGTCGAAGGCAGTGACCTTTCAGACCTGACGGATCAGCATTTGACCCGGAACGAGGCCTTTTGCTGCGAGCCGAAAAAGTCATCAGTAAATTTCTACAATGAAACTTACCGCAACTACCAGTTATCGGTGGATGCGGTGAGGCCACTTTACAATTAGTCATAGGTAAACACGAATGAGCAGAACATTATTTGTTGGAGATAAAGAGTACTTCCCGGGTATCAGTGAGATTCGTTATGAAGGTCCTGATTCGGATAACCCGCTGAGCTTTAAAGCGTACAACCCCGAGCAGCTGGTCGCTGGCAAGACCATGGAAGAGCATTTACGTTTTGCGGTCGCCTACTGGCACACGTTTTGTGGCGGTGGTGGCGACCCGTTCGGCCCGGGTACCCGAAAGTATGCCTGGGATGCAAGCGACAGCCCGATGGACAACGCCCGCATGAAAGTGGATGCGGCTTTCGAATTCTTCACCAAGCTGAATGTTCCCTATTATTGCTTCCATGATCGCGACATCGCCCCTGAAGGTGCAACGGTTGCGGAATCTGAAGCCAATTTACTGACCCTGGTTGGACTGGCGAAAGAGCGTCAGGAAGCCAGTGGCGTGAAATTGCTGTGGGGTACGGCCAACCTGTTTTCAAACCCCCGTTACATGAATGGTGGCGCCACCAATCCGAATTTCGAAGTAGTGGCCCACGGCGGTGCGCAGGTTAAGGCCGCGCTGGATGCTACCGTCGCGCTGGGTGGTGAGAATTACGTATTCTGGGGTGGCCGTGAAGGCTATTCCTGCCTGTTTAATACCGATACGAAAAGAGAGCTGGAGCATTTCGCGCGCTTCCTGACCATGGCCCGGGACTACGGCCGGTCGATTGGTTTCAAGGGAACGTTCCTGATCGAGCCCAAACCTATGGAGCCGATGTATCACCAGTACGACGTAGACGCGCAAACCGTGATTGGTTTTCTGCGTCACCATAACCTGGACAAAGATTTCAAACTCAATATCGAAGCCAACCACGCCACGCTTGCGGGCCATAGTTCAGAGCATGACCTGCAGATGTGTGTAGATGCCGGCATGCTGGGTTCAATCGACGCCAACCGGGGTAACCCGCAAAACGGCTGGGATACCGATCAGTTCCCCACCAATATGTATGACTGTGTTCACAATATGGTAGTCGTTCTCGCGGCTGGCGGTTTGGGCAGCGGCGGATTCAATTTCGACGCCAAGATCCGGCGCGAGTCAACCGATCTCGAAGACCTTTTCCTGGGCCATATTGGCGGGATGGACGCTTACGCCCGTGCCCTGGTCATTGCGGAACGCATTCTCAGTGATGGCCGGCTCGAAGAACTCAAGGCCGCCCGTTACGCGAGTTTTGGCAAGGCTGATGGCAAGCGCTTTGAAGCCGGCGAGTTGAGTCTGGTTGACCTGCGCGATATGGCAGCGGCCAACCCTGAGCCCGTTTTGGAAAGTGGAAAACAGGAAATGGTTGAGAACCTGATCAACGATTACATGTTTTCCTGATGGCATGCCCCTGCCGGGCGATGGAATAACAAAAGATTGCAAATAAACCGTCACTCTGCACTCTATTTTGCCTCCATCGTCTCGCTGGGTGGTTTCCTGTTCGGTTTTGATGCGTCGGTAATTTCCGGCGTAGTCGGGTTCATCGTTCCACAATTTGGGCTGAATGACTGGCAATTGGGCCTTGTTGTGGGTGCGCCGACGCTGGCCGGCATCATCGCGTCGATGTCCGGTGCGTTGATGGCAGATCTTATTGGCCGGAAGCGAGTTCTTATATTCCTGGCATTGCTCTACGTCGTATCTGCGCTGGCTTCGGCCTTTGCACCGAATTACCAGGTCCTTGTCATCGCCCGCTTTATCGGGGGCCTGGCATTTGCCTCTCTCGGAATAGCCCCGATGTATATCGGCGAAATCGCACCGCGCGAAAAGCGGGGGATGTTGGTTTCTGTTGCCCAGCTGAATATTGTGCTTGGTTTTTCCATCGCGTATTTCGCCAATTATTTTGTACTTCAGATCAGCCAGTCCGATGCCGCCTGGGTGCAGGCGCTTGGTATCGACCGGAATGCCTGGCGCTGGATGCTGGGCGTTGAAATGCTCCCGGCAGGGCTCTGGTTCCTGCTCCTTTTCAGAGTGCCCGAAAGCCCCAGGTGGTTGGTGATGAAAGGGCGGACGGAGGAAGCAAGGCAGGTATTGGCGAGGCTCAAGCCGTTGGAACGACTTGAAGCAGACTTGCAGGAAATCGCGGCCAGCCTGAGTGATTGCCAGGACAGGTTCATGGACCGGATGAAGGAAGTGATCCT
>Ga0316197_10001069_pt1 | contig 19436 bp, 13 predicted proteins | sample OudBiesiAoxic_MG_FD_204939 | JGI IMG/M metagenome (GOLD analysis project Ga0316197, IMG submission 204939) | Coastal sediment microbial communities from Oude Bieten Haven, Netherlands - site A oxic | ecosystem: Environmental > Aquatic > Marine > Coastal > Sediment | place: Netherlands... | reverse complement strand
GATGTAATGGAAATAATATTCCAAAAGTTTAGATGTTTATTTATCTTCATTAACATTCCTCACTTTTATTAAAATGTTTTCTCTTATCTTCAGGGAAAAAGATTCCAACTTTTTCTCCAATACGTTTAATACCTATATCTTTAGAGAATACTTTTACTTCTATATTCTCTTTGTTTTCTAGTGTGATTTCGTAGGAGACACATTCACCTAAAAATGTAGTTAGAGTAACTTCTCCATTGATCGTTCCAGAGTCTGCATCTACAATCACGATATCTTCAGGTCTCACAGAAAGAACCTTTGTTTCATCTCCTGTAAGAGCAGTATCGTAAATAAAGTTAGAAGTACCTATAAAGTTAGCAACAAATGCATTAGCTGGGAAAGAATAAATCTCTTCTGGAGTACCTATCTGTTGAACTACCCCTTTATTCATAACTGCAATTCTATCTGAAACAGCCAGTGCTTCTTCTTGATCATGAGTTACGTAGATAGTTGTTATATTTAGTGAAGACTGAAGTTTTTTAATAGTAGCTCTCATCTTGACTCTAAGTTTAGCATCTAGGTTAGACAGTGGTTCATCCATTAAGAGTATCTCAGGATGGATAACGATAGCTCTAGCAAGAGCTACTCTTTGCTGTTGTCCCCCAGAAAGTTCAGAAGGTTCTTTTGTTGCTTGATCTCCCATCTCAACCATCTCAAGAGCATTTAAAACTCTTTCTTTTATCTCTGTTTTAGAGACTTTTCTAGCTTTTAAGCCATAAGCTACATTATCAAATACACTCATATGAGGGAAAATAGCATAGTTTTGAAAAACCATTCCTATATTTCTTTTATGAGCAGGTGTATCGTTTATTTTATTCCCACTTATAATAACATCTCCAGAAGTGATGTCATTAAATCCTGCAATCATCCGTAGAAGAGTCGTTTTTCCACAACCAGAAGGTCCTAAAAGTGTAAAGAACTCTCCTTTTTTTATATCTAAATCAGCTTTATTAACAGCTATAAAATCGTCGTATTTCTTAGTTATATCTTTAATATTAACACCCATTTTTTCTCTTACTCCTTTCCTGAAACTATATTTTTCCATCTTTTTATTATTGTTTTTTTACTGTCTGAAGCCCAACCAAAATCATAGTCAACTAACTTCATATCTGATAGAGGAACTAAACCTTCTGGAGCAGCAACATCGTCTCTAACTCCTCTAATTTTAAATTCATGAGCTAGAGTTTTTTGAACCTCTTTACTTACGATGTAATCTAAGAATAATTTAGCATTTTCTTCATTGACAGCACCTTTTATTAAAGCAGCAGCATCAGGAACGGCAGAAGTACCCTCAGATGGGTATACTATTCCTAGATGTCCACCAGCGTTTTTATATTTGATAGCTCCTTTTTCATGAGCTAATCCGATATAATACTCTTTATCTACAACACCTTTTGGAACCCCAGAAGAACTTCCTAAAATTTTACCATCTAGATTAGCTATAAATTGCTTGATGAAATCAAATCCAGATTCGGTATCTTTTCCAAAGGCAGTTAATAAAGTAGCTGTGATAGTATAAGAAGATCCAGATTTAACAGGAGAAGCCATAGCAACTTTCCCTTTCCATTTAGGATCAGTAACATCAGCCCAAGAAGTAGGGATATCGTCTCCAGTTACAAGATCAGTATTATAGATAATAACCATAGGTAATAGTGCAAAACCAAACCATTTATCTTTAGGATCTCTAAATAAAGGGTCTATTCTATCGTGACTTGCAGTTTTATATGGTGCAAAATATTCTTTGTATGAGTTAAGAGACTCGGCTCCTCCGCCCCAGATAACATCTCCCAAAGGATTAGTACTTTCAGCTTGGATTCTCTTAAGTATCTCTCCAGTTCCAGCTCCAACGACATTAACCTTTATTCCTGTTTCTTCAGTAAAACTATTTGTAATAGTGTTTACAAGTTGAGATGGATGTGATGAATACACAGTTACCTCATCACTCTTAACAGATTCAGTGGTCTTAGCGTCTTCTTTCCCACAGGCTACAGCTAATAAAAGCGATAATGCCAGCATTAATTTTAAAATTTTTGTTAAATTGTTCATATAATTCCTCCCTAGTAATGTTTTATAATAAGTCTAAGAGTTATTTTTTTAGACAGTTACACTAAATAATATCAAATTTAATTGGTGATTGCAATTGAATGTTTACTTTACTTTAACTATATTTTAATTTTATCTTAACTATATGTTCATTTTTATTCTTTTCCTGAAACTATGTTTTTCTATTTTCTAATTATATCTTTTTTACTTTGAGATACCTAGTCAAGAGCATAGTCAAGTAATTTGATATCTAAAAAATGTCTTTAGATAACCATATAAATGGTACCAAATTTAGAACCTAATGCAATTTAACTCTTGGTAAATAAAGGGAATTTGTCGATCCAACCTCCTAAGAGATCTTTAAAATAATCAAATATAAAGAAAATGTGAGAATGTTCACTATTAAGAGTGGTTATTTCTATGTTATACTTTTCATAGTTTGGAAGATTATAAATTTTTTATAGAAGATGATGAAGGAGAATTAAAATGAAAAAAAGACCTACATTGGTTATTATGGCAGCAGGTATGGGAAGCAGATATGGGGGATTAAAACAAATTGATCCAGTTGGTCTAAATGGAGAGATCATAATGGATTATTCTATCTATGATGCTAGGTTAGCAGGCTTCGGGAAAGTTGTATTTGTTATAAAAGAAGAATTTTACGATGTATTTAAGGAAAAAATAGGAGATAGGATATCAAAATTAGAAAATATAGAGGTTAAATATGTATTTCAGAATATAAATTCTATTCCTGAGGGATATAAATTACCTCAAGATAGGATAAAACCATGGGGAACGGGACATGCTGTTTTAGCTTGTAAAGATATGATAAATGAACCTTTTGCAGTTATAAATGCCGATGATTTTTATGGTCCCACAACTTTTAAATTGATATATGACGAACTTATAGATCAAAAAGATGAATATGGGTATTCTATGGTAGGATTTCAACTAGATAAAACAATCAGTAAGAATGGTAGTGTTGCAAGGGGAATATGTACTCTAAATAGTGAAAATCATTTGGTTACAGTGGAAGAAAAAACTCAAATAGAGGAAGTTTCAGGAACTATTTATTCCTTTGAAGATAGAGAGAGTTCTATCGAAGGGGAAACAGAGCCTATGAAAATAGAGCTAGAAAGAAATACCCTTGTATCTATGAATATTTGGGGATTTATGCCTTCTATTTTTAAAGAATTAGAGTTAGGATTTGAAAAATTCTTAGATGGAAATATAAAGAATTTAAAATCTGAATTTTATATTCCTAGCCTTGTAGATGATCTTATAAAATCAAAACAAGCTTTTGTAAAAGTGATAAAAACTAAAGAAAAATGGTATGGAGTGACTTATCAGCAAGATAAAAACGATGTTTCTCAGGCTTTAAAAAGTATGACACCTAGTATCTATCAAGATAGATATATAAATAGTTAAAAAAAATAAAAAGAGATGAAAAGTATAATTTTTTCATCTCTTTTTATTTTCTTCTTTATTTTTAAAACATGGAAAAAAGGGTATACTAGAAGTAAGATATTAAAATCTAAATACCTTAAGATGGGAGAGGAATTATGAAGGGATTAGTTGAATCAATTCAAGATAAAAATGCTATTTTATTTGTTGGTGCTGGTGTATCTATGAATTTAGGACTTCCTTCCTGGAATTCATTATTAGATTATATTGCAAAGGAATTAGACTATGAACCTGAAGTTTTTAAAACTTTTGGGAATGCTCTGACCTTGGCAGAATATTATAAGATAAAAAAAGGTGATATTGGTTCTTTAAGAAGTTGGATGGATAGAAACTGGCATAGTGGAGATATAAAAATTGAAGATTCTAAGATACATAAACTAATATTTGATTTGGATTTTCCTATCATATATACCACAAATTATGACAGATGGATTGAAAGAACTTATGATTGTTATAAGAAAAAATATAAAAAAATAACAAATGTAGGAGATTTGGTGAATTTGAATAATATGAAGACCCAAATCATTAAATTTCATGGAGATTTTGACGATGAAAAATCCATTGTATTGACAGAATCTAGTTATTTCGAAAGGCTAGATTTTGAAACTCCTTTAGATATTAAGTTAAGATCAGATATATTGGGAAAATCAATTTTATTTATTGGATATAGTCTTCATGATATTAATCTTCGTTATCTACTATATAAACTGAATAAACTTTGGGAAAATAGTACCCAATCTAGTTCAAGACCCAAATCGTATATATTTTTAGTGGATTCTAATCCTGTAGAAGATCTAATATTGGAGAAACGAGGGATTAAAACCTTTACTTTAAAAAATAAAAACCCCAGTGAGAGTTTACTAGAATTTTTGGAAGAATTAAATAATAATTTATTAGAGTAGGAGGACGTTGTTTCTCTTTAATTAAGACTATGTAGTCTTAATTAAAAAAATTATAGAAAAATAGATTTTTAAAATGGATATAAAAACAGGAACTCCTAATTGGAGTTCCTATTTTTATATCCATCAATAAATCAAGATATATAGATTAATTTTTGTTCATATGACCGTACATTTGGTTTCTATGTACGCAAATTGTAGTTTTTTTCTGTAAATAGCGCAGTTTTAACTATACATATAGATATAATTAAATATATAATTTATTTATAAAATACATTTAAATATTTTAAGGGAGGATTAGAATGAATTTACAAAACAGAAAATCAAATTATGATAAATTTCCTCATGTAGAAATAAAAAATTTTGAAAATGAAGTTTGGAGAGATTATAAAAATATCGTTACTGAACTAAATAAGAAAATTGAAAGTTTTGAAAAGGGAAAAAATATTATCATTTTAGATGAATATCACGGTGTTGATAAATTAGAAATAAGAACAAATTTAATAGATAAGTTAAATGTGGATGAAATTATCTTATCGGAAGATGCTAAATATTCTGAAGAAAAGATTTTTAATATGTTGGAAAAAAATATCAGTGATGATCGTGTTTTTGGAGTGTTATCAACACATACATTGGAAGATTTTTTTGATAAAACTAAATTAGAAATTTTAAAAGAAAAAGTAAAAAGCTCTTCGAGTAAAACAATACTTATCTATGGAATTGGAGCTTCACTTATAGCTAAAGGTGATGTTGTAATCTATGCAGATATGGCAAGGTGGGAGATCCAACAAAGGTTTAGAAAAGGAAATGTTGGAAATTGGGGAGTAGAAAATTTTTCAGAAGATATTTTAAAAAGATATAAAAGATCATATTTTATCGAGTGGAGAGTTTTTGATAGACATAAAAAATCTATCTTTGATAAAGTCGATTATTTGTTGGATACAAATAAAAAAAATGATCCTAAATTAATTACAGGAAATGCTTTTAGGGTGGGATTAAAAGAAAGTGCTAGTAGACCATTTAGAGTAGTGCCTTTTTTCGATCCAGGAATTTGGGGTGGACAATGGATGAAAGAAGTTTGTGATTTAGATAAATCTAAAGAAAATTACGCTTGGTGTTTTGATTGTGTACCAGAAGAAAATTCTCTGAATTTAAAATATGGTGATACGGTAGTTGAAATTCCATCTATTGATTTGGTTTTAAAACATCCCAGAGAACTTTTGGGTGAAAAGGTTCATGCAAGATTTGGAGCGGAATTTCCTATAAGATTTGATTTTTTAGATACTATGGATGGACAACATCTGAGCCTTCAAGTACATCCATTAACAGAATATATTCAAGAAAAATTTGGGATGCATTATACTCAAGATGAAAGTTATTATATGTTGGATACTGGGGAAGATGCATGTGTTTATTTGGGAACAAAGGAAAATATAGATCCCTCTGAGATGATAAAAGATTTGGAAAAAGCACAAAAAGGTTCTACTTTTTTAGATAAGAAATATATCAATAATTTTCCAGCAAAAAAACATGATCATTTTCTTATACCTGCTGGGACTATTCATTGTTCAGGGCAAAATTCCATGGTTCTAGAAATTAGTTCAACTCCTTATATATTCACATTTAAATTGTGGGATTGGGGAAGATTAGGTTTAGATGGAATACCTCGTCCTATTCATTTGAATCATGGAAAAAATGTAATTCAATTTGATAGAACTACCAAATGGGTTGAAGAAAACCTTATAAATAGAATTGAGTCAATCGATAGTGGAGACGGTTGGAGAGAAGAAAGAACAGGACTTCACGAAAGAGAATTTATTGAAACAAGAAGACATTGGTTTACTAAAAGAGTATCTCATAATACAGATGGAAATTTGAATGTATTAAATTTAGTAGAGGGAGAAGAAGCTATTATAGAATCTCCTACAAATAACTTTGAACCATATATAGTTCACTATGCTGAAACTTTTATTATACCTGCTAGTGTAGGGGAATATACAATTAGGCCATATGGGAAATCTGAGGGGAAAGAAATAGCCACTATGAAAGCGTATGTTAGATTTTAAAAGGGGGAAATTATGAAGATCACTGATTTACTTAGGGAAGAACTTATTGATTTGGATTTAAAAGCTCGAAATAAAAATGATGTTATTGATGAATTAGTACAAATTTTAGACAATGGAGGAGCTTTAACTAATAAGGAGGAATTTAAAAAAGAAATTTTTATTAGGGAAGGACATTCTTCCACAGGTTTAGAAGAGGGAATAGCGATTCCTCATGCTAAAACTTATGCTGTAAAAACACCATCTATTGCATTTGGAAAAAGTAAAAAAGGTTTAGACTATGGATCACTAGATGATGAACCATCTAAGTTATTTTTCATGATCGCTGCAACAGAAGGTGCTGATGATATGCATATAGAAACTTTATCTAAGTTAACAACTTACCTTTTAGATGATGATTTCAGAGAAACGTTAGAAAATGCTTCTACTAGAGAGGAAGTTATAAAAATTATAGAAAAAAAAGAATTAGAAAAAATAGATAAAACAACACTTTTTAAGGAAAATGATCCCTTTGTTATTGGTGTAACTGCATGTCCGACTGGAATAGCACATACTTATATGTCTGCTGAATCTCTTATAAAAGCAGGAGAAAAAATGGGAGTAAGGGTAAAAATAGAAACAAATGGTTCTATTGGAATTAAAAATGAATTGACAGAAAAAGATATAAAAGATGCTAAGGGAGTTATTGTAGCAGCAGATAAACATGTTGAAATGGATCGTTTTGATGGAAAAAAAGTAATAGAATGTCCTGTTAAAGAGGCCATAAAAAGACCAAAAGAATTAATAACTTCTATATTAGAAGGAGATGCCGAGGTCTATAAAGGAAGTGGAAAAAAAGTTTCTTCTGGTACTACTAAAAAGACTAATATAAAAGGAGAACTATATAAACATCTAATGAATGGAGTTTCTTTCATGTTACCATTTGTAGTATGTGGTGGACTTTTAATAGCTATTTCTTTAGCTATTGGAGGAGTTCCAACTCCAGATGGACTTCAAATAGCACCTGGTAGTTTTTGGGAAAAAGCTTTAAATATCGGAGTTGCTGGATTTAAACTTATGATACCTATCTTAGCTGGTTATATTGCGTATAGTATTGGTGATCGACCTGCTCTTGCTCCTGCAATGATTGGTGGATGGATTGCAAATGATGGTAGTTTTTATGGCAGTACTGCCGGTGCTGGATTTATAGGTGCTATCTTAGCTGGTTTAATTGTAGGATATTTTGTAAAATGGGTTAAAACTTGGAATGTTCCTGAGATGCTTCAACCTATTATGCCTATTTTAGTAATACCTCTACTTGGAACATTATTTATATCATTTATATTTATACAAATTTTAGGAGCACCAATTGCTGGATTAATGGAATGGTTAAATAATTTTCTTGCTAGTATGCAAACTGGAAGTGCAGTAGTACTTGCATCCATACTTGGAGCGATGTTAGCCTTTGATATGGGAGGACCAATCAATAAAGTTGCGTTTCTTTTTGGAGTAGCTTCAATTAGTTCAGGAAATACAGAGATTATGGGAGCTGTAGGAGCTGCTGGAGGAGTACCACCTTTGGCAATGGCTTTGGCTACATTTATCGGAAAGAATAAATACGAAGAGGAAGAGAGAAACTCTGGTAAAGCTGCTCTTGTTATGGGATTTATAGGGATATCAGAAGGTGCGATTCCTTTTGCAGCTAAAGATCCATTTAGAGTTCTTCCTGGAATTATGGCTGGAGGAGCTATAGCAGGAGCTATAGCTATAAAATTTGGGGTTACCAATGTAGTACCTCATACGGGACCAATTGTAGCTATACTTGGAGCAATAAATAAGCCAATACCATATTTTATGGCTATAATAGTTGGAACTATTGTAGGAGCTCTTATTGTTAATGGGTTAAAAAAACCAGTAAAAAATTAAGATCAATTTATATAATAGAGGGAGAAAATCATATATTTGATTTCTCCTTCTATTATAATTTATTTGAATATGTAATTTTTTTATTGTAAGATAGTTATAGATCAAAGGGGGGATTTATTATGAACAAGATTGTAGATAAAAATTCTTTCATTCCACTTTATTTACAAGTGGAGAGAAAGATTAAAGATCTTTTAAATTGCTCACCTTATAATCACGGAGAATTTCTCCCAGGGGAATTTGAACTTAAAGATATTTTCGGTGTTAGTAGACATACAGTAAGAAAAGCTATGGACAACTTAGTTAATGAAAATATTATTATAAGAGAAAAAGGAAGAGGAACAAGAATAAATTTAGAAAAAAATAGAGTTAAAACAACACTTTCTGATTGGCATAGTTTTACAGATGAAATGAACAAAAAAGGAAATCGTTTTTTATTTAGTGATAAAAAAGTAGAAATTGTTACACCAAATAAAGAAGTTATGGAAAAATTGGGATTAACTTCAGATAAAAAAATTGTGAAACTATCCAAAATAAAGGGAGAAGTTGAACCGGAAGTAGTTTTTATATGTTATTTTCATCCGAGTTTAAAACTAGATGAAGATGAAAAATTTATGTCTGCAAAATTTAAGAAACTTTATCATTATTTAGAAGAAAATTATAAAATAGATTTTAAAACTTCAGAAGAAGAAATAAGTGCTATAATGCCAAATAGTGAACTGAAAAAAATTTTAAAAATTACAGATTCAAAAACTCCTATTTTATGTAGAAAAAGGTTGGTTACTAGCAGTAATCGAGGGATTATAGAGTATAATATCGGGTATTATAGATCAGATAAATTTGTATACAATATTAATATAATTAAATAAGAATTTTTAAAAATAAGGAGTAATAACTTTTTTAAGTGTTACTCCTCATTTTATAAAAATTATAATAGTTCCAAGAAAAAAGGTGGTCTACTAATAAATAGAAACTCCTAAATTTTCTTTCATTTTTTCAAAATTAACCCCTCTATATTTTGCTAAAGATCTAATCTGATTTTCGTCAATTTTTCCGAGATTAAAATATTTTGCGTTTTCACTAAAAAATAACATACCACAGACACTATGAATAGGTGTCATGGTGTAAGTTGGACTGAGGGTTATTCCTAGTTCCCAGACATTCATAAGGTCAAAAATATCTTTTTTCATAGAGTGATCAGGTAAAATAGGATAACCAACTGCTGGTCTTATCTTAATCTGAATTATCTCACTTACTTTTTTTTCTAAATATTCTGCTGTAGCCTCTGTCAATCTGTTTCCTAATAATTTATACATAATATCTTCATATTCTGTTTTTCCAGATACAGTATCTATTGATACTACAAAAGTTCCAATATAATCTTGATCTTCTACAAAGTCTGCTAAGGATAATGACGTTTCCCATTGCTGAGTTCTTACCATGGGAAGTTCTAGATCATTAATTTTTAAAATATCCATGGATTTTTTCTGTACGTTAAAAATTCCATATCTTGCAGATATTTTTAACTTTTTATCTTTCAATATTTCTAGATGTTTTTTAGCATCTATTAAAATATCGATCTCTTTAGAGGTATCTTTTACCTTCCAATTATGTAAAAATATGTCCCAATCGATATATCTTTCTATATCTACAAGGGTAATTTTTATATCAAAAACTCCTGTTTTGGATGGTTTTATTACTTTATTAGTTATTTGTTCCCTTCTTTGAAATGCTTCTTCTAAACTGAGGTAAGATCTATCTTCTTCAGTTTTTTTATAGGCCTTTCTCAACTCTTCATATGAATTTAGTATAGTTTCTTTATATTTTGTATCTTCTCCTAGAATTTTATCTAGGGTTATTACTGTATTAGAAGCGTCTGTCAAATGGAATACACGACCACTATAATTTGGTTCTATTTTTATTGCAGTATGAAGGCTAGATGTAGCAGCTCCTCCAACGAAAAGTGGTATATTTATTTCTTCCTCATCTAACTTTTTAGCTACCCTTGCCATCTCGTGTAGGGACGGTGTGATAAGTCCACTTAAGGCAAGGCCATCTACCTTTTCACTTTTTATTGTGGTTATTATTTTATCCATAGAAACCATGACTCCTAAATCAATGATCTTATACCCATTACATTCTAAAACTGTTTTTACTATATTTTTTCCAATATCATGGACATCTCCGTCTACAGTTGCCATAACGATGGTTTTTTTTTGACCCATATCTATTTTTTTGCTTTTAATTAAAGGGGTTAAATAAGTTACTGCTTCTTTCATGATCACGGCACTTTTAACTATTTGAGGTAGGAATAATTTTCCACTATTAAAATACTCTCCTACTTTTTCCATACCTTCCATCAATATATCTTGTATTATTGAGATCGGAGAGTACTCATTTAACAATTGATCTATAAGAGTTGTTAAATTTAATTTATTTCCATTAATCAGGTTATCGATAATCTGTACCCTTGGATTGGCTTCTTTTTCTGCTATTTCAGGAGACATAATTTTTTCTATCTGTTCATCTAACAATGAATCTAAGACATCTTCTGTATTCATTATAAGGCTATAGATCTTATCTTCTAGAGATTTTTTTATTTTAACTATTTTTTCAGCTGGATTCATTATCACCATATCTAGACCACTTTCCTTGGCTAATCTCAAAAATACTTGATGGATAGCATGTCTTAATGGATTATTTCCTCTAAAAGCAAATGAAACATTACTTAATCCACCGCTTGTTTTAGCATGGGGTAAATTTTCTTTTATCCATTTTATGGAGTTTATATAGTCTTTGGCATAATTTCTGTCTGTTTTTTCTCCTGTTCCAATTGTTAAAATATTTGTATCAAAGATAATATCAGCAGGTGAAAAACCTATTCCTAAGAGAAGATCATAGGATCTTCTAGAAACCTCTATTTTTTTATTGAATGTATCTGCCTGCCCTGTCTCATCAAAGGCCATAACTACTAAAGCTGCACCATATTTTTTAACTATTTTGGCTTTTCTAATAAACTCCTCTTCACCGTCTTTTAGACTGAGTGAGTTAACAATTCCTTTAGAGGGTAGATTTTTTAATCCTTCCTCTATTATCTCAAAATCAGAAGAGTCAATCATAATAGGAATATTAGCAGTGTCAGTAGAAGATAAAAGTAATTTTATGTATTTTTTCATCTCTGTTTTAGAATCTATCAATCCATCGTCTAAATTAAGATCCAAAATATGAGCTCCTGTATTTACTTGAATTCTAGAAATTTCTAAAGCTTCATCGTATTTTTTTTCTTTTATCAATCTTGCAAACTTTCGAGACCCTGCTACATTATTTCTTTCTCCTACAATCAAAAATCCATCATGATCTAAAACTTCATTTCCAGATATATTAAATTCTAAAGATTTTTCTTTTAAAATTCTAGGGTTTTTATTTTTAGCTGCTTCTGATAAGAGTTTTATATGTTTAGGAGTTGTACCACAGCATCCTCCTATAATATTTATTCCCGAATGATTTATTAGATCATTTAAAATTTCTATCATTTCTTCAGGTGTCTCAGTGTACTCACCTATTTCATTGGGTAATCCCGCATTTGGATATATAGATATTGGTTTATGGGTAAATTTTCCTAGTTTATGGATCAGCGGTATCAGCTCAGTAGCTCCAAAGGAGCAATTCAAACCAAAGGATAGGATAGAGTCTCTATCTAAGGAAATAACTAATGATTCCATAGTTTGTCCAGACAAAAGTCTACCAAATTTATCCACTGTGGCTGAGATCATAATCGGAAGTATTATTCCCTCTTCTTGAAAGATTTCCTCTGCACCGATAACTGCGGCCTTTGCATTTAAACCGTCAAATATAGTTTCAATAAGTAGGAGATCTCCTCCCCCATGAAGGATACCTCTTATCTGATTTTTATAGGCTTCCTTTAATGTGTCAAAATTTATTTCTGATGAATCGATACTTATACTTTTATTAGAAGGGCCTATAGAACCTGCCACCCATACTTTTTTATCAGTTTTTTTAAAATAATCTAAAACTGCAAGTTTAGCAAGTTTAGTTCCTTCTAAAGACACTTCATATGCCAAATCTCCTAGATTATAATCGGCCATAGATATAGTGTTACCATTAAAGGTATTGGTTTCTATAATATCTGATCCGGCGTCTATATAGCTACTATAGATATCTTTTATAATATCAGGCCTAGTTAGATTCAGTATCTCGTTAGCTCCCTTTAATTTAAAAGAGAAATCACTAAATCTCTCTCCTTTAAAATCTTCTTCGGTTAAATTATAGTTTTGTATAGATGTTCCCATAGCTCCATCTAAAACCATTATTTTTTCTTTTAAAATATTTTTTATATTTGTATCTGTATTTATATTCATATTTATTTGGCCTCCTCAATTAATTCTTCATGAAGGAGAGAAACAGCTTTTTCTAGATTTTTCTCATGGACAATGCAAGAAATATTTATATCTGATGAAGAGACCATCTCAATTGAAATATTATTTTTAGATAATACGTTAAAAACTTGTGCTGCGACGCCCTTTGATTTCACACCTATTCCTATGACAGAGACTTTTCCTAAATTTGGTATATGAATCAAATTTTTCCTGTTTTCAGGATATTTTTCTCTCAAAATTTCAAAAGCTTTTTCTAGGATCTCTTGTTTTAAAATACAAGAGATGGTAGCTCCCCTTTCAGGATCAAAATCATGGGTAATAATATCGATATTATACCCTTTATTAGATAGTGTGCTAATAACATCTGCCAATCTATGTGGAGTGTCTCTTAAAGTTATTTTAGATAAATTTTTACTGTGGGTAATTCCTCTGATTACTTCTTTTTCCATCTTATCTTCTCCCTTGATAATACTCCCTTCCTTCCATGAATATGAAGAACGTAGATGTATTTTTATATTGTATTTACAGGCTAGCTCTACACTTCTACTATGAAGGACTTTAGCACCGTTTCCAGCCATTTCTATCATCTCACTATAGGCAATCTTGTCAATTTTCTTAGCATTTTTAACTACCCTTGGATCTGATGAATAGATTCCATCAACATCTGTATAAATTTCTACCTCTTTAGCACCTAAAGTTACTCCTAAAGCCACAGCAGTCGTATCAGAACCACCTCGTCCTAGAGTTGTTATATTTCCATGTGGATCTATCCCTTGAAACCCTGCTACAACAACTATATTTCCTTCTTTTAACGCTTCTTTTATCTTTTTACTTTCTATATCTAAGATTTGAGCACAGTTATGATTGCTGCAGGTTTTTATCCCCAATTGAGCCGCAGTAAATGAAATGGCACTTTCTCCTAATTCCTCTATTGCCATGGCTAAAAGGGCTATAGATATCTGTTCACCAGTTGATAAAAGTACGTCTAATTCTCTTTTTTTAGGAGTTTTAGATATCTTATGTGCTTTTTCTAAGAGAATATCTGTATATCCCCCCTGAGCAGATAAGACAACGACTATGTTATCTCCCATTTTTTTTCTTTCTACAATCTTTTTAGCAACTTCCAATATTCGTTCTGTATTTTTTACAGAGGTTCCACCAAATTTCTGAATAATAATTCCCACTTTTATCTGCCTCCGTTTATATTATGTCTATATTAGAATACTTATTCAAGTATCATATCTAACCAATTTTTATAAAAAATATCTCTGTGTTTATCCCAGGTAAAAAACATCTCTTTATTTGGATCATTATCTCTATAGTAGTTTTCAGGAATATTTTTTAGATCTCTTCGATATTCTTTATCTAAAGTATCCATTTGATATTCTCCATGTCCTGAAATATAGATCTTTTGTAAGTCTTTTGTGGCTGCCATATATACTCCAGCTTTTTTATTTTCTGCGATTATCATAAGTCCTGCTCCTAGAATATCTTCTTTTTTGTTGTAGGTATGTCTAGAATGAGGAGCATGAAATTCATCTAATGGGATCAGTTTATTTTTATTAACACTATGATTAAAAATCCCAAACATCTTCTCTTTTAGTGGATGTTTTAAAATTTTATAGTGGTGATAGAGAGCTCCTTGACTAGCCCAACAAATATAGACACTAGGAATATCCAAATTAAATACAGGTTTTAATTCATCCCAATATTTTATTTCTTCAAACTCTAGTTTTTCTATGGGAGCTCCTGTTATAATCAATCCTTGATAGTTTCTTTCCTCTAATTTACTGAGTGGTATATAGTTTTTTTCCAAATATTCTATGGAGGTGTGTTTTGAAATATGATTATCTGGATATAAAAATTCCACCTCTACAGATAGGTCATATCTACCTAAAAGATTAAAAAATTGAGACTCTGTCTCTTCTTTAAAGGGCATTAAATTTATAATTCCTATTTTTATTTTCGCAGCAGATTTTTTTTTATCTTTAAAGAGGATTCCGCTGTCTCTAGAATCTTCTATACCTCTCAAATTATAATTGCATAGAATAGATATTTTACTCGGCCTCCCCAATTCCTTTACGAATATATTTTATATTTTCTAAAATTCTTCTGGTTACATCAACTTTATTCATTGTATAGATATGAATTCCTTCTACTCCAGAAGCTATCAAATCTATAATTTGCTCTGTGGCATAGGTTATTCCAGCTTCTTCTAATGCCTTTGGATTGTCCTTGAACTTATCTAGTATGGCTTGGAATTTTCTTGGAATCTTTGCGTTACATAACTCCCTTACTTTTTGTATCTGTTTATAATTTGTTACAGGCAATATCCCAGCAACTAAGGGTACGTTTAAATTTAATTTCTGAGTTTTTTCCCTAAATGCATAAAAATCTTCATTATCAAAAAATAATTGTGAGACTAAAAAATCTGTTCCAGATTCGACCTTTGTTTTTAGATGAAAAAGATCTAACAGGTCATTATTTTCAAAATGTACCTCAGGATAAAAAGCTCCTGCCACAGAAAAATCATCTTCTTTTTTTATGTGCTTTACCAGATCACTGGCATAGCTAAATTGTGAATTATGGACTTTATCTCTTGGAATATCTCCTCTGAGTGCTAAGATATTTTTTATTCCATTGTTTTTTAACTGTGTCAGAGTAGTGTTTATAGATTCCTTGGTAGCTCCTATACAGGTTAGATGAGCCATAGTTTCTATCTTATTTATATTTTTTATTCTCTTGGTGATCTCAACGGTTCTATCTTGACTAGTTCCCCCTGCTCCATATGTGACACTTATATAATCTGGCTTTAGTTCTGCTAATTCATCGATAGTTTTATATATTTTTTCTATGGGGAACTTATTGTGTGGTGGGAAAATCTCAAATGAGATCACTGTTTCTTTATTTTTAAATATGTCTTTTATCTTCATAATTTCTCCCTGTTAGTTAAATATGTAATATTTTTATTATGTATGTTTTATTAAATAAAAGATCAGTTTATTTAGATCTTATTATTGCATTTTCTAGATCTGCTATAAGATCATCTATATTTTCTAATCCTATAGAAATTCTTATCATATTTGGTTTTATTCCTGTTGCTTCTAACTGTTCATTACTTAATTGTCCATGAGTTGTACTTGCAGGATGGATAATTAAGGATTTGGCATCTGCTACATTGGCTAGATGGGAAAATATCTCCAAACTTTCTATAAATCTTTTTGCTCTTTCTTTCCCTCCATGGAGTCCAAGGGTAAATATTGATCCTACCCCTTTTTTATAATATTTATTGGCTAATTGTTTTTGCTCTTCTGTGGTAAATTCTGGATGTGTGATCCATTCTACCTCTGGATTTGAATTAAGATATGCAGCTACTTTTTTCGAGTTTTCTACATGTCTTTCTACCCTAAGTGAAAGTGTTTCTACTCCTTGTAATATCAAGAAAGCACTAAAGGGAGAAAGAGCAGCTCCTGTATCCCGTAATAATCTGACCCTAGCTTTTACTATGAATGCCTGTTCTCCTAGGTCTGAATAGATCAGGTTGTTGTATCCAGGATCAGGGATATTAAATGATTCAAATTTTTCATTTTTCCAATTAAAATTTCCACCATCTACGATAACACCTGCTATTGTTGTTCCATGACCGCCTAAAAATTTTGTAGCAGAATGAACCACTATATTAGCCCCATGTTTAATAGGTTTTATTAGATATGGTGTTCCAAAGGTATTGTCTACAACTAGGGGCAGTCCATGTTTTTTAGCTATCTTTGATATGGCATCTAAATCGACGATTTGTCCTGTTGGATTTTCCAATGTTTCTATAAAAATTACCTTTGTTTTAGGAGTTATAGCATCTTCTAGAGTCTTTAGATTAGAAGTTTCAAAGAACCTTGTTTTTATCCCAAAATCTTCAATTGTATTAGATAAAAAGTTATAACTACCTCCATAGATTCCCTTGGCTGAAACTATTTCATCTCCTGATCTAGCTATAGTTAGGAGGGCATAAGTTATAGCTGCCGATCCTGATGCCACTGCCAATCCTCCTACTCCACCTTCTAAAGCTGCTATTCTTTTTTCTAGTACTTCAGTCGTAGGGTTTCCTATCCTTGTATAGATATTTCCCTCTTCTTCTAAGTTAAATAATCTAGCTCCATGATCTGTATCTTTAAAAGTATACGATGCAGTTTGATAGATAGGTACAGCTCGGGCCCCTGTTAAAGTGTCTTTTACTTGTCCTGCATGTAGTTGTAATGTCTCAAATTTAAAATTCATAGTTGTTCCTCCTAGTATTTTACTTCTATTTTCTAAATGCTCTATCTCTGCCAGCTTTTACTATTTATTGTTTTATAGAGATCTGAAACTACAGCATTTGCAGTAGTACTTCCCCCTGCACCTTCACCATAAAAAATTGTTTTTCCTGTATAACTTCCTTCTATTTCCACAGCATTATATATTCCATTAACCTCATAGAATAGATCCTCCTTTCCGACCAATGTTGGTTCAACAGATAGGGTTATTTTTTCTGTTCTTTCATCTATTACAGCTTCACCTAATAATTTATATCTTTGGTTATTAGTGGCGGCTTTTTCTATATCTTCGGTTGATAATCCTGTTATCCCATTTATTTTTATTTCTGTAAATTCTTTTACTTCTCCCCAAGCTAAATAACTAAGTAAGCTAATCTTGTGAGCTGTATCAATCCCTTCAACGTCAAATGTCGGATCTGCTTCAGCATATCCTTTTTCAGTTGCATCTTTTAAAGCTTTTTCATAACTAGATCCGCCACTCATTTGCGTCAAGATATAATTTGCTGTTCCATTTAGTATTCCTCTTATCTTTTTTAATTTATTGGGAAAAAGGGATTCTTTTAAGGGAGACAAGATAGGTATTCCTCCTCCTACAGCAGCCTCAAAAAAGATTTTTACATCCTTTTTTTTTGCTAGCTTAAATAATTCATTTCCATGGATAGCTAAAAGTTCCTTATTAGCTGTGATCAAGTTTTTTTCTGACAATAGAGTTTTTCTAGCAATCTCTAGGGGAATATCTATGCCCCCCATTAATTCGATAACAGTATCAATAGAGTCATCTTCTAATATTTCTTTATAGTCAAAAGTAAATGAATAGCTTTTAAATTCTTTCCTAGGTGTCCTACTACAGATCTTTATAATTTTTATCTCTTCACCCAATACATTTTCGATCTTTGCCCTTTGGCAAGAAATAATATTGAGGACCTCTTTACCTACGGTACCAATTCCAATAATTCCAACGTTCATCCTCTACCTCCAAATAAATTTTGTAAAATAAAAAAGCCTGTGGAGTTTCCCACAGGCTTTCTAGTTAAAGATGCTTGTGAACAAACTCGTAAGTTACTACAAAACGAGTCTGTTCTTAAATTTAAAAAATTTAAGTTACAAACCCTACCAAAGCATCATCATTAGCATATTTAATTGTCCGATTCTTGAATTAACCATCTTAATCAGCTCACTTATTTTTATTTTTTTCTTTCAGAATAAAACTTTTTTGTTACTAAAGTTCTAATTTTTAAATATTCTAGCATGTTTTTTTTCTTATGTAAAATTAATTTTTATTTATTTAATTGTTTTTTAGGAGAAAAGTTCTCGTTTTATAAACTTTTGTCTTTTTTTTTACTATAAATTTATCTCCATTAAAGAAAAATAATAATAAAATAATTATCTCTTTCTTTTTATCCAAAGCCCTTTCAACACCAATCGTATCAATAATTTACTCTGTTAGTCTCAATATTAAGTATTAAATTAAAATTTAATTTGAAAAAAATTTGTTGACAGAAGAAAAATTAACTGTTATTATCTTTCTTAATTACAAAACGAGGAGGAAACAATATGATTTTAACTAATATCTTATCTATAAATTTATTATTATTGCTGCTGTTATTATTATTGCCGTTAGGCTGCAAGCAATTGAATATATTTAGAATGATATTGGGGAAATTGTATACTTTTAAACATCCTGTTTTAAAATAATTAGGAAGAGTATAACTATGATGGTAGCTAATATTATTGGCTGCTTTTTTTTATAAAAAATGATAAAAAAAAATGATTTTTTTTAGGCAGCTATAATTATAGCTGTTTTTTTTATAACCTAGGGAACTGGATGCAACTTCATGTTGCTTTTAATAATCGTGAAAAGGTAAAAATTATGGAGGAATAAATTATGGAAAAGATGATAAAAATATTTGACACAACACTAAGAGATGGGGAACAATCACCGGGATGTAGTATGAATATAGAGGAAAAAGTAGAGGTTGCTAAACAATTAGAAAAATTAGGAGTGGACATAATAGAGGCAGGATTTCCAGCTTCATCTAAGGGAGATTTCAATTCAGTCAAGGCAATAGCCGAAAGCGTCACAAATGTAAGTGTGGCAGGACTAGCAAGGGCATTAAAGGGAGATATAGATACTACGTGGGAAGCTATAAAAAACGCTCAACATCCAAGAATTCATACATTTATAGCTACTTCGGACATTCATATGAAATATAAATTAAAAAAGACACCAGAAGAGGTTTATAAACAAGCCGTAGAGATGGTTAGATATGCAAAATCTAAGTGTGATGATATAGAATTTTCAGCAGAGGATGCTACTAGAAC
>Ga0316197_10001068_pt1 | contig 19450 bp, 14 predicted proteins | sample OudBiesiAoxic_MG_FD_204939 | JGI IMG/M metagenome (GOLD analysis project Ga0316197, IMG submission 204939) | Coastal sediment microbial communities from Oude Bieten Haven, Netherlands - site A oxic | ecosystem: Environmental > Aquatic > Marine > Coastal > Sediment | place: Netherlands... | reverse complement strand
GCATCGACACGGTGCCGCTGCTCAGCGAGCCGCTCCTGGTCTACGGCCCACCAAACGTCGAGATCGGTCCACCCTCGACCTGGGGGCCGTGGGTCCTGTTCCCCGCCGACTCACACACCCGACACGCCGTCGCGACGAGCCTGGCCGCACGCGGGGCGCCAGTCGACGTCGCGGCCGAGTCGCACCAGCCCGACGTCCTCCGCGAGATGGTGCTGCTCGGGCTCGGATGGACCGTGCTGCCCCGAAGCCAGGGCGAGTTCGGTCCCGTCGAGCTGACAATCGGCGAGCAGGTCGTCGAGCGTCGACTCGTGCTGGCGCGCCGCCGCGATGCGATCGCTGACCCGGCAGTCGACGAACTCGCCCACCGCCTGTGTCACCGACCGAGCTGACGCCGCGCGACCACGTTCCGGTCCGGCCTCGCGCTGGTGGTCCTCAGGCGGGTGTCAAGGTCACCGTGTGGCGGGGCGTGCCCTCGCCGGTCTGGAAGTCGAGCGTCGGACCCGCGCAGTCGAAGGGCGCAGCGTTGATCGGCGCATCGCTGAGCAGTCCGTTCGCGAGTTCGCTGCCGCTGAGGGTGATACCGCCGATGCTCACCGAGATCGACAGGTTGGTGTCCGCCGTCTCGCTGACGATCACGCCATCGACCGCACTCCAGGGTCCGCTCACCGTGCCCGTCGAGGTTCCAGTGCCCTCCTGGCCCGCCACGCCGAGGGTGAGCTCGAAGTCGCCCGTGTACGTGTAGTCGGTGGGCGCGAACGTCAACAGCACCTGGCCGGCGATATCGAACGTCGGAGCTGGACCTGACGCAGACAACACCGCCTCCAGCGCGTCGTAGTAGGCGTTCAGCTCGTCCTCGGTGATCACCCAGTCACCGACGAGACAATCGGCGCTCGATTCGCCAGTCGGCGAGGTCACTGGCGCGGCGGTGTCGGCGGGAGCATCGGTTGCCGGCGCCTCCGTCGCGGGCGGCTCGGTGGCGGGCGACTCGGTCGATTCCGGTTCGGTCGATTCCGGTTCGGTCGCAGGCGGATCGGTGACGGGGGACTCCGTCGCCGGCGTCGTGGCCTCGGCGGCAACCGTGGTCGTCGCGTCAGCCTCGTCGGAATCCGCATCCGATCCGCCGCACGCACCCAGGGTCACGAGGCTGATGAGAACGATGGCGGCGGAGGTGCGGGTCGAGTTCATGGATCGATCATGACCCATCCGCCACGCATCTCGCGGGCATTATCGCTGTGCGTGCGTCACGACGAGCCGAACGGGTTCAGCACACTGGCGTCGCGCCGCCGAGCACCTGGCGGAACTGGTCTGAGTCGACGTTGCCACCGCAAAGGACGAAGGCACTGTGCCCACCGCGTCGCTCGACCGGTTCGGACAACAGCCCTGCGAGCGCGATTGCGCCCGCCGACTCGGCAACGTTGTGCGTCGTCCGGAAGATGATCCGCATTGCCTCGGCGACCGCATCGTCCGGCACGGAGATGATCCGCGCCGCGCCAGCGAGGACCCCCGACATTGCAGCCGGATCCGGCGACCGCGTCGCCACCCCGTCGACGAACGTCGCCGCCGCGTCCGTCGTCACCACGGCGCCGGCCTCGAAGGTGAGCTTCGTCGCGGGCGCACCGTCGGCGACGACGCCGACGACATCGGTGTCGAGCTCGAGCAGGTCACGGACGGCGATGATCGCGTTGATCCCCGATCCCATCCCGACCGGGACGTAGACGGTGTCCAGCCTGCCGGTTCCTCTGAAGAGTTCGCGTGCGTACGTCGCCACCCCGAGGACGAGGTCGCGGTGGAACGGGGGCACCGGCTCGAGGCCGTGGGTACGGGCATGCTCGACCGAAGCGTCACGGGCCTCCTGGAAGTCGCTGCCGAACTCGATCACCTCGGCGCCGAGGCCGCGCATCGCCGCGTTCTTCTCGATGCTGTTGCCGTGCGGCACGAAGATCGTCACCGACCGATCGTGCAGTCCGCCGGCGAATGCCAGGCTCTGCCCGTGATTGCCGCGTGTTGCGCTGACCACACCGCGCACCTCCGGACGACCTTCAACGAGCCGCTCGAAGTACACGAGCCCGCCGCGGACCTTGAAGGCGCCCACCGGCGTGTGGTTCTCGTGCTTCACGGTGACCCGGGAGCCAGCGACCTCGGCGAGCAACGGCCACGAATATTGAGGTGTCGGAAGGACATGTCGAGCGACAACGTCTGCCGCCCAGTCCAGCTCGTCGAGCGTGAGCGTCAGCGGCTCAGGGAGTCGTTCGTCCATCCGGCCAGGTTGGCCCGTCCTCTGTGACGATGCAATCGAGTTCGACGTCGTGGGCATCCGTCGGCACGATGTCGACGACCTGTGGCTCGAATCCGATCCCGATCGTCAGCGCATCGGCGCGCCGGCCGGGAAGGAAACGGTCGTACCAGCCACCGCCCTGCCCCAGCCGCTGACCGCCCTGCGTGAACGCGGTGCCCGGCACGATGATCACGTCAGGCCATTCGGGCGAGACGTCGTCCTCCGGCATCCGCACCTCGGCGCCCCGGGACCGAAGCCAGTCGACCGCAGCGCCAGGATCGACCTCGCCGGTAACGGCTGTGTACGCCATCACCCGCGACGCTGCCGCCAACGCCGGCAGGGCGAGGAGATGCTCGACGATCGCGGCTGCGCGTCGCTCCCGATCAGGGAGCTCGCGACGCATCCGACGCATCGAATCGCGAAGAGCTCGCTTGGCATCGATGTGGTTCTCGTTGCCGTTCGAATTGCCGTCCACCACGCGGCTGGAGCGTACAGTTCGAGCCATGACTGCTCTGCCGGACGGCGCCTTCGACTCCGATCATTTCCGAACGGTGATGGGACACTTCCCGACCGGCGTGACCGTCGTGACGGGGTTGGCCGGGGACGGATCTCCACACGGCTTCACGATCGGCTCGTTCACATCCGTGTCACTCGATCCGGCGATGGTCGGCTTCCTTCCCCAGATCGGGTCCGCCACTTGGGATGCGATGGCATCGTCACGGAGCTTCTGCGTCAACGTGTTGAGCGATCAGCAGAGTGATCTGTGCTGGAAGTTCGCGAAGTCGGGGAACGACGACGCGCGCTTCGACGGGGTGACCTGGCACGCGGCGCCGTCGGGCTCGCCGATCCTCAACCGTGCGGTCGCCTGGATCGACTGCTCCGTGGAACAGGTGTACGACATGGGTGACCATCACTTCGTGCTCGGACGGGTCGAGGCGCTCGACGCGGACGCTGACCACGACGGTCGACCGCCCGAGCCGCTGCTGTTCTTCAAGGGGACGCTCGGCGGGTTCGCTGCCGAAGGCTGATCGGCACTCGCTGCGGGCAGACTGGTCCCATGCAGAACCGTCTTCCGATCGCCGCTGGTCTGGACGTCTTCGTCGTCGTCGCGTTCGTCGCGATCGGGCGACGCAACCATGACGAGAACCCGGGCATCGCTGGGCTCGTTGACACCGCAGCGCCGTTCGTCCTCGGACTCGCCCTCGCATGGGTGGTCGCCCGGGCTTGGCGGGAACCGTGGAGCTGGCAAACCGGCCTGATCGTCTGGATCGGCACCGTCGCCGCCGGGATGGTGCTCCGCCGATTCGTCTTCGACGAGGGCACGGCGCTCTCCTTCGTGATCGTCGCATCGGTGTTCCTCGGCACGTTCCTCAACGGCTGGCGGGCAATCGCTCGGACGCTGGCCGGCCGCCGTTCGACGGCCCACGCCTGACCCAGGTGCAACGCCAACCTGCAACGGGTGTCTGACCCCCGTGGGCAGGTGCAACGCGAACGTGCAACGGGTGTCTGACCCCGATGGGGGGCTCAGCGGTCGGTGACCGTGACCGTTGCGCTCGCGCTGCGCCCGAACACCTCGGGGGCGAAGATCTCCTCCGCCCGAGTCGGCGGTACCACGAACTTGCCTGGTGTGGTCGCCCGGGCCACGTAGGCGTACTCATAGGTGCCGCCCGGGAGGTAGCTGCTGAACGCCTCGGCGCGGTCGTCGCGGAGGTTCTGGTGCTCGAACCAACGCCAATACCAGGAGCCCGAGTACGACACCGATGAGTCGTCGGCCGGCACCGTGAGGGAAGTCGCCAACGCGGGGTTGACCGCCTCCAACCCGGCCGGCAGGGGGTCGATCAGCGCAACGTGAGTGCGCCGCGCATCGGCGACCATGGTGAGGCGCACGCGAACGGTTGCACCGGCAGCGATGTCCCACGATCCGTCGGCGTTGCGGCGCACGTCGTCGGGATCGTCGACGGCCTCGTACACCCGCTCCACCACGAACCCCTCGTCGCGCGGGTCGAGTTCGAGGTCGTCGGGGGCGTACCGCAGTCCGAGCCGGTAATAGAGGCGCCCTGCACCGTCTTTGGCGAGCACCAGGTCGGTGTCGCCCGCTGCGATCACGTCAACCATCGGCACCGTCGTCAGCGACGTGTCGGTGGAGCGGCCGCGGAACTCGGCTTCGGCCGCGTACGTGTCGCCGAGCCAGGCTCGCGCAACGAAGTCCGGATCGATCGATTCGAACGTGTCGAAGTACGAGTTGAGGGCGAGGAGGATGAACGAGTTCTCCTGGGCGTTGTTCCAGCGGCCCCTGGTCTGGTTGCCGAGCAGGCCGGCCACGACCTTCGGGATCAGGTCGCTGTCGGGGGTTTCGCTGACGAGCGCATCGAGAATGATGCCGTCGGTGCGCCGATCGGAATGGGCGATGACGTACGCATCCTCGCCGTAGCTCGTGGCGAACGTCGCGGCTCCAGCGGTCTCGACGGCCGAGTTGGCGATCGAGCGCTCGATCTCCGAGCGGGCCTCGGCATCTTCGATGACGGTCCACAACTGTGCGACCGAGTCGAGCTGCAGGGTGTCGCCGACACCGCGCCGGTACAGCGCCAGCGCCTTGATGGGGTCGGCATCGCCTGCCAGGTTGCGGACGTACAACGCGTAGGCGCTGATCGCGTCCTTCGTCGACTGGGAGTAGTCGGGCGGAGTGAAGTCCTCGATGAATCGGAGGTGTTCGAGCGATGCGTCGAGCTCGAACTGCCCGATGTCGTACCCGTTCTGTTGCGCGAGGACCTGTGCATGGGTCGCCTGTACCGACACCCACGGGATCGACGGCCGCCCGCGTTGCCAGAAGGGGAACCCGCCGTCGTCGTTCTGGAGCGCCTGGAGGCGTTCGATGTCGTCGTTCACCTTGGCATCGAGTTCGGTCGCATCGGGTAGACCCGCCGCATCGAACGCGTCGAGCACGTCGCGCAGCGCAGCAACCGCCATGATCCGGGAGGCGTACCCGTCGGCCGAGTCGTACCGGTACTCGTAGAGGTACAGGACGGAGTCGGTCAGCGCCTGGAGCGCGGTCGACGACGTCGAGATCTCGAGCCCGCCGAACTGCGGGAACACGCCGGTCGGAGCGAGCAGCGGTTGAGCGATCGGGTCGATCTCGTCGAGCACGCCGTACGTGGCGAATGCCTCAGCGGTCGCCGGGGTGTAGACGGGGAGGTCGACCTCGGCGGCGTCGGCGAATTCGCCACTCACCGATGCGACCCGGAAACGAGCGGTGCCGACCTCGGCCGCCGAGGCCGGAAACCTGACCTCGATGCGATCATTTGCGGGCACGGTGATCCGACGGCCCGCGCCCTCGGTCAGTTCGAGGTTGGCGACCTCGAGCGCCACGTCGACCTCGACGGGTGCGTCGGTCTGGTTCTGGACGACGACCGGGAGTTCGAACCGGTCACCGAAGTTCAAGAATCGAGGAGCGGAGGGTCGCACGCTGATCGGCAGACGGGCGGTGATCATCGACTCGTCGGACCCGAAGCGGTCGACTCCGTCCACGGCAACGGCCATCACGCGATACCGCGTGAGGTTGTCCGGAAGGTCGACAGGCACGGTCACGGTGCCGTCGGCACCGGTGAGTTCTTCGGGAGCGAACACGGCGAGGGCGTCGAAATCGGCGCGTACGTCGATCGGCGCATCGGGTTCGCCGGCGACGCGACCGTCAGCAGCATCGGGTCCGGGAGCCTCAGCAGCAAAGTCGAAGTCGGCGCCCTCCTCCATCGCCTCGACCGTTTCGGTTTCACCACCGGTGGGCGCGCCGTCGAGGGAATCACCGTCGCCGGCCGCAGCGAACAGGTCGGGGTTCGCGAGGATGATCGAGTCGCGAAGCAACTGCGGGTCGAGTTGCGAGAAGCCAGGTTGATAGAACGCGTCCAACGGGTCGGCCAACTCATAGCCGGTGAGCGACAACACCGCTTCGTCGACGACGATCAGGGCGACGCCGGCTCCGACCACGGCGGCTCCGTCGGGTCCGTTGACCGCGATGGTCACCGACGTCGATGCGCCCGGCTCGAGTTGCTCCGAAGCAGGGGTGGCGATCACGTCGAGCGTCCGTGTGACGGGCGGGATCTGCAACCGGATCTGCCCGGCCGCGTAGGCGGGCTGCGGCGGAGCGTCGGACAGCGGTGTGCCGTCGTCGGCGACGCGCTCGTCGGTCCCGACCATGTCGACGCGGACGTACAACGACGGGATGTCCTCGTCGACGATCGGCACCGTGACGATCGCGCTGCCGTCGGCAGCGTCGAATGCCTCGACCGTCTCGATCCCGGCGCGGGTGACGGTGACGAGACCGGATGCCGGAGCGAAGGGCGCCTGGACCAGCAACTCGGCGGTGTCGCCGGGAGCGTGGAACTCGGCGTCGGGGACGATGACGACCTCGCCCTGGGTCAGGTCGCGAGTCGGGCGAGCGGTCGAGCCGCTGACCCACTGGGTGTAGACGGCACGGTTCGAGCGCCCCTCGTCGTCGGTGACGATGGCAGTGATCTCGTACTGTCCACCCACCTCGGTGCTGAACTCGCAGCGCATGGACTCGTCGATCACCTCGTTGGTGACCGCGTCGGTCGAGGTGACGTTGCAGGTCTGCTCGTCGATGAGTTCCTCCACGTACCGCCCGTCTTCGAACGTGTGGTCGACCCGGCCCGCCGTCACGGTGAACTCGCGTCCGGCCACGACAGCTCCGTCGACGTCGACGACGGTGGTGTCGATGACGATCGGCTGGCCCTGCTCGACGAACCCGCGATCGCTGCGCAGCCCGACGTAGTAGCGCGCCGGATGGACGACCAAAGCCGTCCGCGACGCGATGGCCTGTCGGTTGACGTCGAAGACAGTCGCCTCAGCCGTCACCGACGTCGGCTGGTCGACCGGTTCGGCCTCGGCGTCCGGATCGGACGAAGCGGGGATGTCGTCGAAGTCGATCTGCAGCAAATGTGTGCCCGACGCATCGGTGCGCCCGACGTACTCCTGGAACCGAGGGTCGCTGAATCCGGGTCCGCAGTCGAAACACGGTTCGGAGTAGCCGATGTCGACCAACGCTTCGTCTTCGTAGAAGAATCCGCCGTACCACCACGGCGTCCAGATGCCGAACGAGAACTCATCCCAGTCCGGCGGGTCATAGGAAGTCGTCGCGGCGGAGACGAGCCAGTTGACCTCGGCGTCGCCAAGCGGTCCGCCGGCGAAGTACTCGGCGTCGACCGCGACGGTGGCGGGCTCGATCACGTAGTACGGAGCGGGGGATTCAGTGCGCGTCGTGACCTCGTACTCGGGGGTCCGGAAATCCTGGATCTGGAACTGGTGTCCGAACCCATACTCCAGACCGACCGAGTTGGTCACCGACAACTCGACGAACGCGCTGCCGGTGTTCGAGGCCTCGGGCAGCTCGATCGCGATGTTGAATCCACCGAGCGCGTTCACGTCGGCGGTTCCCGTGGCGAGTTCGTTGCCCTGCGGGTCGAATGCCGTGTATCGAACGGCGGGCGGTCCGGTGACGAACGCCAACTGGGAATCCTCGGCGTCGAGCTCTCGGATCAGGCCGGTCATCCGAACGGTCTCACCCGGCCGGTAGACGCCGCGATCGTCGATCACGTACCACCGGTCCTGCGGGGTACGTCCTCGGCCCTCCCATCCGTCGAATCGTTGCGACGGCACCATCACGGTGCGGTCGTCGATGCTCGCGGTGAGCCCATCAATCGGCTGGTCGAGCGGGATCCGCACGATCCCACCCACGTCGGTCGACGTCTGAATGGGGCGACCCGGACCGAACGTCTTGATCGCTGCCTCGGCGATCGGTTCGCCGGTCAACAGGTCGGTCACCCACACGAGCAGCTCGTCCTCCGCCACGAACACGTCGGCGGCGATGTCGGCCTCCTGGACCCAGGTGTAGATCGGGCGGTTGGACCAGTAGTCGTCGCTGCGTGGCGACACCGCTGGGTCGGGTTCGACGCGCAACACGATCGGGCCACCGGATTCCTCGAACGCAGTCGACAGGTCGACGATGGTCTCGGTGAGCGTGTCGGCGTCACCCCCGGTGTCGACGCTCGTGGCGAGCACGACGGGCCAGTCGGGATCTGCCGGCTCGGTGTCGGAGTATGTCGAATCGAGATACTCGCGAAACTCTGCGTACTGGACCGCCTCGACCTGCCATGCCGTCACGGCAAGCCGGTCGTGGTTGACCGTCGTGTAGCTGAGGCTCGGGTCCTCGGCGAACGGATCGGTGGTGACGAACTCTCGGTCGGGCCCGACGAGGAAGGGTCGGGCGTCGCCGACGTCGAACTCGTCGGTGAACTCCTCCACCAGCGTCTGCCCGAACACGTCGACGATGTCGGGCGAGATCGTCACCGTGTACGTGGTGTTGCCAGCGGTGGCACCGCGGATCGAGAGCTGGTTGCCGAAGTTGTCGACGCGTAGGCCCGGGACGGCGGGCTCGACGGTGATCCAGGCCGGATCGAAGGCCGCCGCGTCAAGCTGGTTGTTGAACGAGATCTCGAAGGAGGCGAATGGCGGGCACGTGTCGAAGCACTCGCTTCGGTCGACTTCGAGCGGGGGGTAGGTGCGCCCGACGGCCGTGTACGGCTCGGTGTTCGTGAGCGGGCCCTCGAGCGAGGGGAGATCCGGTCCGATCCGGATCGAGATGGAGGTGTCTGGCTCCAGCATCGCGGTCGGCACGAAGGCGACCGCTCGCCCATCGAGCGAGCCCTCGAGACGCGCCGACGCGCTGGCGTCGGCGTCGACTTCGGCGTCCGTGGCGAGTCGGACACCGCTCACGTCACCGGATTCGAAGTCGATCAGCTCGACGATCGCATCGGCATCGACGCGCTGGTCGAAGGTGGCGACGAACACCGGGTCGAGCCGGGTCGAGTCGCTGAGGCCGAGCATGTCGGTGACCGCGACAGCCGGCGTCGTGAACGTGAACATGACGTCATCGGCCAGTTCGGCGCCATTCACCGATTCGGTTCCGGCAGGCACCGTGACCGTGTACTCGGTTGCTGCGGGCAGGCGGTCGAGCCCGTCGTTGCCGTCTTCGTCGTCACCGGAGGGGGTGACCTCGAAACGCAGCGTGCGGGTGCCGATCCATCGCCAGCGACCGTCGATTCCGGCCGTCTCGGAGATGTCGGGAGTGACCTCCACCGGGACGTCGGCCGCATCGAGCTGTTCGAGCGTGGCCAGTTCGACCATCGGCTCGTTGAAGGTCAACGCGATGAACGGGGCGATGTCGACAGCGCCCTCCGGCTGGAAACGGAGCACATCGAGCGGGCCGCTCGCAACCACATCGGGGACGCTTGGAGGATCGGGCGCCGGTGGAAACGGAGCGTCAATCGTGTCGCCGACGACGGGCGGCTGCAGGCTCTCGACCGGTCGGTTGAAGTCGACGACGTCGGAATCGGGCACGCTCCAGTCGGGCAACCGGTCGAGGATCGCCACGACCTCCTCGTCGCCGAGCGGGGTGCCTGCTGCGACCGCGAGCGATTCGCCGGTTTCGGCCACGGGTGTCCCCTCACTCAGACGCAGGCCGAGCTGCGACCCGGAGGCCGATTCGCTCACGACGGCGCCACTCCCGTTGCCGCCCGACGTCGGCACGGTTGCCGGTGTATTGGTCGCTCCCTCGACCGTCGTGGTCGGGGAGGTGTCGCCACCACCACTACACGCCACCACCGTCATGGCAGCGACCGTCACCAGCGCGCCCCAGCCACTGCATCGCCGTGTCGAGTTCATGGCACTTCCTCCTCCCGGCGCGGGGCCGGTGGTCGTCACGCTACGGGGCGTCGCGCGCCCCGCTGGGGATTCGACGTTCGCCATCACCATCCGGTTCCCGGAAAGCCGGTGCGGTGCAGCGAGCACCGGTTTGCCAGGCTGAGGTGCGATGAGCATGCTCGCTGACCCAACCGACCCCAAGACACTCGGATTCGACCCCGGCCGACTGCAACGGATCGACACCCATTTCGCCCGGTACGTCGACGAGGGCCGCCTTGCCGGCTGGCAGGTCGCCGTGATGCGTCACGGGCAGCTCGCCCACCACTCGACCTACGGCAAGCGCAACCTGGAGACCGACACCGACTGGGCACCGGACACGATCGCCCGGCTCTACTCGATGTCGAAGCCGATCACCTCGGTGGCGGCGATGATCCTGCACGAGGAAGGCCGCTTCCAGCTGAAGGACCCCGTCTCGAAGTTCATCCCGTCGTTCGCCGACACCCCCGTCTACCGCGGCGGTTCGTTCCGGGCACCGGTAACCGAGCCACCGACCGAGCCGATCCGCATCTGGCACCTGCTCACCCACACGTCGGGTCTCACCTACGGGTTTCACAACTCGCATGCGACCGACGCGATCTACCGCAACGGGGGCTTCGAGTGGGGCATCCCTGCGGGCCTCGATCTCGAGGCATGTTGCGACGCGTGGGCCGAATTCCCGCTCGTGTTCCAGCCGGGCGCGGAGTGGAACTACGGCGTCTCGACCGATGTGCTCGGGCGGGTCATCGAGGTCGTGTCAGGGCAGCCCCTCGACGTGTTCCTCCGCGAACGGATCCTTGATCCCCTCGGCATGGAGGACACCGAGTTCTGGGTGCCCGAAGACAAGCGCGACCGGTTCGCCGAGCTCTACTTCCGCAATCCGTCGACGAAGCAGGCGACGAAGATGCCGGCGCCGCAGCTCCGCTCCAAGCCGACGATGCTCGCCGGGGGTGGCGGCCTGTGTGGCACCGCGGCCGACTACCTGCGCTTCACCCAGATGTTGATGAACAAGGGCGAACTCGGGGGCGTGCGGATCCTCGGTTCTCGCACCGTCGACTACATGACGCGCAACCATCTCCCCGGCAACGCCGACCTCGAGGAGTACGGCCGGCCGCTGTTCGCCGAGACGACGTTCGACGGGGTCGGGTTCGGACTCGGTTTCTCGGTCGTGCTCGATGCCGCCGCGAACCGCTCGCCGGGCACCGAGGGCACCTATTCGTGGGGTGGCGCAGCCAGCACGATCTTCTGGAACGACCCGGCGGAGAACCTCACCGCGCTGTTCCTCACCCAGCTGCTCCCGTCGAGCACGTATCCGATCCGTCCCCAGCTTCAGCAGCTCGTGTATCAGGCGTTGGTCGACTGAGCAGCAGCGAACCGACGGTCAGTCGTCGCCGCGCACCTTGAGGTAGAGGGCGAGCAGGGCCCCGATGACGACGAGGAACAGGACGAAACGCAGCGCGACCCGGACCGCACCGAAGATCCAACCGAAGAAGAAGTACACGATCACGGCCACGATCAACCAGCCGATGACCGAGGCGAGCAGCGATCTCGGTCGGGATTCGGGCATCTCGCCAGCCTATGCACACAGCACCCGGAGCAGGATCGTGCCAACATGACGACGATGTCGGGCCTGTTGTGCCTCCAGGGTGGTCGCGAGTTCACCGCGGACTGTCGCGAGATGGATGCCGAGGTCATCGCCGCCGCTGGTGCCCGCTCGGCTGCGGTGTTGGCAGGTGCCGCCCGAGTCGGCTCCGACTACGCGGGAGCGTCAGCCAGGGCGCGTCGGCACTACGCGGCGCTGGATGTCGAGGTACGGATCATTCCGGATCCGCGCGATGGCGTCGACGCTGCATTGAACGAGATGCACGATGCGATCGACCTCCTCATCCTTCCCGGCGGCTCGCCCTCGTCCCTCCTCGACGTGTTGTCAGGTCCGGTTCGGGAGCGAGTGCTCGAACTCCACGCAGCCGGCGCGGCCATCTCAGGGGCATCGGCCGGTGCGATGGTGATGTGCAGCCACATGGTGCGGCCCGATCGAGGCGACGTCGTCAATGGGCTCGGACTCGTCGACGGGTTGGCACTCCCCCACTGGAGCGCCGGCTCGAACCCCCGTTGGTCGGTTCCCGAGGGGACGCTGTGGGGGTTGCCGGAGTGCGGGGGCGTGCTCATCGACGACGACGGTCCACGCGGCGTCGGTGCGGGCATCGCCTCGGTTCACGGCGCCGACGGCTGGCGTCCGGTTCCGCGCTGACGGTTTCGGAATCGGGTCCGGACCAACGATTTGCCGGGTGCAGGACCCGGCGGGTCAGAGCGGGTTCGTGATCGCGCCGGTTTCGGCGCCCTGCACCAGGCGAGCGTACTTGCCCAGCACACCCGTCGTGTAGCGCGGCGCGTTCGGCTGCCATCCCCGCTTGCGAGCCGCCAGCGTCGCGTCGTCGACCTGCAGATCGAGCGTCTTGGATGGCACGTCGATCAAGATCATGTCACCCTCCTCGACGAACGCGATCGGCCCGCCGTCGGTCGCTTCGGGGGCCACGTGACCGATGCAGAAGCCCCAGGTGCCCCCTGAGAACCGGCCGTCGGTGATCAGCGCGCAGTCGCCGCCTCTCCCCGCGCCCTTCAGTGCGCCGGTGATGGCAAGCATCTCGCGCATACCTGGGCCGCCCTTCGGCCCCTCGTAGCGGATGACGATCACGTCGCCGGCGTTGATCTGCCCGGCGAGAATTGCGTCCATTGCGAACGACTCGTCGTCGAACACTCGGGCCGGCCCCTCGAAGTGCATCTGGTCCTCGCTCAGACCCGCGACCTTCACGACCGATCCATTCGGGGCGAGCGATCCGGTGAGGATGTTGATGCCTCCCTCGTCGTGGATCGGCGAGTCGATCGGATGCACGACGACGCCATCGGGCTCCGGAAGGTCCATCTCGGCGAGGTTCTCCGCCATCGTCTTGCCCGTGACGGTGAGGCAGTCACCGTTCAACATGCCGTTGTCGAGGAGGTGCTTGAGCACCATCGGTACGCCGCCGACCTTGTCGAGATCGCTCATGTGGAACTTGCCGCCCGGGGTCATGTCGGCGATGTGGGGAACCCGGTCGGCGATCCGGTTGAAGTCGTCGAGTTCGAGCGCGACGCCGGCTTCGTTCGCGATCGCCAGGAGATGCAACACGGCGTTGGTCGAGCCACCGAGCGCCGAGGTCAGCGCAATCGCGTTCTCGAATGCCGCCTTCGTCATGATCTTTCGCGGTGTGATGCCGAGCCGCAGCTGGTTGACGACCGCTTCGCCGGCACGCCTAGCGTCGACCTCGCGGCGGCTGTCGATGGCGGGCGGTGACGCAGACCCGGGGAGGCTCATGCCGATCGCCTCGGCGATCGAGCTCATCGTGTTGGCGGTGAACATCCCGCCACAGGCGCCCTCACCCGGGCAGGCCTTCATCTCGATGGCGTGCAGTTCGGCGTCGTCGATGGTGCCCGCCGCACGGGCGCCGACGGCTTCGAAGACCGACGTGATGTCGAGGGCCTTGCCGTTGTGCTCGCCCGGCATGATCGAGCCGTTGTACACGAATACCGAGGCCAGATCGAGGCGAGCAGCAGCCATCAACATGCCCGGGATCGACTTGTCGCAGCCGGCAAGCCCGACGAAGCCGTCAAGGCGCTCCGCGTGCATCACGGTCTCGACCGAGTCGGTGATGACCTCGCGCGACACCAACGAGGCGCGCATCCCCTCGTGGCCCATCGAGATGCCGTCGGACACGGTGATCGTCCCGAATTCCATCCCGAACCCGCCGGCAGCGTTCACCCCGGCCTTGGCATGCTCCGCCAGCTTGCGCAGCGTCATGTTGCACGGTGTCACCTCGTTCCACGACGAGGCGATCGCCACCTGCGGCTTCTCCCAGTCGTCGTCACCCATGCCGATCGCACGCAACATCGAGCGAGACGGGGCCTTCTGCATGCCGTCGGTGACGTCGCGCGATCGTGGCTTGATGTCCACGGGGGTGTCCGCGCTCGGTGCCGGTGTCGTGTCGGATGCGTCTTCAGGCATAGCGATCAGAGTAGTGGTCGATGGTCGGGTCGAGCCTGGTGCTCCGCACACCCGTGAGGTGACCCCGCCTCGTGCGGGCCAGACTGTTGGCATGACCGAGGTGAGGGAAACCCAGCTGCCGGGAGTCGGCGTCAAGCACGACTTCACGACCGACGACGGCCGAGACGTTGGCGTACTGGCGCACAAGGACGGCCGGCGGGACATCGTCGTGTACGACGCCGTCGATCCGGACAAGTGCTCGATGCAGATGTCGCTCTCGGCGACCGACACCCGCACCCTGGCCGAACTGCTCGGCACCAGTCAGGTCAACGCCGCCGTGCAGGCGGCGCAGCAGGAGATCGAGGGGCTGGCGATCGAGTGGCTGACGATCGAGCCCACCTCGCCGTCTTCCGGCAAGACCATCGGCGACGGCGAGTTCCGGACCCGAACGGGCGTGTCGGTTGTCGCGGTGATCCGTGGCGACACGCCCTTCCCTGCGCCCGAACCCGACTTCGGGCTGGAAACTGGTGACGTCGCAGTGTGCGTGGGGACCGTGGACGGGCTCGACCGGATGCGCGACCTGATTGCGCCGAGCTGACCCCTCGCACCGATACCCGCCATGCCCATGTTCGCCGCGGGCAGCTCCGAAGCTGCACTTGCCTTTCTCGAGGTGGGCGCCGTCGTGCTCGGCCTCGGCCTGCTCGCCCGACTCGCCGGACGGATCGGGATCACGGCGGTGCCGCTCTATCTGATCGCGGGGCTTGCGTTCGGCGAGGGTGGTATCGCCCGCCTCGACGTGAGCGAGGACTTCATCAGCCTCGCCGCCGAGATCGGTGTACTGCTCCTGCTGTTCTCCCTCGGGCTCGAGTACAGCGAGTCAGAGCTGCGCAACGGGCTGCGCACGGGTGTCCCTCCCGGGCTCCTCGACATGGTCGCCAACGCCGGCCCGGGGATCGCGCTCGGATTCATCCTCGGTTGGGAGCCGCTCGCCGCCGTGCTGCTCGGCGGCGTGACCTGGATCTCGTCGAGTGGCATCATCTCCAAGGTGCTCGCCGACCTCGGTCGACTGGCCAACCGCGAGACACCGGCGATCCTGAACCTGCTCGTGATCGAGGACCTGGCGATGGCGGTGTATCTCCCCGTGGTCGCCGCGCTCATCGTCGGCGGCAGCGTCGGAGAGATGTCCACGAGTGTCGCGATCGCGCTCTTCACCGTGACCCTCATCCTCGTGGCTGCGCTGCGCTACGGACGCCGCTTCACGTCGTTGCTCGGTGGAGGCTCGGACGAATCGGTGCTGCTCTCGGTCCTCGGCGCGACCCTGCTGGTCGCCGGCGGCGCCCAGTCGCTCGAGGTCTCGGGGGCAATCGGCGCATTCCTCGTCGGACTGGCCCTGTCGGGACCTGTCGCCGAGCGCGTCGAGCGGCTCATCAGCCCGCTCCAGGACCTCTTCGCCGCCACCTTCTTCCTCTTCTTCTCGTTCCAGATCGACCCTGCCGACCTCTTCGACGCTGCGGTCCCGGCGATCGTCCTGGCCGTCGTGACCATGGCCACCAAGGTCGCGACCGGGTGGTTCGCCGGTGCCCGCGTCGGAGCCGGTGCCCGTGGCCGGGTACGTGTGGGCACCGCGCTGATGGCGCGCGGCGAGTTCTCGATCGTGATTGCGGCGCTCGGCGTCAACCTCGCGGACGGGCCGGAGTTGGGCGCGCTGGCTGCGGGTTACGTGTTGGTCACCGCGATCGCCGGACCGGTGGCGACGCGCTACGCCGACCGGATCCCACTCGGACGTCTTGCGACGCCACGAACACGCTGACCGCCGCAGGCTGCGACCTTCGCCGTCGACCCGTCTCCCGCTCCGGGCATGGCACTAACTTCGACGCCGTGATCGCATCGACGACTGACACCGCCAGCACCCATGACGGCCTCGAGCAGCTTCGCCGCCGATGGACACCGGCCGGACCGCCGCGGGCGGCGATGTTGATCGTGCACGGGATCGGCGAACACTCGGGGCGTTACGAACATGTCGGTGCAATGTTTGCCGAGGCCGGCATCGATGTGCTGTCGTTCGATCAGCGCGGTTTCGGTGAGAGCGGCGGGCGCCGTGCCCACGTCGCGAGCTTCGACGAGTTCCTCGCCGACGTCGAGGCGCTGCTCGCCGACCGCCGCTCACTCGACGTTCCGACGATCCTCCTCGGACACTCGCTGGGCGGGCTGGTCTCCACCAGCTATCTGGTCAGCGGGCACCCCCAGCCGGACCTCGCCGTGCTGAGCGCACCGGCGCTGGATGCCGAACTCCCCGCATGGCAACGAATCGCCGCACCTGTGCTCGGCTCCATCCTCCCGCGACTCAAGATCCCGGCCGACTTCGATGGCAGCGTCCTGTCGCGGGACGAGGCCGTTCAGGTCGCGTACGAGACCGACCCGCTGCGGGTGCCGGCGTCGACCGCCCGCCTCGGTCGAGAGACGCTCCGGACGATGAAGGACGTTCGGATGACCCTCGATCGTCTTCGCGTCCCGACGTACGTCCTCCACGGCGCTGACGACACGCTGGTTCCACCGACGGCTTCCGAGCCACTCGCCCAGCTTCCCAACGTCACGCGACGAGTCTGGGACGGGCTTCGACACGAGTGCATGAACGAGCCCGAGCATCCCGAGGTCATCGGCGAGATCATCGACTGGATCGACACCCAGATCAGTGCCTGACGAAATCGACGAATCATCGGACGACAGACCTCGCGACGACAGGCTCCACCGCGCCTCGATCGAATTCGGTCTCGACGCCGACCAGGCGGTGCAGTTCGAAACGCTGGTCGAATCGGCCAGCTCGGCGCCTCGCGACCTCGACGGGATCGTGGCCGCGCTCGCCGACCCCGACATCGCCGAGGCAGCGTGGACCCGTTGGGGCGACGAGGACTCGCTGGGGCCTCGGCTCGATCAACTGGTCGAGCACCTCGCAACGGTGGAGGATCCCCAGGGCGGAACGACATGGCTCCGAGCGCGACACGCGGCGTGGTCAGGCAGGACCCCTGAAGCGATCGAACTCCTCGAGGCGGCAGCGGCAGCGGGGCATCGCCTGGTGCTCGCCGAGCTCGCCGCGATCGAAGCCGACCGCAGCGACCCGAAGGCGGCTCGCACCCTGCTCGAGCGGGCCGGCGTCGAGGTCGACGTCGACCTCGATTCGGAGTACGACCCGCTGGCTGTCGACGCCGGATTCGCCCGAGAACTCGCCGAAGAAATCGCTCCGTTCGCTGCGATGCGTCCGCCACCGATGGCCGGACGCAACGACCGATGTCCGTGCGGCTCCGGAAAGAAGTACAAGCAGTGCCATCTCGGCCACGAGCTGCATCCGCTCGTCGACCGAGCAGGCTGGCTCTACGTGAAGCTGATGCGGTTCATGCAGGTGAACCACCCGCGACTCACGTCGGAGATCGCCGACGACCTCGTCGACGCGGTGGTCGACCCCGGCCTTCGCACGATGGTCCGCGAGTCGTACCTCGCGATCGACCTCGCACTCTTCGAAGGCGGCGTCGCGGAATCCTTCCTCGACGCCAAGCGAGGGCTGCTGCCGGCCGACGAGGCCGAGCTACTCGAATCGTGGATCGCCGCAACACGCACCGTGCTCGAAGTCGAGCGATCGCGACCCGGCTCGATGGACGTGGTCGACCTGGCCACCCGCTCGCGTGCCAGCGTTGTCGACACGGTGCCCGACGAGCCCCTCGAACCCGGTTGGAGGATCATCGGCCGACTGGTGCCGGTCGGCGAAAGCTTCAGGGCATACGGCGGATTCCTCCCCGTGAACGACGACATGGTCGCAGCGATGCTCGAAGGCTTCGCGACTCGACGGTTGGAGACCGTCGTCCTCACGATCGGCCAGATCTTCGAAACCGCCGCCACGCAGGACGAGATCCAGGATCTGTTCGCCGAGAGTCTTGACACCGGCGAGCTGAGCGCTCTCCTCGAGCAGTTCGGCGATGAGCCGACCCGGACGAACGACGACGGAGTCAGCCCTTCTTCTGATTGAGGAGCGCAGTGACGGCCTTCCCGTCGGCCTGACCCTGCGATGCCTTCATCACCGCACCGACGAGTGCGCCCATCGCCTTGCCCTCGCCAGCGCAGAACTTGGCCCAGGCATCGGGTTGTGCGGCGATCGCGGCGTCGACCATCGACTCCAACTCAGAGGTGTCCATCGCCTCGAACCCGAGGGCTGCGGCGATCGCCTCGGGATCACGCTCGTGGTCACCGGCGATCATCGCGTCGAGCACCGTTTTGGCCTGGGTCGCGGTGATCGCTCCCCCGGCCTCCATCGTCGTCAGCACGGCCATCCGACCGGTGGGGACCACGGTCGGCGCATCGGGTGACTCCTTCACGTGTTTCAGCGCGAGCGCGACATCTCCGCCCCCACGGCCGACCTGCAACACGTAGTCGTCCTGGTCGCGCTCGACGACCAGCATCACCGATTCAGAGTTCGCAGCCTGTCCGGTGGTCTCGGCGAGCGTCGCCCGTCGCACTGCGGGCAGTGGCGGCAGCGTGGCCCGGACCCGCTCGATCCAGTCAGGGCCAGGGTCGACGACAACCAGATCGGGTTCGAGGAAATACCGATAGTCGTCGGCGTCCTCCTTGGACCGCAGCGTGTGGGTCTTGCCATCGTTCTCGTCCCAATGTCGGGTCTGCTGAACGACCGGTTCGCCTGCTTCGTGGAGTGCGATCTGGCGCTTGGCCTCGTACTCGATTGCGCGGCCGAGCGATCGGACCGAGTTGACGTTCTTGATCTCGCACCGGGTGTTGAAGTCATCACCAGGACGCCGCACGCTGACGTTTGCGTCGACGCGCATCGAGCCTTCCTCCATCTTCGCGTCGGACGCTCCGATGGCGACGAGGATCGCGCGCAACTCGGTTGCATACGCCTTGGCCTGATCGGGATGACGGATGTCGGGACGGCTCACGATCTCGACCAGCGGGACGCCGGCACGGTTGAAGTCGATGAGCGAGTAGTCCGAACCGTGGATTCGACCGCCAGCGCCACCGACGTGGGTCGACTTGCCGGTGTCCTCCTCGAGGTGACCGCGTTCGATCCCCACCCGGTACCCATCGGGGAGGTCGAGCCACCCATCGGCGGTGATCGGCTCCTCGTACTGGCTGATCTGATACGCCTTCGGCATGTCGGGATAGAAGTAGTTCTTGCGGGCGAACGTCGACCTCTGGACACGACAGTTGAGTGCCAGACCGAGACGCATCGCGAGCTCGACGGCACGGCGGTTGAGGACCGGCAACGCTCCAGGAAGCCCGAGGGTGACCGGGTCGATGTTGGTGTTCGGTTCGTCGCCGAACCGGTTCGGCGAAGCAGAGAAGAGCTTCGTCTGCGTGGCGAGCTCCACGTGGACCTCGAGGCCGACGACCATCTCCCACCCGTT
>Ga0316197_10001067_pt1 | contig 19477 bp, 18 predicted proteins | sample OudBiesiAoxic_MG_FD_204939 | JGI IMG/M metagenome (GOLD analysis project Ga0316197, IMG submission 204939) | Coastal sediment microbial communities from Oude Bieten Haven, Netherlands - site A oxic | ecosystem: Environmental > Aquatic > Marine > Coastal > Sediment | place: Netherlands... | reverse complement strand
GCACCCTCGTCAAGTCGCACCAGGACTGACACGTCGCCACCCGTTTGCGTCGCGGTTCAGGCGCGCATGTGCTTTCGAACCGTCACACAAACCGGTTGTGCCTCGTTTGCGTCGCGTGTGGGGAGCGGATGTGCTTCCTAACCGTCACGCAAACGGGTTGTTGGGCGCGAAACGGCCCGGAGCCGAAGCCCCGGGCCGTCTCGGTGTTCAGGTGTTCGTGTTCAGGTGTTCAGACGCTGATCAGAGTGCGCCGTCGACCGAACCGTCCACGAAGAGGGTGCCGGTCTCGTCGAACTCCAGGATCAGGATCGATGCCACCGAGGGCTCGCCGGCATCGATGAACTCCAGCGGTCCGGAGACGCCGTCGTAGTCGATGTCGGTGCCAGCCTCGACGAGTGCCTTGCAGTCGGCGAAGGTGGTGCACTTCTCGCCACCACGGGTGACGTCGTTGATCTGAGCGCCAACCGCAACACCGTCGTCGGAGCCAGCGATCTCGGCCGCGAGCGCCGTGACCACCACTGCGTCGTACGACTCAGCGGAGTACGAGAAGTCGACCAACTCGGGATCGATCTCGAGCAGGCCGTCGCGGAACGCCGCCTGCTCGCCGGCGACGTCAACGCCCGGCAGCGTGCCGCGCATTCCGGCAAAGGCGCCCGGATCCTCGAAGGACGCAGCAACGGCGTTGCTCATGTTGCCGTCGGTGCCGTACACCAGCTTGTCGCTCGGGCCGAAGCCCGACTCGATGAGTCCGGCGAGAATGTTCGTCGTCTCGTCGAAGCCGATGATCACCACGGCGTCGGCGTTGGCCTCGACCGCTCCGGCCACCTCGGCGTCGAAGTTCTCTGCAGCGGGGTCGTAGATCGACTCGTAGACAACCTCGCCACCCTGCTCCTCGAACGGGCCCTTGGTGAACTCGAGCAAGCCGGTGCCGTAGGCATCGTTGAGCACGAGGAACGAAGCCGTGGCTGCGCCGTCACCGATCATGATGTCGGCGAGTGCCGCACCCTGGATCACGTCGGACGGAGCCGTACGGAAGTACAGACCGTTGTCGGCGTAGTCGGTGAACGTCGGCGAGGTGTTGGCCGGTGAGAAGTGGATCTTGCCCGCCTGGGTGATCTTGTCGATCACCGTCAGAGACACGCCAGAGCTGGCAGCGCCGATGAAGCCATCGACGTCTTCCGCGAGGAGGCGGTCGACCGTGGCGTTCGCCACTTCGCCGTTGTCGCCGGAGTCGCCCGGGAGCCACTCGATGTCGGCGCCGAGCACGCCACCGGCCTCGTTGATGTCCTGAACCGCCAGCTCGACGCCGGCGAATTCGGGCGGGCCGAGGACTGCGAGGTTGCCGGTCTCGGGCAGGATGCCGCCGAGACGGAGTACGCCGTCGGCGCCGCCGCTCGACTCGCCGCCGCTGGCTTCGGTGCCCTCGGTCGCTTCGGTGCTCTCGGGTGCGTCGGTGGTCGCTGCGCCGTCGTCGTCATCATCGCTACCGCAGGCTGCGGCAACGAGGGTGAGACCGACGAGCAGTGCACCGACGCGCTTCACGCGTGATTTCTGCATGTGGTGTGTTCTCCCCCTTGTCAGGGTGCAGGCCGGATTGCCCACACCAATAAGGTGCGTCAAGTGTACGCATCGTGATGTTTGAATGCGAGGCACTACGTTTCGGCACCGTGAACGTTCACGAGGTGCGCTACGACGTTTCCGGCCACGTTGCGACCCTGACGCTCGATGCTCCCGAGCGCCTGAACACGATCTCACCGAGCATGTTGCACCAGATCAGTGAGCTGCTGCTGCGTGCCGACGCCGACCAGGATGTGCGGTGCATCGTGCTCACCGGCGCCGGCCGAGCGTTCTGCGCCGGGCTCGATCTCCAGGCGCAGATGGCCGGCCCGAAGGGTGGCCTCGGCAGCCTGTCGGAGGGGTCGGGCAGCGATGGCCCGGCCGGGTTCACCGGCGAGTTCGACCTCCGGAGCGCTCCGCCCGTCGTGCTGCACAACGTCGACACGCCCACGGTCTGCGCGCTCAACGGCGGCGCCGCCGGCTACGGCCTCGACCTCGCACTCGGGTGCGACATCCGCGTCGCTTCCGACACGGCGAAGCTCAACCCCGGATTCGCGAAACGCGGCATCGTGCCCGAAAGCGGCGGAACCTGGCTGCTGCCACGCATGGTCGGCTACGCCAAGGCGGCCGAGATCGCCTTCACGGGACGCACGCTCACAGCGGCCGAGGCGCTCGAGCTCGGGCTCGTCAACCAGGTGATCCCAGCAGGCGAGTTCGAGCAGCGGGCCGGCGAGATCGCCGCCGAGATCGCCGCGAACGCCCCGCTCGCGCTGCGCGCGATCAAGCGCATGATGCGGGCCGCGGAAACCGAGACGTTCGAGCAGAACGTGCATCACGTGTTCCTGCAGCTGCTGCCGCTCCTCCGAACCGACGACTTCAGCGAGGGTGTCGCGGCGTTCATGGAGAAGCGTGAGCCGGAGTTCCGTGGGCGCTGACACCTCGACCTCGGGCCGCTCCTCCGAGACGATCACCCTGCTCGAGGGCCTGGCCACCACGCGTGCGATCCGGCGCTACACCGGCGACGGCATCCCCGAGGATCACCTGGCGCAGATCCTGTGGTACGCCGGTCGGGCCCCATCCGGATCCAACCGGCAACCGTTCCGATTCCTCGTGCTGCGCGACGGGCCGGATGCCCGCTCGGCGAAGGCGCTGCTGGGTGATGCGTTCCGGTCGGGCTGGAATGCCAAACGCGAGGCCGACGGCTACCGGCCGTCGCGGTTCGCCGATTCGATGCAGGACTACGTCGACCGCTTCGAGTCGGTGCCGGTGGTCGTGCTCGTGTGTCTCGACCGGTACCGAGCGCCGTCACCCTACGAGGGCGCCTCGGTCTACCCGGCGTGCCAGAACCTGCTCCTGGCCGCCAGAGCGCTCGGATACGGCGGCGCCCTCACCATGTGGCACCTCGGCGTCGAAGCCGAACTGCGCTCGTTGCTCGGCGTACCGGACCACGTCGCGCTGTCGGCGTGCATCACACTCGGAGTTCCGGTCGGCCGGCACGGCCCGGTTCGTCGCAAGCCGCTGAACGATCTGACATTCGAGGATCGGTGGGGCCAGACTGCCGAGTGGGCGACCGCACACACCGAACCGACGCAGGAGTAGCCGTATGAGCATCGTTGCCGGAATCGACTCGTCGACGCAGTCGACAAAGGTCGAGTTCCGCGATCTCGATACGGGTGAGCTCCGAGCTTCGGGAACGGCAGCGCACCCGCCGGTCACGCCTCCGGTGAGCGAGCAGGATCCAGGGTCGTGGTGGGAGGCGCTGGGTTCGGCCTGGGCAGCCGCAGTCGCACAGCTCGGCGCCAACGAGCGGCCGGTCGCCGTCAGCGTCGCCGGTCAACAGCACGGCATGGTCGCGCTCGACGCCGCGGCCGACCCGGTTCACCCGGCCAAGCTCTGGAACGACACGGAATCGGCGGCTGACGCCGACTGGTTGGTCGCGCAGCTCGGCGGAGCCGATGCGTGGGCGCGAGCGGTCGGCAGCGTTCCGGTCGCCGCATTCACCGCCACGAAGCTGTCGTGGTTGCATCGGGTGCACCCGGAGGCGTGGCGCCGAGTGGCCCACGTCCTGCTTCCGCACGACTACCTCACGTTCCGGATGACAGGGGCGTTCACCACCGACCGTGGCGACGCCTCGGGCACGGGCTACTGGTCGCCGTCCGCCGGCGACTACCGCTGGGACATCCTGTCGACCATCGACGATGCGGTCGACTGGGAAGCGATAGTCCCCACCGTGCTCGGCCCGTTCGAGTCGGCGGGCACCTGGCACGACGCGATCGTGGCCCCGGGCACCGGAGACAACATGGCAGCAGCGATGGGTCTCGGGCTGCAACCCGGTGACGTCGCCATGTCACTCGGCACGTCGGGCACCGTGTACGCAGTCTCGGATACGCCGACGGCCGACCCGTCCGGGGCCGTGGCCGGTTTCGCCGACGCCACCGGTCGCTTCCTCCCGCTCGTCTGCACGTCGAACGCAGCGAAGGTGCTCGACGCGTTCGCCCGGTTGTTGGGCGTCGACCACGAGGAGTTCGACCGTCTCGCGCTCGCCGCGACCGGTGACGTCCCGACGCTGTTGCCCTACTTCGACGGGGAACGAACACCCAATCGCCCGATGGCCAGCGGTGTGGTCGCCGGCCTGCGCAGCGACGTCACCCGCGAGCAGTTCGCTCGGGCCGCGGTCGACGGGGTGGTCTGCGGGATGCTCGATGGGCTCGATGCACTGCGCGGGCATGCCTCCGTCACCGGTCGGTTGGTGCTCACCGGAGGCGCGGCAGCCTCGGTTGCCGTGCGCACCACGCTGGCCGCGTTGATCGATCTGCCCGTCGTCGTCTCCGAGACCGAGCAGGCGGTGGCGACCGGTGCCGCCGTTCAGGCAGCGGCGGTCGTCGAAGGTGTCGAACACGACGTCATCCAGCAACGATGGGGTCTCGGCCTGGCAACACCTGTGCAGCAGGTTGGTGCGGGAACGGTCGACGGTGTCCGCGATCGATATGCGGCGCTGCGCGACCTGGATGGCGTCTCCACGTTGCCCGTGAGGTGACGTCGATGACCTCGCGGCCATTCGCCGAACTCGGTCTCGACGACGACGCATCTGCCGAGGACGTCCGAGACGCTCGTCGAAGGCTGGCGAAGGATCACCACCCCGACCGAGGAGGCGACCCCGAGCGCATGCGGTCGATCAACGTCGCGGCGGCCAAGGCGCTGCGTGCGATCGATGCCCGGTCACCGGATGCACTCGAACCCGACGCGAACGCTGGGCCGTCCGCCGGCCCCGAGTTCCCGAACGAGCCGTCGTGGTCGGGACTGTCCAGCGACACCCCGTCGTTCACCGTCGAGGCACTCCCCGTCGAGACATTCGAAGCCCTGCTGATCGTGGCCTCTTGGCTCGGTGAGGTGCTCGACGACGACCCCCCGTATCGCCTCGAGGTGCAGCTCGTCGAGCCGTTCGTCGGCTGGTGCGGCCTCGAAGTGGTTCCCGATGCCGGTGGATCGACGGTGAGCCTGGCTGTTGCATCAACCGACGAGGGCCGTCTGCCCGACGTGATCGCCGTGCGCGATGCCTGGATCGACGGTCTCAATCGACTCGACTGGAGCTGACGTCGCGCAGACGGCCCGGTCAGTTCGCCGGCCGCGGCGCCGCCGCTTTGGCCAGGCGGTCGCGGATGGCGTGGCCGAGCCCAACCGCAGGTGGCAGCACCGCGATCAGGGTCGACACGCCGCGGTCGTCGGCATCACGGAGCCGGGCGTACAACGCTCGCGCGTAGACGACCAGATCGTCGCTCAGATCGAGGATGTCGCTGTTCGGGGATCCGGCGAGTAGGGCGACCGCGTCGTCGAGATCGTCGACGAGGCGCACTGCGCACCGCGGCGCATAGTGCGAGTCGAGCATGCCGCTCGCTCGCGGTTCCCCGGAGGCGGCGGCCAGCGGATGGGCGAGCAGCCGCTCCACGTCCTCGGTCGGCACGCCACCGGCGCGCAGAACCTGCGGCGGGTCGGAGACACAGTCGACGATCGTGCTCTCGACCCCGACCGACGACGGGCCCCCGTCGAGGATGGCGTCGCGTCCCGGTTCGAGGCGGTCGCCGAGATCGGCACGGACGTGCTCAGCGGTCGTCGGGCTGACCGCACCGAAGCGGTTGGCTGACGGTGCAGCGAGCGCGGTTGCCGAGCGCTCGATCAGCGCCCGCGCCATCGGGTGTGCCGGAACGCGCAGACCGACCGTGTTGCGCCCGCCGGTGACCACATCGAGCACGCCGGCGGCTCGTCGGACGACGAGCGTGAGCGGCCCGGGCCATGCCGCTGCGGCCAGCGTCTGTGCGTCGGGTGAGAGGTCGATCGCCCAGTGAGGCAGGTCGGCGGATGAACCCAGATGCACGATCAGGGGGTGATCGGCCGGCCGCCCCTTCAGGGCGAAGATCCGCTGGACGGCAGCCTCGTTGGTCGCGTCGGCGGCCAGGCCGTACACCGTCTCGGTCGGCATCGCCACGACGCCACCGGCTCGGATGAGGCGTGCCGCCCGATCGACGTCGTCGATGATCAGGTCCGTGGGCACGTTCGAGCTCAGACGATCGCGTCGAGGAACTCGAGTGCGGCGTCGAAGAAGCCGAAGGCGTCGGTCGTGGCGAAGTGGTCGACCCCGCGAAGCGTCTCGCAGCGACCGTTCGCGAACGATGCCGCGAGTTCGTCGCCGGGGTAGACGAAGTCGCGGTCGCCGACGATCACCAGCACGGGGCAGGGCACGGCGCTCAGGTGAGCGACGTCGATCGGGCCTGCCGGCGGACGCTTCATGCAGGCCGTGAGCGCGGCCAGGTCGTTGCCTGGTTGCGTGGCGTATTGCGTGAACAGGCGCACCGTCGTGTCGAGCGTGCTCGGGTCGGCGCCATCGGCGACCGCCTCGAGACCGGCGACGATACGGGCGGTGCCGCTGTGATCGTTCGCCAACACGTTGGAGCCGATTCCAGCGAGGACCAGTCGGTTGATTCGCTCGGGATGCTCGATGGCGAGCCGGAGCAGGGTGAGCGCGCCGAGCGAGAATCCGACGGCATCGACCGGTTCGGGTGGGAGCGCAGCGAGTACCCGTGCGGTCAAGTCGGCGTAGGCCTCGGGGTCGTGGGGCTTGGGTGCGCTCCCGTGACCGAGCAGGTCGATACCGATCACGTCGACGCCGGCATCGGCGAGCAAGGCCGTGAAGCCATTGCGTTGCCACGTCGATTCGAACGATCCACCCCATCCGTGGACCAGTGCGACCGGCGGATGGCCGTCGTCGTGCGTCGGCGGTGGTGAGCTGGGCGCTGCCGCTGGCGGTGTCATGGAGGACCCAGGCTAGGCCGTAGCCTGTGGGTCGCTTTCCAAAGGATCCCTCATGCGCCTGCTCCACCCCGACCCCGGCTTCGACCTCACGTACAACGACGTCTTCATGGTGCCGAGCCTGTCCGACGTTCCGTCACGGATGAACGTCGATCTCGCAACCCCTGATGGCATCGGTACGACGATTCCGCTCGTCGTGTCGAACATGACCGCCGTCGCCGGCCGGCGGATGGCCGAAACCGTCGCACGTCGCGGCGGTATCGCCATCCTGCCCCAGGACATTCCGGTCGAGGTGGTCGCTCGGGTCATCGACTACGTCAAGAAGTGTCACACGGTGTTCGAGACACCGATCACCCTCGCTCCGGACGCGACGATCGGCGACGCGTTGTCGTTGATCCACAAACGGGCCCACGGTGCGGTCGTGGTCGTCGACGACGGCACGCCGGTTGGCGTGTTCACCGAGCGCGACGGCGACGGATTCGACCGCTTCACCCAGTTGAGCAACGTCATGAGCTCCTCGCTGCACATCCTGCATCCCGACATCGATCCGGCTGCAGCCTTCGAACACCTCGGAGAGCATCGGTTGCGCGTGGCGCCCGTCGTCGACGACGACGAACGATTGCTGGGCGTGATCACCCGGGAGGGTGCGTTGAGGTCGACGATCTACCGTCCGGCGGTCGACGCCGATGGTCGCTTGATGGTGGGCGTGGCCGTCGGCATCAACGGCGAGCCGGCACAACGCGCAAAGGAGCTCGTCGCACATGGCGCGGACGTGCTCGTGATCGACACGGCACACGGACACCAGACGCGTACGTTGCACGCTGTCGAGGCGGTGCGGACTGCGCTCCCCGATGCAACGATCGTGGCCGGCAACGTGGTGACTGCTGACGGGACGCGACAGCTGATCGAGGCCGGCGCCGACATCGTGAAGGTCGGTGTCGGGCCCGGCGCCATGTGCACGACGCGCATGATGACCGGCGTCGGCCGACCGCAGTTCTCCGCGGTGCTCGAGTGTGCCGCCGAGGCAGAGCGGCTCGGCCGTCACGTGTGGGCCGACGGTGGCGTCCGGTTCCCCCGCGACGTGGCGTTGGCGCTTGCTGCTGGTGCGTCGAACGTGATGTTCGGATCGTGGCTGGCAGGCACCTACGAGTCGGCTGCCGACACGTTGCGCGACCCCGAGGGGCGTCTGTACAAGGAGAGCTTCGGCATGGCCTCGAACCGGGCGGTCAAGAACCGCACCCGAGGCGACCACGGGTTCGAACGGGCGCGTAAGGAGCTCTTCGAAGAAGGCATCTCGACATCGAGGATGTATCTCGACCCGGAGCTGCCGAGCGTGGAGGACATCATCGACCAGATCGTGGCCGGGCTGCGGTCGTCGTGCACCTATGCCGGAGCCGACTCGGTTCCGGCATTTCAGGAGCGTGCGGTGGTCGGCGTGCAGAGCACCGCCGGCTATGACGAAGGTCGCCCGCTCGGAGTGTCGTGGTGAGCGACGTCACCGTGATCGCCATCGACGGTCCGGCGGGCGCAGGCAAGAGCACTGTCGGACGGGTGATCGCAGAACGCCTGGGGCTGGAATACCTCGACACGGGAGCCATGTACCGGGCGGTCACGTTCGCCGCATTGCGTCGGGGGGTCGACCCCAACGACGTCGACGACGTCGGTGATCTGTCGACCACGATGGAACTGCGGTTCGACGGGCGCACTGTGTTCGTCGACGGCGTCGACGCAACGATCGAGATCCGGGGCCGTGAAGTGACGTCCGCCGTCAGCGCCGTTGCGTCGAACAGTGCCGTTCGCTCCGAACTCGTTCGCCGTCAACGAAGCTGGGTGGTCGAGCACGGCGGGGGAGTCGTCGAGGGCCGCGACATCGGGTCGGTGGTGTTCCCCGACGCAACGCTCAAGCTGTACGTGACGGCCTCGCCACGCGTGCGTGCCGAGCGTCGGGTCGCGGAGATCGGCGGCGACGTCGACGAGGTCGAACGCTCGATCATCGAACGCGACCGCAAGGACTCCACGAGGGCGGACAGCCCGCTCCTCGAGGCGAGCGGCGCCGTCGTGGTCGACACGAGCACGATGTCGATCGACGAGGTCGTGGCGGAGGTCTTGGAGATGCTCCCGCGATGACGGCGCCCGTCAACGGTGAGAACGGAGCTCGCCCGCGGACCTACCTCGCGGGCTACTCGCGCGGCAGTCAACTGGTCTACACCGTCTTCCGAAACATCGTGTGCTGGTTCACGCGAGCGGTCACACGTCTGTCGATCGATGGGCGTGAGCACCTGCCGGCGACGGGGGCGTACGTGCTCGCCCCGGTGCATCGCAGCTACATCGACTCGCCGATCGCGGCGTGCGTGACTCGCCGCCGGTTGCGGTTCATGGGCAAGGCGGAGATGTGGAAGTACCCGTCGCTCGGCTGGTTCTTCTCCGCGCTCGGTGCGTTCCCCGTCAACCGTGGCAGCGCCGATCGAGAGGCATTGTCTCGATGTGTCGACGTGCTCGAGCACGGTGAGCCGCTCGTGCTGTTCCCCGAGGGCGAGCGCAAGGACGGACCGATCGTGCAGCCGTTGTACGACGGTGCGGCGTTCGTGGCTGCCCGCGCCGGCGTCCCGATCATCCCTGTGGGCATCGGTGGTTCTGCACGGGTGATGCCGCGGGGCGCCAAGTTGATCTACCCGCGCAAGGTTCACGTGGTGATCGGCGATCCGATCACCGCCGAGGTCGGCGCGTCGGGTCGGGCGTCTCGCCGAGCGGTCTCCGCCGTCACCGAGCAGCTGTCCGCCGAGCTGCAGCGCCTCTTCGACGTGGCGCAGTCGCGTGTCGGGTGATCAGGCGCCCGAGAGGAACGCAGTGGCCGCCGCGGCGAGGTGCGCCGGGTCCTCGGCGCCGCACAGCTCCCGTGCGGAGTGCATCGACAGCTGTGGCACCCCCACGTCGGCGGTGCGAATGCCGAGACGGGTCGAGGTGATCGGCCCGATCGTGGAGCCGCACGGCATGTTGTTGCGCGACACGAAGATCTGCCAGGGCACACCCGCTGATTCGCAGGCGCGTTCGAACTCGGCCGCGGTGTCGGCCGAGGTCGCGTACCGCTGATTCGCGTTGACCTTGAGGGCAGGACCGGCGTTGACCACCGGGCGGTGACCGGGCTCGTGCCGATCGACGTAGTTCGGGTGCACAGCATGAGCGTTGTCGGCGGAGATGCACGACGATGACGCCATCGACCGGTGCATGTCGTCGGAAGTCCCGCCACGGGCCGCGACGAGGCGTGACAGCACGGCCTCGAGGAACGGTCCACCAGCGCCCGTGGTGCTCGACGAACCGACTTCCTCGTGATCGTTCAGCACGATGACGGCGACGTGGTCGGTCGGTGTCGCGCCCGAGATGGCAGTCGTCGCTGCCCAACTCGAGAGCAGATTGTCGAGGCGTCCCGAAGCCAGCAGCGACTGGTCGGCGCCGAGCACCGCGGCGCCCTGGACGTCGTAGAGGCACAGTTCCCACCAACTCGGCGGGGCGTCGAGTTCGGACTGGGCTGCCAGCCAGATCGCGAACTCGCCCGGCGTCGGAGCGCCGAGGCCCCAGACCGGTGTCAGGTGCTGTTGCGTGTCGAGCGTGAGCCCTCCGCTGTTGACATCACGATCGAGATGCACTGCGAGCTGCGGCACACGGGCGATCGGCTCCGACACGTTGACGAGCGTGGCCTCTCCCGTCGAGGACACGACCCGCCCGGCGACACCGAGGTCGCGATCGAGCCAGCTGTTGTTGAGGATCCCGCCGTAGACCTCGACGGCCAGCTGACGCCAACCGTGCCCGCCGGTGTCGGGCCGTGGCTTCACACGCAGACACGGTGAGTCGGTGTGCGCGCCGACCAGCCGAAACGGAGCGTGGGCCGGCAGCGGGGCGTCCGGCATGTTCCAAGCAACGACGGCACCGCCGCGCACGGCCAAGCCGCGGGGAGGAACGTCGTTCCAGGGGGCGGTCTCGTCGAGTACCTCGTAACCGTCGAGTCGTTCGAGCGTGGACGCGACGGCATGCCACGGAGACGGGCTCGCGTCGAGATACGTGATCAGGTCGTCGAGTGGATCGGTCGGTGTGTTCACGGGGCTCCTCGCTCAACCGTTCTGGAACAGGCCCATCGGGAGCCCGGTACCGCGGAGGTGGCTGGTCTCGTTGACGGTCACGATCGACCGCTCACCCGAGCCTGCGGCGGCGACCCGGTTGATCGAGGTGTAGTTGGGATAGAAGAACCCGCGGTCGAACCCGTCACCCAGCCGGAGCACATGTGAGAGATATCCGTTGATCACTCCACCATGGCAGACCACGGCGACGCGCTGGCCCCCGCGGTCGGCGATGACCCCTTCGATGCTCGCCAGGATCCGCGCTCGAAAGTCGGCCTCGGGTTCGTCCGAGGTCCAAGTGCCGTCCAACAGATCTCGCCAGCGGGGATCGTCGGCTGCTCGGAGCTGCTCGACGGGAACGTACTCGCTGCTGTTCTGGTCCCACTCGGCGACACCGGGCTCGGTGATCACGTCGACCCCGAGTCGGTGAGCGATCGGGGCAGCGGTCTCCTGGGCGCGACGCAGCGGGCTGGCGTACACCGCATCGAGGTGCTCGTCGGCGAGGTAGCTGGCGAGGTGCTCCGCCTGCGACCATCCGTCGGGCGACAGCTCCGGATCGGCCCGGCCCTCCGTCAGTTCGCGTCGCACGGGGAGCGCGTGACGGATGAGCAGCAGTTCCATGGCCTGATAGACAAGCAGAAATGACCGGACGAACGAAGATCGTGGCGACCATCGGCCCGGCGTCCGACCCACCTGAGGCGTTGCGGGCCATGCTGGCCGCCGGCGTCGACGTGGTTCGGCTCAATCTGAGCCACGGCTCGGTCGAGGAGCACCTGGCCCGACTGCAGCTGATCCGCGCGATCGCATCCGATCTGGCCGCGCCGGTGGCTGTGCTCGCCGATCTTCCCGGTCCGAAGATCCGTGCGGGGCATTTTCCGGAGGGCGGTGTGATGCTCAGTGCGGGCAGCCTGATCCGGCTCCGTCCAGGTGCAGGGCAGAGCGACGGCGGTCTGATCACGGTGCCGTACCCCACCTTGCTCGACGATCTGCGCGTGGGGAGCCGGGTGCAGTTGGGGGACGGGGCCATCTCGATGCAGGTGGTGTCGCTCACCGACGACGAGGCGATCGCGCGGATCGAGACCGGTGGCCGAACCAACGGCGAGCCGGGCGTCCATCTGTCGTCGGAGACGCTGCGCTTGACGACGCCGACGGATGAGGACCTCGTCCTCGCGGAGACGATGTCGGCCGCGGGTGTGGAGTTCATCGCGGTGTCGTTCGTGCGGCAGGCAAGCGACATCGAGCAGGTTCGCGCCGTCGTCGGCGATCGTGCGCAACTGGTCGCGAAGATCGAGACGCAGGCAGCCGTCGCCGACCTCCATGAGATCGTGGCTGCCGTCGACGCGGTGATGGTCGCCCGCGGCGACCTCGGTATCGACTGTCCGATCGAAGACGTGCCGCATCTCCAGAAGCGCATCATCCGACACTGCGTGGAGGCTGGTGTCCCCGTGATCACCGCCACGCAGATGCTGGAGTCGATGATCTCGGCGCCGTCTCCCACCCGTGCCGAGGTGAGCGACGTGGCGAACGCCGTGTTCGATGGCACCGATGCCGTCATGTTGTCCGGCGAGACAGCGATCGGTCGTGACCCGGCCGGAGTGGTCGCCACCATGCGTTCGGTGGCAGGGCGGGCAGAGCAGGAAGCCGACTACCGCCAGTGGGCGAACCGGCTCGGACGGATGCAGCGCAGCGAACGGCACGGCGAGATGATCCGCCTCGATCAGGTGACCGCGGCGATCACCCACGCAGCGTGGCAGGCGGCGATGGATGCCGAAGCCACAGCGATCCTCTGCTGCACCCGCTCGGGACGAACCGCGCGTGCGATGGCTCGATTCCGGCCCGAGGCGCGGATGATCGGACTCTCGCCCGACCCGGCGGTGGTGCGGGCGATGGGGTTGAGCTGGGGCGTCGAACCGTTGGAGGTCGGTACCTACGCAACGACCGACGAGATGGTGTGGTTCGCCGTCGAGCAGGCCCTGCAGGCAGATCTGGTGTCACCCGGTGACACCGTGCTCGTGCTCGCAGGTGCACCGACCGCGGTGCGCCCTGACGATCAGCGTGGGCCGGTACCTGCCGGGATCGGTGGCGCCGCTACCGACGTGCTGCGCATCGTGCACGTCGACTGATGCTGCATCCCGTGTCGGACGGGGGCGTGTGGTCGGATGTCACCGGTCCGCGCGACGCTCCGCTCGTCGTGCTCGTGCACGGCTCGATGGATCGCTCCGCTGGGGTGCTTCGACTCGCGCGGCGTCTGGACGATCGGTATCGAGTGATCCGCTACGACCGGCGCGGTTACGGACGATCGGCAGGGGTGGGTCCTCCGTTCGACGTCGCGACGCAGGTCGACGACCTCGTCAGGGTGCTCGCCGCCCACGAGCCCGATCGTCCGGTGGCCGTGGCGTTCGGGCACAGCTTCGGTGGCAATGTCGTGCTCGCCCTCGCCGATCGCCGGCCCGAGCTGGTCGGGGCCGTCGCCGTCTACGAAACCCCGCTGTCATGGCTCGACTGGTGGCCCGGGAACTCCGCCGGGGGGTCGGCACTGATGTTGCCGGATCCGGCCGACGCAGCTGAGGCCTTCATGCGTCGCCTGGTGGGCGACAGCGTGTGGGACCGCCTTCCACCGGCGAAGCGTGACGAGCGGCGTGCCGAGGGGCCGGCGATGGTCGGTGAGCTCGCCGACCTCCGGCGGGGCGCGCCATGGGACGGCGATCGGGTTGTTGCGCCGGTGCTCGCTCTCCACGGGGAGCTGGCTCGGCCACATCATCGACAGGCGATGGCCCACCTCGCCGATCTGGTTCCGGCTGGTCAGGTGGTCGAGATCCCGGCCGCTGGCCATGCGGGACCGCACACCGATCCTGACGCAGTCGCCGGCGCGATCACTGCCTTTCTCGACGCCTGACCCGACGTGGTTCGAGGACCATCTGGCACCGGAGTTCACCGAGTACGGGCGTCAGTCCATCGAGAAGGGCGGATACCTGTCGGTGGTGAGCAGGAAGGCATAGGCATGAACCCGAAGCCCCCAACGTCCGACGCCGACCACGAAGTCGAACAGCGAACGTGGATAGCTGCCCGTGAAGAGAATGGCGAACCATGCGACGATCACCACGAAGAACGCCCCGATCCCCAACACGGCCAGCACGATGTAGTGCGGGATCGCAAGGAACCACTTGACGAGGGGCATCCCGCGCATCAGGTCGCGGTCGGCGTTCGGGTACTCGATGTCGAGGTGCACGGTCTGCTCGTCCTCGGTCGAGGGGTATCGGTCGGTGAGCAGCGTCATGTACGCCCCGACCCGTGCGCCGAATCGTGCGAGCTCCAGACCGAAGTCGAACCACCATCTCGGGTAGCGCTTGCGAAACAGGATCATCAGCAAGGTCGCCATGAACAGGCCGCCGGTGATGCTCGTCGAGGTGACCGTGACCCACTCACCGTCGGCGGTCTGCACCTGCTGCGCTCCTCCGCCCACGAGGATGCCGAGCACGATCGCGATCGGGAGGACGAGCACGATGCGGAACGCAGTGGTGAGACGGCTGAGACGCTCGGGATAGTCGATGTCGAGCCGTGCCGGATACGGCCGCTCAGCGGGGGCCGAAAACCGTGGCGGGGCGGCTGCCGGCGGCGGCGGGGGTGGTGGTGCGAACGTCATGCTGGAGCTCCTCTCCTGTGAGATCCACCGTAGGCAGTTCACGTCGGTCGACGACAGGGTCCTCGGGCTCTCCCGAGCTGCACTGCGACGGATCGAGCTGGTGGGACGCCGGTCGGCGCGGCTAGTCTCGACTCCGTGGCTACGCAGTTGCAGCGATTTCTGTGCCCCGGGTGAACCGGGACCAGCGCTCCTGCGTCACGTCCTGAGTTCGTCCGGGCCGAATCCATGACCCCTGAACGTTCCTGACTCACGCATTCGAAAGGCCCCTGTGCTCAACGACATCACCGCCGCCCGCGAGGCCGCACTCGCCGAGGTCGAGACGGCGTCGACGCTCGACGACGTCACCGGCCTCACCTCGCGCCTCACGGGCAAGAAGGGTGACCTCGCGCAACTCAAGACGCGTCTCGGCTCGCTCGACACGGTCGAGGAGAAGAAGGCCGCCGGCCAGGCGATCAACGAAGCGGTCGCGGCCGTGTCGGCCGCCCTCGAGCAGCGTCGATCGACATTGTCGGCCGCTGCGCTGGTCGAGCGGGTGGCCGCCGAACGGCTCGACCTGACCGAATTCGTGACGGCGCCCACCCGCGGCCATGCGCACTTGGTGACCCAGGCGTGGGAACGCCTCGAGGACGTGTTCATCGGCCTCGGATTCCAGATCGCAGAAGGACCGGAGGTCGAGACGGACTGGCACAACTTCGAAGCACTCAACATGCCGATCGGCCACCCGGCGCGCGGCGAGTGGGACACGTTGTTCGTCGATCACGTCCCGCCCGGCGGCGAGGCCGGAACCACGGTGCTCCGCACGCACACGTCGCCGGTCCAGATCCGCACGATGCTCGAGTCGGAGCCGCCGATCTACATCGTCGCCCCGGGCCGCGTGTTTCGACGCGACACCCCGGATGCCACGCACATGCCGGTGTTCCATCAGATCGAGGGACTGGTGATCGATCGCGACATCACGATGGCCGACCTCGCGGGCACGATCGAGGCGTTCACCAAGGCGTTCTTCGGGTCGGGCTTCACCTCTCGCCTTCGTCCGAGTTACTTCCCGTTCACGGAGCCCTCCGCAGAGTTCGACATCCAGCGCCCTGACGGCGGTTGGATCGAGCTCGGCGGATGCGGCATGGTCCACCCGAACGTGCTGCGCGCCGGAGGTCTCGACCCCGAGCAGTGGAGCGGCTTCGCCTTCGGCTTCGGCATCGATCGGATGGCCAAGGAGCGTCACGGGGTCGACGACATACGCGACATGTACACCAACGACATCCGATTCCTGGAGCAGTTCCGATGAAGATCCTTCTCTCCTGGTTGAACGAGTACGGGAACTTCGGCGACCCCGCCGATCCAGCCGCAGTCGACCGTGTGGCCGACGCGCTGACGTCGCTCGGGTTGGAGGTCGACTCGGTCTCCGTCGTCGGCGAGACCGTGCCCGGTGTGGTGGCGGCGAGAGTGATGCGGCTCGAACAGCACCCCGACGCGGCCAAGGTGCAGCGTGTGTACGTCGACACGGGCGACGGCGAGGAGCACCACGTCTGGTGCGGGGCCTTCAACATGGCGATCGGCGACGTCGTGCCGCTGGCAACGCTCGGCACCACCATGCCCAACGGGATGACGATCGAACGTCGCGGCATCCTGGGCATCGATTCCGAGGGGATGCTCTGTTCGGCGAGCGAGCTCGGCCTCGGTGACGATCATTCGGGGATCCGGATCCTGCCGGCCGACGCGGTCCCCGGTTCGCCGTACGGCGAGGCGCTCGGGTTGCGTCCCGACGTGCTGATCGACGCCGACGTCACGCGAAATCGGCCGGATTGTTGGGGGTATGTCGGAATCGCCCGAGACCTCGCGGCGAGCTTGGAGGTCGACTTCAGGCCGCCGTCACCGTCACTGGACGTCTCCGGTGACGAGCGCTCGGCCACGGTGGAGATCGTCGCCGAGGAACGCTGCGCACGCTTCACGTCCACCGTGATCTCGGGCATCGAGGTCAAGCCTTCGGCCGACTGGATGGCACGGCGGCTCAGCGCAGCCGGGATGCGGCCGATCAGCAACGTGGTCGATGTGAGCAACTACGTGATGCTCGAACTCAATCAGCCGAACCACGCGTACGATCTCGACACGCTCGGCGGTGGGGGGTTCAGGATCCGGTTGGCTCGCGATGGTGAACAACTGACCACCCTCGACGGCGAGGTGCGCTCGTTCACCGATGCCGACCTGTTCATCTGCGACGCCGAGGACGTGCCGATCGGTGTCGGCGGCATCATGGGCGGTCTCGACACCGAGATCAGCGATGTGACCACCACGATCGCGCTCGAGATGGCGTGGTTCTCGCCGGTGGGCATCGGACAGACGGTGACCCGCACCAATCTGCGATCGGAAGCGTCGGCTCGATTCGAACGAGGTGTCGATCCGCACGGAATGCCGCTCGCGGTCGCACGCTTCGTCGAGTTGCTGGCCGAGACGTGCCCCGAGCTCGTCGTTCACGCCGGCGCCGTCGACGCTCGCACAGCGCACCTCCCGGCCGAGGATCGTTCGGTCGAGGTACGCATCGCTGCGGTCAATCGGGTGCTCGGCACGTCGCTCGTCGCCGACGATCTGCCGGCACTGCTCGACCCGATCGGTTTCACCGTGTCGGGTGTCGGCGACACGCGCACGGTCGCGCTGCCGTCGTGGCGACTCGACTCGACCGAGGAGATCGACGTGATCGAGGAGGTCGCACGCCACTACGGCTACGACCGCCTCGGCAAGACCGTGCCGAAGTCGGTGGTGCATGGCGAACTCAGCGTTCGCCAGCGCCGCCGCCGTCTGGCTCGCGAGGTGCTGCTCGGGCTCGGTATCTCCGAGGCGATGCCCAACCCGTTCCTGGCGCCCGACACACTGCGCCGCGCCGGTGTGCCCGGTGATGCAATCGCGATCACGAACCCGCTGGTTGCCGAAGAGAGCGTGCTGCGTACGTCGCTACGGCCCGGTCTGTTGGAGGCGATCGCCTACAACGAGTCGCACCGTCGCACCGGCGTGGCGCTGTTCGAGATCGGACACGTCTACCCGCCCGGCGAGGGAGAGTTGCCGGACGAGTACGAAGCGCTCACGGTCGTGCTCGCGGGACAGGAAGCGCCAGCTGCCGTCGCCGTCTGGCGCGAGCTGGCCGCGGCGTTGGGTGCCGGCGCCCGTCTCGACCAGGGACGCGTGCCGCCAGGCCTTCATGCGACACGCTCGGCCGTGCTGCAGGCGGGCAAGGAACCGCTGGGTGGTGTGGGCGAGGTGTCGCCGGAGGTGTTGGAGTCGTTCGACGTCGCCGAGCGTGTGGCGATCCTGGAACTCGACCTCGACCAGTTGCTCGACCGTGTCCCCAAGCCGACGCAGTGGAAGCCCACCAGTCGGTATCCGTCGAGTGATCTCGATCTGGCATTCGTCGTTCCCGAGGCCGTTCCGGCCGAACGCGTCGAGAAGGCGATTCGCCAGGGGGCGGGCAAGCTGCTTGTCGGCGTCGAATTGTTCGACGTCTACCGCGGCGATCGAGTTCCCGACGAGACCCGATCGTTGGCGTACCGCGTTCGACTGCAGGCCGCCGATCGCAATCTCACCGACGGCGACGTGGCCGACGTGCGCCGCGGTGTCGAAGCAGCAGCGACGAAGCTCGGCGCGCAGCTCCGGGGTTGAGATCGTGGCAGCACCGGGCGCAACCGACCTCGATGAGATGCTGGCAGGTCTCGGTGTTGAGCGTCGTCCCGGAGTGTTCACGTATCTTGCGGTAGAGACGCCGACATCCGAGCTGCTCGCGGCGGCGCACGCAATCGTTCACGAGGGCCCGTCGACCACGATCGTGTTGCCGGTCGAGGCAGCCGATCGTGCCGGTCAGCCGATCGTCGTTCGCCTGGCCTGGTTGACGTTGACGGTCCAGTCGAGTCTGGAGGCGGTCGGCCTCACCGCGGCGGTGAGTGCTCGTCTGACCGAGCACGACATCTCGTGCAACGTGATCGCCGGCTACCACCACGACCACCTGCTGGTGCCGGTCGACCGCGCCGACGATGCAATCGACGTGCTGTCGAGCTGACCGCGGAAACGAGGTCAGTTGGCGCTGAGGTCGTCGGGGGCGTTCGCCAGCCACGCGAGACGGCCGGGTTGGCGCCGAAGCACCGTACGCCAGAGTTCATCGGGTTCCGGGGTGAACACGTCACCCGGCTCGGAGTCGAGCACCAGCCATGCGCCGGCGTCGATCTCACCCTCGAGCTGTCCGGGGCCCCAGCCGGCATACCCCCTGAAGACACGAACGCTGCGCACCTCCGGCGCGACCAGCGCCGGATCGGCGGTGAGGTCCGCCGAAGCGATCGTCCCGTGCACGGGTGAGAGGTAGTCGCCGTTCTCTTCGAGTGGTTCCGGGGTCTCGGCGAGCGCGATCAACGCGTTCTCCTCGACGGGGCCACCGACGAAGATCGACGAGGGCACGGTCTGCAGTTCGATCCAGCGGTCGAGCGGCTCATCGAGGGCTTCGATGCTCGGACGGTTGATCACGACGCCGATCGCTCCATCGTCATGGTGTTCGAGCATGAAGATCACGGTGCGGTCGAAGTTGGCATCCTCGAGCGGCGGCGTCGCGACGAGCAGTCGGCCCTTCGTCGGAGGCGTCCCGGGAATCATCGACTCCAGTCTGCCCGAGTCCACCTCCGCGCCCACCCCCGCCAGCGATGAGGTTGTGGTCCGGCATACCGACCACAACCTCATCGCATTGCGGGGGGTTTGGATGATCATGCGGATGAATGTATGATCATGCATATGAGTGGGGGAAGAGTTCGCGTCGGAATCGTCGGCGCATCCGGCTACACGGGCGCCGAGCTGCTGCGGCTTGCCGCCCGCCATCCCGACTTCGACGTCG
>Ga0316197_10001066_pt1 | contig 19481 bp, 10 predicted proteins | sample OudBiesiAoxic_MG_FD_204939 | JGI IMG/M metagenome (GOLD analysis project Ga0316197, IMG submission 204939) | Coastal sediment microbial communities from Oude Bieten Haven, Netherlands - site A oxic | ecosystem: Environmental > Aquatic > Marine > Coastal > Sediment | place: Netherlands... | reverse complement strand
TAATATTCATCCTGACAACAAAATTAGCTCGCCTTGTTTAACTATCACTTAAACATTGAACGCGGGTATCACAATATGGGTAACGGGAAAACATTATGTCTATGTTCAAACCAAGTATATTAACTTTGGCATTAACAGCTGCAGGCTTATCGAGCTTTGCTACACAGGCTGCTCAAGAAGATACAATAAAAAAAGATGATGTAGAAGTAATCGAAGTTAAAGGCTTTCGTGGCAGTGTGGTTGAGTCTATTAACACTAAACGCTTCTCTACTCAGGTTGTAGAATCTATATCAGCTGAAGACATTGGTAAACTACCAGACTCTTCAATTGCTGAATCAATCGCACGTTTACCAGGCTTAACAGCGCAGCGCTTAGATGGTCGCGCAAGTCGTGTCTCCATTCGTGGTTTTGGTGAAAACGAAAGTGGTACTACATTTAATGGTCGTGAACAGGTATCTATAGGTGATAACCGCGGCGTAGAATTTGACCTTTACCCATCAGAAATTATGAGCGGTGTAACTGTATATAAAACGCCTAATGCAAGTATCGATGCGGAAGGCATAGCAGGCGTAATTAACATGCAAACAGTTCGTCCTTTAAGTAAAGGCGAACGTGTTGTTCAAGTAAATGGACAGTATGAGCAAACCAGCTTTGATAAATTAAACCCAGACGGCAACGACGACGGTTACCGAGGTACAATTTCATACATTGACCAGTTTGCAGACGATACCATTGGTGTTGCATTTGCTTTAAATACGATGAGTTCACCAAATCAAGAAAAACGTTGGAACTCGTGGGGTTATCCAGAATTCAATGAAAATGGTAACGATTATTCAATTTTAGGTGGTGCTAAACCTTACGTGCGTTCATCAACGCTTGAGCGTGACACGGCAATGCTTGTTTTAGAAGCAGCACCTACAGACAATCTAAGTATGACGTTTGATGCGTTATATGTAGATTTTACAGATGAAAAAATCTTACGCGGTATTGAAGTTCCATTCGCGTGGGGACAAGGTAGTATCGACTCAAACAGTGTAGTAGTTGATGAAGCGTCAGGCTTTATAACAAGCGCTGTAACCGAAGGTCAGCGTGTTGTAGTTCGTAATGACTATGAAGAACGCGAAGCAGAACTTACAGCTTTTGGTTTTAATACTAAATACGATATTGACGATTCGTGGTCAGTAGAGTTTGATGCAAGTTATTCACAAGTAGAGCGTAAAATCTGGAGTGTTGAAAGCTATTCAGGCACTGGCCGTGGCGATGCTCGCGGTATTGCAGATAACTTGGGTTACACATTTAATGGTGGTAACACTGGGGCTACTTTTTCACATGATTTAGATTATAGCGATTATGGTTTAATTCAGTTAGGTGGCCCGCTTTCGTGGGGTGCAAGCTCTGCACTTAACGATAAATACGGTTTAACTGGTACTGAATATGAAAACCAAGCGCAAGACGGTTTTATAAATGCACCTACTATTGAAGATGAATTATCAACATTAAAAATAGCCGCTTCAAAGGTATTAGAAAACGAGTACATAAGCTCTATTGAATTTGGTATGTCTTACAAAGAACGTGAGAAAACAAAAGATTCAGAAGGTTACTTTATGACGTTATCTAGCTTTTCGCTTGATAACCCAGGCATGCTTAGCGTGCCAGAACAGTACCGTAACGGAAGTGTTGATTTAGGCTTTATTGGCATGGGCGACATGATTGCTTATGACGTAAATGGCTTAGTTAACGATGGTTATTATGACTTACTTGCAGAGAGCTTAACAAATACAAGCCATGCGACTAAATCGTGGACTGTAAAAGAAGAAATCACTTCTGCATTTGTTCAAGCAAATATTAATGCTGAAGTAAGCGGTCTTGCACTAACAGGTAATGTTGGCGTGCGTTATGTACAAACTGATCAATCATCACAAGGTAATGCATTTAGCACTGTTGATGGTGTGGTTGTTACATCACCTACAGACATAAGTCATGATTACTCACACGTATTACCTAGCTTAAATCTGTCTCTTGCGATTGATGAGCAACAAACAATACGCTTTGGTGCTGCTAAAACAATTTCTCGTGCACGTTTAGATGAAATGAATTCATCAGTTAATGCGTCATATAATCAAACGCCAGATGAAAATGGTAACTACTGGTCTGTATCGGGTGGTAATCCAAATTTAGAGCCTAAAGAAGCAACCGGTTACGACTTTACTTACGAGAATTACTTTAGCGATGAAGGTTACTTCTCTGCTGCGTTTTTCTATAAAGATTTAACTCAGTGGATTTTTGACGGTACTTACGCAATTGATATGTCGGGTGTTGCAGATCCATCTACTGGAGAATTACCAGCAACATCATCGGGTACTGGCAGTGGTAAAATAAATGGCGGCGGTGGCGATTTATATGGCTACGAGCTATCACTGGCATTACCATTTAAACTATTTCACCCATCACTTGAAGGCTTTGGTTTAATTGCTAGTCATACCGGTATTGAGTCTGATATTGAAGACCAAAATGGTAACGAATACGAACTACCAGGTCTTTCGGATAAAATTCAAAGCTTAACAGTTTACTACGAAATGCATGGCATGCAGTTACGTACCAGTATGCGTAAACGTAGTGCCTTTAAAGGCGATGTATATGGCTTAGGCTTTGACACGGAACAAGTTGATATTTTAGGTGAAACTATTTGGGATGTTCAAGCGGGTTACGACTTTAGTGAAGCGGGTATTGAAAGCCTTGAAGGTTTATCAATTCAGTTTCAAGTACAAAACTTAACAGAAGAACCGTTTACGTCGCTATCAGGTGACAATGCTTTACAAGTACGTGATTACCAAGATTACGGTCGTACTTACTTGTTAGGCTTTAGCTACAAGCTATAATAAAAACTGTGTGTAGAAGCCCTTGTAATTTGTGTTACAGGGGCTTTTTTATAGCTAGTTTACCTAACTTTTTAACCGTACTTAAATTTAATAAAACGTGGATAATAATATGAAACCAATAAAACACGTGGTAATTGCAGGCGGTGGTACCGCAGGATGGATAACAGCAGCACTGCTTAATAAAGTGTTAGGTAAGGTAATTAATATCACACTAATAGAATCATCGGCTATTGGATCGGTGGGAGTGGGCGAAGCCACTATACCGCCGATTGTTCAGCTTAATAACGCGCTGGGTATAAACGAGCAAGATTTTATTAATGCCACTAATGCTTCAATAAAATTAGGCATTGAGTTCGAAAATTGGAAAACGCCAAAGCATAGTTATATGCATGCGTTTGGCTCGTTTGGTAAAGACTTTCCTTTTTGTGATTTTTATAACTTTTGGTTAAAAGGCCAAGTTACTGGGTGCGAAGACGACTTATGGGATTTTTCACTCAATTACCAAGCGGCTAAACAGCATAGGTTTGCCCCTTTAAATACCATTCCAAATACCCAACTGCCTGGGCTGAGTTACGCGTACCATTTTGATGCCACACTTTACGCCGAATATTTAAAAAAGTTGGCTATATCGCGCGGTGTTAAACACATAGATGCAAAAATAGACCATGTTGAGCAATGCTTAACTACAGGCAATATTAAAAGCCTAGCACTTGATAACGATAGTCAAATTAGTGGTGATTTATTTATAGATTGCACAGGGCTGCGTGCCTTGTTAATTGAGCAAACACTTAATACAGGGTTTATTGATTGGTCTCATTACTTACCCTGTGATAGTGCAGTGGCCGTTCAAACACACAGTACCAATGAGCTAAAGCCTTATACGCGCTCCATTGCACATAGTGCAGGCTGGCAATGGCAAATACCGCTGCAAAACCGTATTGGTAATGGCCTTGTTTATTGCAGCCGATATTTATCAGACGATGATGCTAAACAGCTACTTCTTCAAAAATTACCCGCTGAGCCAATTACAGAGCCGCGCGTTATAAAATTCAAAACAGGTCGGCGCTTAAAGCAGTGGCATAAAAACGTGATCGCGGTTGGTTTATCAAGTGGGTTTTTAGAACCGCTTGAGTCAACCAGTATTCATTTAATTCAAACTGCGGTTACACGCTTAATTAAGCTATTTCCACACAATGGCATTAGCGATGCGCTAGTAACTGAGTTTAATAAACAAAGCGTAATTGAAATAGAGCACATACGTGATTTTATTATTTTACATTACAAACTCACCGAGCGAGAAGACTCTCCATTTTGGCGCCAATGTAGGCAAATGGATATACCTGACTCCCTGAGCCAAAAAATGAATTTATTTAAGCAAACTGGCAAGGTAGTACGCGAAGACGACGAGCTATTTGCTGAGGTTGCTTGGCAGCAAGTAATGATAGGGCAAGGGCTTATCCCTGATGACTACAATAGTATTGTGGATTCGTTAAGTGATGAGCAACTGAGCGATTTATTTTCTACCTTAAAAACATTGATAAACTCAACAGTTGCGCAACTACCAACTCATCAAGATTTTTTAGCCAGTATTAAAAAGGTTTAATAATGCGATTTTTAAACACACTTTTACTAGTAAGCGCATGTAGCTTACCAAGCTTTAGTTATGCACTTAATGTAGAGCCTGCCAATTGGTGGGTAGGCATGAATAAAAGCACTATAACCATCATGGTGCATGAACAAAACATTGCTAACGAGCAAATTACATTAGCTAAGTACAATGGCGTTAAGTTAAATAAAATAACGCGTACAGATAACCCAAATTATGTATTTTTGAATATAACGATTTCCGATGCCGCTAAAGCTGGAACGCTAGAATTTAGCAGCAGCGAAACGAGCCAAAACTTTGAATTTCCACTACTTGCACGTGATAAAAACAGTGCAAAGCGCCAAGGCTTTACATCTAACGATACCCTTTATTTAATCAACCCAGATCGCTTTGTAAATGGTGATGAAAAAAACGATACAGTTAAAGGTATGCTAGAGAGTGCAAATCCAAGCTTTAAAGGCGGGCGACATGGCGGTGATATTCAAGGCGTAATTAATTCGCTACCGTATTTAAATAATTTAGGCGTGACACAGCTTTGGTTAACACCTGTGCTTGAAAACAACATGCCTGACTATTCTTACCATGGTTACGCGATCACAGATTTTTATAATGTTGATCCACGTATGGGTTCAAATCAGTTGTACAAAACGTTATCAAAAAAGGCTAAAGAGCAGGGCATTGGTCTTGTTATGGATATGGTACTTAATCATTTTGGCTCTGAACATGCTTGGGTTAAAGACAAACCCACCCAAGATTGGATTAACTTTAATGGCGAATTTAAAAATGGTGAAAATGCGACAAGCCATGCGCGCCAAACAATTCAAGACCCACACGCAAGCAACTACGATAAACGCCAATTTAGCGATGGTTGGTTTGTTGCTAGCATGCCTGATTTAAATCAGCGCCAACCACTTTTAAGTGAATATTTAATTCAAAACGCTATTTGGTGGATTGAATACGCCGATTTAAGCGGTATTCGTGTAGATACCTATTCTTATTCAGATAAAGCGTTTTTAAGTGATTGGACAAAAGCCATTATGGATGAATACCCACACTTTAATATTGTTGGTGAGGAGTGGACTTCAAACCCTGCAATAGCGTCGTATTGGCAACGCGGCAAAGTAAATAAAGATGGGTACACATCAAGCTTACCCAGTGTAATGGACTTTTCATTACAAGAAGCGGTAATTCAAGCTTTAAATGAAGATGAAAGCTGGAGTACAGGCTGGGTTAAAGTATATCAATCATTAGCTAACGATTTTTTATACCCAGACACCAATAACATTATGGTGTTTGCTGATAACCACGATATGAGCCGAGTATATACAGAGCTTGGGCAAGACTTAGCTAAAACTAAAATGGCGATGACGTTATTTTTAACAACGCGCGGCATTGCTCAAATGTATTACGGAACGGAAGTAATATTAGATAACACGCCGAGTAAAGATCATGGTGATATACGTATTGACTTTCCAGGTGGGTTCAAAAATCAAAAAACTAATGCGTTTACAGGTGCTGGTTTAAGCGAAGAGCAGCGCGATATGCACATGACCACTAGCACGCTACTTAACTTTAGAAAGCAAAGCCCTGCGCTTACAAAGGGCAAGCTCGTACATTTTAGTCCGAACAATGGTGTTTATAGTTATGCTCGCGTTAGTGACACGCAAACTGTATTAGTTTTTATGAATAAAAACAAAGTAACACAAAAGCATAATCTTGATTACATGCAAGAAGTTATACCTAAAAATGCCAACGCGCAGGCATTATTCACACAACACACTTTTAAACTAACTAACAGTATTGACTTAAAGCCAATGGCTGCCACGGTATTAGTGATTAATACGCCGTGAATGTTTAAGTGAATACGTATGCAGCAACTGTATGCTTGCTGCAGTTATCTTTAGTATAAAGCTATAACACTACTGACAAAAAGACACACAATGAAAAAATCAGTTTATGTACCCGCATTACTGTGTAGCGCACTTATAACAAGTGCCTGCTCAGATAATAATAAAACCGAACCGCAGCAAATGCCTAAACAGGCGCAAAATGAGTTAACAAAACCTGTTGTATACCAAGTATTTACACGTTTATTTGGTAACACACAAACCGCAAATGTACCTTGGGGTACAAAAGAGCAAAATGGTGTAGGCAAATTTGCAGACTTTAACGATGCTGCATTAGCTGGCATTAAAGAGCTAGGGACGACCCATGTTTGGTATACCGGTGTTTTGCACCATGCGTTAGTGGGCGACTATACCGAGTATGGGATTACGCAAGACGATCCGGATGTAGTAAAAGGCCGTGCAGGCTCACCTTATGCAATCAAAGATTACTACGACGTTAACCCCGATTTAGCCATAAATGTGACTAATAGGTTGGGTGAGTTTAGTGATCTGATTGAGCGCACTCATCAACATGGTATGAAAGTGGTTATTGATATTGTGCCTAACCATGTTGCGCGTGATTATAAATCAGTAGCAAAACCCAAAGGAGTGAAAGACTTTGGTGAACAGGACGATAAAAGTAAAGAGTACGATAAAAACAACAACTTTTATTATGTACCAGGTCAGTCTTTTCAGGTTCCAACATCACAAAGCTATACAGTTTTAGGGGGTAATACTCACCCTTTAGCTGATGGCTTTTTTGATGAAACACCCGCTAAATGGACGGGTAATGGGGCGCGAGCACCAAAACCTGATATTAACGATTGGTACGAAACCGTAAGAGTGAATTACGGCGTTAAGCCTGATGGCAGCTATGACTTTCCTGTATTACCTAAAGAGCTAGAAAACCAAGATTATCGCGCTCATTATGCGTTTTGGCAAAATAAAGAGCTTCCTAATAGTTGGTATAAATTTAGAGATATCACTTTGTACTGGCTTGATAAAGGCGTTGATGGCTTTAGATACGATATGGCCGAAATGGTGCCGGTTGAATTTTGGAGTTTTTTAAACTCATCAATCAAAATGCAAAAACCGGATGCATTTTTATTGGCTGAAGTTTATAACCCGAAAATGTACAGAGCGTATATTCAGCAAGGAAAAATGGATTATTTGTATGACAAAGTCGGCTTTTACGACACATTAAAAGCCATTATGCAGGGTAAGCAAGCTGCTAATACGATTTTTGCAGCCCAAAGCCAAGTTAATGATATTGAATCGCACATGTTGCACTTTTTAGAAAACCACGACGAACAACGCATTGCGAGCCCTGATTTTGCAGGTGATGCTCGCTGGGGGAAACCCGCAATGGTAGTTTCTAGCTTAATTAGTCGTGCACCTACTTTATTATACTTCGCTCAAGATGTAGGGGAGGACGGCTCTGAAAACGCAGGTTTTGGCACATCTACTCGTACCAGTATTTTTGACTACATTGGTGTCCCAGCGCATCAAGCATGGATGAATGACGGCAAATTCAATGGCGCTAACTTAACGAGCGAGCAAGCATCACTTCGTGATTATTATAAATCAATAATATCGCTCAATAGTTTGCCGGCTGTTGTAGGTGGAAATATGACAGCGCTTTCGCTTAGTGGTAGCGAACGCGTTGCTGGTTTTGTACGCACGTTAGGCCAGCAATCGATTTATGTATTTAGTAATTTTAGTGAGGAGCCACAAACGGTGGTTATTAACTTAACAGCAGAGCAAGCCAATACCTTTGAAAAAAATAAACCGCTACACGACTTACTTGAACAAAATACCACGAAGCTCATTACCGACGGGCAAGTTACAAAGCTTACGCTCACGCTAAACGCATTTAGTAGCGCAGTGTTAACTAATAAGGCTAATCATGAATAATCAAAATAATAATTATGACAGCAACAAACCAAATCTGAGCTTTTGGCAAATATGGAATATGTGCTTTGGTTTTTTAGGCATTCAATTTGGTTTTGCACTGCAAAACGGCAATGTGAGCCGTATTTTTCAAACGCTTGGCGCACAAGTTGATGATATTCCTATTTTATGGGTAGCAGCACCTTTAACGGGTTTAATAGTGCAACCAATAATTGGTTATTGGAGTGATAAAACATGGGGACGTTTTGGTCGTCGTCGTCCGTTCTTTTTTATAGGGGCGGTACTTACTACTATTTCACTCTTTATTATGCCGCACTCGCCAACGCTCTGGATTGCTGCAGGTATGTTGTGGATTATGGATGCGTCAATCAACGTTACTATGGAACCTTTCAGAGCACTTGTAGGTGATAACTTGCCAGAAAAACAACGTGCTACAGGCTACGGCTTACAAAGCTTTTTTATTGGTATTGGTGCTGTACTAGCCTCAGCATTACCATGGATGATGACTAATTGGTTTGATGTTAGTAATACCGCTGCTGCAGGAGAAATACCTGAGTCTGTTAAATATTCATTTTATTGGGGTGGGGTTGTATTACTAGTTGCAGTTCTTTGGACAGTTATGCGAACCAAAGAATATAGCCCTGAGCAATTAGCTGCTTTTGAAAACCAAACTACCAAACCGACTAACACGGCATTAGTCGATATCAACTTCAATAAAGGTGCCATTATTTTTGTGGTGCTAGGTTTAGCAATCCTTGCTTTAGTTATGGGCTTAGCGCTTGAAAAAGAGCTGTATTTACTTGCTGGTGGTTTATTAGCGTTTGGTATTGTGCAGTGGATAGCGGGTGCTTTAAAAGGCGCAAATAAAACACAAGGCGGCTTTTATCAAGTAGTACAAGATGTATTTACTATGCCAGAGGCAATGAAGCAGCTAGCGTGGGTGCAGTTTTTTAGCTGGTTTACGTTATTTGCTATGTGGATATACACTACAGCCGCAGTAACAAGCTTTCATTATGGTAGCAGCGATGCAACCAGTAAAGCATTCAACGATGGTGCCGACTGGGTCGGTATTTTATTTGCCGCTTACAATGGTTTTGCGGCCATTGCTGCAATGTGTATTCCGTTTTTAGTTAAAAAAATGGGCTTAAAAGGCGCACATTGTTTTAACTTACTACTAGGCGCATTAGGCCTTGCGAGCTTTATGTTTATAACAGACCCTAAAATGCTAATTATTCCAATGATAGGCGTTGGCTTTGCATGGGCGTCTATTTTGTCGCTTCCTTACGCCATGTTAAGTAATGCACTGCCAAGTAATAAAATGGGCGTTTATATGGGAATATTTAATTTCTTCATCGTTATCCCACAGTTATTAGCTGCCAGTATTTTAGGGCTTATTTTACGCCACGTATTTTCGAACCAGCCTATTTACGCATTATTAATTGGTGCCGCATCATTTGTTGTTGCTGCAATTGCTGTAATGCGCGTTAAAAATTCAAACTAAGGGTCACACAATGAAAAAATATAACCTTATTACCGCTTCTCTTTTAACTTTGGGTTTAACGGCCTGTGGCGTGCAAAATACTAATAATGAAAATATTGATGCTACGATTGCATCAGCTCCAGGCGCACCAGGCGCTGAACCATTTTGGGCTTACGCGGGTAAAACCGGAATTGGTACTTCTTTTGAGCAATACCAAAACGGTCAATATAATAACAATGCTGCGACAGGTGAAGTATCAAAGGTCTGGTTTTCAATTGCTAAAGGTATGATCACCGAAACTATGTTTGGGCTTATACACCAAGCGCAAATTAAAGATATGCAGTTTGTAGTAACCGGTAAAGATTTTACAGTTACTGAAGCAGACGATTTAGACGTTAGCATTGATTACTTACATAAAGACGATAAAGGCAGACCGCTCTCGCTTGCTTACAAAGTAACAAGTACAGATAAGAAAGGGCGTTTTACCCTCGAAAAACACATATTCACCGATCCAGACGGGCAAACACTATTTGTGCGTACTGTATTTAATACATCACTTGAAGGTGTAAAAGCGTATGTAGTTGTTAATCCATACATTAACAACAATGGTTTAGGTGATTTTGCAAAAACAACTGAGCAAGGTTTAGTTGCCTGGGAAGACGATAACTTTTTAACACTACAATCATCTACTCCATTTAAAATGAAAAGCGTAGGCTTTGCAGGTGTGAGCGATGGCATTACGTCACTTAAAACTAAACAACGACTCAGTGAACAATATGCAAATACAGGGAGTGAATCGGGCAATGTTAGTATGTTTGCAGAGCTTGGCAGTATAAGTAGTAATACCACATTTGATTTAGCACTTAGTTTTGGTAAAACGCAAATACAAAGCCAACAACAAGGTGCACAGAGCTTATCTAAAGGTTATCAAAGTGTGCTCGATGCCTACAACGGTAAAGGTGAAGCGCTAGGATGGGAAGATTATCTACAAAGCCTTGAGCCATTAAATGAAATGGTTAAGCAAACAGCCGATAACGGAAAGCTACTTTATACCAGTGCAATGGTGCTAAAAGCGCAAGAAGATAAAACGAATGCGGGCGCGCTCATCGCCTCGCTTTCTAACCCTTGGGGTGAAACGGTTTCGGCCAAAGAAGGGTCAACGGGTTATAAAGCGGTATGGGTTCGTGATTTTTATCAAGTAGCGATGGCGTTTATGGCTTTGGGTGATACTGCTACTGCCAAAACAGCCTTCGAATACCTTGAAAAAGTACAAGTTACTAGCAAAACCCCCGGTAACAATGGCGACACTGGCTGGTTTTTACAAAAAACACATGTTGACGGTGAACTTGAATGGGTAGGGGTACAGCTAGATCAAACGGCTATGCCAATTATGCTCGCGTGGAAGTTACATCAAGCAAACGTACTAAGTGATACCGAGCTTAAAGATTGGTACGCACGCATGCTAAAACCGGCAGCTGACTTTTTAGTTGATGGCGGAAGAGCTAAAATTTTATGGAACGATACGCAAATTACTCCACCTGCAACACAGCAAGAGCGCTGGGAAGAGCAAAATGGTTATTCACCCTCTACAACCGCAGCCATTGTGGCAGGTCTTATAACAGCCAGTGACATAGCAACACTCAGTGGCGATACTCAAAATGCAGAGCGTTATTTAGCAACGGCTAAAAAATATAACAACGATATAGAGTCGCAGATGTTTACCACTCAAGGTAATTTAAAAGGTGATAGCACCGATGGTGAGTATTTTATTCGTATAGGTCAAGATACTAACGCTAACTCAAATACTAAAATTAATGCCAACAATGGCCGTGAAGGTTTTAACAAAAAGCAGATTTTAGACGGTGGATTTTTAGAATTAGTTCGCTATGGAGTAAGAAGCGCTAACGATTCAAGCATCATTAAAACGCTACCAGAGTATGACGACGAAACACTTGAAGATAATCTACAAGTTAAATACAGCTTTAACTTTACCGATGGTAGCGGCACATTTGCAGGCTATCGCCGTTATGGCAACGACGGTTATGGCGAAGATGAAACCACAGGTACTAATTACGCCGAAAGCGGCAGCAACACACCAGGGCAACGTGGCCGTGTATGGCCATTTTTTACAGGTGAGCGCGGGCATTATGAAATCTCTGCTGCAAATGCAAATAATGCGCTAGATGATAAAAAACAAAGCGAGATCAAAAACAGCTATGTTAAAGGCTTGGAGCAATTTGCTAATAGCGGAATGATGCTACCTGAACAAGTATGGGATGGTGTAGGCGTAAATAAAGCAGGTTATGAGTTAGGCGAGGGCACAAATTCAGCAACACCTCTAGCTTGGACACACGCAGAATACATTAAACTTGTACGTTCTTTAAGCGATAAAAAAGTGTGGGATTATTATCCTGTAGTTGCCGAGTCTCTTAATTAGGTTTTATAAAATTACGAAATATGAAAAAAAGCTTCTATTTGAAGCTTTTTTTTTAACTAAAGTTAATTTTGTTTTTTGCAATAATGTAGGTTGAGATAAATCTGCTTTGAATATTTATGCTAACTAATCTGTATTATATGTGCTAGAAAGTCATAAATTATTTGTGTGATTTTTGTTCCTGTTTTAGTTTTAAGGTCTTTCCAAGCTGATGTTAAGCTCTGTTGTTTAATTTTGTTTATTAGTCTTGTAAATAATTATGCGAATCCAACTGTGTGAACAATATGTTTACTATTCCGTTTTTTGGTTTTATCCTTATTTTCCTGTTAATTTATTGTTTTTATTGACGGTTTTTCTGTTAATTGCTGTCGCATTTAGTTGGTAAGTTTGTTTTTATTGTGTTATTAATTTGTTTCTCTTATAGATTAAGAGATGTTAATTGCTTTATATAAGTAGGTTTTATGTAAAGTTAAATGACGTAATATATAAAAAATAATAATCTAATTATCTAGGGATAAATCAAGATGAACCATAATTTTACTAAGACATTTAAGCGCTCATTCACTGCTGCTGCAGTTGCTATGACACTAAGTGCTGCAATGCCAGCAATGGCAGATAACGTTAACGGTGCTATTAAAGGTAGCTTAACAGCTCAGTCAGGTGTTTCATTATCTGGAGCAACAATTACAATAACGGACAGTACTAAAGGCTATTCAAAAACATTAACTGCTGATGCAAATGGTGAGTTTGATCTTAAGCAAGTACCTGTTGGTAAGTACGACATTACAGTTTCTCAATCTGGTTTTGACCAAGCACAAGTTAAAGATGTTGTTATTGGTGTAGGTAAAACAGCTCTCATTCAAATTCCACTAACTACAGGTAATATCGAAAGAATTGCTGTTGTAGGTGGCTCTATTCGTGCAATAGATGTTTCTGCATCAGAGTCTTCATTAAATATTAGCTCTGAAGAATTAGCGCTACTACCAATATCTCGCTCAGTAACTTCAGTTGCATTGCTTGCGCCTGGCGCAACTGAAGGCGACAGTCGTTTTGGCGACCAAGCTTCATTTGGTGGTGCTTCTGTAGCTGAAAATGCTTATTACGTGAATGGTCTAAATATGACTAACTTCCGTAATGGCCTTGGTGGTGCAACAATCCCATTCACCGCGTACGACAGCTTCCAAGTTAAAACGGGTGGCTATTCTGCAGAGTTCGGCCGTACTACTGGTGGATTAATCTCATCAGTTACTAAATCTGGTTCTAATGATTTTCACTTTGGTGTTGAAACGATTTATTCATCTGACTCGTTAAGTGAGCAAGCTCCTAACTCACTTTACAAACAAAATGATCGTTGTGAAGATGCAGACGGGCATTGTATTGGTGATTTATATGTTAATAACCAAGATGACTACGACAATTCATTTGAAACAAGTATTTATGCTTCAGGTGCGATAGTTGAAGATACATTATTCTTCTATGGTATTTATACAGCAAGAGACAATGACTACGAATACGGTAATTCATCACAAACAGATTTAACAGTTGAAAAAGATGATGACCCATATTACCTAGCTCGTTTTGATTGGAATATTAACGAAGATCATCAACTAATGCTTTGGGGCTTTAGTGATAAACGAACTTATTCAGAAAAAACCATTTCAGACCCTCAAGGAAATGGCAATTACACCGAAGATGGTGGTACTGCCTATCACGAGCGAGGCGGAGAAAGTTTTGCATTGCGTTATACTGGTAATCTAACAGATGATCTAAGTATGTCAGCAATGTATGGCCAAGTTAAATTTTCAGATACTGATTACTCAGATTTTGATGACTGCCCTACAGGCTACGATGCTGATTTAGCTCAGGATACTACGTGTTATGTAAACTTCAACGTTGGTGAAAATGAAGATAAACGTGAGCAATTGCGTGTTGACTTTGATTACTACCTAAACGATGCGCATACGTTAAAATTTGGCTATGATTCTGAAACCAATACAGCTAAAGCAACAACTATAAACTCTGGTGGCGTTTACTACTACTACAGAACATATGAAGAAGGCGGTAGACTGCCTAATGGTTATGTTTTACCAGAAGAAATGAAAACAACACGTGTACGCGATTATAAAAGTGGCGGTGAGTTTGAAGTAGAAAACTGGGCTATTTATATTGAAGATCAGTGGTCAGTTACTGAAGATTTAACATTAACATTAGGTCTTCGTAATGATAGTTTTACTAACTACAATGCAGATGGCGAAGAGTTTGTTTCTATCGATAACCAAATTGCTCCTCGTATAGGTGGTTCTTGGGATATTAATGGCGATGGCGACAGTAAGTTGTTCTTCACCGCAGGTCGTTATTACCTACCAGTAGCTGCTAATACAAATATCCGTTTAGCCGGTGCAGAAACATATATCCAAACTTGGTATGAGTATGAAGGTTTAAATGCTGACGGTACCCCTGTCGGTTTAGGTACTCAGTTAGGTGACCCTGCTATTTCTAATGGTGGTGACGGCACTGCAAAACCATCAAATACCTTATCTGATAAAGATCTTGAACCAATGTATAACGATGAGTATATGATTGGTTATCAAGCAGCAATTAATGATGACTGGTCATGGGGTATCAAGGCAACTTACCGTGTTTTAGGTAATCAAATTGATGATGGCTCATACATCTTTAAAGATGAAAATGGTGAGTACTTAGGCGAAAACTGGTTCTTATTTAATCCTGGTAATGGCGCTACTTTCAATTTCGATCTTGATGGTGACGGCACCACTGAAGAATATAGCTTTACTGCACAAGAGTTAGGTTACCCGGAAGCTAAGCGTAAATACGCATCAGTTGATTTAACATTAGAGAAAACTTGGGATCAGGTTTGGTCTTTAAAAGCGCTATACACATGGTCTCACAACTACGGTAACACCGAAGGTTTTGTTAAATCTGATAATGGTCAAGATGATGCTGGTCTTACGCAAGATTGGGATTACCCTTATTTAATGGATGGTGCTAATGGTAATTTACCTGCAGATCGTCGTCATAACATTAAAGTTTATGGTGCTTTTGCTGTTACAGAAGACTTCTTAATTGGTGCTAATATTAATATCGCATCTGGGCGTCCTTGGACTGCTTTAGGTCAAGGTTATACTCCAGACCCTGATCAATACCAATACGGTGATACTTACTACGTAGGTGACAAACGTTTCCCTCGTGGCAGCATGGGTACTACACCATGGACAGCACGTTTAGATCTTAACTTTACTTATAACCTTCGCTTTAACGATCAGAAAGTTCGTTTAGCTATGGATGTATTTAACGTATTTGATGCTGCTACTGAAACTCGTTACGACGAAGCTGCAGAAATAGCTGCTGGCGATGGAAATGCTACATTTGGTTTAGCTGAGTCTTACCAATCACCACGTAGAATTCAATTATCAGCGTCTTACGATTTTTAATAACTTGTTATACCAATTCGCTTAATTAAGTGATTTATTTTTAGGATGGAAAAACGTGTTGATAGTTAGGCAAAAAATTTGCTATTTAGTTGTTCTAAATAAGAATTTTTTAACACAGATAGCGACATGTTTAGCCCCCGAAAAATGATTAAGTATTATTGCGGATTGGTATTAGTCTGAGTTAAAAAAGAATTTAGCAAAAAGCCTCATTAGAGGCTTTTTTTATATTTAAATTTTGAATTTTGTGAGATAGGAATACATCAGAACGAAAAGTGAAATAAATAGATAAAAGTATAGAGAATAAAATTTAAGTAGTTGTAACTGCCAATTAGAATGGTTTGTTAATTTTGCTTTATTTTATCAGGCAGGCTCAGCTCGACTTTCTAGGAATCAAAATAGGAGGTAATAGGGTGCTTTGTACTTCTTCACCACGTATTAGTTTTAATAAATTCTCTACTAGCATTTGCCCAGCAACAGTGGTGTTTTGCTCTATTGTAGTCAGGGGTGGGTTTACGTAACTAGCAATGGCTATGTTATCAAAGCCGACTACGGCTACATCTTTTGGCACGTTGATATTTGCTTCTTTAAGCGCCCGTATAGCACCAATAGCAATTAAGTCACTTGCAGCAAATAAGGCGTTAAATTTAATATTATTAGCGATAAGTGAGCGAGTGGCGTGATACCCAGATTCTTCAGTGGATATAGCGTTAGCCATTTTACGTTCGTTTATTTTAACATTGTTAGCCAATAGCTCATCCTTGAAGCCCTGAAAGCGACTAAAAAATTCAGGGCTGTGATCAGATGCATCTCCAATAAAAGCGCAATCAGTTCTGCTATGAGCAATAAAGTGCTCAGCGGCAAGCTTACCGCCACCGTAGTTGTCACAACAAACTGTTAAATCGGGTCGATTATCAACGGTTGCACCCCAACAAACAAACTTCGTGTTTTGTTCAAGTAAGGTGCTAAATTTTGGTTGGTAATCAATGTAATCGCCATAACCGAGTAAAATAATACCATCAGCTCTGTGGCTATCTTCGTAGTCTGCTTGCCAATCAGCACTGGCCGATTGAAATGAAACTAATAAATCGTAACCTTCTTTAGCGCAAGCACGGGTAATGCTGCCAAGCATGGCTAAAAAGAAAGGGTTAATTTGTGATTCGTCAGAAGTGGGGTCTTCAAATAAAAGTAATGCAAGCGTACTACTTTGCTGAGTGCGTAAGTTACTGGCATTTTTATCAACTTTATAATTAAGTTTTTTAGCTATATCAAAAACACGCTTACGTGTTTCTTCATTAACAAGATGGCTGTTACGTAAAGCGCGAGATACAGTTGATTGAGATACCCCTGCATAGTGGGCAATATCAAATGAGGTGGCTTTACCTTTCATTGTTACAACTTAATTAGTTTGATAAATAATTGTTTCATTTTCGTTTATTAATGAATAATTTCAAGCTTTTTGTGAATTAACGTATATTTTTATTGATAAACGGCTGACACCGGTGTCATAATGTCAATGTTTTATCATTTTGTTGTCAAAACGTATTCGCTGTCTATATCTTTATAGGCAGCATTTTTTTTACTGTGATAGCTACTTTGAGGTGATAGCTCAAAGTATAAATAACAATGGTACACCATTGTAAAATAATAAGCATGAGTCGCTTAACAAAAGAGATAATACTATGAGCCCAAACGCTTCTGCACAATTTGATCCCATCTTAGTTGCTGATGTTGGCGGCACTAATGCCCGCTTTGCTTTAATCACTGCTTTTAATGAACACACCAACCAATTTGTAATAGAGCACATTAATATTTTTCCTAGTGCTAATTTTGGCTCACTTCAAAGTGCGCTTGAGCAATATTTACAAACAGTCCCGCATATTACACCTAAACGCGCATGTTTAGCCGTTGCAGGTCCAATCAAAGCCGGACAAGTGCATTTAACTAACTTAGGTTGGCATTTTAGTGTCAGTGAATTTAAAACTCATTTTGATTTACAACAACTAGAAGTCATAAACGATTTTGCTGCCTTTGCATACGCCGCCCCGTATTTAGATCCTAAACAAAATGTCATTGTTAAATCGGGTCAAGCTGATGACAATGCAAACATTGGTGTTATAGGTCCAGGTACTGGCTTTGGTGCAGCGTGTTTAGTTAGAACGTCGCAATCTACCGCTGTTTTAAGTTCAGAAGGAGGGCATATATCGCTTGCACCTGTTAATGAGCTCGATACTTTACTATTAAATGAGTTACGTAAAGATCATCCCCATGTTTCTATTGAAACAGTATTTTCAGGCCCTGGCATTGCGCATTTGTACAAGGCCATGGCTGCAGTTAAGGGTGTAACAGCTAAGAATTTAGACGCGGCGCAAATAAGTAGTCTAGCAAATAGCGGTGAATGTGCTGTGTGTGATGCAACGCTTAACCAATTTTGTGATTGGATTGGCAGTGTTGCCGGCGATTTAGCCGTTGTTTACGGTGCTTTAGGCGGATTATTTATCGGCGGTGGAATACTGCCTCGTATGCAAGCAAGACTTCTAGAGAGTCGTTTTGTTGAACGATTTTCGCAAAAAGGTATTATGTCGCAGTACGCAGGGCAAATCCCTGTAACACTTGTAACACAAGACAATATACCGCTTATTGGCGCTGCTGCGTGTTTACACAATAGCAAATAGGGCTTAGGCCTTATTGGTTGTATTTGGATAATGGATAGATGAAAAAAGTAACCATAAATAGTGTAGCAAGCCATGCTGGGGTTTCTAAAAAAACCGTTTCGCGTGTTTTAAATAATGAGCCAAATGTAAGTGCCGCTACCCGAGAAAAGGTACTCGCGGTATTTAAAGAACTTGATTACACACCTAATCCTATTGCGCGTGGCCTTGCACAAAATCGTAGCTTTATTATTGGTTGTCTTTACGATAATCCCAGTAAAAGTTACATCACTCGGGTGCAAACGGGCGCTTTAGAAGCATGTAAAGAAAATAACTATAACTTATTGATACACCCTTGTGAGTTTCGTGGTGAAGCCCTTATTAATAATATTGAGCAATTACTACAGACTTCTCGATTAGATGGCATTGTATTAACACCTCCTTTTGGTGATTTTGCTGAACTCGTTTCTTTTTTAAAATCTAAAAAAATTCCTTACGCAAGAGTTGCATCGGCTTTACTTCAAGATGACTCAATTTCTGTGCGTAGCAACGATGAGCAAGGCGCATTTGAAATTACGGAGCATTTAATTAGTCTTGGGCATAAATCTATAGCGTTTATTAAAGGTCATCCAGATCATAGTGCGACGCAACAGCGTTTTAAAGGCTACAGGCGTTCACTTGCAAGCCATGGAATAGAATTTGATGAGGGCTTAGTAGAGGAGGGTAACTTTAGTTATCACTCAGGTGTCGACAGCGCGCGCAGTATTTTAGACTTATCACCTAGGCCAACAGCTGTATTTGCATCAAACGATTACATGGCGGCAGCGGTATTAAAATTAGCTACCCAGCGCCAACTTAAAGTACCTGATGATATTTCTATTGCGGGCTTTGATAACGCACCTATTGCGCGTCATATTTGGCCTGGTTTAACGACTATTGCACAGCCCGTTGAGGAAATGACAAAACAAGCCGTAACACAGCTTATATCTCATATAGCTCAGCCTCAAGAACAACCATACCAGGTAACGCTTGAATCGCGCTTAATTACACGTGAGTCTACCTCTGCGATAAAATAGTGAGTTAAAAACACTTTCACAGTAGCCCGAATATGAGTGACGCTTATTCGGGCTTTTTTTGCTCTAAACTTGCTAAAATATACTTTGTGCCTAAAAATCAAATAGGTCA
>Ga0316197_10001063_pt1 | contig 19497 bp, 15 predicted proteins | sample OudBiesiAoxic_MG_FD_204939 | JGI IMG/M metagenome (GOLD analysis project Ga0316197, IMG submission 204939) | Coastal sediment microbial communities from Oude Bieten Haven, Netherlands - site A oxic | ecosystem: Environmental > Aquatic > Marine > Coastal > Sediment | place: Netherlands... | reverse complement strand
TTAGTACCCTTAGCTTCAAGCGCGCTTTTGAATTCAGCGTTTTCGGACACCATCTTGATGGCGTTTTCCCAGTACTCAATCGCTTCTTTCGGCGTTCCCTTCGGCGCAACAATGCCGCGGTCGAGAGAATAAGTCATGTCTACGCCAAGTTCTTTAAGAGTTGGCAGATCTGGCAAAAGAGGCGAGCGCTCATCAGCCGCAATCCCGAAGGCCTTCAGCGAGCCGGATGCGAGATTTTTCTTAGCCGTGGGAATGTTGATTGTGCCAAGCTTGATGGTGTTTGCAAGCAGCGCCGTGACGCGTTCTTTTGTACCATCAAACGGAATATACTTGAATTTCACACCGGTCAAATCTTCAAACAACAGCCACATAAACTGGCTGGTTGAACCAAACGTAGCGCCGGTTTCAAGCGTACCTGGCGCATCCTTGGCAGCTTGTGTCATCTCACCAAGAGTATTCCACGGCACACTACCTGCCGCGCCCATGATTTCAGGCGTGCTGGTGAGCTGGGAAACCATATCAAACCCGTCCCAGGTAAAATCAATTCGGCCATTCAGATAACTGACAATTGCGCTTTGATGGATGGCGAAAAGGGTGCAGCCATCCGGTTTCGCCTTGGCCGCTTCTTTGGCGCCCTTATTGCCGCCCTGGCCGCCGACAGTCACAACCTGGATTTTCGTTGGCAAGTCCATTTCCTGCATGGTCTTTTCCATTTGCGAGAAAATGATGTGCGTGCCGCCACCTGCTTTCCAGGGAACAATCAGTTTGGCCGTAGAGCATGCGAGACCTGCGGCATTCGCCGGAAGCGTTGTGCCCCCAACGGCTGCCAGCGCACCAAGTGCGCCCACAGCTGCCAAAAGCGAAGTTTTAATCTTAGTCATTAGTATCCTCCCAAATGCAGATTTGATGATTTTTTTCATGTTATTGGACGGCAGCTTCCTTGTTCTTGCGAAAACTGTCAACGGCCAACTGAGAGTCTTGTCGATTCCGCAACGGTAAATCTTTGCCGCAACGACCAACATTTCACAGTATGAAAAAAGAGGTGCATTTTTTGGAAACCTTGCTCTGAGCGGAGGTGGCGATGGCAATGATCAATTCAGGATAACCAATTCGGCATACCTTTCCTGTTGGGAGTTTTTGCCGGGCTGCTATAACTCTAATACAAAGAATCAATTTTTAATTGACCTCCCGCGAACCGAACGGACCTTCCCTGAATGCACCAGACCGCCGCTCAAATCCTTCGTGATGTGTTTGGTTATGCCAATTTCCGCCCTGGCCAGGAGGAAGTGGTTGATCACCTTACATCTGGCAATAATGCCCTTGTGGTTATGTCGACGGGGGCCGGGAAATCTCTGTGCTATCAAATTCCGGCACTTCTTTCTGAGCGGTTGACGATTGTGATCTCGCCGCTTGTCGCGCTTATGGATGATCAGGTGGCTGCATTGCGTGCTAATGGAGTTGAAGCGGTCTGCATTCATTCCGGCCTTCCCCGCGAAATGCAGGTGGCCAGCTGGCGTGAGGTCGCTTCGGGAGCATGCAAGCTGCTCTATCTCTCGCCAGAACGGTTGATGTCGGAACGCATGTTAGACGCAATCGCGCGGCTTAATCCTGGAATGTTTGTGGTGGATGAGGCCCATTGTATATCAAAATGGGGGGTAAGCTTCCGGCCTGAATATGAGCGGCTTTCGGTTCTGTGTGAACGCTTCCCGAACGCCGTTCTCGCAGGGTTCACTGCCACTGCCGACAAGGCAACCAGGCAAGACATCGCCGAAAAACTGTTTCGCGGCGAAGGCCACACATTCGTGTATGGTTTTGACCGACCTAACCTTCGGCTTGCCGTTGACGCCAAAACCAACTGGAAGGCGCAGATTCTGGCATTCATGGAAGAACGCCGCGAGGTGGCGGGAATTATCTACTGCCTGTCGCGCAAGCTCACCAATGAAGTGGCAGAGTTTCTAAACGGGGAAGGATTTAACGCCATTCCCTATCACGCAGGTCAGGACGCAGAGACCCGCAGAACAAACCAGAACCGTTTCATGTCCGAACAGGCCGTCACCATGGTCGCGACCATTGCGTTCGGCATGGGCGTCGACAAACCTGACATCCGCTATGTGTGCCATCTAAATCTTCCTGCCAGCATGGAGGCCTATTACCAGGAAATTGGCCGTGCCGGGAGAGACGGACTTCCGGCTGAAACTCTCATGCTGTTTGGCCTCGCCGATATGGGCATGCGCCGCCAGTTTATTGAACAAGACGGCAAGGACGCGGCCCACAAGATGCGCGAGCATAAACGGCTCGATGCCCTGCTGGCCTATTGCGATGCCTCCGGGTGCAGGCGCACTGCACTTCTGTCTTATTTCGATGAGGACGTGCGGACCTGCGGGAATTGCGATAATTGCCTCAACCCACCGAAACTGGTGGACGCAACGCCAGCTGCACAAATGCTTTTCGCTGCCATTAAAGACACAGGACAGATGTTTGGGGCAGCGCATATTATTGATGTGGTACGCGGCGCATCAACCCAGAAAATCACCGAGCGCGAGCATGACCGCTTGCCCAGCTACGGAGCTGGCGGCAAACAGCCAAAAGTCTATTGGCAAGGTTTTATTCGCCAGGCGGTGGCCGGCAATTACCTCGCCATCAACATCCAAAAATACGGCGCCTTACAACTCACCGCGCTTGGTACAGACGTACTTGCCGACACCACGGCTTTCAAAATCCGCGAAATCGATATTTCCAAACCTGCGAAGAAATCCAAGGCGGGCAAAGCAACAGCCATTCCTGTGGCGGAGGGTGACCAAGCACTGCTGGCGGCGTTGAAAAAACTCCGGCTCGACTTGGCCCGGTCGCGTGATGTGCCTGCATATGTGGTGTTTCCTGACATAACGCTGATCGAGATGGCCCGTGAACGCCCGGTAGATATGACACAATTAGCAGCCATTAACGGCGTCGGGCCAAAGAAACTGAAGGATTTTGGCACTACTTTTCTGGAAGAAATTGCAATTCAACGTTAACTTTCAATTTTCACAACACCCTCTAAGCGCTTGACTTTCAACCTGCATAGGCCCATGTGAGCTCCAGAGCTTCCCGTGATCGCGCGATTCAACCCAAACTCAGGGTGTTATCGTTACGGGGCTTTTCATAAAAACTTCGTTAGATCCAGGTGCGCGTGGACATAAACGACGCGGCCTATGCCTGCAGCGCGTGAACGTGCGCGGGCGCGCCGAAATTCAAGGAATACCATTAAGTGACTGACACGACTTTCGCCGATCTCGGGCTTACCGAGCGGCTTTTAAAGGCGTTGGATGATGCGCAATATACGCACCCAACTCCAATCCAACAAAACGCCATTCCAATGCTGCTTGACGGCAAAGACCTGTTTGGCATCGCCCAGACAGGAACAGGCAAAACCGCGGCATTCATATTGCCGCTCCTCCATCACCTTCAAGCTGATGACATCAAAGCTGAGCCGCGCATGCCGCGCGCGCTCATCCTCGCACCAACACGCGAGCTGGCGCTGCAGATTTCTGAAAGCATCAAAACCTATGGCCGCCGCATGCAAATTCGACAGGCAGTTATCATGGGTGGTGTTGGCAAGAACCCGCAAATAAAAGCCCTGAACCGTGGCCTCGATATTCTCATCGCCACACCGGGCCGGCTGCTCGACCTGGTAAACCAGCGCTGTGCGGATTTGAGCGAGTGCAAATATCTGATTATTGATGAAGCTGACCGCATGTTCGACATGGGCTTCATCCGTGACGTGCGCAAAATTACTTCAATGCTGCCGAAAGAGCGCCAAACTCTGCTTTTCTCCGCCACCATGCCAAAAGAAGTGGCAAAACTTGCCGGTGAAATTCTCACGCGTCCTGAACGGGTGGAAATAGCCTCCAAGAGCATTGCTGTTGAACGTATTGAACAACACATTCACCATTTGCCGTCAGCTGGTAAACGCGATCTCCTGGTAAAACTTCTCGATGCGCCTGACATGAGTAAGGTCATTGTCTTCACCCGCACCAAACGCGGCGCAGACCAAGTGGTCAAGCGTCTCGCCAATGAAGGTGTCGATGCGGTGGCAATCCATGGTCGCAAATCGCAGAACGCCCGCCAGAAGGCGCTGGAAAGTTTCCGCACCGGCCATATGCGCGTGCTTGTGGCAACTGATATCGCCTCACGCGGGCTTGACGTTGATGACGTCTCGCACGTGATCAACTATGAGCTGCCCCATGAACCGGAAAGTTATGTCCACCGCATTGGCCGCACCGCGCGCGCCGGCGCAAACGGCATTGCGATTTCCTTTTGTGATGCCAAAGAACGCCCTCAATTGCGGGCAATCGAGCGGCTGATCAAACGCCCGTTGGACGTTGTGGGCGACGCCCCATCCGAGCAACCGGCAAGGGCGGCAAACACGCGAGGCAATTCAAATGGCAAACCTGCAGATCAAGCCCATAAGCGCAGTCGGCGCCCACGGCGCTTCAATCAGCGCGCCGCCTAACAAATAGTTCCATATTGATTCATTTGCCAAGGTTTGTCGAATTTTCACAAACCTTGGCAAAAAAGTAGGAACAGACGCGCGCTGCTTGACCAATCATTCTCCCTGACATGAAAAACCGCCTTGCGGCGAAGGGAGGATGCAGATGAAATTTCAGCTTGCGATCAATATGGAGCGCATCACGCCTGAACTGGAAATGGCGGATGTAGCGAAGCATACCCTCGACATGGTGCAAATGGCTGACCAAGGCGGTTTTAATATCGTCTGGGCAGCTGAACACCATGCCCTGGAAATGACGATCGCGCCAAACCCGTTCCAGATCCTCACCTGGTGGGCAGCCCACACCAATGACATTCGCTTAGGCACAGCTGTTGTGGTTGCGCCTTACTGGCACCCGGTTGATGTGGCTGGTGAAGCCGCTCTGGTAGATTTGTATAGTGGTGGCCGCCTCGAATTTGGCATCGGTTCCGGCGCCTATCAGCGCGAATTTGACATCATGCATCAGGGCCTGAAGCAAAGCGATGGCTGGCGTTACATGCAGGAAATGTTGCCCGCTGTGAAAGCACTCTGGGAGGGAGACTACGCCCATCATGGCGAGTTCTGGCAATTCCCGGTCGCCACCTCCGTGCCCAAGCCTGTGCAAAAGCCGCACCCGCCAATTTGGGTTGCAGCACGCGCACCTATTACCTTCGATTATGCGGTCAAAAATGGTTGCAATATTATGTCATGGCCACTCACCCGGCCCATGTCGGAAGTCGAGCTCTATATGAGCAACCTGAACGAAGCGGTCACCAACAATCCAGGCGCTGCCCGACCAACTATGGCAATGATGCGCCATTCCTGCGTCTATGAAAACAAGAATGACCGCGAAGTTCCGATTAAGGCAGCACAGCGCCAGCTTGGGCAATTCGAAAACCTGTTCAAGAATCTCGGGGACGTTGAAAATGGCTTCCCGAAGGAAGTTGACCTCGACGCAATTGCAAATCGTGATGAATACAATCCACAAATGCTGCACGATAATCTGCTGTTCGGTACACCCGATGAGGTTATTGCCAAGCTAAAAACCTATGAAGACGCTGGCGTTGATGAATTCATTTATTATGCCAGCCTGGGCCTTGGCCATAAGGAGCAAAAAACCTCACTCAAATTGTTCATCGAAGAAGTTATGCCGGCTTTTGCCTGAGCATTGGGGTAGGGATACTATGACGAACTTCGTTGAGGTGCGGCGCGACGGCCATGTTCTGGAAGTCAAACTGAACAACCCAAAGGTCAACGCTATCGACCATGAAATGAGCCGCCAGCTTGGCGCGGCTTTTGCCGAACTGCGAGATGATCCGGAGTTGCGGGTTGGTATCCTTACCGCAGAAGGTGACAGAATTTTTTCTGCCGGGTGGGACCTGAAGGCGCTTGATGCGGGGGAAACCAAACTCGACAATTGGTGGGAAGACGGCGATTACGGCGATGGCGGGTTTGCTGGTCTGACGGAAAATTGGACCCTCAACAAACCCGTTATTGCGGCGCTGAACGGACTGGTCATTGGCGGAGGCTTTGAACTGGCCATGGGGTGCGATCTGTTAATCGCCGCTGATCATGTTGAATTCGGCCTGCCAGAAATGCCCCTTGGCATGGTGCCCGATGCAGGGGCGCTGCAACGCCTTCCTCGTCGCATTCCCCATAACATCGCCATGGAAATGTTCCTGCTGGGCCGACGCATGGACGCCGAAGAAGCCGCCCGCTATGGCCTGGTCAACAAGATTGTTCCCAAGGAAGAGTTAATGAATGCAGCGCGTGAATGGGCGGGCCAGCTGGCACAAGCGGCACCCCTTGCCATGCAAACAGTCAAAGAAGTGCTTCGCTCAATAGAATGCGTGCCGCTCGAAACCGCTTTTGCCAGAATGCGCACTGGTGATTTGCCCACGTATCGGGCGATGTTGAAATCAGAGGATGCTGAAGAAGGCGTCCGGGCGTTTGTTGAAAAACGCGACCCTGTTTTCAAGGGCCGCTGAAAATGGCGCAACCTTTACCCCAAGATGTCACCCGCGTAACCAGCCTTGGTGGCGGGCCGATTGGCGGCGGATGGACGGCTTATTTCCTTGCGCGCGGCTATGATGTTACCGCCTACCTGCACGATATGGCGGAAGAACCTGCATTTCGCGATATCGTCTACACTGCCTGGATCAGTCTTGAGGCACTGGGACTGGCAGAAGGGGCATCAGTTGAACGCCTGACTGTTACGTCAGATTTGAAGCAAGCTGTGAGTGGGGCGCAATTTATCCAGGAAAGTGCGCCGGAAAACCTAAACCTGAAACAAAGCTTGTATGCCGAGCTTGGTACGCTCGTACCAGATGACGTGGTCATTGCCTCGAGCACCTCCGGGCTGACGATGACAGAAATCCAGGCCAATTGTTCAACTGCCGAACGCACCATTGTCGGGCATCCTTTTAATCCGCCTTATCTTCTTGCCCTTGTTGAAATCGCAGCCGGAGACAAAACCTCTCCGCAAACTGTCCAATGGACAGAACAGTTCTATGCTGCCGCCGGTAAGGCACCGCTGGTGCTGAACAAGGAAATCCCCGGCTTCATCGCCACCCGCCTGCAGGAAGCCTTGTGGCGCGAGGCACTGCACATGGTTGCCAGCGGCGAGGCGACGCCGGAACAAATCGACACGGCGCTCATTAACGGGCCTGGCCCGAGGCTTGCTTTGATGGGCCAATGCATGGCGTTCCATGTGGCTTGTGGCGAAGGGGGAATGGCGACTAACCTCGACCAGTTTGGCCCCGCCCTAAAACTGCCCTGGACACGGCTTGCCGCACCTGAGCTAACCCGCGACCTGCGCGACGCTATGGTAGACGGGTGCAACGACATGGCCGATGGCCGGCATTTTACCGAACTGGCGGCTGATCGCGACCGTGGGATTGTTGCCATTCTGAAGGCGATTGAGGCGGCTCAATCGGGCGGGTAAATGAGAAAACCGTGCCGAGCCAACTGGGGTTTGCCTCTCGTTCCGGCCAGGCATGGCGGTACTCGCTGGGTTTTCTGCCGAAGCATTTGGTAAATGCCTGAGAAAAATAGGACATGGAATTAAAGCCGCTCGCCACAGAGACATCGCGGATCGACATGCGCGTTGTTGTGAGCAAAACCCGCGCGTATTGCAGCCGCAGCAACTGCCCGAGCTGCACCACTGAACACCCCATGTGTTTTTTGAACATGCGCTCCAGTTTACGCTGGGACAAGCCTATCGACTTGGCGATTTCCGGAACGCTGAGCGGGTCTGAAATATTTGCTTCCATCAGTTTAATGGTGGCTTCGATTTCCGGGTGTAGCCGGTCCGTCGTGCTGCCTAGAGAATGTCTTTGAGCAAAGTCCGCAGGACGCATCGGATGATGCAAAATCTGATCTGCCACTTCATGGGCCAGATGTTCTCCATGCTTTTGAGAAATCAGATGCAGCATTAGATCAATGCCGGCAGTTCCCCCAGCGCAAGTCATCAACTTGCCATCGACGGTGAACAGCTGCTCACGCAAATGGGAATTCGGGAATTGTTCCGCAAATCCGGCCATATGCGACCAGTGGGTGGTGGCTTGCCGACCCGACATGAGCCCAGCGCGCGCCAACACATATGCGCCGATTTCCATGCCGCAAATTTTCGCGCCCTTGCGCTCCAACAACCGCAACCAGTTGAACAGTTCCGGCTGCACATAACGTTCACAGCCCCAACTGCCGAGCACAAAAACCGTGTCGAAAACTTCGCGGGACGCGTTCAATGGTTCGCAATTTACGGTGAGGCCGTTGCTCGCGGTGAGTTCGCCGCCGCCAGGCGTTAAAAACGTCCACTCATAAAGCGGATCAGCCGATAGGTAATTGGCAATGCGCATCGGATCAATTGTGGTGGTTAGTGTCATCATGTTGAAACGAGAGATGAGGACAAAGGCCATTTTAGATAAATTGACGGACGCATGCTGTGAAGGTACTGCCACCAGACGTAACCCTTTCAAATTCCGCAACACTCGATTTTGCAGCCTTTGTCGAAAAATAACAAGCGGTGGCGAGAAATTCCAAATGTTCTCCTGCCGGTGTTTCCACAATGGGGCCGATAGAATGACAACCGGCAACGGTTAATTGGGGGCGGAAAAATGAATTTTGAAACAGTGGTCACATGTGCGGTGACCGGCGCAGGCGACACAACCGGCAAACACCCAGGCGTTCCGGTTACGCCAAAGCAAATCGCAGAAGCAGCTATCGAAGCGGCCAAAGCGGGTGCCGCGATTGCCCATATTCACGTGCGCGACCCTGAAACCGGCAAGGGATCCCGCGATCCTGAACTGTTCAAGGAAGTTGTCGACCGGGTGCGCGCAAGCGACACCGATGTTGTCATCAACCTCACTGCCGGGATGGGCGGGGATTATGTTGTAGATGGCGATAATCCGTCAAAGGCCGGCCCGGGTACAGATATGATTGGCCCGATTGAACGACTGGCCCATGTGGAGCAACTGTTACCAGAAATCTGCAGCCTTGATTGTGGCACTATGAATTTCGGTAATGGCAACGAAATCTATGTTTCGACACCACCCTACTTGCGGAAAATGGCGGAACTGACCAAAAAATGGGGCGTGCGGCCAGAGCTTGAAGTTTTCGAGCTGGGTCACATCCGTTTTGCAAAGCAGATGATTGCCGAAGGGCTCATCCAGGAGCCGCCATTATTTCAGATTTGCCTCGGTATTCCGTGGGGTGCTGAGCAAACCGTCGACAATATGAAGGTGATGAAAGACGAACTGCCCGCCAACGCAAGTTGGGCAAGTTTCGGTGTTTCACGCATGCAGATGCCAATGGCCGCTGCCGCTGTTGCGCTTGGCGGCAATGTGCGCGTCGGGCTGGAAGATAATATCTATCTCGATCGCGGTGTACTGGCCAGCAATGGCCAATTGGTGGAGCGGGCTGTGGGCATTATCGAGCGCATGGGTGCTCGCACACTAACACCTGCCGAAGCACGCACAAAACTTGGCCTTCGCGGCGGATGAGGATAGAGGCATGACCATTAATCTAAACCATGAGCAGGAAATGCTCGTCCAAACCGTGCGCGCCTTTATGGAGGCTGAGCTTTTTCCCCACGAGGAAGAGGTTGATCGTATTGGGAGTGTACCAATGGAAATTGGCCGTCAAATCGAAAAGCGTGCGATTGAAGCCGGCCTCTATGCGGCAAACTTGCCCGAAGACGTTGGCGGTGGTGGACTTGATTATACGAGCATGGCACTGATCGAGCGCGAATATGGCAAGACCAGCCATGCGCTACATTCCTGGATTGGCCGGCCAACAGAACTTCTGATGGCGTGTGAAGGTGACCAGATTGAGAAATATCTCACCCCTTGTGTGAAGGCGGAAAAACGCGAGCTGTTTGCGTTGACTGAGCCTGAAGCTGGTTCAGATATCATGTCGATGAAATCCCAGGCGCGACGCGATGGGGATGACTGGATTTTGAACGGTTCGAAGCATTTTATCTCCGGCCCCGTCATGCCGGATTTCTCTATTGTGTTCGCGGTAACCGGCGAGGACGAAACTCCGCGCGGCCCACGCAAACGGATTACGGCATTTCTGGTAGACACTGGCACCAAAGGTTTTGAGATTTCCGAGGGCACGCGTTGCGTCAGCTATCGCGGTTACCACACTTTTGAACTGCGGTTCTCCAACGTTCGTCTTGGGCCAGAGCAAATTCTTGGTGAAGAAGGCAATGGGCTTGAACTGGCTGGAAAATGGCTCGGTATGGGCCGTATCTGGGTAGGTGCAACCTGTTGTGGCAAAGCGGAACGGCTTTATGACCTCGCGGTGGATTGGGCCGCAAACCGCAAGCAGTTTGGCAAACCGATTGGCCAGTTTCAGGCGACCGGGTTCCGCCTCGCCGATATGGCGATTGGCTTAAAGACGGCCGATCTTTTGGTGATGGATGCCGTCGAAAAGGCTGATGCGGGCACATTGCAAGATGCTGATGCGGCGATGGTGAAAGTCTATTGTTCTGAGATGCTCAACAAAGTAGCTGATGACACGGTTCAGATTTATGGCGGCATGGGGCTGATGGAAGAAATGCCGATCCAGCGGTTGTGGCGGGATTCCCGCCTGGAACGCATTTGGGATGGCACTTCGGAAATCCAGCGCCACATTATTACCCGCTCAATTCTTCGACCTCATGGTGCCTGATGAGGCCCGCACAGCGTAAAAACCTGGAGCGATTGTTCCAACCTCGTCATGTGGCCGTTATTGGCGGGCGAGATGCGGAAGTGGCCATTCGCGAATGCGACAGGATTGGCTATCAAGGCAAAGTCTGGCCGGTAAACCCAAAGCGTGAAAGCCTTGGTGGGCGACCATGTTTCACGAATTTGGGCGACTTACCCGAAGCGCCCGACGCGGTTTATCTGGCAATCCCTGCACCCGCCGCAGTTGATGCGGTTGCCCAACTTTCTGCCATGGGAGCAGGCGGCGTGGTGTGTTATTCGGCAGGCTTTGGCGAGGCCGGTGACCATGGCGCAAGCCTTGAATCTGAATTGATTGAAGCTGCAGGAGACATGGCGCTGATTGGGCCAAACTGCTACGGGTTCATCAACTATATCGACCGGGTTGCGTTGTGGCCGTTCACCCATGGTGGCACCAGCCCTGGCTATGGCGCAGCGATCATCACCCAGTCCGGCATGCTGTCTTCCGACATCACAATGAGCCAGCGATCCCTGCCATTCACCTATATGGTTTCCGCTGGCAACCAGGCATCTTTGGGGTTGGAGGACTTCCTGGATTTTCTGGTTGATAAACCGGAAGTTCGAGCGATTGCGCTTCATATCGAAGGCTTGAAGGACATTAATCATTTCAGCGATGCTGCCTTAAAAGCCATGCGCGCAGGCAAACCCATCGTTGCCCTTAAAACCGGCAGCTCCAGTATCGGTGCGCAGTTAACCGTTAGCCATACCGGCTCATTATCAGGAGAAGATGAGCTTTATCAGGCCTTGTTCGACCGGCTTGGGATCATTCGCGTCAGTAGCCCCACGCAAATGGTGGAGACGGTCAAATTCCTGGCAATCTCCGGTGCACCAAAGGGAAATCGAGTATTAGGGTTCACCTGTTCTGGCGGCGGCGCAACCATGCTCGCTGATCATGGGGAATCCATTGGCCTGGGTTTTCCGCAACCAACTCAGCAAACCGCAAAAAACCTCGAAGGCCTCCTCCCCGATATTGCCACTGTTTGTAATCCACTGGATTACACAACACCAATCTGGGGCGTTCCAGAGCGGGTGGGGCCGGTTTTTGATGCTGCACTGTCGGATGGATATGATGGCGCAATCATTGTCCAGGATTTTCCCCATCCCGATCTCGATGAAACCAAACAATTCTATTTCAATGATACCTGTTCGTTTGTGAAAGCTGTGAAGGCGGCAAACATTCCAGCAGCGGTGTGCAGCACCTTGCCGGAAAACCTCGACATGGACACCCGTGAGTTTTTGGTGTCACAAGGTGTCGCGCCTATGCAGGGCATTCATGAAGCACTGAACGCAATGCAGGCAGCGACCTGGTATCACGCCCGCCGCACGGCCATTCTTGCTGCACCACCATTGCCGGTTCTGGCCGCGCGCGAACACACTTGCGCCACAGAATTTTCAGAATGGGATGGCAAGCAAATTGCAAAGCAGGCGGGGTTAGCCGTGCCGAATGGAGCATTGGTAAGTGGAGCAGACGCGGCGGCGGCGGCGCGTCAACTTGGCTTTCCTGTTGTGTTGAAAATGATGGGTCCAAAACTTGCCCACAAAACCGAAGCCGGGGCGGTCTGCCTGAACTTGATGGACGACGGTGCCGTTGGTGAAGCGGTTGAAAAGATGCAGGCTGACGTCAGCCGGTTCGATCCTGACGCGGTAACCGATCAGTTTTTGGTAGAGTGCATGGCCGCAAAACCCGTTGCTGAATTGATGGTATCGATCCGCACAGACGCACAATTTGGACTGGCGATGACCCTTGCCAGCGGCGGCGTATTCGTCGAGTTGATCGGCGATGCGGAAACAGTGCTTTTACCAACAGGCAAGGGCGATGTTCTGGCTGCGCTGGAACGGTTAAAAATCGCGCAATTGTTCGATGGATTTCGCGGAGCAGCAAAGGTGGACAAGGAAAAAATCGCCGAACAATTGCTCTCGTTCGCCGCACATTTATCACAGCATCAGGATGGCTTCAGCGAAATCGAAATTAATCCGCTTTTCGTTTATCCTGAGAATATCTGCGCTGTCGATGTGCTCATTCGCTAGCGCATGACAAACGGGTTTGCCATGGGTTCACTTGAGGTGTTGACCCACACGGTTTTAGGTCTGGTGTAGTCATACATCGCTTGGAATCCGCTCTCGCGACCATAACCTGAGCCTTTAAAGCCGCCAAACTCAGCAATTGGTGATACCGCGCGGTAAGTATTCACCCAGACAATTCCAGCCCGCACCGCTTTCGCCACCCGCATTGAACGCGCGCCATCGCGCGTGAAAATACCTGCCGCCAACCCGTGTTTGGTATCATTTGCCATCTGGATAACTTCGTCTTCATCCTTGAAGCGCAAAACGCTGAGCACCGGGCCAAACAGTTCCGTATCAACGATGCGCTGCTGCTGATTTTTGCATTCGATAATGGTCGGCTCATAAAACAGACCGGCTTGCTGGTCTGCCGGGCGTTTGCCGCCATGGAGCAGCTTGCCGCCTTCTTCTTGGGCAAAGGCGACTTCCCGTTCGATGTTTTCTAGTTGCCCAGTGGTACAGAGCGGGCCCATTTGGGTTTCTTCCGCCAGCGGATCGCCAATTTTAATTTGGGCTGCAAGCTTCACCATTCTATCCAGAAACTCATCAGCAATATCTTCGTGCAGATAGAGCCTGGATCCAGCCACGCAGCTTTGCCCGGTGGCACCGAAAATACCCGCAATTGATCCATTAACCGCACTTTCGATATCTGCGTCTTCAAACACAATAAACGGAGACTTGCCACCAAGCTCCAGCGACACCTCAGCAAAGTTCTCTGCAGAATTATAAAGCACATGCTTGGCAGCAGACGGGCCGCCGGTAAACGATATGCGCTGCACCAGCGGATGTGAAGTCAGAGCTTTTCCGCATGGGTCGCCGTGACCGGAGACAATATTGACAACACCGGGAGGAAAGCCTGCCTGTTCGATCAGTTTGCCAAACTCCAGCATCGCCGCCGAAGCATGTTCAGAAGCTTTGAGAACAACTGTATTCCCCGCAGCAAGGGCTGGACCAATCTTCACCGCAACCAGGAATAATTGTGAATTCCATGGCACCACCGCGGCAACCACACCAAGAGGTTCACGCTGGGTGAAAACGAACATATCAGGCTTATCAATGGGAAGTGTTTCGCCGTGAATCTTGTCGGCACAACCCGCGAAATAGTGAAAAAATTCAGCGATATACTTCGCTTGCCAGCGGGTTTCTTTCAACATTTTACCAGTATCGATGGATTCAATGCGTCCAAGTTCTTCTGATTTATCTGCCAGTAAATCAGCCAGGTTGCGCAACAACCTTCCACGCTCCGTAGCGGTCATTTTTGACCAGGGACCTTCAGAAAATGCCGTATGCGCGGTGCGCACGGCACGGTCAACATCTTCCGCAGTCGCCTCAGGAATCTCTGCCCATGCCTCGCCGGTTGTCGGATTAACGCTTTCGAATTTGCGGTTATCGCTGGCCGGTGTCCATTCACCGTCGATCAACATGCGGTAAGGCGTGAGCTTGGTCATTTGAGTTCCCCTTTTATAGCCTCTGTATCCTGTCTCAAATTGCAAAGTCATTAAAACATTTTTTCGACATTGAATGTCGCAAAATCAGAAGCTGGCGCGGCGACATACCTCCTAAAATTACAATGGAACACATCGTGCGCAGGGAAACATCATGGGCAAAAAACAAGTCATTGGCGAGCCATTGGTCATTGGCGGCAGAACGCTATCTCTTTCGCGCGCCATTCGCGCCGGGGATTTTGTGTTCCTCACCGGGCAGATCCCGTTCAAAGACGGTGCACCAATGACGCAAGGCAGCATTGAAGAACAAACACGCGCTGTCCTTGATGACATAAAAGCCACTCTGGAAATGGCAGACTGTGAGTTGGATGATGTGGTCAAGGCCATGGTCTGGCTTAGGGACCGAGCTGATTTTCCAGGTTTCAACCAAGTCTACGGCGACTACTTTCCAAAAGATCCACCAACGCGGTCTGCTGTCGTCAGTGAATTGCTGGTGGATTGCAGAGTGGAAGTCGAGGTCGTCGCCTATAAGCCAGAAGCGACTTAGCTGTTTTTCAACATCAACACTGAACGATCAGACCAAGAGATAGCGACATCAAGATTGCTCTCTAATGTGTTGGATATTGCGCCTTCCAGATTTTGCATTGTCACGAGCACGGGCTCGCTTGCATCTTTCAGCACGACATAAATATGTGCCCGGTCGCCGAGATAGGCCGCGGTTTTCACCACAGCATTGACCGAGTTCTCGCGCTGAACCTTGGACGCGCGTGGTGAAATCTGAATGTTTTCCGGCCTAAGCCCAATCGTCAGTTTTTCACCTTCAGCAAACTTCTGCGCTGTGTTTGGTGCTTTGATCGTCCCAAGCTGATCGGTTTCAATGACATAGGCGTCACCGTCGATACCTTTAATCTGGCCATCAATGAAGTTCATCGAGCCCAGAAAATCTGCTGCAAACCTTGTTTGCGGGCGCTCGTAGATTTTGGCCGGGGCGCCTTGTTCAAGAACTTTGCCATCAGCCATGACCGCAATGCGGTCCGACATTGTCAGGGCTTCTTCCTGGTCATGGGTGACAAACACGAATGTTATGCCCAGTTCTCGCTGCAAATCACGCAATTCAAGCTGCATCTGTTCGCGAAGCTTTTTATCGAGCGCACCCAGTGGTTCATCGAGCAGCAAAACCTTGGGCTTCTTGACCAAAGCGCGCGCCAAAGCAACCCGCTGGCGCTGACCGCCTGAAAGTTCATGCGCGCCACGGTTGCCATAGCCTTCCAGTTTGATCATCTCCAGAGCGGTATCTACCTGCCTGGTAAGTTCATCCTTTGAGAGTTTGTCCTTGCGCAGGCCGAATGCAATGTTCTGGAATACGTTGAGGTGAGGAAAAATTGCATAGTTTTGAAATACCATGTTCACCGGACGCAAAAAATGCGGCACAGCGGCGGATGGCTCGTTATCAATAAAAATCTCACCACTGGTTGGGGTTTCAAACCCGGCCAGCATGCGCAGCAACGTAGTTTTGCCACATCCGGAAGGCCCCAGCAGACCGAAAAATTCGCCCTTTGCGATTTCAAGATCGACATTGTCAACCGCTCGAACATCGCCAAAATGCTTCGAAACATCTTGAATTGAAATAAAGGAACGCTCCGTCATTTCATTCCACCCCTGTGCCTAATTGAGCGTCACCTTGCCTGCGCAGGCGCTCTGCAATTGTGACGATAATGAATGTGACCACCAGAATGGCTGAACCCAGCGCCAGCACCGCTGGGAGTTTCGCTGGAAAACGCAACTGGCTGTAAATATAAATCGGAAGAGTTGAGTCATTTCCGGTCAGGAAAAATGCCAACAGAAATTCGTCAAACGAGATAGTGAATGTCAAAAGCAAGCTGGCGAGAATACCCGGCATTGCGACCGGAAACGTCACCAACCAGAACGTCATCCATGGTGTTTCGCCAAGATCAAGCGAGGCCTCTTCAATGCTATGATCAAAGCTTTCGAGCCGTGACATCAACACAAATAACGAGAACGGCACGCAGATCAGCACATGGCCAATGCCCACCGACCAAAGAGATAGCGGCAAGCCATAACTGTTAAAGGCTATCAACAAAGATATACCCAGAATAATGAACGGAATAACCAGCGGGAGTGTAAAAAGCCCGGTGAAAATCTGTTTGCCAAACAATCGGTAGCCAGTGAGTGCCTTGGCCGAACAGATGCCAAGTGCTGTACTCACAAGGCTCACCGGGACCGCAACCAAAAAGCTGTTCTTCAGCGCTTCAAACAATCCATCCTGCTGCGCAAGCTCCGCCCACCAGCGCGTGGTAAAGCCCTTCATTGGAAAGGCTACATAGATGGCATCGTTGAACGAAAAGACCGGCAAGAGCAGCACAGGCAGATAGATGAAGATCAAATAGCAGACCGTGTAGGTGCCAAGCCAGCTCGGGCCGGATTTTTCAGGGTTGGCACTCATGCGACCATCTTCTTTAACCGATCAAGGCCAAGCAGGAACACACAAACACCCGCAGTGACCGTGATCATCGATATAACCGAAATAGCAGCACCCAAAGGCCAGTTATCCAACCGCCCGAACGCTACTTGAATGAGGCTGCCAATCATCAAACCATTTGGCCCGCCCACCAGCTTGGGCGTCACGTAATCTCCAACGGTTGGAATAAACACCAGCAGCAATGCCGCTACGACACCGGGCATTGAAAGCGGCAAAGTAACCCGCATGAACGTTGCGACTTTACCTTCACCAAGATCATGGGCGGCTTCAATCAGTGATTTATCTATTTTCTGCAGCGATACATATATGGGCAGAATGGCGAACGCGGCCCAGGCATGGGCCAAGGTAATCACCACGGCGTTGACGTTGTAGAGAATGAAATCCAACGGCTGATCGATCAGACCCAGATAGATAAGTGCCGAATTTACAACGCCATTGTAACCAAGAATGAGTTTCCAGGCGAAAACCCGCAGGAGATAGCTGGTCCAGAACGGCAAAGTGATCAGAATAAGCCATCGCATCTTGTTCTTTTTCACATGAAACGCGATGAAATAGGCTGCCGGATATGCCAGCAACACAGTGGTGATGGCCACAATTGTGGAAATAATCACAGACCGCCAAAGAACCCGGAGATATTGCGGCTTGTCAAAGAACGCCTGATAACTCCCCAGGCTCCATTCTGATTGCCCTTGCGGTCCGGTCTCAACAGTGAAGCTAAGCCCGAAAACCATGAGAAACGGGAAAATCAGCGCCACGATCATCAAGATCATCGCGGGCGACAGCAATGCATAACCACGCAACGCCGGCGTTTGACGCCAGAGTTTGGTCAGTACACCAGGCTGTTTGGCTGTCGTTGAAATAATGCCCCCGCATTCACCCTGATTATTGGTTTGACCTTTGTCTGAATGTGCCGGTCAACGCACCTTAATTTAATTTTTGTATGACGATATGTTTATTATACAAGATTAATATGGTACACAAGTCAAGTTCAGGTGATAAAATGAAGCGGTAAACGTTCGGTCTGAACAAAACGGGAGACGGGTTAACGCCCCGAACCCGGGACAGGGAAAACGGAAATCATGGTAGGCAGAATTTCTGCACACGATAACGGATCACTGCTTGTAGAACGCGAGCAGCTGACTTTGCGTGAACGCACGGCTGGGATGCTGCGCAAGGCCATTATCAGTCATCGATTTCCACCAGGCACACACCTCAAGGAAAGAGAACTTTGTGAATTACTCGGCGTCAGCCGAACATCCATTCGTGAAGCGCTTCGTCATCTTGAATCAGAACATCTGATCAAAATGGTGCCCCATAGGGGCCCGGTTGTGGTCTCGCTTACTGCACAAGACGCGCATGATCTCTACCAGGTTCGCGCTTCTCTTGAAGGGCTGGCCGGTGAACTTTTTGCAAAAAATGCCACCGCAGAACATATTGCCGAATTACAAAAAACTGCGGAGGTGATGGCCATTTCCGCGCGCAATGACGACCCCGAAGAAACTCTCAATATTATCAATAAATTTTTTAACATCCTTTTTGAAGGTTCGGGAAATCAAGTGTGCACCCAGTTCGTGCACTCTCTAAACACCAGAATATCCATGTTTCGCCGTATGACGCTCGTTAGCGAGGGGCGTTCTAAGGCGATGATGGATGAGATTGAGGAAATTGTAAGTGCCGCCACCGCCAAGGATGGTGCCAGGTTAAAAGAAGCTTGCATTGCCCATGTTGAAGGCGCACGTGCTGCACTGATCCCTCAATTGACCAATAGCCAACCAGGTGTTTCCGGCACCGGAAAAACAAATTCAATCACATAAGACACCACCAAGGGAGAGAACTATGCCGAAACCAATTAATTCATCACTTAGTAGACGTACAATATTGAAGTCACTGGCCGCGCTCGGAGTTTCATACTCCGTGATGCCTGTATTTTCCAATCCGGCAAAAGCAGCAAACGAAGTCCATTACCACACGTGGTCGGGATATGATTCAAAAGAACTGCTTAAGCCATATATCGACAAATATGGCGGCATGCCGGAAGTCAGCCACATCGCCAGCGAGGAAGAATCCTTCACAAAAATGAAAACCGGATGGGCACCAGACCTTATCCATCCAGGCAACTATAATGTGAGAAAGTTTCTTGATGCGGGCTTGATCAAACCTATCGACACGTCGCGTTTGAAAAACTGGGAAAACATCATCGAAAGCGTACGTAAGGATGATTCCTGCTTTATGGACGGGGCGCAATACATGATCCCGACCGAGTACGGCAACAGCTCGATAATCTATCGCAAGGATCTGGTCGACAAGAGCTTTGCGGAGAACCCTTCATGGGCGATCTTGTATGATGAGAAATACAAAGGCCGGCTTGCCAATTATGAAACCGCCGCAGCTGTCGTGCAGTGCGCCGCTTTGGTACTTGGGTATGAAAATATCTATGACCTCACTGATGAGCAGCTTGCGGAAGTGAAGAAACTCGCTTCGAAACAACGCGACATGCTGCGCATGTACTGGTCAGACGCAACTCAGCTTGAACAAGCCATGGCGTCTGGTGAAGTTGTTGCGGCCTATGGCTGGAACGCTTCTCTTGTGAACTTGAAAAAACAGGGCGTTGATGTGGAAATGGCCGTACCAAAAGAACGTATGTTCACCTGGATTGCCGGTTTCACAATGCACAAAAATGTCAAAAACGAAGATGCAGCCTATGACCTGATTGACGCCTGGAGCTCGGCTGAATCAGGCGCCTGGTTGATGGAAAACTAC
>Ga0316197_10001062_pt1 | contig 19516 bp, 17 predicted proteins | sample OudBiesiAoxic_MG_FD_204939 | JGI IMG/M metagenome (GOLD analysis project Ga0316197, IMG submission 204939) | Coastal sediment microbial communities from Oude Bieten Haven, Netherlands - site A oxic | ecosystem: Environmental > Aquatic > Marine > Coastal > Sediment | place: Netherlands... | reverse complement strand
CGTCCCAGATCGCCGGGCACGAGATTCTGGCCTTCGATCTCGGCAATCTGCCCATTCACTACGCCTTCTATACAAACGGGATCTACACCGTCGAGACCAAAGAGATCGCCGATCTGGCGCGTCACCTCGATTGCGACGATCAGGTCTTCGCTCTGGCAAACGCCAAACGACTCGACGAACTCCCCCCGCCCATCCGCGAGAGAATCGACATCATCGCCACAACCCACGCCAGCCGGCGGGACGTCGCGTTGATCTCCAACCACCCAACAATCCGCAGTGAAGAGTGAAGCTCAATCAAGACTTTTCTTTTGTTCGCGATACGTAAAAGATCCGTTGCGATGTCTTAGCGTTCTTGGCGGTCTTAGCGGTTCAATCGCGCCCTCAATAATCGACCGCTCGACCGTAGTTGTGGTGTGTAGCCGGGTTCGGGGACGCGCGAGAAGGGCATTGAATTACTATCCCAGCTTGTCGAGCACTCGTCTCAGTCGGTCTTCAACCTCTTCGGCGATCGGCGCGACATCGGGGTTGTCGACCAGCGAAAACGCGGCGGTCGGTTTGAGGGCCGAAACGATGGTCCCACCACCTTCGCGCTCCATCACCACGACATTGCACGGTAGCAAGACGCCGATAAAAGGCTCGCCGGTCATCGCCTGGTGGGCGAGGTGCGGGTTGCACGCGCCAAGGATCACGTAGCGCCTGAAGTCGACGTCGATCTTCTTCTTGAGGGTCGCCTTGACGTCGATCTCGGTCAGCACACCGAAACCCTCATCGGCCAGCAGCTCGGTGGCCCGCGCCACGGCGTCGTCGTACTCCAATTCGGGAAGGTCCTTGACCAGCGCGTATCGGATTTCCATCAGCGTCTCCTTTTTCGTCAGAAGAGGCGGCGATCAGGCCGCATTTGCGTGAAACGATACCAGATTCGCCTTCCAGGATCGATTCACTGAATTCTCTGTGTAACTTTCTGGGTTGGTGCGTATCTAGTATTAAAGAGAGTATTCAGTACAATTGAGTTTCCGAGACAGAAGACCATGAACCGATTTGCCGAGGAATACTGAGATGGACGACATGACCCTACAGGTATCCGCCAGGTCCTCAGCAAGCGAAGGACTGGTGCTCGCCGTCGAGGGCTATCTTGACGAGGACGGCGGCGTGGCGCTTGCACGGGAGACTCATGCCGCGCAGGAAACAGTACAAAGACGCATCCGCATCGATCTTGGAGAGGTCTGCCTCTTCAACTGTTCGGGGGCGCGCCAGCTGATCACGCTGCTCAACGACCTCGACGAATTGGGCTACGAGGTCGACCTCGTGGGTGTCCACCCACCGTTGCAGAGGATTCTCGATCTAACCGCCTGAACTTCTGTTCGGCACCGGTGCAAACCAGCGATAGATAACGGGCAGCACGAGCAGTGTGAGGACCGTCGAGGTCACCAACCCACCGATCACCACTGTTGCCAGCGGCCGCTGGACCTCCGAGCCCGTACCCGACGAGAGCATCAACGGAACCAGCCCGAGCGCCGTCGTCATCGCCGTCAACAACACCGGGCGAAACCTCAGGAGGGCGCCCCGTATCGATGCTTCGCCGGCCGGCATGTGATTCTCCACCAGCTGGTTGAGGGAGGTCACGAGGACCATCCCGTTCTCGAGCGCGATGCCGAAAAGGGCGATGAACCCGACCGACGCCGGCACCGACAGGTTCTGCCCCGAGATCCAGAGTGCGGCCACTCCACCCACCAGCGCGAGCGGGATATTGAGCAGAATCAGGGCCGAGCTCCTGAGTGAGTTGAAGCTCGCGTAGAGCAGCAAGAAAATCAGGACCAGGGTCACCGGCACCACCAGGGCGAGACGGCGGTTGGCCTTCTGTTGCAGTTCGAACTGCCCACCCCATGTCACCAGATACCCGGGGGCCAGGTCGACCTCGTCGTCGATGGCCCGTCGTGCTTCGGCCACGAACGAGCCTATGTCGCGATCGACGACGTTGCACTGGACGGTGATGAAACGCTGGCCATTTTCGCGCGTAATCTGGCGCGGACCGACGACCTCCTCTACGGTGGCCAACTGAGCGATCGGCACTGTGGCGCCGTCCGGCGTCGGAACCAGGATGTTGCCAATGGCCGCCGGTGTGTCACGTGACCGCTGCGGGTAGCGAACAACGATCTCGAAGCGTCGTACGCCCTCGAAAACAAAACCCGCGGACTCGCCACCTACCGCGGCCCGAACCACCGCCTGTACATCTTCGACGTTGAGTCCCCAGCGTGCGACCGCGCCGCGGTCGACTCGTATCAACAGCTGGGGAGTACCCGCTATCTGGTCCGCCTGGACATCCGCAGCGCCCCGCACTCCTGCAACCACCAAAGCGATCTCATCTGCCTTGCTTTTCAGGATCTCGAGGTCCTCACCAAAAAGCTTGATGGCGAGTTCGGCCCGCACCCCCTCGAGGAGCTCCTCAACCGACATTTGAATGGGCTGCGTGAAACTGGTCAATACACCTGGAATCTCGCCCAGATGCTCTCGAATCAGAACTTCCAGTTGTTCCTGGGAGGAGACCCTCCATTCCTCTTTTGGTTCGAGCAGGAGAAACATCTCAGCGTTGTTGACGGGATCTGTGTGAGCGCCCACCTCACCGCGGCCGATCCGAGTCACCACCGACACCACTTCGGGAAGATCCATGAGGCGGCGCTCGACGCGCAGCGCAACCTCGGTGCTTTCACTCAGCGCGATCGACGGCGCCATGGTCAGACGCAGGATCAAGGTTCCCTCCTGGAGCGTTGGCGTGAACTCCGACCCCAACTGCGGGAGAATCACCGCGCCGACGACAAGCAGTGCAACGGCCAATGACACCGCAACTCCGGGCCGGCCAACCAGAGACCGTAAAACAGTTTCGTAGACTCGCCGCAACCCGGCGACCGCCCGATGGCCTCTATTCGTCGTATCGCCCGTTTTCCTTCGCATCAGCCACCACGCCATCACCGGGGACACCAGGAGCGCGTAAATCAGTGAGCCCAACATGGCCATCGAGACGGTGGCGGCGAGTGGGCGGAAGGTTTTGCCCTCGACTCCCTGCAGGGTGAAAAGCGGCAGAAAAACGACAACGATAATGAGGATAGCGAAGAAGATCGGGCGAGCCACCTCGGCGCTCGCTCTCGCCACGATCTCGAGCCGGCTGTCCTCGAGCGAGGCCTCGCGGATAAGCCGTTCGATGTTCTCGACCATGACGATGGTGCCGTCGACCATCATGCCGATGGCGATGGCGAGCCCACCGAATGACATCAGGTTGGCGGAAATGTCAAAGAGACGCATCCCAACGAAGGCGGTTAAAACCGAGAACGGAATGGCGAGCGCCACCACCAGACTCGGGCGGACACCGCCCATGAATAGTGGCAGCACCAGAACCACCAGGCCGATGCCGATAAGGAGCGCCGAGGTCACGGTTTTCACTGCGGCCTCAACCAGGCTCTTCTGTTGGTAATACGGCACGATCCTCACACCGGATGGAAGGGTCTGGTTGACTTCGGCGAGTTTCTCCTCGACTGCGCCGATGACTGTCGATGAGTTGGCGCCATAGAGCTTGATAACCTGACCTGCGACGACCTCTCCGACGCCGTCATGGGTCTGGACGCCGCGACGGATGGCACCACCGATGCGGACCTCGGCGAGATCACGAAGAAAGACCGGCGTGCCATCGACGGTTTTGATCACCACCCGATCGAGATCAGAGATGCCGGTGGCCAGGCCCACCGACCGCACGACGAGTTCCTCCGAATTTCGTTCGAGAAATTGCGCACCAACGTTGAGGTTGTTGGCGCGGATCGCGTCAATCACGTCCGACAGGGAAACGTCATATCGGAGCAACGATGCCGGTTCCACAACCACCTGGAACTGCTTCTCCCAGCCGCCGATGCCGAGCACCTCGGTGACTCCTGGAACCGTCTGCAGCTGGTACTTGATCAGCCAATCCTGGATCGTCCGCAGCTCTTCAAGTGAATACTGTCCAGTTGTATCGTCGAGGTAATAGAAGAGGATCTGTCCCATTCCGGTGGAAATGGGCCCCATCTTGGGCTCACCAAACCCCTCCGGAATCTGCTCTCGTGCCTCCTGGAGGCGCTCCCCAACCAACTGGCGCGCAAAGTAGATATCGACCTGGTCGGCAAAGTAGACATTGACAACCGAGAGGCCGAAATTGGAGATCGACCGCACTTCCGCAACACCCGGGAGGCCGTTCATCGCCACCTCGACCGGGAAGGTCACGTAGGTTTCGACCTCCTCCGGCGCCAATCCTTCGGTGACTGTGAAGATCTGCACCAGGTTCGGCGACACGTCCGGAAAGGCGTCCACCGGCAATCGCAGGTAGCTCAGGATTCCCGCCCCCATGAAAAAGGCGGCAAGCACCATCACAAGGAGGCGGCTCGACAATACTCGTCGGATCAGGAATTCAAGCATTTTCGGATCTCAATGCGCGTGGCCATCGCCGAAGGCATCTTTGCCGAGCTCCGCCTTGAGGATGAAGCCACCCTCGGCCACGTACCGCTCGCCGGGCTCGAGCCCTAACACAATCTCGATGCCGTCTCCTGACCGGCGGCCCATTTCAACCAGCCGGGGTTCAAAGCCCGAGCCGGTGTCGACGAAGACCACATCATCGCCGTCCTCCATGCGGATGACGGCACCGACCGGGACCACGATCCGCGCGTTCACCCGGGAGGTCGTGACCGCAGCTGTGACGAAACAGCCCGGGTGCCACATGTGGTCGGTGTTGGGGGCAACAATCCTCGCCGTCGCGGTGCGGGTGTCCTCGCCCACCAGCGGTTGCACGAAGTCGATCTCGAGCTCCGCCTCCTCACCGTGCTCGGTGACCACGTGGGCGGTCTGACCCGCCCTCACGGCGCCGATGTCGCGCTGGTACACCGAGAGGTCGATCCACACCGTTTCGAGGTCAGCGACCGTGAACACGGGTGATCCGCTGTCGACAGTCTCGCCAATCGTGATGTGGCGGTCGATGACGGTGCCGTCGAAGGGCGCGGTAAGGCGGTAGACGGTGAACTCAGCTTCGTGCCCGTCACCGAACCCATCAAGTTCATCTTGTGAAAAGCCCAAAGCGTGCAGCTTCTGCTCTGCAGCACGGCGCTCGATTCGAGCCTCGGCCAGGCCACGCCGGGCATCGAGGTAATCCTGCTCTGACGAGACCTTTTCAATCCACAGCCGCTCCTCGCGCCGGAAGGTTGCGTCGGCGAGCTTTAGCCGTTCTGCCGTCGCCAGAAACTCTGCCTTTGCGTCCGCCAGCTCCCGGCTTTCGAGCACCGCGAGGACCTGCCCGCGGCGAACTGAGTCGCCCAACGAGGCAAATACCTCGTCGACGACCCCGCCGACCCGGGGTGCCACGTGCGCCATGCGGTCGCCGTTGACCTGGACCTCGCCGGGCAGTTCCACGGTCAAACCGACCGAACCCGATCCCGCGGTTTCGATTCGAATACCGAATTCGTTGAGCATGTCCGGCTCGACGTGCACCAAACGCTCTCCAGCATGCGCTTCGGAAGCGTCGCCGCGGCGTTCATCCGTCACCAAAGCCCGGCCGCAGGCCGACATCACCATCAACCAGGCCACTCCAACCCCGACCGCCAACAGGCTGATGAATCGATTGTATTTCATCTTGCGTCTCCATTTGTTCGGTTTGTTCCCGTCGCCGTCACCCAGCCCGGTTCGAGTCGGCGTCCGACCAGTCGCTCGAGTTCGGCGCGGGCCACGGCGTACTCCTCCAGACTGTCGAGAAGGAGGGTGCTGGCCTCGAAGAGGGATCGCTGCGCCGCAATCACATCGATAAAGCCGAATTTACCCTCCCGGTAACCGGTCTCCACCGCGACCAGCGCCGATTTCGCTGACGGTACGATCTCGCCATCCGCCGTTCGTGCCGCTTCAGCCGCCGCATTCAGCCGCTCACACACAACCGCCAATTCTGCCGACATGGCGACCTGAGCGGCATCAGCATCTCGACGCTCCCGCTCGAGATCGAACTCTGCCGCTTTGCGGGCACCCTGATTGCGGTCAAAAATCGGAATGGCTACGCCGACGCCCGCCACCCATGCCGACTGTCCAGTGTCCTCGAAGCGGCGCGGGCCGACCCCAATTGCGAGGTCCGGGATGCGGAGCGACTTTTCGAGCTTCACCACACGACGACGCCGCTCAATCGAATCTTCGAGTCTTTTGATGTCGGGGGTTTCCGCCAACATCGACTGCAAATCCTCGAGCGGTGGGGGGGAATACGGATACGGCAGGTTTCCGACCGCACGTTTGAAGTCTGCGATCGCCGATCCCCAGGTGGCCGCAAGACGTGTCCGTGTGGCCGCCAACTCCCGCGCCGCACGTACGCGACGGACCTTTGCCTGCGCCGCCTCGATCTGCGCTCGGGTCAACTCAACCGGCGAGACCTTACCTGCATCGACTCTCGCCTGAACGGTTCTCGCGAAGTCATCGGCCACCTCGAGCAGCTTGACCGAGAGGTCCTCCCGCTGCTGGGCCGCGAGTACGACGGAGAACGCCGCCGTCGCCTGCGAGACAACATCGAGCCTCATCGATTCCAGATCGCGGCTCGCGAGGGTGTGGTCCAAGTCGGCAACCGCTCGCCTCCGTCCGGGCTTCCCTCCAAGCGGCAGAGGCTGGCTCAGAATAACGGTGGTTTCCACCGACTCGAACCCATGCAGGTTGCCATCACCACCGAAATTTTCAACCTCGAGTTCGAGCTCGGGATTCGGCCAGAGCCCCGCCTGGTGGGCGCGCGCTTCGGCGGCCGAGACCCCATGGGCGGCGCCCTCGACCTGCGGATTGGTAGCAAGGGCTCGGGCCACGGCCTCGTCGAGGGTCAGTACTTTCTCCGCAGCTACGGCACCAACACACATGGTGCCTGAAACAAACACGATCAACACTTTCGACTTCATAATCTCCCCACAAGCAAACCGGAAAATAGTCGTACACCCGGCTTTAAAGACCGGGGTCCCTTCGACAATTTGTGGGGAGTTCTAAATCAGGATAACGGTCGAGGAGAGTACCGTTGTCAGCGATTCGTGCGCGGTGCACTGAGCTGCGGCTGTGTTCGCGCCCGCGGTTTCGCTCTGGGACGAGAACAGCCTGACCTGCGCTGCCTCGGGTGCGGGAAGGAGCTTCTTACCGGCGATCAGACTGTCCTGATCGAGACCCAGGTCCACGCAGTCGTCGCACCCGGGGCGACTCGCAATCATCGTCACCGAAGTTATCAGCTCATCGTCGTCGATCTCGAGAACGCAGCACCCGGCCAGGCTGTACTCGACATCGGTATGGCCGTCGTCACCGATACACAGCACGGCTGGTCCAGCCTCGGCGAAACCGCCGAAGACAAGAGCGACAGCCAGGATCCAGGCTGCGCTTCGGACTCGAAAATCTGGTGTTGTTCTCTTCATGGCGTCTCAGCTCCGCTCACAGGGGCGGTAACCATACAACATTACCAGGCATTCCTCACCTAGGAACGGGTTTGGGCCCGGCCGAAAAACGGAAGCGCGAGGAGCCAGGGAAGACTCTGGCGTGGCCGATCCTGGAACTGGTTGAGCCCGATCGTCATTTTCTCGTGCCCGCCCTCCGGTTGGTCCCGGTAGGTGCCGAGTAGCCGGTCCCACCACGGCAGGTTGAAGCCGAAGTTGCTGTTGGTTTCGGCGACCTTGACCGAGTGGTGGACGCGGTGCATATCTGGTGTCACGACGACCAACCTCAGCACACGATCCACCGCCGTGGGCAAACGAATATTGCCGTGATTGAAGACCGCAGTTGCGTTCAGCACCACCTCGAAGATGATGACGGCAACTGCGGGCGGTCCCAGTAAGGCCACAGCGGCGAGCTTGATCAGCATTGACAGCACGATCTCCACCGGGTGGAACCGGAGACCAGTGGTGACGTCAAAATCGACATCGGCGTGATGCACCATGTGCAGCCTCCACAGGGCGGGCACGGCGTGGAACATCACATGTTGAAGGTAGATAAAGAAATCCAGGACGAATACCGAAGCCACGATCGTAACCACGGGATTCAGATCGAAGATGTTCAACAATCCCCAACCACGTTCGGCGGCGACCAGCGCCATGCCGACCGCCGCGGTTGGGAAGATGACGCGAACGACGAGTGTGCTGAGTACCATGATCCCGAGATTGGCGAACCAACGCCAGCCCTTCGCCGCTCTCAGCCGGCGTCGGGGAGTGACCAGTTCCCATACCGCCATCACCACGAAGACGCCAAGGAAAACCCCCAGACGGACAACCGGTTCGTGGCTCATGACCCAGTTCATTTGCCGAGACCTTTCCGTGGATAAGCGTGAGCATTGTATGCCATGCGAACCCTACTTCCTCGCCACGATCTTCAAGACTATTTTATCCTTCGTATTCAGTTCGGGGTTTCAAAAAGCAATGTCTTCCGCAGGCCCATCGATCTCCAGATGAAATAGATGGCCGGGTAGACCAGGAGCTCGCCAAAGAACGAGGTCACGATGCCGCCGACCATCGGCGCAGCGATGCGCCGCATGACGTCGGCGCCGGTCCCTGTCGCCCACAGGATGGGCAGGAGGGCGATGAAAGTGGTGGCCACGGTCATGGCCTTGGGCCGGATGCGCTGGACGGCGCCGTGGTCGACGGCTTCGGTTAGATCGGCCCAGGTGGTCATCTTTCCCTGGCTCTTCCAGCGGTCGTAGGCGATGTCGAGGTAAAGCAGCATCACCACCCCGGTCTCGGCGTCGAGACCGGCGAGGGCTATGAGCCCCACCCACACAGCGATCGACCAGTTGTAGCCCAGGAAGTACATCAGCCAGATGGCGCCGACCGCCGAGAACGGAACCGCCAGCAGGACGATCGCGGTCTTGGTCAGCGAGCCGGTGTTGAAGTAGAGGATCAGGAAGACCAGCAAGAGGGTGATGGGGACGATCAGCAGCAGCCGCGCCTTGGCACGCTCCATGTATTCGTACTGTCCGGACCAGAAAATGGTGTAGCCGGCCGGCAGCTCGACCTTTTCCTCGATCTCCTGTTTCGCCCGTTTCACCCAGGTCCCGACATCGATGCCACGGAGATCGACGTAGACCCAGGCATTGGGTCGCGCATTTTCGGATTTGATGGACGGCGGTCCCTGGTGGATGCGTATCGTCGAGAGCTGGGACAGCGGCACCTGCGCCCCGCCGGGGGCAACAACCAGGATTTCGGCCAACGCCTGGACGTTATCCCGCAGCTCCCTGGGGTAGCGGATATTGATCGGGTAGCGCTCCAGCCCCTCCACAGTCCAGCTCACGTTCATGCCGCCGATCGCCGACACGATGACGTCCTGAACGTCGCCAACCGTGATCCCGTATCGCGCGGCGGCCTCGCGGTCGATATCGAAGTCGAGGTAGGAGCCGCCCATCACCCGTTCGGCGTAGGCCGAAAGCGTGCCCTCGAGCGGTTTGACCAGCGCCTCGACCTCTTTTCCGATGCGTTCGAGCTCTGAGAGATCCGGTCCGCCGATCTTGATCCCAACCGGGGTCTTGATGCCGGTCGAGAGCATGTCGATTCGAGTCTTGATCGGCATCGTCCAGGCGTTGGTCAGACCTGGGAACTGGATCGCACGGTCGAGCTCCTCGATGAGCTTCTCCTTGGTCATCCCCGGCCGCCACTCGGACGGGTCCTTGAGAACGATGGTAGTTTCGATCATCGACAACGGCGCCGGATCGGTGGCGGTCTCAGCCCTTCCGACCTTGCCCAGCACCGACTCCACCTCCGGGAACGAGGCGATGATCTTGTCGGTCTGCTGCAAAAGCTCCTTGGCCTTTGTAATGGAGATCCCGGGGAAGGTGGTCGGCATGTAGAGCAGATCGCCCTCCCACAGCGGCGGCATGAACTCCGAACCGATGTGCTGCATCGGGAACCACACCGAGGCCACCGCGGCGATCGCAAGCACCACCACCAGCCATCGCCACTTCAGGGCCACGTTGAGCAATGGCGTGTAGATGGCGCGAAGGAGGCGAGACACCGGGTGCTTTTTCTCCGAGTGGATCTTGCCGCGGACGAACCAAAACATGAGAACCGGAATGACCGTGATGGCGACGATCGACGCCATCGCCATCGAATAGGTCTTGGTGAAGGCGAGCGGTCGGAAGAGCCGGCCCTCCTGAGCCTGCAGGGTGAAGACCGGCATAAAGGAGACCGTGATCAGGAGCAGGCTGAAAAAGAGCGTCGGACCTACTTCCTGCGCCGACCGCAGGATGATCTCGAAGTGACTGCGCTCTCCTTTCCATTCCTCGTAGTGTTTGTGCGAGTTCTCGACCATGATTACGGCCGCGTCCACGAGAACGCCGATCGAGATGGCGATGCCTCCCAACGACATGATGTTGGCGCCCAGGCCCTGGACCCGCATGACGATAAAGGCGAGCAGAAGTGACACCGGGATCGAGACGATCGCCACAAAGGCAGAACGAAAGTGGAAAAGAAAAATAATGCAGACCAGGGCGACGATGATCGATTCCTCGATCAGGGTGTCGGTCAGGGTCTCGATCGACTCGTGGATCAGATCGGTGCGGTCGTAGCCAACCGAGATCTCGACGTCGTCCGGCAGCCCGGCTTCGAGCTCGGCCAGCCGCTCCTTGACCCTGGCGATCGTCGACAGAGTGTCGGCGCCGGAACGCACCACCACGATCCCACCAACGGTCTCGCCCTCGCCGTTCCAATCCGCGAGACCGCGCCGGATCTCGGGACCGATGGTGACGTGGGCGACATCGGATAGGGAGAGTGGGGTCCCCCCTGGTCCTGTGCCGAGGGGAATGTGTTCGAGGTCGCGGATGTCCTTGACATAACCGAGCCCGCGCACCATGAACTCGCGCTCGCCCATCTCGACCAGGCGGCCGCCGACGTCGTTGTTCGATCGCTGGATGGCGGTCTTGATCGCCGAAAGCGAGATGTCGAAGGCGCGCAGCCGTACCGGGTCGACCTCGACCTGGTACTGGCGCACGAAGCCGCCAAGCGAAGCGACCTCTGAGACCCCCTCCACCGACATCAGCCCGTACTTGAGGTACCAGTCCTGATACGAGCGCAGATCTGCCAACGATCGCTGCGGGGAGTTGAGAACGTACATGAAAGCCCAGCCGACACCGGTGGCATCAGGGCCCAGTTGCGGCGTCACTCCGCCGGGCAACTGACCGGTGAGGCCGTTGAGATACTCGAGGACTCTTGACCGCGCCCAGTAGAGATCGGTGCCGTCTTCGAAGATCACGTAGACGAAGGAAAAACCGAAGAAAGAGTAGCCCCGCACGACCTTGGCGAATGGCACCGACAGCATCTTCGATGACACCGGGTAGGTGATCTGGTCCTCGACCACCTGCGGCGCCTGACCGGGGTACTCGGTGTAGATGATGACCTGGACATCCGAAAGATCCGGAATGGCGTCGAGGCGGGTGGTCCGCATCGCCCAAACCCCGCCAAGGATGGCGAAGATCATGCCGATGATGACGAGAAACTGGTTCTTGAGGGACCACTCGATGATGCGGGCTAGCATGGGGCACCTCTGCAGATCGATCCCTCTGTGTCATCCCGAGTGAGGGAGTGAAACGACCGAATCGAGGGATCTGTGGGGCTGGGCTGGGGCGTGTTGACTCCTGATTTCATAGATCCCTCCGCTCGGGCCGTCCCGGCCCTCGGTCGGGATGACAGATCAACGGAACACTCGATGATGCGGCTCAGCATGGGGCACCTCCCGTGCCGAGCACCCTGCTGTCATCCTGAGCGATGGCGTCACGACTTGTCACGGCGAAGCCTGGGGATGAAACCGGAAGAGACGCCGGCGTCGAAGGACCCCCCGACTTCTCCGGAGAGTGAGGTGCTCGAGACGTTCTCAGGATTCGGGGGATCCCTCGACTCGCCACGACCCTGCGGGACGTGGCTCGCTCGGGATGACAGGAATGCCCACTCACGACACACCCCCGGCTCGCTTAGCGGCGATCATCTTCTGGATCGCCTCGCGGAGATTCGACTCGGAGTCGATCAGGAACTGGGCCGAGGTCACGACCTCGTCGCCGTCGGACAGCCCCTCGAGCACCTGGATGAATCCATCACCCCTTGGGCCGAGCACCACCTCACGCGGTGCGAATCGACCGTCACCAATCGCCACAACCACGATGTCCCTTTCGCCGGTTCGGATGACGGACTCGGCCGGCACCGTGATGACATCGGTTGCGGCCACCGGCTCAAAGACCACCGTGGCGTACATCCCGATCCGCAGCCGGCGGTCCCGGTTGGGTACGTCGAGGGTCAGCTGAATCGTGCGGGTCTTTTCCGACACCTCGGGCTCGATATAGCGCACCCGTCCTCGGTAGCTGACGCCTGGGAAATAGCTCAGGGTGACGGTGGCCGAGCTGCCAGTATTCAGCCAGGGCAACTGCTCATCAAAAACTTCGACCGTCAGCCAGAGGTTGGAGAGATCAGCGATGTGGAGCAGCTCCATGCCCGGTTTGGTGGCCATGCCTTCCAGCCCCGGAATCCGCTTCATGATGACGCCACTCGCCGGCGCTGCCACCTGCAGAGTGCGGAAGACCTCACCGGTCTCCTCGAGCTGACGAATCTGTTCGGCACTGACGTCCCAGTACTGGAGACGCTGGCGAGCCGCCTCGAGGAGGGCCTCGGCCCGACCACGAGCATCCTCTGGCGCAGAAGATAGTCTGCGTGCGTACCGCACCGCAGCCAAAAGTTCCTGCTCGGTCTGTACGAGCTCCGGCGCGTAGATCTCGAAGAGTGGCTGGCCTTTTTGGACTGGCTGGCCGATGTAGTTGACGTAGGTCTTTTCGATGAAACCGGGATATTTGGTGGTCACCGAGACCATCCTCTCCTGGTCATAGCCGAGGTAGCCCACCGTCCGGATCTTGTGGGCGATATCGCGGCGTTGGACGCGCTGCGTCACCACATTCATGTTCTGTTGGACCGAGGCGTCGATCGTCACAACGGCACCCTGGGCAGCGACAGACTCCGCCTCTTCGGCGTAGACCGGCACGTAGTCCATGCCCATTTCGTCCTTGCGCGGAACCTCTGACATAACGTTCGGGTCCATGTGGTTGCGGTAGAAGAGGATCTCGCGGTCGCCCTCTGCCGGTCCCGTCTCACCCTTTGTCGGAACCAGATCCATCCCGCATATCGGACACGAACCCGGCTCCTCCTCGAGGATGTCGGGGTGCATCGGGCAGGTGAACAAACCGTCCCCGCCTCCGTGCCCAACGTGTTCCGCGGAATCGTCGCTGGAGTCATCCATGCGCAACGGTGTCAGATCCATGTGGCAGATCGGGCAGATCCCCGGCTCCTCCTGAATCACCTCGGGATGCATGCCGCATGTCCAAAGCTCTGTGCCGTTCCCGTGCCCGACGTCCGAACTCCGAGATACCCCAAGCCAGTTGTCAACCGGACTCACACCCAACGGATCCACCACGAGAACCAACATCACCACTGCGCCCACTAACAACCAAATCACCGCGCGAAGCGCCGCACTCCCGTTCTGTCCATTTCTGCATATTTCGGTTCGGTTGAGAGGGAGGAAATTCCGAATTCCGAATTCCGAATTCCGGATTGGGTGAGCGGTCGGTCTCCCCTGCCTCCCTGCTCCCCAGCTCCCCTGCATATCACTAGCATTTCGTGCATGTTTCATTGGTCCACCTCCCCGTGGACGTTCTCCAGCGGTCCCGCAATCACTCCTTCGAGCTGCGCGTAGGCAATATCGAGATCAGAGCGGACGCGTTCTGCAGCGATGCGAACCTGGAGCAGAACCCGCTCCGCGTCGAGCAGATCGAGGGCGTTGGCGGTACCGGATGCATAGGCCGATTCGGCCGATCGAAGTGAGTGGCTCGCCTGGACGATCAAGACGTTGTCGTAAAGCTCCACCTGCTCAATCAGCAGCGGGATCCGGTGGACGAGATCGCCGAGCTCACCATCGATGGTGGCGGCCGCCTCGCGGCGGCCCTCCTCGGCGGCGAGACGGTTCTGCACACCCTCCTCGACGCCGGCCTCGAGGCTCGAGCGCCAGAGCGGCACGCTGATCCCACCGGTCAGACCGAGAATGTCCTGGCCGTTGTTCTCGGGCGGGCTGAAACGACCCGCCTCGTCATCCCGGCGGCTCACGTAGCCATAGTTGAGCCCCACCACGACCTTTGGGCTATATGCCTTTTTCGTTCTCTCCACCCTTGAGGCGGCCGCTTCAACCATCGCGTTCGCGGCAGCGATCTCCGGGCGGCCGTCGAGGGCGCGTTGCCGGAGCTCACCGAGGTCGAAGGCCACCGTCGGTTTTGGTTTGGGCGCGGCGACCACGACCGGAGTCGCCTGTGGACGGTCGCGCAGCGCGTTGAGTCGCGCCACCACCGTCGCGCGCCGGGCCGCGAGATTGAGCAGTCGGGTATCGGTGCGGGTGATCTCGGCCTGGATCTTGATCACGGCCTGGTCGAGACCCACACCAGATGCGTAACGAGCGAGCGCGAGCTCCGCATAGTGCTCGAGCGTTGCGCGGTCCTCCGCCACCACACGACTCTCCACCTCGAGGAACTGAAGCTCGTGATAATCGGACCGCGCATTCGTCAGGACCTTGATCCTGGCTGCTTCGAGTTCTGCCCGGCTCGCGACGGCATCCCACAGGGTGGCCTGTTCGTCGAGCTGCAAGGTTCCAAACCAGGGGAGTTGTTGGGTCAGATTGACGGCGGCTCGCTGCGGTCCGACCCTCGTCTCCGGCGACATCACAAACCACGTCAGCGTCGCCGTCGGATCGGGCAGGGCTTTCACCTGAGGCGAGCGCTGCTCGACGGCCGCCGCTTCCGCTTCCATGCGAGCCAACCGCGGATTGCGTTCAAGCACCTCTTCGAGCAGCAGCCGAAGCTTGACATCGGCCACCGAAGTGATGATTTCGTCCGCGCCGGTCAGCCCTGCCGGTTCATCAGTATCCGCGGCCACGAGGCACGCTGCCAATACGACGCCGGCCATGAACAGTGCTACGCGAGCTCTTGAAAAAACATGAATTCTCTTCATTTCTGACCCCTTTGATTATGGGAAGAAGATACACCTCTCCCCCGTCAGCAATTCGCGAAGCGAATCGCCCTAGGTCAGGAATGCGCAGTCGATGAGGTAGGCGGGCGGGGCCGGTGGTGGCGCCGCCGAGCAGCTGGAGTTCGAGAGCTCCTGGCCGGAGGGTGACACCGGAGAAATCGATTTCACACCAGTGGCGATCTCAGCCAGGGTCTCAATTCGATGTGACGAGTCTGCGGTAACGGCTGAAGGCGCCTCACGGCCGCACTCACAGGTTGAAGAGGCAAGTGATGACTCCGGGGTCGTCTCTGTTTCCGTGTCACAACACGAATGGGCAGCTTCTGCGGGTTCCGGAGATCGCTGCATGTGGCAAACGTCCCCGTCGCCGCACAAACCGCAGGCATCCGCGATCGGCGCAGCCATCACCAGACCCGGCAAAAGCAGGGCGACAATCACTGAGGTGCGGATGGAGAGTCCTCGCGTCATACTCATATTTGAACAATATTGCACCTATTTTTATTTCGTCAAGGTTGAAGAATCGATTTGACCAGTTCTTGACAAGCGGCGTCTGCATGCTCAGGATGCGTGCGCAGCGTGAGGTGTGAGGGCTTGTGACAGAGACCGACGGCATACGCATCGAGGGATATGAACCGGGGCCCGTGGAACGTTACGGGCGGCGGTTGAAGATGGAGTACGTCGGCATGGCGTCAGTCTTCGTCATCATCGCCGTGCTCATCTACGGCGGCGATCCATGGCTCCGGACACTCTTTGCGACCACCGGTTCGTTCTTCCTGTTTCTCGGTTTGAAAAAGAAAAACCGGGATCATCTCATGTGCTCGATGCATTTGTTCGGAGCCGCCTTGCTTTCCCGGGCCGCAGTGTTCGAAGCAGACTGGGCGTTGCCGCTGCTGCTCTTCGGCGCAACCGTCTTTTCGGCCGAGCGATACCTCGAAAAGAAACCGCAGCAGGTCGCGTTTCTACCGGTAATCCTTGGCGTGTGGGCCTGGTTTGATGGGTTCTGGCTTCTCGGCCTCATCTATACGGCGGCCTATATTCTGTGCCCGCGAAGCGACCGGCCCGGCGCAACCAAGATCCTCGTCCGTTCGGTCATCGGTGGCGCGGCCGCCGGTCTGATCGTCATGGCGGTTCGGCTCATGGGTACCGACTCGCCAGTCGGCTACTGGTTCGGCGCTCGGATCGCCCCGCTGCACTGGCTCGTTGTGGTCGTTGCAACAGCCATCGTTGCGGTCCTGGTCGTCGTCGCCGTCTACGGCCGTCGCCTGATCGTGCCCCACAAAATCAACCCACTGCTCTTTGCCGCCCTCGCACCGTGGGATATCAGACTGACCGCAATGTTCGCGATGGTCGCCACGGTTCTGTTCTCCGCGACGATCTTCAAACTGAGCATCGACTCAGATCGAATTCGCCCCTACATCTGGCACGCCGAGTGGCATTATTTCTACCTCGTCACCGCGCTCGCCATCTGGGCGATATTCCAAAGCTGATACACGCAAACCTGGGGGTTTCGCCCCGGGCTGAATGTCTGTCGCCCCCTCCGGGGGCTCTATCATTTTTGTCTTCCTGGTTCCTGGGGCTCACGCCCCAGGGTCGGTGCCACCCATTTTTGACCGAGCCCCCGAAGGGGGCGACAGGTCCCTTCCCTACCGAGCTGAGGTACCCTCGAAGCGCCGCACACGAAGGGATGACCAATGAACAAACCGGTAATCCTCCTCGCCATCGGAGTTCTGTTGTTTTTCGTCAGCTTGACCGCCGACGCCTTCGGGATCGGTGAAGGTACCGCAATCGGCTGGAAGCAGATCACCGGCTTCATTGTCGGACTCGTCATCGCTGCAATCGGCATTGTTCAGATGCGGAAGAAGAAGGGCCTGGGACCTGAGGCCTGAGGCCTGCCCCCGCCCACCCCGAAACTGCTGACCGGAAACCCAAGCCCCAAGCCTCAAGCCTCAAGCCCTATGAAACCGATCGGGGGTGGTGCTGATCTTCGGCCTTTTCACCCGCTTCTTCGCCGCCGGGCTCACAACCACTATGGTTGTCGCCCTGCTGACCGCCGACAAAGCCGACTTCCTCGCCTCGTGGGGAAGCGCTGCGCAGCTGTCGCCAACCGATGTGACGGCTTTCACCTTCCTCCTCTTCCTGATGTGGCTCGTTTTCTACGGTGCTGGAAAGCTGAGCCTCGACGCCCTATTGCGCAGGACCCTTCGCTCGGAGCCCACGCCCATCGGTTCTCTGAGCCCAGAATCCCCCTGAGATTCCTGACCCGTTTGTAACCTTTGGTGACCCTCTGAGCTATGAATCCTCGAAACACACAGAGACACAGACTCAGTAAATTTTGAATCAACTCGATCAACCAGATTTCGAACCAATCGAAGGGAGACTGTATGAACTCGAAGATGAAGAAACTCCTGGTCAACGCGGCAATGGCGGGAATGATCGCGGGAGCCGGAGTGATGGTCCCGGCCTCCGGTTCGGCGAACACCCCGAGCGAGGTGAGCCAGAACAGCTGCGGCGGCAAGGACGGCTGGGCGGTTAGGGTGCCACGTTCACCATTGCACCATTGTTCCTCGACGGTTCCGGAGCGTGAGTGCCTTCTGACAATGGTGCAATGGTGAACGTGGCACCTTGAAAACAACCGTTGGGGACTGCCGGATCTCGGGCTCGGGGTCGGTCTTCGCACCACCCACTACGCCCACATCCTGTCGGAGAGGCCCGAGATCGGGTTCTTCGAGATCCTGACCGAGAACTACCTCGATACCGGCGGCCGGCCGCTCTTCATGCTCGACCAGATCTCAGAGTGCTACCAGACTGTCATGCACGGGGTCTCGATGTCGATCGGCTCGACCGACCCGATCAACTTCGAGTACCTGGCCAAAGTCAAGGCGCTTGCCGAGCGCACCGGTTCGCTCTGGGTGTCGGATCACATCTGCTGGACCGGGGTCCTCGGCCGCAACACCCACGACCTCCTCCCCCTGCCATACACCGAGGAGAGCCTGGCCCACTCAGTCGAACGGATCAAGGTCATTCAGGACTTCCTCGAGCGACCGCTGGTGCTCGAGAACCCCTCCACCTATCTCGAATTCGCCGACGACGACATGAAGGAGTGGGAGTTCGTGGCACGGCTGGCCGAGGAAGCTGATTGCGGTTTGCTCTTCGACGTCAACAACGTCTACGTTTCCGCCTACAACCACGGCTATGACCCGGTGGCCTACATCGACGCCATCCCGGCGGACCGCGTCTGCCAGTACCACCTGGCCGGCCACACCAACAAGGGCACGCACATCATCGACACCCACTCCGATCACGTGGTGGATCCGGTGTGGGAGCTCTTCGGCCACACCATCCGTACCGTCGGTTTGCGCGCCACCCTGCTCGAGTGGGACGCAGACATCCCGCCCTTTGAGGTTGTTCACCAGGAGGTCCTCAAGGCCGGCGACTGGCGTCGGCAGGAGGTGGCCGATGTCGCTTGAAAAACCAGAGCTCACGCGTCTCCAACGCTGGATGCAGGAAGTCGTCGTCCATCCGGGCACCGTCAAAGAGGCGATCGAGTCTGAAGGCGCCATCCGTGAGATCCCGAGTGAGCGGCTCAGCGAGGTGGTCCTGCCGTCGCACTCCATGACCTCTACCGAACGTGTCGGTGTCTATCACGGCATGTATCTGATGCGAATGGAGCAGGCACGGCTGCGGCCCATTCCCGCCTCCCGTCTCCTCGCATTCAAATACGCTGTCATTCCGAACCTGGTTGCCTACCACGAAGACAGGCCGTCTCCCGGCCCACGCCGCCGTGCGACCTGGGTCGCCCTCTACCGTCGCGACTACTCGGTCCTACGCCTCGAACTGAGCCGCGCGGAGTACGACCTCCTGCGCGCGATCGTCGACGGCACCTCCCTCGGCGAGGCCCTCGCGACCGCAGTCTCTTCAAAATCCCCACGGCAGCAGGCGAAAATCTTTCGCTGGTTTCGGACCTGGGTTTCGGAAGGCCTGTTCATGGCGATCGAGACTTAAAGTCTTCAATAATCTCAAGATTTGACGAAGCTTCAAATTCTTGAGAATATGAGCGTATGAACAATTTGGCAGACTCTGCGTCCGCGCCCGAGGCACTTCCCGATTGGGTCATCGAATGCCTGAGCCGGCTCTTTTCATCCATTTCCGATCACACCCGGATCCGGATCGTTTACGCTCTCACCGAGGCCGAGCGCCTCAATGTCTCTGAGATCGCCGAATACACCGGCCTCTCGATCTCTGCCATCAGCCACCAACTCCGGCTCCTACGCGATCGCGCCATGCTTCAAGCAACGAGAGAGGGCCGTTCGGTGTACTACAGCCTCGCTGACGACCACCTTCGTGCACTGATAAAGACCGGCGTTCAGCACGCGTACGAGGACTGCACCAACAACCTTCGCCGAGAGGCCGAGCGCGACGACTGAATCGATGGATGGGCCGGGATCCACACCCCGGATTTCAAATCAACTGTGGCCAAAGGCCCTGTC
>Ga0316197_10001061_pt1 | contig 19529 bp, 11 predicted proteins | sample OudBiesiAoxic_MG_FD_204939 | JGI IMG/M metagenome (GOLD analysis project Ga0316197, IMG submission 204939) | Coastal sediment microbial communities from Oude Bieten Haven, Netherlands - site A oxic | ecosystem: Environmental > Aquatic > Marine > Coastal > Sediment | place: Netherlands... | reverse complement strand
CGGGCCTGTTCAATCAGGGCGTAGTACGACATCGGCGCCAACAGGCCATTGCTGACCTCCTGCATGGTGACAAACATGTCACCCCAGCCGCGGTCTTCAAGCGGGTACTTGTCAGCATCAAAGGTTTCATTCCAATCCAGTGTCTGCCCTGCGCGCTCGGCCGTGCGCTGGTTGCGCATGGCCTCGGCACCAGCCAGCAACACCACCGAGCGCTTGCCAAGCGCGATGTCACGAGCGAACTCGATCACACGATCCTGGGGTTCGTTGCCGCCCACCTGGCCGTGAATGCAATGGGCGGGCGATGCGCCTATGGCGCGGGCCACAGACATGGGGGGATTGTCACTGCGTCCGAAGGGACAGGGCTTGATACCCATGGAGTCGGTAAACAGGCGAGTCACTGAAATGGTGTCGATGGCCTCGACAAGCCCCTCACCACCGGCATGGGCCAGGGCGCGCCGGGCGGCTTCCGCAGCCAGCATCATGGGAGAATCGGTGGTGGGATCGCGCTGTACCACCTGCCCGGCCCCCACCAGCACCGGTGTATTGTCCGAAATTCTATCCCGGTCCGTCATGTTTTCGTCCCACGTTGTCAGCAATGGGGCGGGAGTTTATCAGGCGCGGGCGATCTTGTCGGCAGCCTGCTGGCCTGCGAGGTATTCCTCGTAGGTACCCTGGAAGTCGATCAGCTGATGATCCCTGATTTCGATGACCCGGGTGGCCAGTGAGGACACAAACTCGCGGTCATGACTGACGAATATCAGCGTGCCATCGTAATGTTCCAGCGCCAGGTTGAGAGCCTCGATGGCCTCCATGTCGAGGTGGTTGGTGGGTTCATCCAGTAACAGCACATTGGTGTCCATCATCATCAACTTGCCGAACAGCAGGCGGTTTTTCTCACCACCGGAACACACCCGCACCTGCTTCTTGAAATCCTCCGACGAGAACAGCAAGCGCCCCAGCGTGGCGCGCACGATCTGGTCATCGTGGCTGGCGCGACGCCACTGGCTCATCCAGTCGAACAGGTTGAGGTCGCAGTCGAAGTCACTGGTGCTGTCCTGTGGGCAGTATCCCAGGGTCGCGTTCTCCGCCCACTTGATCCTGCCGGTATCGGCCGGGAGCTCGTCCATCAGGCAACGCAGGAACGTGGTTTTACCCACGCCGTTCTCTCCGATAATCGCCAACCGGGTACCCGCCTCCACCATAAGACTGGCCTTTTCAAACAGGGGTTCGCCGTCAAAACCGCGGCCCAGGTTTTCCAGGGTCACAGCCTGGCGGTGCAGTTTCTTCTCCTGCTTGAAGCGGATATAGGGGCTGACCCGACTGGAGGGCTTGATATCGTCCAGCTTGATCTTGGTAATCTGCCGGGCCCGGGAGGTGGCCTGCTTGGCCTTGGAGGCGTTGGCCGAGAAGCGGCTGACAAACTGCTGCAATTCGGCGATCTGGGCGCTCTTCTTGGCGTTTTCCGACTGCAATTTCTCCCGCGCCTGGGTGGAGGCGGTCATAAAGTCGTCGTAGTTGCCGGGGTAGACCCGCAGTTCGCCATAGTCGATATCTGCCATATGGGTGCAGACGGCGTTCAGGAAGTGGCGGTCGTGAGAGATGATGATCATGGTGGATTTACGCCCATTGAGCACGCCTTCCAGCCATCGAATCGTGTCGATATCCAGGTTGTTGGTCGGCTCGTCCAGCAGCAGGATATCGGGATCGGAAAACAGCGCCTGGGCCAGCAGCACGCGCAATTTCCAGCCCGGCGCCACCTCGCTCATGGGCCCAAAATGCAAGTCGAGCGCGATACCCGCGCCCAGCAGTATTTCCCCTGCCCTGCTCTCGGCGGTGTAGCCGTCCATTTCGGCGAACAGGGTTTCAAGTTCGGCGACCTTCATGCCGTCCTCTTCCGACATCTCCGGCAGGGCATAAATACGTTCCCGCTCCTGCTTCACCTCCCACAGCTCACTGTGCCCCATGATCACGGTGTCGATTACCGAGAAGGTCTCAAATGCGAACTGGTCCTGGTGCAATCGGCCCACCCGTTCATTGGGGGTAATTGCAACATTGCCCGATGTGGGCGCCAGGCTGCCGTCGAGAATTTTCATGAAGGTGGATTTGCCGCAGCCATTGGCGCCGATCAGGCCATAGCGGTTGCCCTCGCCAAACTTGACCGAGATATTTTCAAATAGCGGTTTGGCACCAAACTGCATGGTGATATTTGCGGTAGTGATCACGAGAGTAGTCCTGGGGGGTGTTGGTCGGCGCTTCCCGGTGCGGGATGCGTGACGAGGCGCCGCATTCTAGGGAAGATCCGCCGCGATGTCGAGGTCGACAAATTCCCGAAAAGGCCGTCAGGGCCGCCGGCATCTCGTGCTGGGATACACCGATTTCCAACAATACCCCCGCATTCGGGTCAGCCCCTGCGCCACAGCAGGTAGATGGAAGGCAAAACCAACAGCGTCAACAACACCGCGCTTATCATCCCTCCCACCATCGGTGCCGCCAGCCTGCTCATAACTTCAGAGCCGGTGCCGCTGCCCCACAGGATAGGCAGCAGGCCGACTATTGTGGCGGTGGCGGTCATCAGCACCGGGCGTACCCGCAACCCGGCGCCCTGCCAGACCGCGTCCTCAAGCATTTCGTCAGTCAGCTCTCCGCCCTCTTTGACAAGACGATGCCAGGCCTGGTCCAGGTATACCAGCATGATCACGCCAGTTTCCACCGCGACACCGGCCAGCGCGATCATGCCTACTCCCACGGCGATGGAGAAACTGTAATCGAGCAGGTACATAAGCCACACACTGCCCACCAGGGCCAGCGGCAATGTTCCCATCAGTATCAGCACCTGGGCGAAATTGCGGAAGTTCAGGTAGAGCAAGACCACGATGATTGCCAGGGTCAGTGGCACCACATATCCCAGTCTCTCCTTGGCCCGCTCCATGTACTCGTATTGCCCGGACCAGACCAGCGAATAGCCTGGGGGCAAGGTGAGCTGCTGTGCAACAACGGTCCGGGCCTCTTCGACATAGCTACCGACATCAACACCTTCGATGTCCACATAAGTCCAGCCATTGAGGCGTGCATTTTCGCTCTTGATACCCGGGGGGCCATCCTCCAGGTATATCGACGCCACATCACCCAGGGCGATGCGCTGACCCTGCGGCGTGACTACCGGCAGCAGGGACAACTGCTCTGGTGAATTACGAAACGACTGTGGATAGCGGATATTCACCGGATAGCGTTCCCTGCCCTCCACGGTCTGGGCGATATCCATGCCACCGATGGCAGTGGCAACCACCTGTTGGACGTCGGCAATATTGAGCCCGAAGCGGGCCGCCCGCCCACGATCGATGTCCACCTTGATGTAGCGACCACCCGCCACCCGCTCAGAGTAGACCGAGGCCGTGCCGGGCACATCGGCCAGGATGGTTTCAAGCTGCTGGCCTATGTGCTGGATCGTACCGAGTGAGGGACCCGCGACTTTTATCCCGACCGGCGTCTTGATGCCCGTGGCCAGCATGTCGATACGGGTCTTGATCGGCATGACCCATGCGTTGGTGACACCGGGTAAGCCGACCAGGGCATCCAGCTCGTGGGTCAGGCTCGCGGTCGTCACACCCTCGCGCCACTGTGAACGCGGTTTCAGCTGGATAAAGGTTTCGATCATGGTGAGCGGCGCAGGGTCCGTCGCGGTATCGGCGCGGCCGATCTTGCCAAACACCGATTCCACCTCGGGAACGGTGCGAATCAGCTTGTCAGTCTGCTGCAACAGCTCCCGCGCTTTGCCAATGGAGATACCGGGATACGTCGTGGGCATATACATCAGGTCACCCTCATCCAGCGGTGGAATAAACTCGCTACCAATGCGCTGCAAGGGCCAAAGGGCACTTATCAACAACAGTGTCGCCACCAGCAGGGTAGTTTTCGGGTAACGCAACACTTTCCGCAACAGCGGCATATAACCGCCTACCAGCAATCGATTGAGCGGGTTGCGTTGCTCTGGCAGGACCTTGCCGCGGATAAAATAACCCATCAGTACAGGCACCAGGGTAATAGAGAGTATGGCGGCAGCAGCCATGGCGTAGGTCTTGGTGTAGGCCAGAGGTGAGAACATACGCCCCTCCTGCGCCTGCAGGGAAAATACGGGTATAAAGCTGGCGGTGATTATCAGCAGGCTGAAGAACAGCGCGGGACCAACCTCCGAGGCCGAGGCGGCCACCACCTGCCAGCGGTTGTGGCCCGTGATTTCGGTGCGCTCCATATGCTTGTGCATATTCTCAATCAAGACGATCGCGCCATCTATCATGGTGCCAATCGCGATGGCGATCCCGCCCAAGGACATGATATTGGCGTTCAGGCCCTGCAGGTACATCACACTGAATGCTGCGAGTATACCTACCGGCAGGCTGATGATTGCCACCAGGGACGAGCGCACATGAAACAGAAATGCGATACAGACCAACGCGACCAACAACAGTTCCTCGCCCAGCTTCTGCCACAGGTTATTCACGGCGCTTTCAATCAGGCCGGAGCGGTCGTATACGGTGACGATCTCCACTCCCTCGGGCAGACTGGGACGCAGTTCGGCAAGACGGGCCTTAACCTTATCTATGGTGCGCTGTGCGTTCTCGCCAAAGCGCATGACGACTATGCCGCCGACGGTTTCGCCTTCGCCGTTAAGCTCGGCGATACCCCGGCGCATCTGCGGTCCCAGCGCGATATCGGCCACGTCCCTGAGTAGCAGCGGCGTGCCGTTGCGGTTGACTCCCAGTGGAATCGCCTCCAGGTCTGCCAGACCCTGAAGATATCCACTGACACGCACCATGTACTCCGCTTCGGCCATTTCCACCACCGAGGCGCCGATTTCCTGGTTGCCACGCGCTATCGCATTCTGGATACGGCTCAGCGGTATGTCGAAGGCTCGCAACTTGTCGGGGTGCACCGTCACCTGGTACTGCCTGACCATACCGCCCACCGTCGCCACCTCGGAAACACCGGGCACACTCTGTAACTCGTACTTCAGGAACCAGTCCTGCAGGCCGCGCAGTTCGCTGATATCGTGCTGCCCGGACGTGTCCTGCAATGCATAGATGTAAACCCAGCCCACCCCGGTTGCATCCGGGCCCAGCTGCGGCCGCGCGGCTTCCGGCAAAGACGGGGCCACCTGGCTCAGGTACTCCAGAACGCGGCTGCGGGCCCAGTACAGGTCAGTACCCTCGTCAAAAATCACGTAGACGTAGGAGTCACCGAAAAAGGAAAAGCCGCGCACTGTGGCCGCACCTGGTACCGACAACATCGCGGTTGTCAGCGGGTACGTAACCTGGTCCTCGACTACCTGGGGAGCCTGCCCGGGAAAGCGGGTCTTGATTATGACTTGCACATCGGACAGATCGGGGATGGCGTCTACCGGCGTGTTCCTCACCGCGAAAATACCTACCCCCACCAGGATGGCAGTGGCCAGCAGCACAAAGAAGCGGTTTGAGACCGACCAACGAATAATGGCTTCAATCATTGTGTTCACCCATCGAATGCTGGTGCATCGAGTGATCCATGGGCTGCTCCGCAGCGCGGTCGGGACCTGCTGTGGAAGACCCATTGGCAGCAGGGGTGGTCGTTTCGCCCGCATCCATTCGCATCAGGTCGGCACGCTTGCTCGACTCGGAGTCGAGCAGGAACTGGGCCGAAACCACCACGCTATCGCCCTCCTCCAACCCGCTCCGGATTTCAACATGGCGCTCTCCCACGCGGCCCAGCTCCACCACCGTGGACTGGAAGCGACCCTCCCCCAGCGCCAGCACTACCCGGTTCTGGTTGCCGGTGCGAATTACCGCTTCACGGGGAACGACCAACGCACCCTCCACCGGGTCAGCCAGGATCTCAACCTGGGCAAACATATTGGGTTTGAGGGTCCGGTCTTGATTGGCAAAACGCAGCCGCACCCGCAGGGTGCGGTTTTTGTCGTCCAGGGAGGGGTAGACATAGTCCACCCGCCCCTGCCACTGCCTGCCCGGCAGGTAATCCAGTGACATCGTCACCGGCAGCCCGATCTTTACCAGCGGCGACTGCCGCTCAAATACCTCCGCCTCCACCCAGACATTCTCCAGCACACCGATAGACATCAGGGTGGTACCGGGCATGACAAAAAATCCTTCCCGGATGTTCAGGTTGTCCACCACGCCATGCTGCGGGGAGTAAAACGTAATGGTCTGTCGCACAGTCCGGTCTCGGCGCAATTGGGCGATAAAGTCCGGTGACAACTGCAGGGCCAGCAAACGATCCCCGGCGGCCTCAACCAGGCGCGGATTGTCCCGCTTCAACGCCAGCAGGTATTCCTCCTGGGCGTTGACGAGTTGGGGCGAATAGAGCTCATACAGTGGCTGCCCTGCCTCTACAGGATCCCCCGAGGCTTTCACGTACAGCTTCTCCACCCAGCCTTCTACCCGCGGATGGATATGAATGCGGCGGTCCTCGTCGTACTGCACATAACCCACGGTTCGTATCCGGGTTGGAAGAGCGGCAAAGCCAGCGGGCGCGGTGCGCACACCCAGGTTATTCACCACCTCCGGTGATATCCGGATGGTGCCTGGACCACCCTCGCTGGTGGCGTCGTCGTAGACCGGCACCAGGTCCATACCCATGGGCGACTTGCCGGGACCATCACGTCGGTAGGTGGGGTCCATAGGCGCTACCCAGTACAAGGGTTGGCGACTGGCGGGATCACGGCCAGCAACTTCGCCTGCACCCCGCCCTACCGCACCCGGACCGAACAGGACATAACTCGCCGTCGCCCCGCCCAGGGCGGCAAGGACAACAATAAGTACAGTTCTACTGACTGGTTTCATGACGGCTCCCCCACAGAGGTGACTGGGCTGCTGACAAAGAAATAATTCAGCTGTGTGATGGTCTGCAGCCGCGCGATATCGATATCCAGCGCCTCGATCCTGGCGTTGAGCTCGGCGATTCGTGCACGCACCACTTCGGCGAAATCGCCGTCGTCGCGGGTATAGGCCGACAGGGACGCCTCCGCCTGCTCATGCATTTCCGGCAACAAGCGCTCCCGGTACAATTGCTGACGCTGGGTGAGCCGCTGCAGGCGGGCGTACTGGGTTTCAAAACTGGCCACCATGCTGCGCAGCGCCAGCATTTTCTCCGTACGCATGGCTTCACTGTCGGCAATAGCCGACTGCAGCTGCTGGTCCTGCCGGCGCGAGGTGAACAGCGGCAGGTCAAAGGCCAGTCCCACCGAGAAAAAGTCCGGCCGCTGCTGCCCCGTGGGGCCGTCCTCGCGGTAGCCATAACTGGCGTTGACCTTCCACTCGGGTCGATATTTCTGGCGCGCAAGGTCAATGTCCACCCTGCTGGCATCAATCCGGCTGTCCAGGCTTTTCAGGGCTGGATGCTCACCCAGAAGTGCCGCAATCTGCGCCGGCGACGCCGTGCCGTCCCGGAACAGGCTCGCGTGTTGCAAGCGGATATCCGGCAGTTGCCGCGCAAGGGCGGGTGCGGCATAGGCGCCGGGCAGCCAGCCAGCGTTTGAGTCTGACGACACCTGTGGGCCCGGGCGCAGCCATTGCCCCAGCTTCGAACGCGAGGTTTCAAGCCGTTCGTGCAGTACTGACAAGCGATCTTCAAGGCGAGTCAGCTCCAGCTGTGACCGCACCAGGTCCTGTTGGCGGGTGCCACCCACGGCACTGGCGTAGCTGGAATGCGCCACATCCACCAGCTGCTCGAACAGCTTCCGATCCGCCTCGATCAGGCGCACGCTTTCCCTGGCCCCCCAGGCATCCAGCCAGACATTGGCAACCGTGACCGCCAATCGCGCCCTGCGCTCATCGCGCTGAAACGGGAACTGCTCACCCAGGAGACTCAGGCGTCGCTCACCCAGGGCACGGCTGTCACCCCGCGGAAAGGTCTGCACCACCCCCACCTTGAACTGGGTCATGGCCTCCTGGTCGAAGTCGAAGGTGTCGGTGGGGAGGTTGGCAAAACCCAGGTCCAGCATCGGATCAGGCAGCGTACCGGCAGCGATCGCCTGGGCCTCCACCGACTGCTGACGCAATTCACTGCCCTGCAGCCAGGGATCGTTACGCTGAGCTGTTGCCACGGCTTCCGCCATCGTCAGCTCGGCGCTGGCAGCGATGCTGTAGCCCTGGGCCAGGGTAAGCAGTATCACACTGCCAAATTGTACTCGCCACGCAACTCGCGGCCGGGTTTGGGTACCGAACATGGTTCTCTGCCCTCTCTCACTGGGTGTGTCGACGCTGCTTGCTGGCAGCGCGTCGGGAGAGGTCGTTACAGACAAGCTCCCGCCATCAGCCCGAAAGCGGTAACTTCCGGGCGCACTTATCCTGTGCTAGCGGGAAATGGGTGGGCGGTAGAGTGTATCGATGGAGTGCAGTGGAAACGATGTTTCCGTGGCCCCGTTATAAAACGCGGCGAAATCCGGGTGACTGTGCATGACGGCCAGGGGCAGGGCTGGAGCGGACTGGCAGTGATTCATGCCACACAGGCCACCATCGCAGCAGTCGCCGGGCGAGGCATCTGCACCGCTGTCGGAGGTCATATCATGACCGGCATGGGACATCTGAGCCATGTCGCCGGCCGGCGTCATATCAACGCAAGCGGGAACGCCCGCTGCGAAGCCCTGACCTGCGTAGGTCAGTACCAGTAGTAGCAAGACACATTTTCGAATTGCGTTCATACCCCCAGTATACGCCAGCAGTAAGCTTTGCGGGAACAATAAAAGACTAGAAACGGGCCAGCCTCGGCTTGAGCAGTATCGGTCCCACCAGGGTGGTCAACAGCACTACCAGCACCAGCGCCGAGTACATATCCGAGCTGAAAACCTGGTGGCCGTAGGCGAAGGCGGCAAACACCAGGCCCACCTCCCCACGAGGGATCATGCCATAACCAATACCAAGCCGGTCATAGCCGCGACCCCGAACTGCGAACCCAGCAACGCCCTTGGAAAGAATAGCCAGCACAGTCAGGCTGACGATAATCAGGAGGATCTGAGGGTTGAGCAAGGCCTGAAGATGCACCTGGGCACCGATGCCTACAAAGAATATGGTGATCATGATATCGCTGATGGGTTTGACCAGTTCTTCCAGCGTGTGCTTTTGCAGGGCATCTCCCACACGAAAATCCACGTCGTCCAGTATCAGGCCAGCCATAAACGCACCGATAAGCGGTGCCAGACCGGCAAAGTGTGCCAGCTGCGCGAAACCCAGTGCCAGGCACAGGGCGAAACCGGTCCACACGCTGGAGTGTTTGTTGAGGGAGATAATATGGATTACGCCGGGCATCAGCTTCTGACCAATGAGCAGGGCACCACCGAAAAACAGCAGGGCCTTGGCCACTATCCATATCAACTCAATGGCAGACGCCTCACCGCTTACCACGACGCTGGCCAGCACCGCCAGCAGCAGGATCCCCAGCACATCATCGATCACCGCTGCACCCAGTATGACGCGGGCCGAACGCGTGTTGACCAGGCCATTGTCACCCAGCAACTTGGCGGTAATGCCAACCGAGGTCGCCGCCAGCATGGCGCCGACAAACCAGCCTTGCAAACCCATGCCATAGCCCAGCACAGCGCCGCCCGCCAACCCCAGTAACACCGGCAATACCACACCGGTGGCCGCCACCGCCAGGGCATTGCGGCCCACGCGCAGCAAACCACGCATATCCGACTCCAGGCCCACCAGGAACAGCAGCAGCACCAGAGCCAATTCGGAGGAATACACCATGAACTCACTGGTGCGCAGCAATTTGCTGAGGTCGAAATTGATACCCACCAGGGCCAGGTTACCGAGCATGATACCCGCGTAAATCTCCCCCAGGATCTCGGCCATACCCATGCGCTCGAACAAAAAGCCACACAGGTCCGCCAGGGTAATCATCAGGATCAACAACAGGCTGGTACGGGTAAACGTTTCGCTCACCCCGTTGGCCACGGCCAGACCCGGCACCAGGGCCGCCGCCAGCAACAGCCATGCAATTCGTTTCGGCCTGCTCACCAAAAAAGGTCCCTGGCTAGATCCAGATCATAAAGCCCAGTTCAAAGGGATGACTGAGCGCCTCGTTGTAGGGGTACATGCGCAATTTGTAATACTGGAGTCCGGCGATCGCCGGCACTACGTCGACGCCAAAGTCAGTAACATGCTCGTCACCACCCTTCGCCTCAAGCTCGACACTCTGGCCCACCACGAACTCACCATCTGCCGAGTTACTGCCCAGCAGGCACTCCAGTTTCACGTCACCCGCCTGCAAACCATTCAGCTCGGCCTGCACCCGCAGGCAGATCTTGTCGTCATGGTACAGATGGGCCGGCGGCTGCAGCATCAACTGCATGCTGACACCGGGCCAGGCAGAACGCACCCGGTGCTTCCAATCGGCCAGGCCACGAGCGACTTCCCCCCCATTGGCCTCCAGCTTGAGGCGTTGCTGCCGCGCGGGCCAATAGAGTTTTTTCACATAGTCCCGCAGCATGCGCTGCGCATTGAACCGGGGTATGGTGGACTTCATCGAGGCTTTGGACAGTGAAACCCAGTCCTCGGAATAACCCCCGCCGTCCCTGCGAAAATAGATCGGCAGCAGTTCGTGCTCGATAATATCGAGCAGGTCGTTGGCCTCTTCCCGGTTGCGCTGCTCGTGGTCGAAGCGCGTATCACGCGGCGTGATACCCCAGCCATTGTGCCCGTTGTACCCTTCGCCCCACCAACCGTCCAGCACGCTGAGGTTTACCGCACCATTCAGGCCCGCCTTCTGGCCCGAGGTGCCGCTGGCCTCCAGCGGATATTCAGGCGTATTGAGCCAGACATCCACACCGGAGACCATCAACCGGGCAAGTGCCATGTCGTACCCTTCCAGCAGCAATATCTTGCCGATGAATTCAGGCCGCAGGGAAAACTCGTGGATCATTTTGATCAGCTGCTGGCCCGGCTCATCGTGAGGATGCGCCTTACCGGCAAAGATGATCACCACTGGTCGGTCACTGTTCCCGAGCATGCGCGCCAGGCGCTCGGGGTCGGCAAACAGCATCAGCGCGCGTTTATAGGTAGCGAAACGCCGCGCGAAGCCCATCACAAGAACATCATCATGGGAACCGTCCACATGGCGCAGCATCCGATGAATGACGGCGTCGCTGGTGCCGTTGCGGCGCTGCTGCGCCACCACGCCCTCGTGCACATTATCGAGCAATTGCTGTTTCAGTGCCTTGTGGATACTCCAGTAATGGTAATCCGGTATCTCCTCAAGACGCTCCCAGTAGTCTTCGTTGAGCAATTCGTTGCGCCAGTCATCGAAACGCAGGTCAAACAGGCTGACCCACTCCCGGGCCAGGAAGGTCTGCAGGTGAACACCGTTGGTAATATGGGTAATCGGGTTTTCCCGAAAGGGAATCTGCGGCCACAACACCGCCTCCATTTCCGATGCCACCAGCCCGTGGATGCGACTGACTCCGTTGTGAAAGCGCGAACAGCGCAGCGCCAGGCAGGTCATGTTGAAACCACCGCCGGAATTGAGACCCAGGTGATAAATCTGGTCAAACTCCAGGCCCAGGTCTCTCGCCGCCGGACCCAGGTACTTCTCAACCAGTTGCCGATCGAAAATGTCATGCCCGGCGGGGACCGGTGTATGGGTCGTAAATACCGTGCCCGCTGCCACCAGTTCCATGGCACTGTAGACATCCATCCCGTCACGCATGCGACTGGCGCAGCGCTCCAGCAACTGAAAGGCGGCATGGCCCTCGTTGATATGCCATACCGTCGGGCGCAGCTCCAGGGCACGCAACGCACGCACGCCCGCCACCCCCAGTACCAACTCCTGTTGCAGGCGCATTTCGCGATCACCACCGTACAGCTGGTGGGTAATCGCTCGGTCTTCCGGCGAGTTTTCGGGCAGGTTGGTGTCGAGCAGGTACAGGGTGATATGGCCGGCCTGGGCCTTCCATACACGCACCTTCAGCATGCGTCCGGGAAACTCCAGGTCAAGCGTGAGGTGCTGGCCGGTTTCGGTCAGGGTGGGAACTACCGGCAGGTCATGCGGATGGGACCGCGTATGGCTGACTTGTTGCTGCCCATGGCCATCGATGGTCTGGGTAAAGTAGCCCATCTGGTAAAGCAGGCCGATGGCGACAAAAGGCAGGCCCACATCGCTTGCCGCCTTACAGTGATCACCCGCCAGGATACCCAGACCACCCGAGTAGATGGGAAAGCTCTCATGAAAGCCGAACTCCAGGCAAAAGTAGGCAATGAGGTCCTTCTGTGGATCGAACAGTGAGGTCAGTTCGGGCCGGCCGCGATGCTCACGGTAGGCGTCATAGGCCGAGGTCACCCGCCGGTATTCTTCCATGTAAGAACGATCATCGACCGCCTCATCGAGCCGACGCTGTGAAACCCTGCGCAGAAAGGCCTTGGGATTGTGATCGCAGCTATCCCACAGTCGTCGGTCGAGACGGTGAAACAGTGAACGAATGGATCTGTCCCAGCTATACATCAGGTCATTGGCCATCTCCTGCAAGCGGGCAAGTTCGGCGGGAATACGAGGCTGGATTTCGAGGGGGAACTGGGAGCCGGGCATAACGTTTCTAACCTCCGGGTTCTATGGCAGCGTCATACAGCTGCCGGTAACGGTTGGCACTTTGTTGCCAGGAAAAATCCTGGTCCATGGCGTTGCGCTGAACCTTTGCCCATGCACTGCGGTCATGCCAGAGTGCGCAGGCGCGCCGCACAGTCGCCAGTAAATCGTTGGCGTCGGGGCGCTGGAAGACAAAGCCCGTCGCACTGCCATCTGCCAGCGCCTGCGAGGTGCTGTCGACCACTGTATCGACCAGCCCACCCACCGCACGAACCAGCGGCAATGTCCCATAGCGCAGGCTGTACAGCTGATTGAGACCACAGGGTTCAAACAGGGAAGGCATCAGGAAGATATCCGAGCCAGCCTCAATCCTGTGCGCCATTGATTCATCATAGGCCAGAACCACGACCATGGATTCCGGATTGTCATCCGCAAAGGCTTTCAATTGTTGTTCATAGCCGGGGTCGCCAGTGCCCAACACCACAATCTGCACCGGGCTGGCGAGGATCTCAGCTAACACAGGCAGGATAAGCTCGAGGCCTTTTTGCTCCACCAGGCGGCCGACCAGACCCACCAGGGGGCGGTCATCGACAGGAGCAAGCCCCAGGGCAGCCTGCAACGCTGCCTTGTTGTGCGCCTTGTCCGCCAGTGAGTCCAGGGAGTAACAGCGCTCCAGATACGGGTCGGTGGCGGGGTTCCACACCTGGCTGTCGATGCCATTGAGAATACCTACCAGGCGCTCCCGGCGCTGGCTCAACAGTCCCTCCAGACCCATGCCGCCGGGTGACTCGCAGATTTCACGAGCATAGGTCGGGCTCACTGTGGTGATGTAATCAGCGTAAACCAGTCCGCCCTTGATAAAGCTGCAGTGGTCGTAAAACTCCAGCGCGCTGTCATGCCAGAACTGCGCGGGCAGCCCCAGGCGGTCAAACGTCGGCCGATCACACAGGCCCATGTGAGCCAGGCTGTGAATCGTGAATACCGTGCGCGGTCGTCGCTCGCGCAGGTGGGTCAGGGCGATGGCGAGGCCGGTATGCCAGTCATTGCAGTGCAGCACATCGGGACACCAGTCCAGGCCTGCCTGTGCAGTGGCAATCGCGGCGGCCACCTGGCTTAACAGGGCGAAACGATCGGCATTGTCCGGCCAGGGTTCGCCCTCGAGGTTGTGATAAGGATCGCCCGGACGCGCGGAGAACAGGGGGTGTTCCAGCAGCCAGGTTTCCAGCTCGGTCCCCGGCAGTCGCGTTGCCAGAATCCGCACGGTGGCGCCACCCACATCAAACCGGGCCACTTCCGCGGGCGGCTCGATGGACTCCAGTATGCGCTGGTAACCCGGCAACAGTAAGCGCACATCCATGCCTTGCTGACGCAGCACTTCAGGCAGGCTCCCGGCCACGTCCGCCAGACCGCCGGTCTTGATCAGGGGGTAGGCCTCGCTGGCCACAAACAACAGGCGCTCCACCTATCCTTCTCCGGTGAGAGTCAGTACCAGGGCCCCCAGTGGTGGCAGGGTCAGGCAGATGGAGTCACGTTGCCCCATCCAGCTGATTCCCTGGCTTTCGATATCGGGACCATTACCGACATCGCTGCCGCCGTAGAAGCGCGAGTCGGAGTTGAGAACCTCACGGTAATGCCCGGCACTGGGCACGCCGATGCGATAATTGGTGCGCACCACCGGGGTAAAGTTGAGCACCACGATGTGGAAGTCCTCACCGTCCCGGCGCAGGTAACTGAGTACTGACTGGGTGGAATCGTGGCAATCAATCCACTCAAAACCGGCCGCATCAAAGCCATTGCGGTGCAGGCTGGGTTCGTCGCGGTACAGCCTGTTCAGGTCACCCACCAGTTGCTGCAAGCCCCTGTGTGGTGCATGCTCCAGCAGTTCCCAGGACAATTGACCCTGGTGCCGCCACTCCCCGGGCTCACCCAGTTCACAGCCCATGAACAGCAGCTTGGCGCCCGGGTAGGTATACATGTAGGCGTACAGGAGACGCAGGTTGGCAAAGCGCTGCCACTCGTCTCCTGGCATTTTACCCAGCAGGGAGTATTTGCCGTGCACCACTTCGTCGTGGGAAAAGGGCAACATGAAATTCTCGGAAAAGGCGTACATCAGGCCAAACGTGAGCTGGTCGTGATGGTATTGACGGTAGACCGGCTCATGCGCCATGTACTCCAGCGTGTCGTGCATCCAGCCCATATTCCATTTTATGGAAAAGCCCAAGCCGCCCAGCCAGGTCGGTCTGGTCACCTGGGGCCACGCGGTGGACTCCTCGGCGATGGTCAATGATCCCGGGTGCTCGCCGTGGGTAAGACTGTTAAGCTCGCGCAGGAATTCGATGGCTTCCAGGTTTTCCCTGCCACCATAGCGATTGGGCTCCCACTCACCGGCCTCGCGCGAATAGTCCAGATACAGCATCGATGCCACGGCATCCACCCGCAGACCGTCCAGGTGAAACTCCTCGAGCCAGTAGTTGGCGCTGGCGAGAAGGAAGTTCTTCACCTCGTTGCGGCCGTAATTGAAGATCAGCGTTCCCCAGTCAGTATGCTCTCCCCGGCGCGGGTCTTCATGTTCATACAGCGCAGTCCCGTCAAAGCGCGCCAGGGCATGGGTGTCTCGTGGAAAGTGGGCCGGCACCCAGTCCAGAATGACCCCGATGCCGCGACTGTGCATGTAGTCGACAAAAAAACGGAAGTCGTCGGGGCTGCCGAAGCGTTGTGACGGGGCAAAATAGCCTGTGGTCTGGTAACCCCAGGAGTCATCCAGCGGGTGCTCTGTTATCGGCAGCAGCTCGACATGGGTGAAACCCAGGTCGGCCACGTAGTCCGCCAGCAAGGGTGCCATTTCGCGAAAATTCAGGAAGCCACCATCGGGCGCACGGCGCCAGGAGCTGGCGTGGAATTCGTAAATAGAGATGGGGGAATGCTGCCAGTCCCAGCTGGCACGGCGCGCAAGCCACTGCTGGTCACGCCACTGGAAGTCCGCTGGCGGGCAGACGATTGCCGCAGTGGCCGGGCGCATTTCGAAACGGTTGCCGTAGGGATCTGCCTTCAGCTGCAGGCTGCCATCAGCAGCACATACTTCGAACTTGTACTTCTCACCTTCGGTGAGTCCCGGAATAAACAGTTCCCAGACGCCACTCAGACCGCGGGTACGCATGGCGTGGCGCAGACCGTGCCACTGATTGAAGTCCCCTACCACGCTGACTCGCCGGGCATTGGGTGCCCAGGTGGCAAAGCGCACACCGGACACGCCCTCATGCTCGCAGCAATGCGCGCCCAGAACGCGGTAGACATGCTGGTGCCTGCCCTCGCCAAACAGGTGCAGATCCAGGTCGCCTATCGTCGGACCGAAGCGATAGGGGTCGTCGCCGCACTGCCAGAGACCGTCAGCGGCGCGCCAGCGCAGCTGGTATTGGGGTGAAGAATCCGCCGCGATACTACAGGTGAACAAATCAGTGTCAGGCAACCGCGACATGGGCAGGGAGCTGTCGCCCCGCACAACTTCCGCTTCTGCGGCCCCGGGTAACAGCGCCCGGATATGCCACTTGCCCCCCCTGTAATGACAGCCAAGGACTTCAAACGGGTCGTGGTGGCGCCCTGCCAGCACTCGGCCAAACCCGTCATCGGCAGGCTCTGGGATCGAAACCGTTCTCATCACATTTCCAATGATTTATATCAAGCCGGAATACGGGACAATCTTTCTTTAATTGTCCACAATGTAAGCTGATGGTAATGCAATAACTTTAGGCTAACCAGCTCACAGATCAATGAAACTCAAATGACTGATTCCGATTCGGCGAGATATGTCAGCCGCCTCACCAAAGACACCCTGGCCCTGGTCCTGGCAGGGGGTCGCGGTTCCAGGCTGAGGCAGCTGACCCTGTGGCGGGCGAAGCCCGCCGTCCCGTTTGGCGGGAAGTTCCGGATCATCGACTTTCCGCTTTCAAACTGCGTCAACTCGGGCATTCGCAAGGTCGGCATTCTCACCCAGTACAAGGCCCACAGCCTGATTCAGCATGTGCAGCGCGGCTGGGGTTTCATGCGCGGTGAGCTGGGTGAATTCGTGGAGCTGCTGCCGGCCCAACAGCGTCTTGAGACCTCCTGGTATGAGGGTACGGCGGATGCGATCTACCAGAATATAGACATCATTCGCACCCACAAGCCGGAGTTCGTTCTCATTCTGGCGGGTGACCATGTTTACAAAATGGATTACGGCACCATGCTGGCCGCACATGTCGAAGCAGAGGCGGACATCACGGTGGGCTGCATCGAGGTGCCGCTGGAGGAAGCAAAGGCCTTTGGCGTCATGGCTGTGGATGAGGACAATCGCATCATCGAATTCGCTGAAAAACCGGACCAGCCAACGCCCATGCCGGGTTGCACGGACGTGGCCCTCGCCTCAATGGGTATTTACATCTTCCGCACCGAGGTACTGATCGATGAGCTGCTGCGCGATGCGGACGAAACCGGCTCCAAACACGATTTCGGCGGTGACATCATCCCCGATGTCATCGACCGCCTGCGTGTCACCGCCTTTCCTTTTCGCCAGGACGGAAGCCTGGGCCATGCCTACTGGCGGGACGTGGGCACGCTCGACGCCTATTGGCAAGCCAATATGGAGTTGATCGGTATCAGCCCCGAATTGAACCTGTACGATCGCGACTGGCCCATCTGGACCTACCAGGACCAGGTGCCGCCGGCCAAGTTCGTGTTTGACGACGAGGGTCGCCGGGGCATGTCGGTAGACTCCATGGTGGCCGGCGGCTGCATTGTTTCAGGGTCTTACGTGAGTCGCTCGCTGCTGTTCAGCAATGTGCATGTGCACTCGTTCTCCCGCATCGAAGACTCGGTAATCTTTCCGGACGTCGAGATTGGCAGACACTGTACGATCAAAAAAGCGATTATCGACAAAGGCTGCAAAATCCCCGCCGACACGAGCATTGGCGTGGACCCCGAGGCGGATGCCGCGAGATTCAATGTGTCCAAAGGCGGGGTGGTACTGGTAACCCCGGAGATGCTGGGCCAGAGACTGCACTATGCCCGCTGACCAACCCATGAGCGTGGTGCTGCTGTGGCATATGCACCAGCCTGAGTACCGTGACATGCGCAGCGGCAGGGTGCACCTGCCCTGGACCTACCTGCACGCCACCAAAGACTATGTCGACATGGCGGCCCACCTGGAGGCGGTACCCGAGGCCAAAGCGGTGGTGAACTTTGCGCCCATATTACTGGAGCAGATCGAAGACTGCGCGAATCAGGTAAGGACCTACCTGGAAGGCCAGGGGGTTATCATGGACCCACTGCTGGCCGAGTTGGCGGAGCCTGCCCTGCCTGGCAATGCCCAGGCCCGGCTGCGACTGATGCAGGACTGCCTGCGCGCCAACCGCGAACGCATGATTGCCCGGTTCGAACCCTACCAGCGGCTGGCCACCATGGCAGACTGGTATGAATCACACCCGCAAAGCATGATCTATGCCTCCAACCAGTTCCTTGCAGACCTGCTGGTCTGGTATCACCTGAGTTGGATGGCCGAGTCCCTGCATCGCAGCGACAAACGTATTCAGCGCCTGCGCGAAAAGGCCTGCAACTTCAGCCTCCATGATCGCCGTGAATTACTGCAGATTGTACTGGAACAGCTGGAATCCATTGTGCCGCGCTACCGGGCGCTGGCAGAGCGCGGCCAGGTGGAGCTGAGTATGAGCCCCTATGCCCACCCTATTGTCCCGCTGCTGCTTGATATGGATTCAGCGAGGGAGGCCATGCCAGACGTGCACCTGCCAGTGACCACCGATTATCCGGGCGGTGAAGCGCGCAGCGTGTGGCATCTGCAAAAAGGTCTGGAAACCTTCGAACGCAGCTTCGGTTTCAAGCCGGTGGGCTTGTGGCCGTCCGAGGGTGGAGTCAGCCAGCAGTCACTGGCGCTATTTGCCGGGCAGGGATTCAAATGGATAGCCAGTGGCGGCACCGTGCTTAACAACAGTCACGACGCCACTTCGAAGTCCTGTAGCCACAGGGTCTACCGCTTTGGCGGGGTCGAACTGGACTGTTTTTTTCGCGATGACGGCCTGTCCGACCTGATCGGATTCAACTACTCCGACTGGCACGCCGACGACGCCGTGGCGAACCTGATTGGCCACATGGAAAATATCGCCAAGGTGTGCCCGGACCGGGATGACTGCCTGATATCGATTATCCTGGACGGGGAAAACGCCTGGGAGTACTACCCGGAAAACGGCTATTACTTCCTCGACCAGCTTTATCGCAGCCTGGCCGAAAACCCGCTGTTACACATGACTACCTTTGAACAGTTCCAGCAGGACAAGTCCCCTGAGCCCGCGCGGGAGAATCACATCACGGCGGGCAGTTGGGTATACGGCACCTTTTCCACCTGGATAGGTGATCCCGACAAAAACCGGGGCTGGGAAATCCTGGTGGAGGCCAAGCGCACCTTTGATACCCAGGTCGCCAGCGGCAAGTTGTCCCCGCAGGAGATCGAGGCGGCCGAAAAGCAGCTGGCCATCTGCGAGGGCTCGGACTGGTTCTGGTGGTTCGGGGACTACAATCCTTCGACCACGGTGAACCAGTTTGACCAACTCTATCGCATGCATCTTGCCAACCTTTACCAGATGCTGCATGTCGAGGCGCCGGCTTACCTGGCGGAAGTCATCTCGCGGGGCGGTGGCCAGCCCAGCCGGGGGGGCGTCATGCGGCAGCACAACGAAGACCATTCGTGAACGAGCCCCTGCTTAAGCAGCGCCGCTGCGGAGCATTGCTGCACCCGACCAGTCTGCCGGGTCCCGGGTATTGTGGTGATTTCGGTGCCGACGCGCGACGTTTTGTCGATCTCATCGCCGCTGCCGGCCTGAGTATCTGGCAGGTATTGCCGCTGGGCCCCACTCACCCCGATGGCTGCCCCTATCAGTCGTTCTCCGTGCACGCAGGTAGCCCCGACCTGATCGACC
>Ga0316197_10001060_pt1 | contig 19544 bp, 17 predicted proteins | sample OudBiesiAoxic_MG_FD_204939 | JGI IMG/M metagenome (GOLD analysis project Ga0316197, IMG submission 204939) | Coastal sediment microbial communities from Oude Bieten Haven, Netherlands - site A oxic | ecosystem: Environmental > Aquatic > Marine > Coastal > Sediment | place: Netherlands... | reverse complement strand
GTTATTTGCCCTGATATCAAATTGTTATCTGAAAAGCTGGGCACTTATTTGGCTCGTAATGTACTGCCATTTGGGGAAGATAATGAATACGATTTTCTTTCGCTTATGGCCTACGGCGCAATTCCGTTGGAGGAGCAACAATGAAGAAGCAGGTTAATCTTTATCAGCCTAGTTGTTATCCTAAACGTGAAAAAGGTACGTTCCCGCACTTTTTAGCTGTATTCATTGTCTGTTTCTCACTCTCTATATTGACCTATTTTTTCTCTACTTATGAAACCCTGTCGATGCAGGAAAAACTGGCAAAGCATAAAGTTAACAACGATCAGAAGCAGTTAGTGCTAACTGAATTAGTGGCTGAATTGCAAAAAAAACGCGCACCAGATGAAAAACTGCGTTTGTTTAGCCGCCTTCAAAATGAAGTAACTGCTAAACAACGTATTCTGGCAAGTATTGCTGGCATCGATGTTGAAGATTTAGTTAGTTTCTCTGCACTCATGCGTGGCTTGTCCTATGCCAATATGGATGATTTAAGTCTTAATCACTTTGCGATGAAAGAGGGGATCTTAAATATCACAGGAGATGCAAAGCACAGTGATTCTGTCCCGCTATGGCTAGCTAATTTACAAGTAACAAATGAGTTGTCAGTTGTTGCATTTAAAGCGATCTCTATTGAAGAGGTAAACGGCTTCTTTAGTTTCAAGCTCACCAACAGTGAGTTTAAGGGAGCTACAAATGAATAAATTTAGTTACACTGAAATCGAAAAAGCATTTAACAAGCTCACTTTGCGTGAGCGTGGGATTATGTTTGCAGCGCTTGTTATATGTACATTTTTAATAACTTATTTTTGGATCGTAGATCCTGCTACGATAGAGCAGAGAAAAATTGAATCTAACTTGAAAAAAAGTTATCAACAAGAAAAAGTGTTAGATGATGAAATAGAGACAGTTACTCAGCGTTTGAGGTTGGATCCACTTAAGGAGATTAATGATAAAATAGCGTTTTCAGAATCGACCTTAGCTCAACTCAATCAACAGTTAGATGATAAATTAGTTAAATTTATACATGCACAACAGATGCCGATTGCATTGACAAAAGTACTCAGTAAAACGCCAGGTGTTAAAATTAGCAGTCTAAAATCTTTACCTGTAAAGGTATTTAATGCAGCTAAGGACCCGAAAGAAGCTGCTAACGTTCTATTTTATCAACATACTTTAGAAATTACTTTGCAAGGTAATTATAATGCAATCTATCAATATCTATTAAACGTGGAAACGATTAAAGAAAAATTTTACTGGTATTCGATGGATTACAAAGTAAGTAACTACCCACTTGCAGAGGTCACTATCCAAATTTATACATTAAGCGATCAGCGGGATTTAGTCAGTGGTTAAATTTATTATTATTAGTAGCCTTATTAGTTTAAGTTTATTTGCACGAAGTGAGGCTTTAGTCGATCCTACTGCACCATTGAACTTTCAACAAAAAAAGCCAAGCAAAGTTTATCGTGCGGCCGTGCCTAAGTTGCAGAGTATTGTTGTGAAATCGGGTAAGCAGCAAGCCATTATTAATAATAAGCTATACCAAAAAGGACAATCTGTGGATGGTTATCAGGTTACTCATATTGATGCCGATAAAGTATTACTCGAATATCAAAAGAAAATTTATACGTTAACGCTCTATTCACCAAATGAACGCTTTAGCCAATAAGATGCAGGTATTATGGAAAATAGAAAGATGAAAAATATTATATCAATGAGCTGTTGTATTTTACTGTTAACAGCATGTCAAATTACTAAAAAAAATGATGCTGCAGCACAGAAAGAGGTGTTGCAAAACGCTGAAAATGAGCTGATTTCTGAACTTATTCTGCCTGAAGATATTGAAAATGAATTATACGCTGATATCGCAGAACAAAGCCAAAATATTGCTGTTGAAGAGAGGCGTATTGATATTTCGGCGAGAGATGTCGACGCGCGTATCTTTTTTGCCTCTTTGATTAATGACTCTGATTATAGTGTTGCAATTCATCCGAATGTAGGGGGGGAAATAACGCTCTCTTTAAAACAGGTAACCTTAGCCGAAGCAATACGTGTCATTGAAGATATGTATGGTTACGAAGTTAAATTAAAAGGGCGTGTTTATCATATCTACCCTGCAGGAATGCGCATTGCCAGCTTTACGCTTGATTATCTGTTTATGAATCGAATGGGTGGATCGCGCACGACAGTATTAGCGGGTAATTTAACCGACGATGACGATAATGATTCTAGTGATTCAGATAGTTCGTCTAGCAGTTCAAGTGGTTCCTCTAATAACTCTGGTAATAATTCTAGTGGTAATTCAAGTAAGGAATTTGATGGTGAGTTTTCATCAAATGGATTGCAGGATGGCACAAAAATAACGACGGTGACCAGTACTAACTATTGGGCTTATCTAGAAACAAAGATTAACAGCTTGCTAGAAAATAAACAGGGGCGAGACGTTATTGTTAGCCCAATGTCAGGGGTAATAACAATACGTGCTTATCCAAACGAGATACGTACTGTTCGTGAGTTTTTAGAAACAGAGACGGATCACTTAACACGACAAGTTATCCTTGAAATGCAACTCATCGAGGTGACCTTAAGCGATGAATATCAACAAGGGGTGAGTTGGACAAATGCTGGCGATACCTTTGGTACGACAGATATACTCTTTGATAGTGTCCACCAGGTTGCTGATAATATTATTAAAAACACAATCGGTGGTGGTGGGGCGTTAACGATTGCTAATGGCTCCTTTAATGCTGTGGTATCTTTGCTTGCCACCCAAGGGGATGTGAATGTTCTCTCAAAACCACGTATCACTGCAATGAATAATCAAAAAGCAATTATTAAGGTTGGTGGGGATGAGTATTTTGTTACCGACATATCAACAACGACAGTAACAGGGACAGCCACCACCTCTAGCCCGACAGTTGAACTAACTCCATTTTTCTCCGGCATTTCTGTTGATGTAACACCTAAGATTAATGATGATGATTCGGTCCTGTTACATATTCACCCTGCGATTATTGATGTAGAAGAGCAGATCAAAACAATCAGTTATGGTAGTACTGAGGGAAGCTTAGTTATCCCTGTTGCAAAAAGTGATGTTCGTGAATCCGATACCGTTGTAAAAGCAAATTCAGGCGAAGTGATTGTTATTGGTGGATTAATGAAAACTATTGAGCAAGATATTGTTTCTAAAGTGCCTTTTCTTGGAGATGTTCCTTGGTTAGGGGAGTTTTTTACCAATAGGCAAAAAGTGAATAATAAAACTGAGTTAGTGATTTTAGTTAAGCCACAAGTTGTCAAGCAGGATACTTGGAAACAAGAAATTCAAAAGTCGGCTGACCTTATTGAAAAATGGTATCCATCTAAATGATCTATTTAAAGCATTTTGGATTAGATAAAGCGCCTTTTTCTTTAACCGCTGACCCACATTTTTATATCGACTTTATTCCTCATAAAGAAGCATTAGAGGTCATAACCACAGCACTCTCATTCGGTGAGAGTACGTTAAAAATTACCGGTGAAGTGGGGACTGGGAAAACCCTGTTGTGTAATAAGCTACAACAGGAACTTGTGGATCAATATCATATTTGCAATATTGATAATGCTTATTTGAGTGCACATGAATTACGGTGTTTGTTAGCAAGTAAAATTGGCATTGATAAAACAGAGTTCGATGAACAGTTTTTATTGACTGAAAAAATAAAAGAGCGTTTATTGTTATTGCGTTCAGAAGGGAAAAAAGTGCTTGTATTAGTTGACGAAGCACAGGCTTTACCTGATTCAACCTTAGAGGCATTGCGTCTTTTCTCTAATCTTGAAAGTGACTCAGATAAGTTGTTGCAAGTTGTGTTATTTGGACAGCCTGAGCTTGATGTGCGACTTGCTGATCCCAAGTTGCGTCAATTACGCCAACGTATTACCTTCTCTTATCAACTGCGAGCGCTTTCTGAAAAAGAGATTGAGCATTACATTTCAGAACGATTAAAGCAGGCAGGTTACCGGGGGGCGCGACTCTTTAATCGCAGTGTCTGTCGTAAAATTAGCCAAGCTAGTCGAGGCATTCCACGCTTAATTAATATACTTGCGCACAAAGTATTAATTCTTAGTTATGGTGCGCAGCACTATAAAATAACAAATAAGTTAGTTGAAGAAGCTGTCGCAGATACAGAAGACGCTTATAGCCTGCAATCGATGAAAGGGTGGTGGTTATTATTGCTCTCATTTATTGCGCTTAATATAACACTTCTCTTATGGTGGAAAGGGCTATTATGAGCATTATCAATAAGATGCATCAGGGGTTACAGGAAAATGCAGATAATTCACCAATGCTATCCTCGATGCCCGTTCAAAAACAGAAAAAAAAGGTATTATTGTTTACCTTGATTAGCCTGTTGCTTGCTTCATCGATTGGTTTGTCATATCTCATTTACGATAAAGAAAACACGGTTAAACAAGACGTTGGTGCGATTGAAGTTATCATGGTAGAGCCGCCATTGGTTGTTGAACAGCCTTCCCCGGTTGAGCCACAAATGGTTGAACCTACAATGGCTGAAGAAGTTGTTGTGGTACCAAAAATAATGCCAATTAAGGCTTCGCAGTCGAAAGAACCATCTCAAGCCCCTGAAAAAAATAAGGAAAGTGTTGCGGTCAAAAAAGCGCCAACTCCTCTAACGGTTAAGCAAACAGTTGTTACCCCTCCTCAAAAAACAGTTTATGCCAAAGTGGACAGCGATGTTGTTGCTAAAAAAACAGCACACTTAGAGATAAAAAAATCGATTTTATCACCCTCTGAATTAGCTAATATTCACCTTAATAGCGCAGAGAAAGCGTTACTTAAAGGAGACACTCAGCGCGCTGCCCAAGAAAAAATTAAGGCATTAAATGTTAAACCGGATTTGCATAAAGTTCGAGAGTCATTAGCGCTCTATTATTATGGGATCGGAGAACAGGAACAGGCTAAAAATTTCTTAAAAAAAGGGGCTGTAGAGTTTCCTGAACACTCGGACTTTAATTTAATGTTATCACGTATTGCTTTAAAAAATGGTGAACAGCAAAAAGCTTATCTTTATCTGCAACAGTCACCTCCAGAAGTTGAAGGGCATATCGATTACCATGTTAGTTACGCGATCTTAGCTCAAAAATTTAAAGACTATGAGCGCTCGGAAAAACTATATCAAGGTTTATTAACCGAGCGACCAAATAATGGTCGTTGGAGGATGTCGCTTGCGATTGCTCAAGATAAGCTTAGCAAGGAAAAGTTGGCGGTTGAAAATTATAAAAAGGCGTTATTACAGGTTGATCTTTCCAGCAACGCTAAAAAATATATTAATCAGCGCTTAACCTATTTGGCGAATCAGTAAGGATATTCATGAAACCGCAACTCAAAAAACGTTTAGGTGATCTGCTTGTTGAAGAGGAGCTTATTAGTGAAGCTCAGCTAGGCAATGCATTAAAAGAGCAGCGTAATCTAGGGTTAAAGTTAGGTGCAACACTTATTCATTTAGGTTATATCAGTGAAGATCAGATCCTCACTTTCCTTTCTAAACAGCTTGATATTAAAATTGTTGATCTACTTAAAGTGAAGATTGACCATAATGCGGTTCAATTGATACCCGAAGTTCATGCGCGTCGATTACGTGCTCTAGCCATTCATGATAATGGCGAAACAGTAACATTAGTCGTTTCTGACCCTGCTGATCTTCATAGTTTAGATGTCCTCTCGACCCTTTTGAAGGGGCGAACTTTTGAGCTAATGCTGGCACGTGAAGATCAACTTATTGAATCTTTTGATAGGGTTTATCGTCGTACTAAGGAGATAGCTTCATTTGCGGTGAAGTTAAGTGAAGAGCACGGTGAAAGTTCGGCATTCGACGTTAGTGGCTTAGAGTTAGGGGGCGAAGGCTCTGATGCAACGGTTGTTAAACTACTGCAATCACTATTTGAAGATGCCGTACAAGTTGGTGCTTCTGATATTCACATTGAACCCGATGAAAAAGTTTTACGTATCCGTCAGCGAGTTGATGGTGTTTTACAGGAAACTTTACTGCCGGAAGGCGGTATTGCCAGTGCCTTAGTATTACGTTTAAAATTGATGGCACAATTAGATATTTCTGAAAAACGCCTCCCTCAGGATGGGCGCTTTAATATAAACATCAAAGATAAAAGCATTGATATTCGTGTTTCAACCATGCCTATCCAAGAGGGTGAGTCGGTTGTTATGCGTCTTCTGGACCAATCAGGTGGAGTACTCTCTCTTGAAGAGATTGGTATTCCAGATAAAATAAAAGAACGCTTCGAATTACAGCTTAAGCGTCCCAATGGATTAATATTAGTAACGGGTCCAACGGGGAGTGGTAAAACCACGACACTTTATTCTGCTTTGAACATCTTAAACTCTCCGGGTAGTAAAATAATCACTGTTGAGGATCCTGTTGAGTATCGTTTGCCCCGGGTTAATCAAGTTCAGGTGAATAGTAAAATAGGCTTAAACTTCTCTACTGTACTGCGCACCGCATTAAGGCAAGATCCTGATATTTTGTTAGTTGGTGAGATGCGTGATAGTGAAACAATGGAGATTGGTCTTCGAGGTGCTTTAACAGGTCATTTAGTACTGTCTACGTTACATACTAATGATGCAATAAGCAGTACCTTACGGTTATTAGATATGGGCGCGCCTGGCTATTTAGTCGCTAGTGCATTACGTGCAGTAGTTGCTCAACGCCTAATTAGACGACTATGTGAAAATTGCAAAACCGCACATAAAACCCCAGTTGACCAACAGATTTTATTAGAGCAGCTCACCGATGAACAGCTAGCTGATACCTATTTTTACTCCGCACCAGGCTGTCAGAGATGTCAATTTACTGGTTTTCGAGGGCGAATTGGTGTGTTTGAATTATTGGAAATTGATAATGCAATGGTATCGGCACTTCGTCTTGATGATACTGAAGCTTTTTCTGTTGCAGCTCAGCAATCACCTTATTTTCAGCCTTTAGCCATTGCTGCACTTGATTATGCGAAGCAGGGGATTACTTCCTTGAGTGAGGTGTTTAAATTAGTTGATCGCTTCGAAAAAGTTCATAAATCGAAAATAGAAAATATATCTGCTTCAGAAGCGTTAGATGAATCGCAATTATCACTGGTACCGCGTGAGCACTCTCCCTCGGACTTATCTGACTAATGGCGACTTTTAAATACGTAGGTCGAGATTCACAGGGGAGTTCTGTAAAAGGGACTGTTGAAGCTAGTTCAATTGATACTGCAACAGATCAAGTGATGCAGAAAGGGATACTGCCGAGTGCTATTAGTGAACAAAAAAGCGCAGGAGAAAGTTTAGATCTTAGTATGATTTTTGCCTCTAAGGTAAAAGCCACTGATCTGATTATTTTTACTCGCCAGATATATTCTCTTACCAAAGCGGGTATTCCGATTTTACGTGCAATTAATGGGCTAGCCGAGTCGACGCATTCACAACTTTTAGCAGATTCTTTGCAAGACGTCCTGAACCGCATGCGTAATGGATATTCTCTTTCGGCTGCAATGGGGGCACACCCTCGTGTTTTTTCGCAGCTCTATGTTTCACTTATTCAGGTTGGTGAAAATACTGGTCAACTAGATCGTGTTTTTCTTCAACTTGCTCAATATCTAGAGCAGGAAATAGAAACACGTAAGCGTGTTAAAAGTGCGATGCGCTATCCTACTTTTGTATTGATTGCACTAGCAATTGCAATGGTTATTTTAAATATCTACGTTATTCCAACATTTGCAGGTATGTTTGCTAAATTTAATGCCGAGCTACCATGGACAACGCAGGTGTTACTGGGTACTTCTGCTTTTTTTGTCAATTATTGGGGCTGGATGTTAGCCGCGTTGAGTATCACCTTTGTTGCTATTAAAGTCTGGCTTAATACACCGAAAGGCGCCTATTCATGGGATAAATGGAAGCTAAAAATTCCTATCATAGGCAGTGTTATTGAGCGCTCTTTATTAGCGCGTTTTTCTCGTAGTTTTGCAATGATGCTAAGTGCGGGGGTACCCCTTAATAATGCCCTCTATTTAATCGCTAACGCTGTTGATAATAACTACTTGAAAAGCAAAATTTTAAATATGCGCAGTGGTATTGAATCTGGGGAACCATTATTAAAAACAGCAACGGCTGCAGGACTCTTCACGCCTTTGGTATTACAGATGATTGCCGTCGGCGAAGAAACGGGTCAGATTGATGAGTTACTTAATGAAGCTGCTGACTTCTATGAAAGAGAAGTGGATTATGAGCTTAAAAATATGACCGCTAAAATAGAGCCCATTTTAATATCTATTGTAGCGGGGATGGTACTTATTTTAGCTCTTGGTATATTTACGCCGATGTGGGACATGATGGGAGCGATGAAAGGTGGTTAACTTTTTGGGGCGCATAGCCCTATTGGCGGTGGTTATGTTGATTTTTACCTCCATTAACGCAAATGCTCGGCAGAAAGTGGGGTTGGTATTAAGCGGTGGCGGTGCCAAGGGGGCCGCCCATATTGGTGTTTTAAAGGTATTAGAAGAAAATAATATTCCTATCGATTATATAGTCGGCACTAGTATTGGATCTTATATCGGGGGGTGGTACGCATTAGGGTTTAGCCCCGCTCAAATCCAAGAGATAATGTTTAATACAAAGTGGGATAAGGGCTATTCAGATTTTATTCCTCGTGAAAAATTACTCTATGAAGATAAACAGCTACGCGATAAATATAATATAACATTACGCTTAGGTTACAGCGATAACACCTTAAAAATGCCTTCAGGCCTTCTGCTTGGGCAGTCAGCATTACAACTGTTAAAATTGTCAACGGACTCGGTAGGAATATTTACTAGCTTTGATGATCTTGTTATCCCCTATCGAGCTGTTGCCACAGACATAAGTACTGCTAAGGCGGTTGTTTTAGATCGCGGAAGCATCACGCAAGCGATGAAAGCCTCTTCAACTGTCCCTGGTGCTTTAGAGCCTACTGAAATAGATGGAAAGTTATTAGTTGATGGCGGCATTATTAATAATATGCCTGTTGATGTTGCAAGAGAAATGGGAGCTGAGGTGATTATTGCCGTTGATATTGGCTCTCCTTTATTAGAACAAAGTCAAATTAACAGCACCGTCGATGTGCTTAATCAACTATCAAACATTCTCACTATTACCACCACAGATAAACAGAAGTCCCTTCTTAAGCCGCACGATATATTAATTCGCCCTGATATCAAGGAGCTTAGTACGACTGATTTTTCAATACTTAATATCGCCCTCGAAAAAGGAGAACATGCTGCACTATCTGTCCAACAAAGATTAAAAGAACTTAGCGTAAGTGATGCAGAGTTTGAGCAATATCTATTTTCTAAAAAACAAAAAAGTAGAACTTGGACTGAACCGCTTTTTCAACCTGTACGCGCAATTGAGTATGATAATCAATCTAAGGTTGATATTGCTATTATTAACGAACACTTTCCGGTTGAAGTCGGTGATGTGCTTACCAAAGAGGACTTAGAGAGTGCCATCGACAATGTTTATGCTTTAGATAAATTTGAATCGGTGAATGCTGAGTTTGTTGATTCTGCCCTAGGACGGACACTTATATTAACGACAAAAGCTAAGTCATGGGGACCCAATTATTTGAAGTTTGGCTTTGATTGGCAGGGCGATTTTTCAAAAGTATCGATGTACTCTATCGATGTTGCCTACCTTTTAACGGATATCACCAATAATGGTGGGCAATGGAAAAATGAGGTCTCTATCGGTTGGGAAAACGGTATTGCGACCGAGTTTTATCAGCCTTTAGATCAACATCAGAAATTTTTTTCACGAAGCCGTTTACAATACAATGAAGAAAAATTTGCAGAAAATAAATATAACACTGACTTGAATCGTCCCGAATTACGCAAGCGTGTTGCTGAGTTACGCTTAGGCTTCGGGTATCACTTTATTGATTATGGTATCTCTGAAATTGGTTTTGTTGGCGAGTTAGGGCAAATACATTTTGAGAGCGGTGCTTATGAGGATTTAGATTATGACTCATTAGGGGCATACTTAGCATTAGGCTATGATACTTTAAACAGTATTAATTTCCCCACTAAAGGTAATAAGGTGCTATTTGAGCTGTATGCTCGCAAAGATGATTACCTACATAGCCAGTTTGAAAATAACGATGATATTTCACTGCAATTGAACCTTGATTGGCGAGGTGCGTTTGGTGTCGGGCACCATACCTTTGTGGGTATTGCTTCTTACAGCACGCTATTTAGTGATAATGATTTTGCTATTCGATATGCTGAGTTAGGTGGTTTTTTGAACCTTTCTGGTTATCAAAAGGATGCCTTGATCGGCACGGATAAAATTTTTGGTGCAATCGTGTATCAATATGATTTAGGGAGGGATATTCCCGGCGGAACAGGGTTACCACTTTATATTGGCACTAGCCTTGAAGCAGGCAATGTTTGGCAACTTAAACAATCTGTAGATTTAGATGAGTTAGTTACGTCGGGCAGCATTTATTTAGGGACAGATACTAGTTTTGGTCCTGCAGTTCTTGGTGTCGGTTATGCAACTAGTTTTGGTTATTATGAAAAGGATGAAATCACTTTCTTTTTCTCATTCGGAAAGAGTTGGTAGGCTTGTTAGTTTCGAGTGGTGTGCAAATGGCGATCAACTTCAGATATCTTTATGTCGATGTTTGAACTTCGAAGATGGCTCATATCTAGAAGCTGACAGCTTTAAACTGGCAGCTAATAGCTGACGTTATTTCACTTCTTTACCTGATGCTTGCAAGTCTGCATGGTATGAAGATCGGACTAGCGGTCCACAAGCTGCATGCTCAAAGCCTAATGCTTTCGCTTTTAAACCTAGCTCATCAAACTCTGCTGGCGGTACGTAGCGCTCAACGGCTAAATGGTTAAGACTTGGCTGTAAGTATTGTCCCAAGGTAAGCATGGTTACGCCATGGGCTTGTAAATCCACTAGTACTTGCTCAATCTCTTCGTTGGTTTCACCTAAGCCCATCATTAATCCTGATTTTGTTGGTACTTCAGGATGCTGTTCTTTGAATTTTTTAAGCAGTTGTAATGACCATTTGTAGTCCGCCCCTGGTCGTACTTGCTTGTATAGATGAGGCGCCGTTTCAAGATTGTGATTAAATACATCTGGTACATCATTTTCAAAACAAGCGAGTGCTTTATCCATACGTCCTTTGAAGTCAGGCACTAAAATCTCTATTTTAATATTTGGGCTTAATAAACGAATCTCGCGTATACAATCAGCAAAATGTTGTGCGCCACCATCACGTAAATCATCGCGGTCGACAGAGGTGATTACTACATATTTAAGCTTCATATCTTTAATAGTTTCGGCGAGTTTTTTAGGTTCTTCGGTATCAACAGCAAGCGGTTTACCGTGGCCAACATCGCAGAATGGACAGCGACGTGTGCAGATTTCACCTAAAATCATAAATGTTGCAGTTCCGTGGTTAAAGCACTCATTGAGGTTAGGGCATGAAGCCTCCTCACAAACTGAATGTAATTTATTTTTACGTAGTGCTGCTTTTATCTCTGTTACACGTGTATTGTCAGATTTTAACTTTATCTTCATCCATGAAGGTTTTTTTAATACCGTATTTTTGTCAGACGGAATAACTTTTATTGGGATGTGAGAAAGCTTGTCTGCATCACGCAGTTTTTTACCTGCAGTTAATTGGCTAGGTTTATTGCTCATGAAAAACACTCTCTATTTGTGAATATTGTAATTGATGGTTCATCTTTTGAATTAATAGTGGTGCAAGTGTTTTAACACTCAACTCAATTCCTTCATTTTTACACTGTGTCATTTCAAGGCCGGCATAACCACAAGGATTAATTTGTAAGAACGGAGAAAGATCCATATCAACATTTAATGCTAGGCCATGAAATGAACAACCTCGGCGTATTTTTAAACCTAGTGATGCAATTTTTTTTCCGTTTACGTAAACCCCTGGGGCATCAGGTTTGGCAATCGCATGAACATCATAGTCACTTAGCAGATCAATAATTCCTTGCTCAATGATGGTCACTAAACTGCGAACATTAAAAGATTTACGTCGAATATTGATCAATAAATAAACAACAAGCTGTCCCGGGGCGTGGTAAGTTATCTGCCCGCCACGATCGCTATTAACGATTGGAATATCGGTCTGTTGTAATAAATGTTCAGCTTTACCAGCGCTACCTTGAGTAAACACCGCTGGATGTTCAACAACCCAAATTTCATCAACAGTATGTTCATTTCGTAGGTCAGTGAACTCACTCATTGCTTGCCATGTCTCGAGATAGGGTTGGGTACCTAAATATCGCAGTGTGAGTTGCTCTGTTAAGTCTGTCATTTATTAGTTACAGAATATAACGTACGCAATCAAGTTTATTTAGCTCACTATAGATGGTTTCTATGTGCTCTTTAGACTTGACGGTAACGGGCACACTCAGTGCATGGTAAGTTCCTTTGGAACTTGGTTTTACAGTTGGTGCATAATCACCTGGTGCGTGTTGTTGAATAACGCAGATTACTTCGCTCATCAAATCGGGGCCCGCAACGCCCATTACCTTAAATGCAAAAACACAAGGGAACTCTAACAGCTCATCAAAGTGAGTATTCAGTGCCATTTAATAACTCCAAAAATCTATAAATAAAAAATGAGGCCAATGCCTCACTTTATAATTGTTGCCATTATGTTGCAATAGTTGCCTAATGCAATAATTAGCTATTACATATAACTATATGGGGATTAATTTATGCAAACCAACCGATAAATAGTAATTTTATATAATCGATTAAACGGCTAAATAAACCACCTTCTTCGATGGTCTCTAGAGCAATCAGGTCATAACTGGCGACGTTTTCATCTGAAAATGAATAGTTAACTTGACCCACAACATCTCCTTTTTGTATCGGAGCGCGTAACTTATCGCTAATAACAAAATCTGCTTGTAAATTTTTAGCTTGTCCTCTCGGTAAAGTGATTGGTGTATCAACACCAACACCTAAACGAATCATCTCTTGAGAGCCCATCCAGATACGCTCTGTTGCTAGTTGCTCGCCAGCTTTATAAGGGGTCATTGTTTCAAAGAAGCGAAAGCCCCAGTTAAGTAACTTTTTACTTTCTACTTTACGTGCAGAATCAGACTTAGCGCCCATCACAACGCTGATAAGGCGCATGTCATCTTTAGTTGCTGATGTGACTAAGCTGAAACCTGCAGCGCTAGTATGACCTGTTTTAATACCATCTACGTTTAGGCTTTTATCCCATAATAAGCCGTTACGGTTATATTGAACTATACCGTTAAACTTAAATGATTTTTCACTATAGATTCGATATTCCTCAGGCACGTCTAAAATCAATGCCTTCGCTAAAATTGCCATATCCGTTGGTGTTGTATAGTGATCTTCAGAGTGTAGGCCATGACTGTTTACAAAATGAGTATTATTCATTCCTAGTTGCAGTGCCCATGAATTCATTAAATCTGCAAATGCACTTTCACTACCGGCTATATGCTCTGCCATTGCAACACAAGCATCGTTACCAGATTGGATGATGATACCTCTGTTTAAATCCGCAACAGTGACTTCTTTGCCCACTTCAATAAACATTTTTGAAGAATCCGGGAAGTTTTTGGACCATGCTTTTTCAGAGATCATTACTTTATCTTCAAGATTCAAGTTTCCCTGTTTAATCTCTTGTCCGATGATGTAGCTGGTCATCATTTTAGTTAAGCTAGCTGGCGCTAACATCACTTCGCTGTTGTTTTCAGAAAGTACTTTTCCTGATGCAAAATCGACTAAAAGGTAACCTTTAGCAGCTATAGCTGGCGCATTAGGTGTGACTCGTGGTGCCGCTAACGTATTAAAACTGAGGGCGAAAGTGATAAGCAGTAGGCCTATTTTTTTCATCTATTGTACCTTTGGATTAATGGAATTAAATATCAATACGCACTATAGCGTGCTCGACGCGTGATGGAAATTAAATTTTTCCTACATCTACCTGATATAAAAACTCAATAAGAACTATATCAGTGCATCTTTATTGATATTAACGCACTTTTTTGGTGCGAGCGTGGCTTCTGTTATTTTTATATTTCATTAACTGATTGTTTTTTAATGTTTATTTTTTTTGGCACGCTACTTGTTAATAGGTTATTAAGAAATTTTTAAATAACACTCCAAATTAGATAAGGAAATTTTAATGAAAATGTTAACTGCAATCATCAAACCATTTAAATTAGACGAAGTACGCGAAGCAATCATGGATGCTGGCATCGCAGGTGTTACTGCTTCAGAAGTAAAAGGCTTTGGTCGCCAAAAAGGTCACACTGAACTTTATCGTGGTGCTGAATATCAAGTCGATTTTTTACCAAAAGTAAAACTTGAAATTGCAGTAAAGGATGAAGATGTTGATCGTCTAGTAGAAGCAATTACGCAAGCCGCAAACACTGGAAAAGTGGGTGACGGTAAAATTTTCATTCAGCCGCTTGAGCAAGTTGTACGTATTCGTACTGGTGAAGCGGACGAAGAAGCACTTTAAGTTTTTAGTTAATAAATTTTATAAAAAGGAAAATATTATGGAAAATACAGTAACGGAGCTGAGGTTCGCCCTCGATACATTCTACTTTTTAATGTCAGGCGTATTAGTCATGTGGATGGCTGCCGGTTTTGCGATGTTAGAAGCGGGTCTTGTTCGCTCTAAAAACACCACTGAAATTTTAACTAAAAATATCGTGTTATATGCAATTGCTTGTACCATGTTTCTACTAGTCGGCTACAACATCATGTACGTTGATAATGCAGCGGGTGGTTGGTTACCTTCATTTGGTGCTTTAATTGGTACACAAGCTGAAGGCGCTGATCATTCATTAGAATCTGACTTCTTCTTCCAAGTGGTATTTGTAGCAACAGCGATGTCAATCGTATCTGGTGCGGTTGCTGAGCGTATGAAGCTTTGGGCATTCTTAGTGTTTACAGTGTTCCTAACTGCATTTATCTACCCAATCCAAGGTTACTGGTCATGGGGCGGTGGTTTCTTAAGTGAAGCTGGCTTCTCTGATTTCGCAGGTTCTGGTATCGTTCATATGGCTGGTGCTGCAGCAGCGCTTTCAGCGGTAATGTTACTAGGTGCTCGTAAAGGTAAATATGGTAAAGATGGTAGTGTACATCCGATTCCAGGTTCAAATATGCCACTAGCTACATTAGGTACATTTATTCTATGGATGGGTTGGTTTGGTTTTAACGGTGGTTCTCAATTACTTATCTCTGATGCAGAAAATGCAAGTGCAGTTGGCCTTATTTTTGTAAATACTAATGCTTCAGCAGCAGCGGGGGCAATTGGTGCGCTGATTGTGAGTAAATTAAAATGGGGTAAAGCAGATTTAACCATGATTTTGAATGGTGCATTAGCAGGTCTAGTAGCAATTACAGCTGACCCACTTTCTCCTTCACCACTATTCTCTGTTGCTATCGGTGCGGTTGCTGGTGTGATTGTGGTATACAGCATCATTACTTTTGATAAAATCAAAATCGATGATCCAGTAGGTGCATTATCAGTACATGGTGTGTGTGGTCTATTTGGTCTATTGGTTGTTCCTCTTTCAAACAGTGATGCAACATTTGGTGCACAGGTTTACGGCGCAGCAGTTATCTTCGGATTTGTATTTGCAGCATCATGGATTGTTTGGAGCATCATTAAAGTAACAATGGGAATTCGTGTTACAGCTGAAGAAGAAGAAACAGGTATGGATTTACATGACTGTGGTATCGAAGCTTATCCAGAATTTAAAGATTAATATTGACGCCAATCGGTATTAATTTATCCACCCCGTAAATTAAAGACCTTATTACTTAATGTAATAAGGTCTTTTTATTTACCTAAACATTAAGTGTAAATATATATTTCAGTCTATTATTTAACGAGTTGTAAATTTTTATCTTGTTGATTGAGGCTTAAATGGTAACCGTGATTAGTAAATCCGAATTGATGAAGGTGTTATCGTCTTTAATTGTGCCTGCTATTATTACTGCGGTTCTCTTTCTACTTGGCCTTTATGCCCCTTTTTTAGTTTTTCATTTTTTTGCTGAATTCTCCTCTATTTTTTTTGCATTATGCTTAGGCATTATTATCTATTTCACCTTTCCAATTACCAATAACCGCTATTTACAGTTTTTAGGGCTTGGTTATATTGTCGTTGCAGGGTTGGATATTTTGCATGTCATAACGTTTCCAGGGATGCCGTTTTTAACGCATAATGCGACCAATGTCACATTGAGCTTTTGGGTGTTAACTCGATTGTTTGAGGCTTGCTTACTAGTTGCTAGCTCTCGACAATTTATCTATCAACTTAAAGTTAAAACGGTCATTATTTTTTTCTTTCTTATTGCATGTTCTATTTTTTATATCGCTGCATTTGATACTTTGATTTTATTCATTCCGGGTGAAGGAGTAACGGCTTTAAAAACTAACATCGAATGGTTAGTTATTATTTTGTTAACATTCTCTTTTATTATAAATAGTAAGCAGCAACTTGCAGAAAAGGGGCGAATATATTGGGAGATTCAGGTTGCTATCCTACTAACACTGCTAGCAGAAGTGTTTTTTACTTGGTATGTGCGAGTAGATAATCTATCTACAATCATCGGGCATCTGTTTAAATTTTTATCTTTTTGGTTTATTTTTACTGCGGTTGTTAAAAGAACGCTGCAAAAACCCATTGATCTGCTTCAAAAAGATGTCAGTGTTTATGACGCAATTCCAATACCGGTGATCATTTTAGATACTAACGGTGATGTACTTCAGGTGAACAGAAGCGCTGAAAAATCAATTAATCATGCAACTAAAGATATTATTGGATTAAATGCGCATCAGCTCTTTCATCCACAACACTTGTCTGTCCTGCAATGCCCCCTTTGCAATGCATTAAAAAAACAGCAATCGGTTAAAAACTTAGTGTTGAAAGATAAAATAACGAAGCAGAGTTATCGTTTCTCTTTGACTGAAATATTAAGAGAAGGAAAGCTTTATGGTTATATACAAGTTAGCCAAGATATTACTGAAGAGTTAATAAGTCATGAGCGAGTTGCGCAACAAAACAGCATATTAAATGCGGTCTTAAATGGCACTCCGGATCTTGTTTTTTATAAAGATTACCTGACCGCTGATGGAAAATATTTAGGCTGTAACCCCGCTTTTACAGAGTTTGTAGGTAAAACTAAAAAGCAAATAATAGGCCACACCGATATAGAGCTGTTTGGCCATAAAGTAGGAATCGCATTTCAATCTTTTGATCGTGATGTATTAAAAAGCAGGCGTAATTCAATTAATAATGAATGGGTTACTTATCCAGATGGTAAAAAAGTCTTATTAAGCACCTCTAAATCGCCGCTATGCCTGGATAATAATATGATGCTAGGAATATTGGGGATATCTCGTGATATTAGCCAATATATGCAATTAAAGAGTGAAGTGAAAGAGCAGAAAGAGACGCTTGCGTACCAAACTTATTATGATCAGCTAACTGGACTTCCAAATCGAACGCTATTTTTGGATAGGTTGACACAGGAGATTAAGCTATCACAGCGTGAGAATAGTGCGTTAGCTGTTATCTTAATAGATCTTGATCATTTTAAAGAGATTAATGATTCTCTTGGTTATCACATTGGTGATCTTGTCATTGTTGAGGTTGCATCTCGGCTACGCAAGGCATTAAGGGAAACTGATACTGTTGCGCGTTTGGGAGGAGATGAGTTTTCTATATTATTAAGCGGCCTACATAACACTGATTATGTCGTTAGGATTGTCAACCATTTACAGCAATCGATGAAACAGGTGATGATTATTGAACATCATCAACTTTATTGCACCTTGAGCCTTGGTATTACTCTCTCCCCTAATGATGGCAATAATGCAGTGACACTGTTACAACATGCAGATGCTGCTATGTATAAAGCTAAAAATGAAGGGCGAAATAGCTACAGTTTTTATAAACAGGAGATGACCGAAAAAGCGTTTGAGCGAGTCGTAATGGAAGGCAGTTTGCGTCGAGCAATTAAAAATAATGAATTTATTGTTTTTTATCAACCACAAGTAGAGGTGACAACAAATAAGTTAGTTGGTATGGAAGCGCTGATAAGATGGAAACACCCTGATATGGGGATGGTTTCTCCAGATAAATTTATTACTCTTGCGGAGGAAACTGGCTTTATTATTGAGTTGGATCAGTGGACAATGCGCACGGCAATGAAACAACTTGTTTGCTGGTATGAGCAGGGATTAAAACCTGGTGTGCTCGCGTTAAATTTAGCCATGAAGCAATTACAACAGAAGGATTTTGTAAAAATATTATGCAGTATGCTTAGGGAAACACAGTGTCGAGCTGAATGGATTGCACTTGAAGTCACCGAGGGGCAAATTATGTTAGACCCTGAAAATTCAATCTTAATGTTGCAACAGTTAAGTGATATGGGGGTTGGAATCGCGATTGATGATTTTGGTACGGGTTATTCCTCGCTCTCTTATTTAAAACGCTTACCCATTAATAAATTAAAAATAGATCAGTCCTTTATTCGTGGTTTACCTGATGATGAGGATGACGCTGCGATAACTAAGGCGGTTATCGCACTTTCTAAAAATCTGCACCTGAGTGTTATCGCAGAGGGTGTCGAAACTGCAGAGCAAGTTAAATTTTTAACTGAGAATGGTTGTTATCATATTCAAGGCTACTATTATGGAAGGCCTATGCCAGCAAAAGAGATGAGCTGCCACATTAAATCTGAATATTGTAAATAATAAAGGGAATGTTATGTCATTAAAATTATTGAGTTTATCAAGCATTGTATTTTTAGCTGCTTGCTCATCTTCATCTGTAGAAACGACATCAGTCGGAGATATACCAAGTTGGATTTTAAACCCACAGATTGAAGATGGAATTGCGGTCTCTGAGTGTGTGTTGTTCTCTGGCAATATGTCTATTGATAAACAGCAAGCATTAGCGAACGCACGCACATCTTTAGCACAAAGAATTGAAACTAGAGTAAGTGCGATGGATAAAAGTTACCGCGATAAAGTTGAAGTTGCCTCTGGTGTTGAATCAGGATCTACTTTTTCAAGCGTCTCTAAGCAGGTAACACAGCAAACGTTAGTAGGAACTAATCCTATAAAAACAGATATTGCCAAGATTGCGGGGAAAGATAACTTATGTGTGTTGGTCGCGATTGGTCAAGCATCAACAAAAGATATCTTCGAGCAACTTGTTAATGAAGCCGAGCGTCCAATGAATGCACAGCAAAAGGATGTGTTATATGCAGAGTTTAAAGCGCAGCGTGCTGAGGAACAATTAGATAAAGAACTTGAAAAGCTTCAACAGCAATAATCGCACATCGTTATGCCTTTATTGATTAATTCCCATATTCTATGTGGGAGTTAATACCAGAGGCATTAGTAAAATGATTATTATTGATGATTAAAATTATC
>Ga0316197_10001058_pt1 | contig 19576 bp, 15 predicted proteins | sample OudBiesiAoxic_MG_FD_204939 | JGI IMG/M metagenome (GOLD analysis project Ga0316197, IMG submission 204939) | Coastal sediment microbial communities from Oude Bieten Haven, Netherlands - site A oxic | ecosystem: Environmental > Aquatic > Marine > Coastal > Sediment | place: Netherlands... | reverse complement strand
GCAGAACCAGTTCCAATCATAGATACTCTTAAGTCAGAGATATTCTTTCCTAATAATTTAGCTGAGTTTATTACTGCTGCTGTAGTAACTATTGCTGTACCATGTTGATCATCATGGAATACAGGAATATCTAACTCTGCGATTAATCTTCTTTCTATTTCAACACATTTAGGCGCTGCAATATCTTCTAAGTTTATTCCACCAAAACTAGGTGCTAATAATTTACAAGTTCTGATAATTTCTTCTGTATCTGTAGTATCTAAACAGATAGGAAATGCGTCTACTCCACCAAATTCTTTGAATAATATTGCTTTTCCTTCCATTACTGGTAATGCTGCTTCAGGACCGATATCTCCTAATCCTAATACTGCCGTACCATCTGTGATTACTGCAACCATATTTCCTTTAGCTGTATACTTATAAACATCACTTTTGTTCTCTGCGATTCTTTTGCAAGGTTCTGCTACACCTGGTGAATAAGCTAGACTCAAGTCCTCGGCAGTTTTTACATTTACCTTTGATATAACCTCAATTTTACCTCTGTTTTCGATGTGCAATTTTAACGACTCTTCATATACTGACATAGTTATACTCCTCCGTTTTCCTTATTTTAATGACTCTTATTCTTAGTTTATCTCTATAAATGGTTTTTTACTAGCTTTTTTTAGTTTTTTTATTATTTTTTTAATTTTATTATTTGTCAACTGAATGTAATAATTACGTTCTTTCTGACCCATCTTAATAGAAAACTTTCGAATTTTTTTATATTGTTTTCCAATATTTTTGATAATCATTGAAATAAACTTCACCTTAACTCCGGATTTTTTTACTTATATTAATCAATTTAATCAATTTAATTACAGTTGTAAAAAATATGTACAATTTCACTTTTTCTAACTAAATCTATAATACAAAAAGTTGTAAAAAATGTCAATACTTTTTTGAATAAAATTATTCATTTTTTTATTTTTGAAGAATTTAAGTCTTTTCCCATTCAAAATAAGTAATTAAATATAAAATATAATACTGATATTCTTCTTAGAGTTCTTGACAAAAGAGATTAAAAATTATATCCTAAATCAAATAATAAAAAACAAGTTTTTTTAATAAAACACTCTATTTTACAGGTAGTTAGAAGGAGGAGAGATGAAAAAAAATAAATTTATTTTAGAAGATAAAATTCAAAACATGGTACCAAATCTTCCATCAAAACAGAGAAAACTAGCAGGATACATTTTGAAGAATTTGAAGCCATGTGCCTTCATGACTTCTACAACTTTAGGTACAGCTGCAGGAGTAAGTGAATCTACAGTGATAAGATTTGCTTCATATATGGGATATAAAGGATACCCTGATTTTCAACAGGAACTGAGGGAATCTCTAAAAAATGAGTTATCTGCTTTGGATAAATTTTCTATAGAAAAAGTCGAGGACACATCTACCGTATATCAGGATATCTTTGAATCAGAGGTAGGAATAATCAACAGGACACTGAAAGAATTATCTTCTGAAACATTTAATAATGCAGTGGAAGCCCTTCATAATAAAGAAAGCATTCTTACAGTGGGATTTAAAGGATCTTATTGTCTTTCTAGCTATGCAGGATATAACCTCAGTAAGATCCATGCTAAGGTCCAGATCATAGATGAATGGAATGAAAGGTGGTTTAACTATTTAAATGATCTCAGCGACAATACAGCAGCTATACTCTTTGGATTTCCAAGATACCCACAGAATGTAGTAACGATAGCAGAAACTCTAAAAAAAAGAAAAGTATCACTCATAGTTGTTACAGATAGTGTAGTCTCACCTTTAGCCGAATATGCAGATTTTTTATTTATTATTCCCGTAAAAAAGGCCTTCTTTGTAGATCACCTTTCTGCTGTAATGTGCCTTATTAACGCTCTGATCTTTTCCCTTTCTTATAAAGATAAAGACAAAACAGAAAAATATCTTAAAAGATTTGAAAAATTTGCAAATGAAAATAATTTCTTTGTTAAAAGTGATTAAAAAAAATCTAGTTCTAGCACCATATAGGGTTTATTTATTTTTAAAAGCCAAAAGGACACTGAATTTTTAGTGGCCTTTTGGCTTTTTTTCATTGACTTATAGTTTAAAAAAGGTAGTGTAGATAATTTAAAAAATACAACTATCATAATAGAATCTCTAAAAAATATGAGAATTATCCAGTAAATTATATACTTAAAAAATAAATTTTATGTTATAATGCTGTGTTTATTGAGACAATTATAATTAAAAAAGGAGATAAAATTGAAGAAAATCACTATATTTTTATTACAGATGGTAATATTTCTAACAGGAGTTACTGCCTATGCCGATGACTACAAGGCATCTAAAATTTACTCGAAAGAAGAAATAAACTACATAGAACAACTACAAAAAAATGGTCTGAAAATAGGAGCAAATATAGACAGTTTATATGTAGATACTAACAACCCTCAGGACAGTCTTGCATATAAATATGGATCCCTATTAGAAGAATTTTTTCATATCAATGTCGAGATTGTAAAAGGTGAATGGAAAAACCTATATCAAAACCTAAAAAAAGAAGATCTCGATCTTGTACTTGATTTTACTCTCTCTGAAAATAGAAAAGATGATTTCAATCTTTCTATCCCCATACATGGCGAAAAACTTTATATTATTTCAAATAACAGGGACATTTCTTTGGATGAATGGAGAGATTTATCTGGAAAAGAAATTGCTGTCCTCGTTGATTCATCCTATAGCGAATATATGAAAGAGTTTAAAAATAAAAATAACCTTAATTTCAAGATAAGAGAGGTTGACTCATTTCATAATTCAAAATATGACTATGTAGTGAGTCATACAGGAGATCTATTTTATGAAGGATTAGATGTGCTAGAATTAGTAGATGTGGCTCCCATAGGAATAGGCCTAGCCAAAAGTAAGGTGATGCTCAAGAAAATCATAGATAAAGCACTGAAATATAGCCATAAAGATCAACTCCTTGAGATGTTGGACAATGAAAAGAACAAGAGAAAAAGGACAGCATTTTATAAAAACTTAACCAAAGCTGAAAAAAACTATCTCAAGGGAAAGAAAAAGATAGAGATACTGGTAGACAGCGAGTTCTATCCCATATTTTACTATGACAAAAATAAAAAAACTTATGATGGTATATTTTCCAGAGTATTTAATGAGGTCAGTGGACTCTTAGACAAACCAATTGAAGTTATAAATCACTCTCCCGAGGAATCTTGGAATTCCATGTATGAAAGGTTTAAAAAAGGCGAGGGAGACATGACAATTATGTATTTTAACCTAGAAAGGGCAAGTATACATGATTTTTCCCAACCATTGGAGTATACAGATATAATACTTGCATCTAACGGAGAAAAGAAGAATATTTCTAATATGAAGGTTGGAGTCGTTCAAGATGACATATCTGAAAAGATCGCCCTTAATTATTTTTCTGAATCCAAAAAAATAATAAAATTTAAAAAATCTGGTGATATGATAGATGCCCTAAAAGACGGAGTCATCGATAGCTGTGTTATAGACAACGATATGTTTATGTATTATCATCAAACAAGGTTTGATCTTTTCCTGAAAAAATTAAAAACTTTAGGGAAACTTCCTATCTGTTTTACTGTACAAAGAGGAAATGATACCCTGTTAAGTATATTAAATAAGGCTACCGATGGTTTCATTAACCAGAAAGGTATAAAAGATGAGTTCTTTCAAGAGTTGTTAACGGTTAAAATTGCAAAAGATATAGAGCAAGATAATAGAAAAAACCTTATTTTATCAATGATAATACTTATAGCTGTGGTTATAATTGCCATGGTTACCGGAGCTAAATATATTTTGCACAAAAACCTCCATAAATTAGCCTACTACGACCATTTGACTACTGCACTGAATAGAATCAGTTTTGAAAAAAAAATGGATAAAATTAACTTCTTAAAAGACGGTGGACTGGGCATGTATATAGACCTCAATGGATTTAAGTTGATAAATGATAATTTCGGTCACCATGCAGGAGACATGATTCTTAAAGAGGTGGTATGCAGATTAAAAAAGGTATTTAAGAATGGTCTGGTGTATAGGCTAGCAGGAGATGAGTTTTTTGTCTTTCTCAAAGATATATCTTTAGAGCCTGGAATAGACCTTGCGAAACAAGCTATGAAAGAATTAAAAAAACCTATGAATATAATAAATAAAGAATTTGAAATAAGTGTCAGTATAGGTATATGTATATTAGATGAAGAGGTAAACAACCTAGAAGGTTTTCTGCATAGGGCTGACATCGCAATGTATTCAGCTAAAGATAAAAAAGATGGTGGTATTGTTGTTGCTACCAACAAATTAGTAGAACAATTTGAGGAAGATAAAAACCTGGAAAAAGAATTAAAAAAAGCCCTTTATACAGAAGGTATTATACCGTATTTTCAGCCAAAAGTTGATCTACAGACAAATGATATAGTCGGATTAGAAGCCTTGGCCCGTTGGATCCATCCTAAAAGAGGGATTATATCACCAGTGGTATTTATACCTCTGGCCGAAAAGACAGGTCTGATACAAAAATTAGACTTCTTAATTGCTGAATCCACAATAAAAAAATTGAAAAAATGGATTGACCAGGATCTTGTTCACAAAGATTTCAAAGCCTCTTTTAACATATCGGTAAAAACATTTGAGGAAGCGGATGTATATGAACAAATAAAATTTTTATTAAATAAATATGATCTTCCAGGGAAGAATATAGAGGTCGAAGTTACTGAAAATATATTTATAAATAAACTCAACAAAATGCTAGACGAACTTAAATTCCTTAAAGAGGATCTGGGGGCATCTATAGCACTAGATGATTTTACTGCAGGTCATGCATCTTTGAGAGGACTATCCCAATTGAATATAGACACTTTAAAATTTGACAAAAGTTTACTACAAATAATTAAAGAAAACTCAGAAAAAGGAAAAAATATCTACAGTACCCTTGTAAAACTAAGCAAAGATATGGGATATACTTCGGTGGCAGAAGGAATAGAAAGTGTAGATGAGAGTGATTTCTTAAAGAAAGAGGGAGTTGATTATGGACAGGGGTTCTATTTCTCAAAGCCCATTCCTGAAGATAAATTTGTTGAATTCATATGTGGAAAAGATGATAATTCACTACATAAGGAGCATTTAGTCGAAATAATCCGACACGAACAAACAAAAGATAAAATAATAGCAGTGTTATAAAAAAAATTAAAGTTATAAAAATGAGTTTTTTAAATTTTGATTATTAAGCCCTAAGAGGGCGGCTCAAGTAGAAAATCTACTTAAGCCGCCCTCTTTGTTTTTACAAATTTTTTTAAATATTTTTTTTGTTCTGTCTCAGTCTGATTTTTAATTTTCACTACACGTCTTGCAAAAGGAATCTCTATACCTTTGTTCTTAAACAATCTTTGAATGTTAAATTTGAAATTTCATAATTTTGATGATTTTTTCATTATTTGCGAATTATAAATTTAATTAAAATTCAACATATGTTATAATAACATGATATAGTAATGTGTTTATTGAGACAATTTTAATAGGTATTACAACCTATGCCAATAGCCATAAAACGTCTAAAATTTAATAAAGTATTTAATTATAGGGAGAGAGAAGATGCGATTTAAGAAAAGTAGGAAAAAGGACTACACCAATATTGGAGGTAAACGATAACAATGATTAAACAATTAAATAAATCCTTTATGAAATTATATTTTAAAATTGTTGTTGGAATAATAGCAGCAGTAATAATAAATATTTCTTTAACTTTTTCTCTGACTGACAATATTTTTCGCAATTATTTTAAAAAACAAGTCAAAGAACAGGTTTTATCTACCTTGTCCAGTTTGGAGTTCGAGATTTCAATTCTTTTAGATAAAGGGGACCACAACTCGATACAAAGGATGGTTGAAAAAATCGGAGCATATTCTTTTATAGAAACAATACGTGTTTATGACCTAAACGATAAGATCATTTCTTCTAATGACAGGGGAGAAATAAATAATAAAATGAAAACGGAAATCGTAGATAAGGTTATCAGGGAGAATCGGTTACAAGATATTAATTCAAATTTTGAGACTGCAACCCCCATTAAAGGGAGAGCATACAGTAAGGTAAATAAAAATAATATAATAGGTGTTATTTTTGTGAAAACAAATATTAAATCCTTTGAGGGGATTCTATTTAAATACCAAGATTTATTTATTAAAAAGTCTCTTATCAATGGGACTTTGCTGGTTATAGGTATCTTACTTTTGTTGATATATATATTATTTTTACCGATAACTAAATTATCTAATGCAGTAAAGGAAGTCTCCAACGGTGATTACAAACATGAAATTATATACAATTCCAATAAAGAATTTAGCTACCTGATCCAAAATTTTAATTCGATGATTAAACGAATTAATAAAAGAGATATGGAACTGAAGCAGGTTAAATATAAATTAGAAGAACAAAATGAAGTTCTAGAACAAAAAGTCAATGAACGTACAAAAGAATTGAACTTGACTCAAGAGGTTACCATCAAGAGTCTAGCTGTTTTAGCTGAGACCAGAGACAACGAGACCGGCATGCATATTTATCGTACAAAAAACTACGTAAGGATTTTAGCAGAGCAGCTTAAAGTTCATCCCAGGTTTTCTAGTCACCTGAATAAAACAACGATTGAATTAATTGTCAATTCAGCCCCGCTGCATGACATGGGCAAGGTTGGAATTTCGGACAGCATCTTAATGAAACCTGGAAAATTAACAAAAGATGAATTTGAAGAGATGAAAAAACATACAACTTATGGAAGGGATGCTATATTAAAAGCAGAAAAAACTATGGGAACCAACTCTTTTTTACGTTTTGCAAAGAAGATAGCTTATTGTCACCATGAAAAATGGGATGGTTCGGGATACCCTGAAGGATTAGCTGGAGAAGAAATCCCTGTTTCCGCAAGACTGATGGCCATAGCCGATGTCTATGACGCTTTGATGAGCAAGAGGCATTATAAAGAGGCATTTACCCATGAAGAAGCTGTGGAAATTATTACAGTGGGAGATGGTAGGACTATCCCAGAGCACTTCGATCCTGATGTTTTAGAAGCGTTTAGGAGGTTACACCATGATTTTAAAGGAATCCACCTAGAGTTCCTTGACAGCGATAAATAAGAACTCTATAATTCAGATTCATATTAAGTATAAAATTACATCATATTTAAATTTTTAGGAGATTTTTAATGCAAGATTTAAAAAAAATAGGAAGATATTTTCGTTTTACCACCTTATTTATATTGATCATAGCAATTCTAGTAATGGGTGGACTCTGGGTATATACCAGCTACTCTACCTTTTATGAGGAATCCAGACAATTAAAAGATGAATACATGTCTTCCCAAAAAGACTTAATCCAAAATGAGGTCAATAAAGTTATCGGTGAGATAGAGCACCATAAATCTAAAACGGAGGAAAAGCTCAGGGAGAGTATTCGTGAAAGAGGATATGAGGCGTACGACATTGCCATAAATATATATGAACGAAATAAAAATAACAAAAATAAGAGAGAGATAGAACAGGTAATCGCAGAAACATTTTCTGGGGTCACCTACAATAAAGGCAGGGGTTATTATTTCGGCGGGAGGGTCGAAAACGTAACCCTTTTATTTGGAGACCACCCACAAATTCAAGGGAAAAAAGTAATGGATTATCAAAGTCCTGAAGGCAAGTATATCTTTAGAGATATAGTGCAAATTTTAACTTCAAAGGGTGAAGGCTTCTACGAATATATGTGGGAACATCCAGATGATATTGGAAATAGCCACAGAAAGGTTTCTTTTTTTAAGTTAGTAGAGCCCCTCAATATTTGGATAGGCACGGGGGAATATTACAAGGATTTTCAATATGAGCAGCAACAAGATCTACTTGAGAAAATCTCAAGAATACGTTTTGGGAGAGACGGTTATATTTTTGTAGCTGATTTTAAAGGGGTTAACTTAGCCGCAGATGAATCTCAAAGTTATCTAATAGGTCAAAATTGGTGGGAATTAGAGGATCCAAATGGGATTAAATTTGTTCAGGAGTATAGAAAGGCTATCGAAAAAAATGGTAGTGGATTTGTATATTATAAGTGGAATAAACCGAGCAAAAAAGTCTCCGTAGACAAGATGGCATTTGTTAAAGGGGTTTACGGTTGGAATTGGATGGTGGGAACAGGGGTATATCTAGACGATATAAATGATACCATCAATGCCAAAAGAAAAATACTGAAAGAAAGAATAGTAGAAAATACAATAGGGATTATTTTTATTATTCTGTTTTTAACTGCCTTGGCAATCTTACTCGAGTTTCATGTTTTGAAAAGAATAAAAAACATTATTAAATATGAGGAAAATGTCTACGAGACCCTGTTAAATCTTTCCATGGACGGCATCTACTTAGGAAATGACAGGGGGGGAATATTAGACTGTAATGAAAATATCCATAGGATGTTGGGATATACAAAGGAGGAATTTTTAAATCTACCTCTAGCTGATCTCATGCCAGAGGATCAGAGAAAAGGTTTTTCTGTAGAAAGAGAGACCGATTTGAAAAATTTTCATAGAGAGGTAATGATTAAGAAAAAAGATGGGACTCTACTCTCAGCTGAAGTGAGTACATCAACTTTAGAGATTGAAGAAGAGAAAAGAAAGATTACCTTTTTAAGGGATATAACTGAAAGAAAGAATATGGAGAAGCGGCTAAAAGAACTTTCCAGAAAAGACGGTCTAACCCAGCTTTATAACAGAAGGTATATTTTTAAAAAGCTAAAATCAGAGGTTAAGAAATCTAATAAGAACGTACTACCTCTATCAATTTCATTAATTGACATCGACCATTTTAAAAAAATAAACGATGTATTTGGGCATATGATGGGAGATGAAGTTTTAAAAAGTATAGCTAAGGCACTGCAGGAAAATTTAAGAGATGAAGACCACATCGGCAGATATGGCGGGGAAGAATTTTTGATTATTCTGCCAAATACCAAATCAGAAGAGGCATTAAAGGTAATACAAAGGATAAAGACTATAATTAATCAATTAATATGGAAAGATGAAAAACTCACTGTTAGCTTTAGTGGTGGAATTGTCGAGATAAATTCAAAAAATTCATCCACTAAGTTGGAAGAAATGGTCGATGAAGTAGATAAATTACTGTATAGAGCCAAAAATAACGGGAGAAACCGAATCGAAATACAAAAATAAAAACAGGGATTCCTAATTATAATAGGAGTCCCTGTTTTTTATTATTTTCAACTAAATTAATCTTCGCAGTTATATTCTTTTTGACCCATCTCATAGAGATCATTTCCATAGATGTCGTTTATAACGATAGCAGGAAAATCTTCTACTTCCATCTTTCTGATAGCTTCAGCTCCTAAATCATCATATGCAATAACTTTTGCTTTTTTTATAGATTTTGCTATAAGGGCTGCTGCCCCACCTACTGCTGCAAAATATACAGCTTTATGTTTTTTTATATATTCCTTTACTTCCTCACTTCTAGCCCCCTTTCCGATCATTCCTTTTAATCCAACTTCTATTAATTTGGGTGCATATGGATCCATTCTATAAGAAGTTGTAGGTCCTGCACTTCCAATTGCATTCCCTGGCTTAGCAGGAGTTGGTCCTACATAATACATTATTTGACCCTTTGGATCAAATGGTAATTCTTTTCCCTCTTCTAATAATTTAACCAGTCTTGCATGGGCTGCATCTCTCGCTGTATATATAGTTCCAGAGATAAGTACTGTATCTCCTGCCTTTAATTTTTCTACATCGCTATCTTTTAATGGTGTTGTTAATTTCATTCTATAACCTCCATATATTAAATTCTAAAAACTTTTTCATCACAAATATTACAAATAAATTTTATTTATTATTTATGGTTTAATTTATCAATCACAATAATTTTAAGATACTCTTATAAGATTATTTCCTTATGTCTAGCAGCATGACAATTTAAATTTATAGCAACTGGTAATGATGCAATATGACAAGGATAAGTTTCTACCTTTACTGATAATGCTGTATTTCTTCCACCTAATCCCATAGGTCCTACTCCTGTTTTATTTACTAATTCTAGTAATTCATCTTCTAATTTAGCATTTATAGGGTTAGAACTACTATCGTTTACATCTCTCATTAAAGATTCTTTAGCTAACAATGCAGCTTTTTCAAAAGAACCTCCGATTCCTACACCTACAATAATTGGAGGACATGGATTTCCACCAGCTTTTTTAATTGTTTCTACAACAAATTCCTTAATCCCTTGGATACCATCAGCAGGCTTTAACATTCTTATGGCACTCATGTTTTCACTTCCGCCACCTTTTGGTGCTATGATAATCTTCACTTTATCACTTCCAGCTACTAACTTCGTATGAATTATTCCAGGAGTATTATCCTTTGTATTTACTCTATCTAATGGGTCTTTTACAACTGATTTTCTCAAGAATCCTTTTTCATAACCCCTTCTAATTCCTTCATTTATAGCCTCATAGATATCTCCATCCATATAAACTTCTGTCCCAATCTCTAAAAATACTACTACTATCCCAGTATCCTGACACATAGGCACTTGATTTTCTTGGGCTATTTCATGGTTTGTTACTATTTGCTTCAATATATTTTTCCCTACAGGAGAGTCTTCAGTTTCAGCAATTTTTTTCAAATTATCTAAAACATCTGAACCTAGGTAAAAATTTGCTTCCATACACATTTTTTCTACAGCATTTGTCACTTTATTTAAATCTAAATTTTTCATACAATCACCTCTTAAATTATTAAGCACGATATTAATTTAGCTATTACAATATCACTTTTTTAGCACTTTTAATTATCATCAAACAATTTTCACCTTAATACTACACTATTTAACTTTTTTTTTCAATTAACTTAACGACACTTTGAAAATTTATATATATATTAACAAAAGTAATAGATTATATATATGCTTTTATTAAATTTCATTGTGAATAGAGAAAAAATAAAGTATAATTAATAGAGTATATTTATGCAGGAGGGAACGATTTGGAAACTTTTAAAAATGTAAATTATAAGAATTATGCACTTTGGATAGGTGATAATATAAATAAGAAATTAAATATTCCTACAAAAAGCGAGTTAGCCTTAACAATCTATAAGGAACTTGATGAGAATATTCAAGAAAAAGTAGAGAACAAGGAGAGATTAACCGAAGTTTCTCAAGTGTTTTTAGATAGTGCTACTGGAAATATGATGAATTTAATCTCACTTCTCAATAATGAGTTAGAATTAGAAGGTAAAGCAAATCCCTATTCATACCTTTCAGAAATAGGCGTTATAGATACTGTAATCACCCATGACCATTCTGAAATTTTAGAATCTATATGGAAGGAAGGGGAGATTCATAATATATTTTCTGAGAAAGAGGTTACAAAATCCAATGTTAATCTATTTAAGATCTTAGGAGATTATAATCACACTGAAAGAATAATACTAACTTCTCAAAATATGAGAAAAGTTAAAAAGTTAAAATTATACGATCATTTTTGGGAAAAATTAGAAGGAGAATTAAAAAATAAAAATTTGATTTTGCTAGGAATCAATCTAGATGAAGATACTAAAGAGATTCTTAACTTAGTATTCTCTAAAACAAATTTGTCCAATACAGACAGATATTTTGTAACTTCAAACCCTATCTCTTTAGAAGATGAATCATGGTTAATTTCAAATGAATTTGAATTTATCTACGAAGATGACCTAAATTTTGTAAAAAAAATGGCTTTATATTTTAATAATAAAAATATAGATTCTATAAAAAAAGAAATTGAAAATATAGAAGAAATTATACCAATTAAGATCAAAGAGGATAATGAAATCGAAGAAAGTGAGTTAAACCTCACTATTTCAGAAGAAAATATAGAAAAAGTAATGGTAGAAGAGGAAATAAATGAATATATAGAAGAAAAACAATTAAAAATATTTAAAAAAGAAGATATCTTCATGTCTAATAAAAAAGAGTCTGAACTAGAAGACAACGAAATCAGTGTAAAAAAAGAAGAAATAGTATCAGAAGATATCTTTAAAAGTTCAAAAGAAAATATAGAAACCGAAACAATAGAGATAGAGCCAATAGAAGTTGAATCAATAGAAATCCAACCAATAGAAGAAGAATATATAGTAGAAAACTTAGAAATCCCTCTACACTTAGATGAAAATACACTAAAAGGGGAAATAATCGAAACAGAAGTTAGAAATAGACAAAAAAGATTAGTTGAATTTAGGGAAAATAGATATCCATCTTATAAAGTCGATGATTTTTCAGAGATTGTTCACTATAAAGCACTAGATATAAAGATTCCTTTTGAATCTAATGAATTTCCTCAAATAAAATTAGAGAAAAAGATATTTGATGGAAAAGTAGATATAAAATGTAATAACCAATCAATTTATGGAGTTGCAATTAAATCTCATATGTCAGGTAAATATCAAGTTGTAGATTTTAAAAATCACGATTTTAGTTTAAAACTTCTATTAGATGGTGATAGAGTAATGAAATTTGCTTACAAAATTTCTGAAAATACAGTTAATATAAAAGGAAAAAATCTGTATATTTTCTTCAAAAATTTACTTGGCGGGTTTGAGTTGAATTTTAAAAACAAAAAAATTCATGGTAATTTTAAGATTACTTCAGATGAACATGTGGAAAAATTAGACATAATTTTGGATACAATAGATAAATACCTATCTATAAAAAAACAATTAAAAACTAAGGATGTTAATTTGAAAGAACTCCTAAAAAATACTAGAAGTTTAGAAGTTTTATTTAGTTATTATAGCGATACTCCCAAGGTAACTGCAGGAAATATCACCATCAGAACTGAGTTTTTAGGAGATATAAATAATGTAGAAAAACTTGTGTTAAGTTATCCTATTAGCATCAATTTCTTAGGATTTACAAGATCATTTGTAGAGTCAACTGAGATTGAGATAGATAGTTCAAATATAACTTATTCAGAAAAGCAATTAGAAGTCCAAGCTTTTAATGCTGTTGAAAATATAACATATAAAGAAATTAAATAATCAAAATAGAGGGGAATGATCAAATGATCATTCCCTGGGAGTATAACAACTTTTGTATTTTCATCCAAATCTTATAGAAGGATTTTTTTCATAAATAAGAATATATATTATATACTAATTATCGTAAATAGGAGATTAGCTTATGAATTATATTGTAATAACCCTAACAATTTTAGGATTTATTTTTATTTTTTTAGGACTACTAAACTATATTATAATTTTAAAAAATTTTGATATAATTTATAAAAATATAAAATTTTCTAACAAAAAATATCTAGGTCCCTTTATTTTTATTATTTTAATTGCTTTTTTAAGCTTATACCTAATTTATTTAAACCATATTATATTTATAAATATAGACCATGATTATTTCATAAATTTCACAGCTTTTTTACTATTTCTTGGGGGAATTTTTGTATATATTGTTATTCTTTTAATAAAAAGTCTTTCCTCTTCATTAGAGATATTTTATATTCAAATGATTAGAAATTTAATTAAATACATTACTTTTAAAGACAGGTATACCAGCCGTCATTCTGTTCATGTATCTGACTTAGTAAAGGTTCTTTGGGAAAAACTTCCAATAAAAATGAGGGAACAAACTTCAAAAAATGAGCTAATAGAAGCCGCTCTACTCCATGATATCGGTAAGATAACAATTCCATTAAGTATTTTAAATAAAAAAGAACCTTTATCTACAGAAGAATATAACAAAATAAAACAACATGCGGCAAATTGTACTATTATATTAAATAATTTTTCAGTTTTCAAAAAAATTATTCCATGGATTAAATATCACCACGAAAGGTTAGATGGTTCAGGCTATAATGGCTTAAAAGGTAATGAAATCCCATTAGAGTCAAAAATAATAGCGGTAGCAGATACTTATTCTGCATTAACTACAGATAGAATTTATAAAAGAGCAGTATCCCATGAAGAAGCTATAAAAATTTTACAGGAAAGTTCAGGTTCCCAGTTAGATAAAGAAATTGTGGATTCTTTTATTAAAATAAAAAAAGAATCTCTAGATAAAATAACTTTTAAACTAAACCTTGATTTTAATACACATTAAAAAACAGCACTTCGGTTTAATCCACCGACTTGCTGTTTTGTTAGCATAATCTCTATCTCTAGGCATCGAAAGTTCAACCTATCCAATACTAGATTTAATATTTTTAAATACTTTCCATTTCTAAGATTAGAAGTTAATTTTTTAGTACCTCTATAGTCTGAACTTCTAAAAATTCAGGCCCTGAATCTATGGGATATCCATCTTTTAGAGTTCCTTGTACTTCTACTTTTTCCCCCTCATACATATCTAAATTAATCTTTTGACTATCTAAAGCTGTCACTGGTTTCCCTGTATCATCTGATAAAACATGGGTACCATACATCCAAGTAGACATCTGAATAGTAGTTAAAACACCATCTCTTTTTACTCCTACGTCTTTATTCCTATTTGATGTACATCCTCCTAAGACCATTAAACATAATCCCATTAAAATTAGTTTTTTCATAAAACCTCCATCTAATATTTATAAAAATAACTACCACCTATAAATTCCTTTAATATAGAATTATCCGGAACCAATTCTTTAGCGATCTCTCTAAAATAACTCAAAAATTTTATAAGTCTTATGGCTTCTTCATAATGCTGGCTGGTTGAGTCTATCTTCTCTAACTCCTTTGTTGCATATCTTTTTAATACTCCTAATTCATATATTAAATTAGAGTTGAATATCGCATCTGCCTCTTCCTGATATGGAAATATATTTTTCCCCTCACCTTTTCTTATGGAGTCCCACATATCCAAAGTACCATTAGCAGATGTCCCACGGGAGAGTGAGTCTCTCACAATTCTCCTTAATTTTCTGACTTCACTAGTTGGAATCCTATTATGATCATCGATATTTAACGCAGTCAAACAACTAATATAGATCTTAAATTTATGCTTTTTTTCAATATGACTAGTTAATTTTTCATTTAGACCATGAATTCCCTCTATTAGTAGGAGTCCATTTTCATAAAGTTGAGTCTTAACTCCCTTTGTTTCCCTCTGTCCAGTATGAAAATTATATATAGGTATTTCTACGACTTTTCCTTCAGTTAACTTAACTAGATGCTCATTCAATAAATTTAAATCTAAGCCATCTATAGATTCAAAATCTTTTTCGCCATTTTCATCTAAAGGGATATATTTTCTTCCTCTATAATAATTATCTAAAGATACTACTACTGGTTTTACTCCATTTGCCCTTAACTGAATAGCAAGCCTTTTGGTAAAGGTAGTTTTCCCTGATGAAGAAGGCCCAGCTACCGTAACTAACTTAATATCTCTACAATTAGTTATCTCATCGGCTATATAAGCTAATTTTTTTTCATGTAATGCCTCATTGACTCTAATTAATTCCCCAATATCATCTTCTTGGCTGACTTTATTTAGTGATCCCACATCTGGAATATCTAATATTTCTCCCCATCTTTCACTCTCGCAAAATATCTTTGCTAATTTGGGATGATCTACACTTTTAGGAAGAGTATATATTCCCTCTTTCACAGGAGCTTTTAAAATTATTCCGTTATCATCTTTATATTTTATAATATCAAATAAGTTAATATAACCAGTACTAGGAAACAATCCATTGTGGAAAAAGTCATAAAACCCGTCTATCTCATATAAACTTATATCATGATCAGGAGAGTATTCAATTAATCTAGCTAGATCTTCCCTACGGTCAAAACATGCATTTTTGATAAATTTACAACTCTTCATACTCTGTTTTTTTATACTGATATCCGAATGAATTATCTCACTCATCCTTTCTTTTATTAACTGTACATCCTCTTCTGTAGTGTGTTTTTCTTTTACGATTTCTACCAAAACTCCATTATTCAACGAATGAAGTATCTTTATCTTTGAATTTGGAAACAGGTCATTTGTAGCTTTAATAAATATAAATTTTAATGTGGAAAAATACTTTATGTTCATAGCTGGCCCCTCCTTTAATGTAAACTACTTTGTTTTTTAGGTAAACTCGATCTCAAATTTTTAAAAAATTTATCTATTTGCTTGGGTTCGGCTTTCCTATATCCTAGGATGTTTAAACTATGTTCTTTACAACTTATATGAAGTGGAAACTCTGGTCCTTTTTCCCCATCCATATCGGTACGAATCTCCTCTGCACAATCTATTCTAATATTATTAGTTCTAAAGTAAGTTATTCCTTCATCACTATCTTCTAAATGATTTCTAATTAAAAAATTTAAAAATGATTTTGCTGTATGTACAAGATCTGCTTTTACTATTATTACATCTAACATTCCGTCATCTAACTCTGCTTTATATGCAATATTAATATTTCCAGCTGTTTTCCCGTTAAAAATAAATACTAAAAATGCATCTCCTACATAAAAATATTCCTTTCCCTCTACAAATATCTTTAATTTTTTAAATTTTGGAAGTTCCTTGATTCCATTGATATAATAAGCTAATTTACCCATGGTATTTTTAAGGTTTGTAGGAGTGTTTTGAGATACTTCTGTAAATAATCCAAAACTCAATACATTTACAAAAAACTTTCCATTGGCGTATCCTAGATCAATTTTTTTTGATTCAGAAGTTATTATCTGTTCACAAGCTTCTTTGATAGTATTAGGTATCCCAATACACTTAGCAAAATCATTTGCCGTTCCTGTAGGCAAAATTCCAACTGGAATATCTATTCCCTTTTTCTTCATCATATTGATACTGTCGCTGACAGATCCATCTCCACCAGCTAGGAGTAGATGATCCCATTCATCATTATTTAAGTCTATGAAAGCATCTTCTAAAGAAGCTTCGTAGGAGATTCTAAACGGTATTAATTGATATCCATGTTTTTGATATATTCCTATTATCGTATCTATCTTATTTATTATTTTATTATTCCCTGAAAAAGGATTATAGATTAACTTTACTTTTTTCACTTTATTATCACCTCTACCCTTATGTTTACAAACTTTTTTCCTTGTAATTATATTATACTACAAAATATAAAAAAAAATAATAAGAATAGCGTAATTCTAGCTGTTATCTCTACTCCAAAAGAGATATTTTACCTTTATCTCTAAAATAAAATTAAAAAGCTGTTCTTTAAGCAGCTTTTTTTCTGTACTAATTTATAATTTCATTGTGATATTATACTAATGCAATACTAAAAACTCTATTCATATAATCCGTAAAGAGCCTCAGGCCCCTCTTTTGATCTTATCCAGTGGCCGGCCTTCATGGATGTTTTCATATCACCAATAAGAATAGCTCCTACTATTTTATTGTCCTTTACAAAGAATTTTCTATATATCCCATCTCTATTATATTTATAAATAACTGCTCCATTTTCCTCTACTTCTCCACCTGAAAATAAAGATATCCCTGTAACTTTAAGACGTACCTCAGGCAGAGTAGGATTATATTTATGAATCTTGATTCCAGTCATATTTCCTCCCGCTACCTGCCCCTGTTCCTTAGATGGTGCCCAAAGTCCATAAAGATTTCCTTTATATTCCGCAGCATCTCCAGCAGCAAAAATTCCATCAACATTAGTTTCCATATGTTCATTCACGATAATTCCTCTATTAAAGTCAACTCCTCCACTTTCACACAACTCTAACCTTGGTATAATTCCTGCTGAAAGAACTATACATCCAGTGTCAAAAATAGTCCCATCTTCAAATTCTATTCCTTTTACACTTTTTCCACCTAAAATTCTTTTAATAGTTTTCCCCAATATAAATTTGATTTTCTTTTCTTCTAATGTCTTTTGCAATATTTCAGATCCTTCTCTGTCTAACTGTCTGTGGAGTAGCCTATCAGCTGTTTCTACCACAGTAACGTCTTTCCCTGAGTTAACCAATGAATTAGCAGCTTCTATCCCTAAAACTCCTCCTCCTAATACCACAACACGATCACATATCTCTATATGTTGTATTATCTCATCTGAATCACTGGCTCCACGAAATTTAAGAATTCCCTCTTTATCCATCCCTTCTATATTTGGGTAACGAGGTCTAGCTCCTGTAGCCAATAGAAGTTTATCATAGTACATAATAGTTCCATCTTCAAATTCTACTTTTTTGTTTTCGCTATCTATTCTGATGGCTTCCTTATTTAAAATAACCTTTATTTCTTTATCATCATAATAAGCGTCACCATAAGCTATCAATTTTTCTATAGGTGTTTTTTTTGCAAGATATTCAATAAGTCTTATCCTGTAATAAAATGGCATAGGTGACTTCGTTACAACAGTTATTTCCCCTATTTCATCATGTTCTCTAGCAGTAATTGCAGCAGATATCCCTGCAATTCCATTTCCTAATATAAGATATTTCATTATTTCCCCCTTTTTACTTTCATTTTATTTTATAGATACAAATTTTATTAAAATTTCCTTCTAGAAATTTTTCTATTAAGTAACAAGCTCGATTCTATTACCGTCTAAATCAAGAATGACACTTTTAATGATATCTATCCTTTTCATAATTTCAAGCCCAGCTCCTCCACCAAATGTAATAAAATATGATTAGAAACCTTTTTTACTATTAATGTACTTTTCATTACTAACTCCATTAAAGTATTTACAATAAAAACCCTTCATCTCTTCTAATTTAGTAGTCCAAATAGCAATGTGTTCAATTCTCTTCATCGCCCTCCCTATTATTTATACAAGATATTTTTTTCAATTTATTTTCCTCTTCTTGATAAAAGAATACCACTTAAAGTTGACTCTAAGTCAAAAAATAATTCATCATTTTTTTCATTAAATTATGGTAGATTAAAATTATCGTATTAAATAATTATATATACAGTGAATTCTCTAATTTTTTTATAATATATAAAAAAACCTGTGAACTAAACACTCTTTTTCTAATGTCTGGTTCACAGGTTATTATATACAAAAAAGCTACTTTAATATATTTTAAGTCTATCCTTTGAAATATCTGATTACTTTGTAATCTACTAAGTTATTGTTGTCTAATCTATCTTTTCCTTGACCAATTTTAACTACTTCAGAACTACACTTTTCTTTTAGATTACTGTGTGCCATTAATCTTACAGGATTTTTTATCTCTGGTATTCTTTCTACTTCAGTGGCGTAGACGTTGGAAACTAGATCAAATAAATTTTTATCCTCTAAAAAATGAGAGTAGAGCATAGCTCCTCCAATTACCGAAATCTTATTGGTCTTAGTTTCCTCTTTAATATATTCTTCTAAGTCATCTAAATTTATAAATGTCAAATTTTCAATATATTTTCCCCCTAAAATTTCTTTAGCATCTTCTATTGTTTTTATTTTATTTGAAACTATCACATGTTTTCTTTTAGGTAATCCCCCAGTAGGTAAAGATTCAAAAGTTTTTCTTCCCATGATCATAGTAGTTCCAATTGTCATCTCCTTAAAAAACTGAAGATCTTCCCTGATATTA
>Ga0316197_10001057_pt1 | contig 19583 bp, 17 predicted proteins | sample OudBiesiAoxic_MG_FD_204939 | JGI IMG/M metagenome (GOLD analysis project Ga0316197, IMG submission 204939) | Coastal sediment microbial communities from Oude Bieten Haven, Netherlands - site A oxic | ecosystem: Environmental > Aquatic > Marine > Coastal > Sediment | place: Netherlands... | reverse complement strand
CCAGCCGATGGTATTAGTGCGGCTTCCAGAGGTTTTTTACGCCATTCGGCAGCGGCAGCTCGCAACCGGAGCTTGATGACGATCGTTTCATAAGTGATGCAACGACCGCGGTCCTTGCGTTGCACCTACCGCAGGTTTCGGTACGATGTAAAATATCGATTTTCAGGCCAATGCGTCGAAGGTTTCGATAAAACCTTTGCCGCCAATCACAGCACGCAACGGCGCGTTGGGATCAAACTGGCGTCAAAACTGGCTGGCAAAACATGCGGCAGCACGCACCCCATCGACAACTCGTAGGTTGGGGGTTTCTCCCAGTTCTTGCTTGATATCGACCATGCCGCCACAACCAAGGACAACCGTTTGAATATCGTCTTCAAGTACTGCTGTTTTTATCTCGGCTACGACCTGATCGGTTGCAGCTTTCGGGTCTTTTTCGAGCGCCAGAACCGCAACACCGCTCGCACGTACCTTGCCAAGTTGGCCACCTAAACCATAGGCACGGACATTTCCTTCCAGTATTGGTACCGACACATCAAGGGTCGTTACGACTGAAAACCGACCACCTGCGACAGCGGCCAGATGGTAGGCCGCTTGACCGATGCCGATGACCGGGCAATTTGCAATGCTGCGTGCGGCGGCAAGGCCAGTGTCGTCAAAGCACGCGATGATGATTGCAGAAGCGTTTTGATCTGATGCTTGCTTGACCAGTTGCAAAAGCGGCTTTTCTGCAAGTAGGCCGTCAGCGTAACCCTGAATTGCAGGCGGTGCATCATGTGATGTCCAACCTTCAAAATCTGCGGTTGGTACTGTTTGGCGGGCTGTCCGCAGCATGGCCTGCGTCATCGAAGCCGTGCTGTTGGGGTTTATCAATACGATCATAGCATGCCTTTGCCGGCATCTGATCCTGCGCGCTTTTTGCGACGTCCACTAAAAACAGCAAGACAGAGAAACAGACCGATCATAAGCAGAGAGAAGACTGTTGTGAGGGTACCTAAAGCATAGAGAACCGGAGTCGTCACATTGGTCGTCATCCCGAAAATTTCCAGCGGCAGGGTATTGTAGCTGCCAGATGTCAGCAGTGTGCGCGCGAATTCATCGTAGCTGAGCGTAAAGCCAAACAGCGCAACGCCAATAAGGGATGGCCCGATAATGGGCAGCACAACATGGCGCAGCGTCTGCCATGAAGTTGCGCCCAGGTCGCGCGCGGCTTCTTCGTAGCTTTTGTCAAAGCGGTTGAAGACTGCAAACATGATCAAGAGGCCAAAGGGCAAGGTCCAGGTGAGCTGCGATCCAAAGCCGGAAGTAGACCAATGCACAGTCAGACCGGATTGTGAAAAGATCAGGCCAACGCCAAGCGAGACAAGGATGGACGGGATCACCAGCGACGTGATGATCAAGTAGAACACAATGCTGGAACCTGTGAACTTCTTGCGAAAGGCCAACCCACCCAAGACAGACAAGATGACCGTGGTGACCATCACCATCAGGCCCAAAACAAAACTGCGGCGGAAGCTGCCCCAGATGTCACCAACGGCCTGTTGCTCAAAAAGATCGCGGAACCAGTGCAGGGATGTGCCTTGCATCGGGAAGGTCAGCCCGCCACCCGGGCCCTGAAATGACAGGATCGCGATAGTGATTGTCGGGCCGTAGAGAAACAGCAGGAATAGCGCAAAAAAGGCGCCGAGGACATAGAATGATCTGGGGCGCGGTTCCATCTACAGCTCCTTCCGGATGTCCACGAAGCGGAGCATGATGCCAATGACGATAAGGACCGTCAGCAATAAAACCACGGCAGTGGCAGAGGCTGACGGATAAGCCAACAGCGCGATGTCATTTGAAATCAGGCGCCCTACGTTGGCCGACTGCGACCCGGACATGAAGCGTACAGTTATGAAATCCCCCATGACCAGGGTAACAACAAAGATCGTACCGATCATAATACCCGGTTTGGTCAGCGGAATAACAACATTCCACAGAATTTGCGCCCCGGATGCGCCTGCATCGCGCGCAGCCTCTATCAGGCTTTTGTCGATACGCATCATTGTGTTGAAGATCGGGACGACCATGAACAGAGTGTACAGGTGTACGAAGGCCAAAATAACAGCGAAATCGCTAAAGAGCAGCCAGTCCAACGGCTCATCGATCACACCCCACGAGATCAGCGTCGAGTTTGCAATTCCGTTTCTGCCAAGAAACGGGATCCAACTTATCATACGGATGATGTTCGAGGTCCAAAAAGGAATTGTGCAAAGCAGAAACAGAACGATTTGCCAGGTCAGGCTGCGAATATGAAAGGCGAGGAAATACGCAACGGTAAATCCTATGGCGAGCGTGAAGACCCACGTAATAAAAGCGTATTTGAACGTGTTGAAGAAGACGCGATAAGTGACGTTAGAACCGAACAGGAATTCGTAATTCTCCAAGTCAAATGCGGGGATAATCGAGAACTCTGTAGCTTTCCAGAAGCTGACTGTGACGATCATCAGAATGGGCAGTACCAGAAAGAACGTAAGCACCGCCATTATTGGCAACGCCATCAACCATCCAAGCAGGGTGTTATTCTTCAGCACTTTGGGACTTTCCGGAAGGGTATGGATGGGCACCGTGGCACCCATCCTCTTTGATACTAGGCCGCGATGAATTCATTCCATTTGCGCACCATGTACTGGTTTTCGTCCATAACGGCGTTCCAGCAGGCCACTGCCCCCATGCGATCCTGGAACGAGCCACCATCGCGCGTTTCACCGGCTTGTGCCAAAGCATCGCCAGTCGGGGACGTGATAGTGTCGGTCGCGGGTTTGCCTTCAAACCAGTAGCCCCATTCATTTTCGGACATGTAGTTCTTGGACGTTTCCGGCACAGCGGAATAGTAACCCTGCCGCATCAGATATCCACCGACCCAACCGGCGAGATACCAATTGATGTATTCGTATGCCGCATCGCGTTCGAGGCCGGTCAACGCTGCAGATAACCCGATGCCGCCGCCCCATGACCGGTAGCCCTCTTCCAGCGGCTGATATACGCAAGGCACGCCTTTGGACTTTACTGCGGTGATGGCAGGGGACCACATCGACTGGATCACCACCTCACCCGACGCCATCAAGTTGACGCTTTCGTCAAATGACTTCCAGAACGCGCGGAACTGGCCGTTTTGCTTGGCTTCGGTAAAGATTTTCATCGTCAGATCAATCTCTTCCCGCGTCATGTTACCTTTGTCGGGATAGGTGTATTCACCCATGCTTTCAACGACCATCGCCATATCCATGATCCCGATGGACGAGATGTCGAGGATCGACGCCTTGCCCTTGAATTCAGGGTTCAGCAACTCCGACCAGTTGCTGATCGGACGACCGATAAGGTCGGGGCGGATGCCTAGCGTGTCGGCATTGTAAATGGTCGGGATCAGTGTCATCCAACCAGATTCGTTGTCCACAAAACCTTTGCCGTCCGGACCTTCGGTAAAGCCAACTGTATGCGGTGCGGTACCTTGCGCAATGGTGCTTTCAGGTGTCAATTTGCCGTCACGGAATATACCGACAATCTTGTCATAGTTTTTGATCTTTGATGTATCCATTGCCTGAAGATTGCCCGTTGGCCAGACTTTCTTGCAGATCCAGTATTCAATGTCGGCGATGTCAAAGCTGTTTGGCTGTGTTGCTGCTCGTTGTGTGACGCTATCACTGTCAAGCGCGGTCATCTCCAATGTGAAACCCAGGTCCTCTTTCACCTTGTTAGCCACGTCATTGAGGTTCGATACACCCGTGCCAAACTGGCGTAGTGTCACGTCTTTGATGTTCTGCGCCCAGATCATAGGCGCGCCAAGCGTCGTTCCAGCGGCAAAGGCTGCGCCACCTTTTAGTAAATTGCGTCGTGATACTTTTGTCATGTTTTCGTTCTCCAAGTTGGTTTTCGTCTAGGCTGTAAGCTTGTGTAAATTTGCGTCATCCCAGATCAGGCCGATTTGATCGCCTGGGTTCATCGGGTTGTTGAAAAATGTGTCTTCCGGGATGAGGGCGCTGATCTCCTGATCGCCAGCGATACGTGCCAAAATCGACACATGCGCGCCTTGGTATTCGATGCCCACGATATTGCCCTGAAGATTTCCGGTCTCGGCTCGCAGAACGCCGACAGCATCCGTGCGGATCGCAAAGCGGCCCTGCGGTAAGGCGATCACATTATGGCCGCCGATGAATTGGGCGACAAAAGCAGTGCTTGGCGTGTTGAATACTTCACGCGCAGTGCCGGCCTGTTCAATGACCGCGTTATTCATAACAACGATTTCATCAGATAGGGCCAATGCTTCATCCTGGCCGTGCGTGACGTGGACAAAACTGATCCCCAGTTCGCGCTGTAACTTACGCAGTTCACCACGCATGCGGATACGCAAGAACGGATCCAGCGCAGAAAGCGGTTCATCCAGCAAAAGAACCTGTGGGCGGGTAATCAGGGCGCGGGCAAGTGCCACACGCTGTTGTTGGCCGCCAGAAAGCTGGTCAGGCAGCCGGTCGCTCAACACACTTAGATCAACTAGTTCCAGCATTTCGCCTGCTTTTTTGAGACGAACCTGCTTGTCCTCCCCGCGCATTTTCAAGCTAAACGCGACGTTTTCGGCCACGCTAAGATGTGGGAACAGGGCATAATTCTGAAACATCATCGCCGTGCCCCGCTGTGCCGGCGGCAGAGTACTGACATCGGTTCCGCCAAGCAGGATCGCGCCCTCTGAGACGATTTCGTGACCGGCAATCATCCGAAGCGTCGAAGATTTCCCGCAACCGGATGGGCCGAGCAAACATGCGTACCCACCAGGGCGGAATTTATGATTGATAGCATCGACCGCTACCGTTTCCCCGTAGCGTTTGGTGACGGATACCAACTCCAACTCTTTAATTTGTGCCATCGTAAGTCCCCCGACCGATTACCTCACTCAACTGCAGCGGCTGCTCACAAGGCAATTTACAACAGATTAATTCGTTCGGTTTTTCACGGCTCTGCCAAATATTTTTGCTTTTTGATTGGCTTGTGTTTAAAAATTGGACACAAAGTTGAACACAAGATTGTATACAATAATTGTTTACGTGAGATGCGCATGAAGGCCTTGAGGCGTGGCAAAAGCTCTGCCATTTGAGAAGGGCAAGGAAATAGAATGACCCACAGCTCACTCTCTACGGTGCCAAAACCTGCAACCAGCGACAACATTGCGCAGGCACTTTCACTTGCCATCCATGAGCACAAAATCATGCCGGGCACAAAGCTGGTTGAGGACGAGTTGTCTGAGATATACGGCGTATCCCGCACGGTTGTACGGGCCGCTTTACAAAGTCTGTCACATATCAAACTGGTCGATATCAGGCGTAACAAAGGGGCCTCTGTTGCTTCTCCCTCCATAACCGAAGCGCATGAAGTATTTGAAGCGCGGGAGCTATTGGAACCGCGCACGGCCCGAAGTGCCGCCATGCGCGCAAAGCCATCTGATATCGTACTACTCGAGCGTCATATTCGCGATGAACACGCAGCGCTTGATGCTGCTGACCCCGGACGCGCGCTATATTTGTCGGGCCTGTTTCATACTGAAATTGCACGTATCGCAGACCAAGCCACCATTGCAGGCTTTATTGAAACGCTTATCGCAAGGTCGTCGTTGATCATCGCATTATATTGGCGACGTGAAAGTGCTCTTTGTGAAAAGCACGCCCACCACGCGTTGGTTCAGGCACTGGCCGACAAGAATGAAACGCAAGCAGAAGAATTGATGCGTAGCCATCTGGTTGATCTTCATTCAGCGCTGGATTTGAGAGAGCGGAATGGTCGGACCCTGTCGTTGAAAGAGGCTTTGTCCTTGTGACAGTTCGGGCCATGAGCATTGAAGAACTGGAAGAAGTTCTGGGTTGGGCGGCCGATGAAGGCTGGAACCCCGGCTTGGACGACGCAAAGGCGTTTTACGCGGCTGACCCTGCGGGTTTTTTGGTCAAAGAAGTACAGAACGAAATCGTCGCTGCGATTTCTGTGGTCAACCATGACCCGGATTTCGCATTTCTCGGGCTCTATCTGTGCAAACCTCAGTATCGTGGACAAGGCCATGGAATTGACGTCTGGCACGCGGGTATCGCCCACGCTGGTACACGCAGTATTGGGTTGGATGGCGTTCCGGATCAGCAGGAAAACTATGCGCGCTCTGGATTTGTCAAATGCGGCAGCACGGTACGCTATGAGGGAAGGAACGCTTTAGAACCGGCACCAAACGTCCGCCTTGCCAACCCCAATGATCTGCAGTTCGTGATCAACAGCGATATGAAAACCTGTGGTATGCAACGTGACGCATTTGCGACCGCATGGTTCACCCAGACACCATCGCGGCAGACCATCGTTTTAGGTGACGGAAAAGACGTCAAGGGTTTCGCGACTTTCCGGCGCTGTGGTGCGGGCATTAAGATTGGACCGATTAGCGCCTGTTCTGACATTGATGCGCGCGTACTGCTCGAAAATTGCCCCTTCATTGTGCCCAATTGTCTTTATTATGTCGACGTACAAGGGCACGACTCCGCACTTGCTAAGCTGCTCCTGAAACTTGGCTTCGAACCGGTTTTTGAAACAGCAAGAATGTTCAGAGGTATTCCTCCCGCAACGGTTCCCGTGGCGTTTCACGCTATTGCGACAATGGAGCTTGGCTGAACGTTTTTCTGGTGCTAGTAGGATCAGCAGAAAACCGAAATCTGAAACTCTTAATTTTACTTAAAAGTGTCCAAGTCTGCCGTTTCAGTGGTTGCCGACAAAACCCACCCGCATAGCCGCATGCCACTGATCTGCACTGTTGTGTTGGTGAATAGGGCAGGGCCATTGATGCATACCCCCCAAAAAAGACCCTATTTATGCACAGGTCCGATCAAAAAAATAACAAGGCGGAACTTTGTTGTTCCGCCTTGTTATAAAGATTTGGAGCCGACCAGCCTTACATCGAACCGGTGCCGCAACCCATTTCCGCAGCACGTTCAAGATAGCTTCCGTCGACGAAAGTGCTTGCATCAAGCTTTGTGTCGAGTTCGCCGCCATCATACAGCAAATCTGCCAACGCTTGATAGCCTGATGTGTCCAGCAACTCTGCTGGTGTCGTCGGGAACATGTTGATTTTCATTGCTACATCATAGAATTTCCCGACCGCTTCTTCATTTGCACCGCGGACGTTATCCATCGTGTAGGATACAAAATCTTCCTTGCTGGACCCAATCCAATGGTTTGCTTCCAGATTGGCACAAGCGATTGCCACAGCCAGATCAGGATTAGCTTCAATATATTCACGTTCCGCGAACACGGCACGCGATGAAAGACCGGGTACAATGTCTGCTACATAGCCCAGCAGTTGCGCGTTCGCGCCCTGCGCTTCTAGCGCAAGCCAGTTGTCAATGAATACAACGGTTGCGTTGACCTGTCCTGCCATGATGGCTGCTGCGCGCTCACTGCTGCCTCCAACCGGAACAACCGCCACATCTACTTCAGGCTCGAGGCCTTCTTGCTTTAGCATATAGCGGAACAGCATTCCGTTAAAGCCACCCGGGCCACTGGTGCCAATGGCTTTGCCCTTCAAATCCGCAATCGAATTTACGCCCGGTGTCGAAACGATTGCATAGTGCATTGTTGAAATCGGTGCGCCGATCGCCACAACATCAACTCCGCGCGCCTGACCGATCAGGATTTCGTCGGAACTGCGGGACGCTACATCAATGCGGTCCGCGATGATCGCTTCGAGACCGGAAATGCTGGGCAGTTCAACACGGGATACATCGGCCCCCCAGCCTTGCAACATCTCAATCATGCGCAACGTGCCAATGTTCAGCACTTGGGCCTGAGCGGTCCCAATTGTCAGCTCCGTGCCGCTAAGATCAAAACTCTGAGCGTTGGCACCGGTTGCGCCAAGCGCTGCAAGGGCGGCGCCTGCGTAGAGTGTTTTCAAACTATTCATAGTGTTCTCCTCCTAGTCGATTAAATTGTGTCTGGTGTGCGGTATTCCCCAAACCAGACGGTCCGTTAGATGTTGCCCGACTTTTAATGGGACCGCTCCCTGCCGGATCTGTCTTTCGCGGGTAGCTTAGTTCCCTTTCCAGCTTTGAAAACGGCGCTCCAACATATCCAGAGCGGTAACAATAATGGTTCCCATGACGGCTATAACGACAACGGCACAAAGCATCTTGGCCGGCAACAGGTCCGACGAGCCTTGGGTAATGACCCCTCCAAGCCCAACAATCTGAAGGAACATTTCACCGATGATCACACCAACGATTGCCCGTTCTGCGCCAATCCTTAGACCGGCGAGGACAAATGGCACGGCACCGGGAATTAAGACGTGGCGTGCCAGCTGGATACGACTGACCTGAAAGGACCGTGCCACTTCAACAAGATCGGGGCGCGCATTGCGAACACCCTGCGCCGTGTTCACGCTAATAGCAATCGCCGCCCAAAAGAACACAAGGAACAGGCGCGCCTCAAAACCGATACCGAACCACACCACGATAAGCGGAATAACGACGACGCGGGGCGTCGAAAATATTGCATACAGGTAGGGCTGCAGAATGTCGCCAAAGCGTTCCCAGACACCAATAACGATGCCGAATGGAATTCCGACGATCACAGCCAGCGCGTATCCAAGAAACAGCGCCTGCATTGTCACTTTTGCGGCAGCGACCAGTTCCCCTGAAGCGATCATTTCCTGAAATTGCTTTAGCACTTCGCTAGGAGGAGCAAACAAAAGCGGATTGATGCTGCGCCCAACGATTTCCCAGCCGCCCAGAACAAACACAAGGCTCAAAAACGGGAGCCAATACCGAGGTTGCGTTAATTTATCTAGCATTTCTACCTCCGACCTCATGACCATTGGAACCGGCGTTCAAGCCGACCGATGAGCGACACAAGGGTAATTCCCAAAAGTGACAATGGTAAAATGGCAGCAAACACATAGTCGGTTTGAAACATAGAGCCGTAGGATTTGATAAGCCCCCCGATGCCGCCGAGCCTGAGGTAGGTTTCAGCCACCGCCATACCAACGACACCGCGTCCCGCGGCCAGACGCAATCCAGCCATCAGCACCGGCAGTGCTGCGCGCACTCTGACACGGAACAAGAGGGCAAGTTCGCCCTTTACGCCGAATGATCGGGCAACATCTACGAGATCCTTGGGATCGTCCCGCAACCCCGACGCTACGCTGAACATAATTGGAACAACAGCGGCCAGAATTACTACAATGACGCGCCCCGGGAACCCGAAGCCGAACCAAACCAACACCAACGGGACCAACGCAATCGTTGGCGTCGCGAACAAGGCGCTGAAATAAGGGTTTAGCATCCAGTACGCCGTACGGGAACGTGCAACCAGAGCCCCAAGAATGAACCCGATCACTGTCGAGATTGCCAGCCCGACAATCAGTAGAGAGATACTTTCTGACAAAGCCAGAATAAGCTCTCCGCTGATGAGAAGGTCCCAGAAAGCGACGGCAATCTGGCTGACGGACGGCAGCACAAGCTTGCTGCCTACAAACCACGCCGAGATTTCCCAGACTGTCAAAAATACAGCGACGCCGACAATCTGATCGCGCCGTATCTCTTTTTTGCTACGCGTTCTCATGACCGTTCCTGCTCGTTTTGTTCGATCAGGTCGTTGCGCAGCTCATGCCACAGATGGCCGCGCACCTCGATAAAGCTTTTGTGGGCGCGAATATCATATCCAAAGCGGGGGCGAGGCAGGTCTACCGGTATCAGCTCGCGCACTTTGCCGGGGCCACGGGACATCAACAGCACCCGATCTGCCAGCATGACAGCTTCGTCGAGGTCATGGGTGATGAAGATGACAGTTTTCTTTTCTTCCTGACAAATGCGCATCAGCTCTTCTTGCATAAGCTCGCGTGTCTGAGCGTCGATGGCGCCAAATGGCTCGTCCATGAGCAGAATGTCAGCACCTGTCGAAAGGGCGCGCGCCAGGCCAACACGTTGTTGCATTCCTCCCGAAAGTTGATGCGGATAAGCGTCTACAAATTTTTCTAGTCCCACTTGCTTGATGTGGCGCATTGCCTTTTCACGGGCTTCATCGGCTGGAAAGTTGCGCACTGCCAAAGGGAAAAGGACGTTGTCGATCACCGTTTTCCAGGGGAACAGTCCAAAATTCTGGAATACCATCGCCCGTCGAATTCCCGGTTCGGTAACAACCTGCCCGTCCACCAAAACTTCGCCTTCATCGGGCAAAGCCAAAGAGGCAATGATGCGCAAAAGTGTCGTTTTTCCGCAGCCGCTTGGCCCAATGATCGTCGTGAATTCCCCCTTGCGGAAAGACAGGTCCACACCGTCCAGTGCCAAGACGGTTTTGGCGTTCTTCTCTTCAGACAGCTTAAAAGTCTTGCGGATCCCTCTAAGCTCAATCGCGGGGGTGTCGAGTATCGCGTCTTTCACGGCAGTCTCCTCCTGTGCGGTCATGGTTTTGCAAAACGATGGCGCGTAGCCGATCGACCATGCCTGTATTTGGTAATAAAGATGTACTATTGGGGGTCGGTGTTTTCGCCGACGTAAAGCCTATAACACTGGTTCTTTGTGGTGCCGTCCGCAATCTGCGCGGGCTGCTACACACAGCGTCCAGCCTTGCACGTAAAAATGTGCGGTGGCGGATGTACTCCGCACGTAACGTTGCCGGCAAAATCATTGGTGTTTCCCGTCCTGATACAAGCGGTGCAAAACAGATTGCAAATGACGTCTCGTCGCGTGAAATGTCGCATCTGTGTCGCGCTCTTTGATGGCTTTCAAAATGGCTTCGTGCTCGGCAAAGCTCGAATGATCCGAAGGCGGCCGAGGCGAAGATCTCTTGACAGCCGTCCAGGCAATTTCACGTTGTACTTGATTGACCTTGTTGAATATCTCGATCAACAAGAAATTGTCTGACGCCTCTGCTATCGCTCGATGAAACAGATTGTCTTGGTGCGCGTACTCACTCCATGTGGATGCTGTACGGGCAAGTTCCATTGTCGCCCCGATCCTTTCAATCGCCTGACCGGACGCATTGATTGCAGCCTCTCGTGCAATAGCGGGCTCAATGCAGAGCCGTGCACGCATCATACTCAAGGGGGTCATCTTTTGCGCAAGATCGGTTCCGGTATCTGTCGGCCAGCTTGAGGTTTGAGAGACAAAAGTACCTTTTCCGACGTGCCGCCATATCAACCCATCCCTTTCAAGGGCCTCAAGCGCACGGCGCAACGGGCTGCGCCCAACATTTAGAAGCTCCATTAAAGTGCGCTCGGGGGGCAAACGGTCGCCGGGGCCATATTGCCCGCCACGCACGATTATCCTCAGGCGATCTGTAACGTCGTCACGCGATGCATGTTTGACTTGAAACACCGTTCCCTCCCCCCGGTATCGGCCCACTGGCGAGCACCGATATCAGACCAATTGCGGTATGTCACCAATTTATTGCAATTGGTTCAAATTGGTCTGACATTATGCGAGACCTCGGGAATTTCCAATAATGAGTAAAAAAGTACTCTTAAACCTACTTTGGAGAGGATTTCATCGGATTTTATGAGGTTTTTAGAAAATTGCACCGAGTGAATTGATGTGGTGCGGATGTAGCAGGAACCATTTTTTGATCAATATTGAACCAATACAGCTAGCCGCATTTCGGTCTGAACGAACAATAGTCACGTCCTTTCACTTAGGCTCCTGACGTCACACGGTGGCTTGCGCGGTCAGAGGGTTGGTCGGTCAACCGGGAGAAGCTGCCGGCGATCCACCGCGAAGCAGGGCCGCGAAAATAGAACAAAGCTGACTTCGCATACGAAGTCGAAATGACAAAGGGATTGCAAGCGCGAGTGTACCGGCATCACATGCGGAAGCAGCACTCGGGACAAAAGTGATACAGAGCGCGCGTATCAAGCCATCGACTGTTAAGCGGTCTAGGACTGCAGAAACGGACCGAGGTCGACACCCCTTGCTTGCGCGCTTTCCTGAACCGCCTCGCGAAAAACAGCGCTGCGTTTAATGAGCCGGCGAAAACGCGTCTCATCCAAAACCAACAAGGCAGTGGGAACAATTGCCTTGACCGTCGGGCGGTGGCGCCTACGGCTCAGCAATGCGGCCTGTCCAAAGATTTCGCCGCGCCCCAAACGCCAGCTTTGGCCTGCGGAACGCAGTTCAACCGCGCCTGATGCGATGAAAAATACACTCCTTGCCGGATCATCTTTCCGGATGATGACTTCGCCTGCATCCGCGTAGCGGGTCTTGAGTGCCCGAACCAGCTGCTTGAGGTTTGCATGATCGAGATCACCGAACAATGGCAGCTTTTGTACCAGCTCGGTTCTTTTGATTGCCACATCAAGCCTTGGTCTTTCTTCTGCCGCGCTGCGCGCCGACATGACACCTTCCATCAGGACCGAATGCGGTTCGGTGCTTATTAGGCCGTCATCCAGCATGGCATCGTATTCGCGTTCCTCGAACCGCAGCGCGGTGCGGCGGATGAAACGTTTTTGCAATTCTTCAACATAGCCGGGATATTGCAGTTGCAGCCCTTCCAGCGCGGTTTCGACAATCTCGATGCGGCGATCCACGAGATCGCGAAGGATATCCGCAACACGGCGTCCGTGTATCCGGCGAATACGCAAATCGATAAAGCTGCAGACGTCGCGCAAGACCAAGCGCTGCGCCAGCAGTATTTCGAAACGGTGCGCGGTTACCAGGGCGATAGGGCGTTGTGCGCCGAACCAGTCGTTGAGGATCGCAGCTAGACGAAACCGCCATCCAAACGTCACAGTAGCAACTGCAGCCCGCATGTAGCCAGTACGACCATCCAGCCGTGTCGCCTCGATCAGACGGTCGATATCAACCAATGCGTCCTCGGCCAGCCGCGTAGACAAGGAACGATCACGCATGTGCCGCAGAACGATGTCCCTTTCGGCACCGGCGATAGAAATAAGCCCGAGGGTGATACGATCGCGATCCAGAATGTCCTGCGCATTTTCTGCGCGCTGCACTGATCCCTCCAGACGTGTGCCGAACCGAACAGCCTCGTTGCGGACGATATCCGGGTCCAGCTCGTATTTGTCATTATTCAGGGCGACGTCTTCGCGTACGGTCTGTAAAGCGACTGCGACGACTTGCCGGGAAAGCGCCTCGTCCAGAGGGCTGAGCTGATCCAAACCCAACCGCCGGATGACCACACGAAGCGTTGTACCTTGGATCAGCAGCGTAAAGAGAGTGAAACCTGTCGCCAGAATACCCACAATACGTTGCACTTCGTCTGGAACCCGCGCGCTTTCTGTTACGGCCAGTGCCAGCGCGAGCGTCACAGCCCCACGCAGACCGCCCCAAAGCATGGCCACGCGATAAGGTTTTTCGATAACAGGCGAAGCGCGCAGTAACGTGAGCAGCGGGAGCAGGCCGAACAACACAGCTGCTCGTGCTGCGAAGGCTGCCAGAATGACAACGCCCAGAAGTGCCAGATCGCCAAGGCGGAGATCAGACAGAAACCTCGGGATCAAAATCGCGGCGAGGATGAAGATCAGAGCACCTGCCCAATAGGCCAGCACACCCCATGTGTCGGACAGCCGTGACCAGGCTTGTGGCGTAAGGCGTCCCGGTGCCACAAGGTTCAGGGTCAGGCCAGCCACGACCACTGCGATAACGCCCGATGCTCCCACGGTTTGTTCCGCTCCGATATAGGCCAGATAAGGCAAGGCGATCGAAATCGATATCTGCGCCAGTTCGAAGCCTTCGAACATCGCCATAAGCCACAGGCCGAGACGGGCAAGGAACCATCCGGTAAGTGCACCTCCGAAAAGAAGCATCGGAAACTCTTTCAGCGCCTCCTGCAGGGTAGGATTTGGCACACCTACCATGACATAGCCCATGAAAAGGCCAAAGAGCGCGACCGCGGCCGCATCGTTCAACAGGCTTTCACCCTCGATGATCCGGGAGAGCCGTTGCGGGGCTGCAATAGACCGGAAGATGCCCACAACAGCCGAAGGATCCGTTGTCGACACGATGGCACCCACCAACAGACACGCCACGAGAGGAAGCGTGCTTACCGCGCTCAGCGCGTAGCCAACCGACAGGGTCGCGATAAGAACGGCAACCACTGCCATGACGAGAATGGGAACCCAATCGTCCAGCATGCGACGCAAGTTCATGCCAAGGGTCGCCTGAAAAAGCAGCGTTGGCAAAAAGAGATACAAAAATACATTCGACTTGATTGGAAATCCGAGAATGGCCTCGGCAACCGGATTGAAGGCATCGGTCAGATCGGTCTGCAGAAAGAAAAGCGCTCCACTCCCGATCAGTGCGCCAAGTCCGGCAAGTATGACGCTGAACGGAAGCCCAACTTTCGCCGCTAAAGGTTCGGAAAGACCGATAACGACAAACAGGGTCGCAACAACAGAGGTAATTAAAACGATATCCATTGTCATGTCTAACGCGGTGTCTCTCGGTAGGCCAGCGGGCGTTCAGCGGGCTGTAGCATGTAAAGAGCACAGTCGTTGCAAAGCTATGCCGCGCAGTCACCGACAAACTACATCTATCCATCTGTACTGCTTTCACCAAAGCACGCGCGGGGGACCGACCGTTTCAAAACCCTGACCGACCCGACGTTCCCGCAACGCAGGACAACAACGACCATTTGGCAGAAAGCGGGATCGATTTCATAAGCTGTCTGCGGCGGCCTCGCCGTCTCCCGGTGGCAAATCTATATTTTGGCAAGCGATAGGAATAGCCTTTCAACCTGCTGCATTTAAGCCTTTGTACATCATGAAGGTCTCAAGCTAAGCTACCTGAATGGATGCCACAAAAATCGAACCCATTGCCGCATTTGATATCGAAGGTGGCCGCGCAACGCCTGCTTGCGATGAAGAGTTTAGGCTGAATTTACAGTCGGGTTACCGTTGGATCCATCTGGATCTGAATGAACCAATGTGGAAGGATTGGGCCAAAGACAACATGCCTGACATCGCAGCACATGCGCTTTGGCAAGCTGAAACCCGGCCAAGATGCGAGCGTATGGAAAACGGACTAATCCTCAATTTGAGGGCAGTAAACCTGAACCCTGAATCTAGCCCTGAAGACATGGTATCTTTGCGCATATGGGTAACCGCGCATGCGATTGTGACAGCGCGGATGCGCAAGGTATGGGCTTTGGATGCAATACGTCAGACCGCATTGGCTGGCTCCGCTCCACCTACAGTCGGACGGTTTCTCGCGGAATTAACGCATGGGTTGGTCAACCGCATCGAGACCGTATCGCTAGACCTCGAAGAACAGACAGATGCGGTGGAAGAAAACACCCTGCAGGGCGGTAAACTGTCATCTGGCGAACTCAGCAGCCTGAGGTTGGCCGTGATCAAGATGCGGCGCTTCATAAACCCGCAACGCGAAGCGATTGCGGCACTTGCGTCTTTGGAAAATTGGATCATCAAGCCTGATGAGCTGGCTCTGTTGCGAGAAACCAGCAACAAAACGCGCCGAATAGTGGAAGAGCTGGATGCGACACGTGATCGCCTAGCCGCTTTGCAGGACCATACAGACACTGAAAGAGCGCATGCACTGTCACGCAACGGATATATCCTATCCATTGTGGCTTCGATTTTCCTGCCCTTGGGTTTCCTGACAGGTTTGTTTGGCGTAAACATCGCCGGAATGCCTGGAACCGATGCGCCTTTGGCTTTTTGGCTTTTGACAGGCGGGTCCATACTGGCGGGGATTGCCCTGTTTTTGATCTTCAAGTTCTCCAAGTGGCTGTGATTGCGGGTAAATTGATATGATAAGAGGCCTACTTCCCCTTACCGCGCTGCTCATGGGATCGGCGTTTTTGCTGTTCGCGGGTGGTGTGAACGCTCTGATTTTGCCGGTGCGTGGTGAGGCAGAAGGATTTACCGCGGCGTCCCTTGGTTTGCTTGGAACGGGCTGGGCTATCGGATACGTCACGGGGTGCCTCAGAACCCCTGCTTTGGTCGCCCGGGTCGGGCATATCCGGGCATTCGGGGCGATGTGCGCGATCGCGGCAATCGCGGTGTTGTTGTCGCTGGTGCTTATCACGCCATGGGTTTGGATACCTGTGCGTGCGCTCTCTGGCTTCTGTTTTGCGGGCGCGGCGATGATCGTCGAAAGCTGGTTGAACGAACGTACGGAAACCAAATCACGCGGTCGGGTGTTTGGCATTTACACGATGGTAAACCTTGCGGCGACAACAGCCGGCCAAATGGTTTTGACCCTAGGCGACGCCAATGGCTATTTCTTCTTTGTTTTGGCTGCAATGGTGTATTGCCTTGCGCTGCTCCCCACCGCGATATCTGCAACTTCGACTCCAAAGCCGCTGACAACAGTGTCACTGAACCTGCGAGGGCTGTGGAAAAATTCACCTATCGCTTTCTTTGCGATCCTTATGGTGGGTGTTTCAAACGCAGCTTTCGGAACTTTGGCTGCGGTCTATGCTGCGCGTATCGGGCTGTCACTTGGTGATATCGCACTTTTTGCAAGCATCCCGATTTTGGCCGGTGCAGCAGCGCAAATCCCGGTTGGGATGGCATCAGACAAATACGACAGGCGGATTATTCTTATCTTGATTGCTATCCTCGCCTTGGTAAGTGACGCTTTGTTCGTTTTTGGCGGCTTTACGTCCCCTTGGGTCAATATGGCTGTGGTTGGTCTGTTCGGCGCGTCAGTCTTTTCCATGTATCCGGTAATTGTCGCGCATGCGAGTGATCACGCAGAGCCGGGCACCTTCATCCAAGTCAGCGGTGGCCTGCTGCTTGTGTTCGGCTTAGGTTCTATCCTGGGCCCGACACTCGCTGGTTTTGCGATGTCGAGCTACGGTGCTTCAAGCCTGTTTGCAATCACGGGTGTGGCACATATCTTTCTCATCCTGTTTGCACTGTTTCGTCTCAAATATGCGCCAGCGGTTGCACAAGAAAACAAGGGCAGCTTTCAAATGTCACCAATGGCCCGCGCTTCAACACCCGAGACCGCTGCACTGGGTGCCAATCAAGCAGAACTCACTGCAGATCGCGCTGCAGACCCAAACCAACCCGATGAAACGGACACACTCCAAAATAAGGAATAAGCGCCGTTCTTCCGGTCGCAATCCCTTTGCCACGCGCATGCAATCAACGCTTATTAAAGTTTACTTCCAACCAGCACGATTTGATGTAGGAGCTGTCGTATTCAAGCAAATAGGACACCGCTTTGCCAACATGAAAACGATGCGGCGGTTCAGGGCCCTAGCATCTGTTCGGCTAAAGCCACGCACGCGCAACCGCGTCGGATATACATTCGTGTTTGGGCTCGGACATGCGTGCTTTCATACAAATGAAGCTGAGCGACGTTTCCACTTCGACTTGATCGGCAATTGAAAGCCCATTGGTTTGACGCTCAAAAAGCGCAAGTGAATCGCGACATAAACTTAGCCCGATCCCTGACCGGACCATCGCCAACATAGACAATTCTTGGTCAACGCGTGCAACCACATTGGGAACGGCCTGATGTTTTTTGAATATTCGGTTTAACAGCCGGTGATGCACGGAAGAAGGGTGCGTACCGATCCAGGGCAGTTGCGCCAGTTCCGCCCAACCTTTGCCGCGTACTCGGTTATCCCAACCAGGTGGCGCCACGACGTAGTAGGAAAAATTGGCAAGGACGCGCTGATGAATCCTGGACAGATTTGTCTGGTCGGATGTGTTTCCGTCTTCGGTCAATTCGCCCAGATAAAAGCCAGCGTCAATTTCGTCGCGCAGCACGCGCGCAAGTACATCACCACTTACACCGTGCACCAATTCAGTTTCCAATCCGGGGGCTGCACGTGTCAACTCTGCAAGAATGGCGCCCAGACGGGTGAAATCGGGGTCAATGATGGTCCCTATCCGGATATGACCTTGCACGCCGCCTTTTAGGTTTTGTGCGGCGTGATCGAAATCTGACATAGCCGACAGTACCGCTTCGGCCTTCACAGAAAGTGTGATGCCGTCATGGGTTAGCTCAAGACCTTTGGCCGTCCGGCGAAAGAGTTGAACGCCGCATGCCTCTGACAATCGCTTGAGTTGTAGCGTTACCGCAGGCTGTGTCAGATGCAGGATTTCAGATGCCCGCGTGACATTGCCTTCGCGAGCGACAGTGACAAAAGCGGTCAGCGTACGCAGGTCGGTCAGATACCTCATATTAACACAGCTTATAATGCATTCTATCATTAGTCATTGGATTTCGACCCCAAGTTTACCTTAGGTCCGCTTAACTCAACGAGGAGAGAGCCAATGACCATCAACCAGATCAAACACTTTATCGGCGGCCAAATGGTCTCCGGCACAAACGGGCGCTCGCAAGATGTCTATAACCCGGCGACAGGTGATGTCACCGGCCAAGTGGCGCTTGCCAGCGGCGACGATGTAAACGCAGCCGTAGCAGCCGCCAAAGCCGCTTTCCCCGCGTGGGCCGACACACCGCCGATCCGCCGTGCACGCCTGATGAACAAATTCCTGCAACTTTTGCATGCGCACAAAGACGATCTTGCGCGCGCCATCACCGCAGAGCACGGCAAAGTTTTCACCGATGCACGTGGCGAAGTAGAACGCGGCATCGACATCGTCGAATTTGCTTGCGGCATGCCGCAATTGCTCAAGGGTGACTTTACCGATCAGGTTTCGACAGGCATTGATAACTGGACAATGCGCCAGCCTCTGGGCGTGGTGGCGGGCATCACGCCGTTTAACTTCCCGGTGATGGTGCCAATGTGGATGTTTCCCGTCGCGATCGCAGCGGGCAACACCTTCATTTTGAAACCCTCACCCACCGACCCGACACCGGCGCTGATGTATGCCGAACTGATGAAAGAAGCAGGGTTCCCCGATGGCGTCTTCAACGTCGTCCAAGGTGACAAGGAAGCAGTTGACGCGTTGCTCGTACACCCCGATGTGATGGCCATTTCTTTTGTGGGCTCCACACCGATTGCAAATTACATCTACGAGACAGGCGCGCGCCACGGCAAACGCGTGCAGGCACTTGGCGGTGCCAAGAACCATATGCTGGTCATGCCAGATGCCGACCTTGAAAAAGCAGTAGATGCGCTGGTGGGTGCGGCCTACGGTTCAGCGGGTGAGCGCTGCATGGCGATCTCGGTTGCGACCCTCGTGGGCGATGTGGGCGACCGTATCATGCCGATGCTGGCCGAACGCGCGCGGGAACTTGTCATCAAAAATGGCAACGAGATGGACGCCGAAATGGGCCCGATCGTGACAGGCGCCGCGCGCGACCGCATCACCGGCTACATCGAAAAAGGCGTGTCTGAAGGGGCGCAGCTTGTTGTCGACGGTCGCGGTCACACCGTGGCAGGCCACAATCAGGGTTTCTGGCTGGGCGGGTCACTTTTTGATCACGTGACACCTGACATGACCATCTACAAAGAAGAAATCTTTGGCCCGGTTCTGTCCTGTGTCCGCGTTGCGGATTTCGCTGAAGGTATCGACCTTATCAACGCGCATGAATTTGGTAACGGCGTCAGCCTCTTTACCCGCGACGGCAACGTAGCACGCGAGTTTGGCCGCAAGATCCAGGTCGGCATGGTTGGCATCAACGTGCCAATCCCGGTGC